>Ga0210334_10539520_pt1 | contig 21592 bp, 19 predicted proteins | sample S306metaT_FD_164440 | JGI IMG/M metagenome (GOLD analysis project Ga0210334, IMG submission 164440) | Metatranscriptome of estuarine sediment microbial communities from the Columbia River estuary, Oregon, United States - S.306 (Metagenome... | ecosystem: Environmental > Aquatic > Marine >... | reverse complement strand
CTTCAAGATACGCCTGATAGCCGGGATGCGCGATATCCACGCTCGATCGTGAAGCCTCGTCAGGCCGAGCGGCATATCTGGTTGTGGCTATCCATTCCGGCCTGATATCCAGGCCGACGCCATGATGAAGATCCAGCACCATCCATACGAGAAGACCGAGGCGGTGGGCCTCGGCCGCCACCGACCGTACCATCTCAACATTGAATCCTTGGTCACCGGACTGTGATGCCTGCGCAGGCGCAATCGCCAGCACCGTCACGCCCGCGTGCGCCAGTTCTTGAAGCCACGGCACAAGGCCGGTGATCGGAGGCAGATGATCCGTCGCCACACGCAGCGCCAGCTGCGTGGTTTGACCATGATGCCCATCGGCGCGCGCGTGGCGCAGTTCATTCAATCGGCGAAGCGCATAGCCTTCATAGAGCGCCCCATCCGCTTGCTGTGCCGCCGATTCCGTCGCCAGCAGGCGATACTGTGCCATCGCGCTGCGATAATCTCCAAGCCGTTCATAGGCGCGGCCTAACCACCAACGCGCCTCAGCCAGGCGCGGAGAATCCGTCGCATCGTCGATAAATCGGTTGAAGAACAGCGCGGCAGCCGGATACCGCTCTTGCACAAACGCCCGATGGGCTTCTTGGAGCAGCCTCACTTGCGCGTCGTGAGCCGGATTGTGGTGCGGCACTCGGATCGGTGGTGGAATCGCGCGACTCCGGACGGCCGGCGGAGCGCAGGCGGACAGCAGACAGAGGGAGAGCGCGAGCGCGAGCGCGCTCCCTCCGATCCGAAGATGACGATGTGTGAAGGGTAATAGACTCATCGCCCTCCAAAGAGGAGGGCGCTTAACCGAAGATCTCCATGCCGGGGAAAAAGTAGCCGATCTCGAAGGCCGCCGTTTCAGGAGAATCCGAGCCATGGACGGCGTTGAACTCGATATTGGCGCCGTGCGCTTTTCGAATCGTGTCGGCCTCGGCTTTGGCGGGATCGGTCGCGCCCATGAGCTCCCGATTTTTCTTGATCGCATTCTCGCCTTGCAGCACTAAGACCACGGAAGGACCGGACGACATGAAGCCGCAAAGACTCCCGAAAAACGGCCTCGCCTTATGGACGGCGTAGAAGCCCTCTGCCACGGGCATGGACATCTGCATCAACTTCATCGCCACCGGCTTCAGTCCCGCCTTCTCATACCGGTTAATGATGTCTCCGATCGCCTGTTTCTTCACCGCGTCGGGCTTGATAATCGCCAATGTACGTTCACTCATCGCTTAAACTCTTCCTCCAATCTAATAATGAAATATTACGAACAATTTCAATGCATTATATGGATGTAGTTCTAGAGTTGCAAGGAGGATATGCCTACGAGCAAAACTGTCGTGCGAGCTCGCTTGGCTTGAAGACCCCGCGCTCGGTGATGATGCCGGTGATGAACTCAGCCGGTGTCACATCGAAAGCGGGATTGTAGACCGCCACGCCGTCAGGCGCGACCGGGTGGCTACCGTGGATCGTCGTCACTTCGAGTGGATTGCGTTGCTCAATCGGAATGTCGGCCCCCGACAGCGTCTTCAAGTCGATGGTCGAATAGGGCGCGGCGACGTAAAAGGGAATGTTGTGCGCCTTGGCCAGCACCGCCACTGAATAGGTGCCGATCTTGTTGGCCACATCGCCGTTCGCCGCAATGCGATCGGCGCCGACCACACAGAGATGAATCTTTCCCTGCCGCATGAGCGAGCCTGCCATATTATCAGTAATGAGGATGACGGGAATTCGATCTTGCATGAGTTCCCACGCCGTGAGCCGCGCACCCTGCAGCACCGGCCTGGTTTCATCGGCAATGACCTGTATCTTTTTGCCCTGTTCCCAGGCTGCGCGAATGACGCCGAGGGCCGTCCCATAGCCAGCTGTTGCCAGTGCGCCGGCATTGCAGTGCGTCAACACCGTCTGCCCATCCTTGATCAACTCCGCTCCATACCGTCCCATCGCCCGACAGAGTCCGATATCTTCTTCAAGAATAGCCTGGGCCTCCTTGATCAGAGCCTGTTTGATCGACGAGATCGGCTGGCTCCGCAAGGACTCCAGTTTTTGCTTCATCCGTTCGATCGCCCAAAAGAGATTGACGGCAGTCGGCCTGGTGGCGGCGAGGTGATCGCAGATCGCGAGAACAGCTTGAGCGAAGGTCCGGTACTCTGTCCCGTTGACGGATTGCGCGCCTAACGCAATGCCCAACGCTGCCGTTACGCCGATCGCGGGCGCCCCTCGGACTTTCAACGCACGGATCGCGTCGGCGACCTCACGATAGTCACGGCAGTCAAGAAACTCAACGGCGCCAGGAAGCCTGCTTTGATCCAAGAGACGGACAGCGCCGTCTTTCCATTCAACAGTAGGAACCATGGGGGAATCTTCTAGCCGGAATAGCGGAGGAGTGCAAGCCCTTCTAGCAGGGTGCTGAAAAAGTCCACCAGCTTTGTTCTCGCGTCGCTCAGAAGCTCAACGTACGGCACAGAGTACGATTCGCCTCTTCGCTCGCTGCGGCCTCGCTGGACGGCCATTTTGAGCATCCTGCATGGCTGTTTGGCGCCGTGCAGGCTAAAGAAACGGCAGGCCGGGACGGTCACGAAATTGACGCCAGAGGCGGCGCCAATTCTCCTGTTCACAGCCCCAGAGACAGAGCCGGGGAACGACCGACTGGAGAAGCACATCTCGCATGCGAACCACGGTCATCTCGGACGTTGAGATCCGTCCCGTGATCCAGATCGCCCCGTCACGATCTGTACGAAACACGGCCACACTCTCATCGGCATAGGCTTGAAGGACCTCAGGAACCGGATGCCCATAGGAATTGGCCCGTCCCGCCGAAACCACGGCATAGTGGGGACGGATCTGTCTCAGCCACTCGCGATCGAGCGAACTGCGCGCGCCGTGATGGGGGACCTTCACGACTGTCACCGGCCTGCGCCCCTCCTCGCCCAGCCGGCGCAGGCCATCGACCTCGATATCCGCCGCGAACAGAATGGAGTGCGCGCCGCATTGCAATCGCGAAACGATGGATTGATTGTTCAGCACTGTTCCGCTCGGACGCTGCATCGCTTGCTCAGCCATAACCTCCTCGGGCGGATTGAGAATGGTCAGTTTGCAGACACCTGATCGCAACAGCTCTTGCCCGCGAACCGCGATGTGTTGCGGTATCTGTTTGTCGTTCAGCGCAGCAATAAGATCGGCGGAAAATTGTTCGGACCGCACAACACCATTTGCCCAATAGTCCCGGACCGGAATATGACGGAGGACCCAGATCAGCCCGCCGACATGATCGAGCTGCTCATGCGTTCCTATGACATGATCGACATAGCTAATTCCCCGATTCCAAAGAAACGGCGCCACCACCCCGCGCCCCATATCAAAGCGCTCATACCGCGCCCCTCCGTCGATCAGCACCGTTTGGCCATCGGGCAATTCGATTACGGCGCTGTCCCCCTGCCCCACGTCGAGAAACGTCACCCGCCAGCGATCGCTATCCTGTCCAAGACGTGGAGAAGCCACCCACCAGCACAGGAAGAACAGAACCACGCCCGCCCCGGCAATGCGGAAACGACGTGACACACTGCCGACACTGACCATGATCAGCCCTGCGTAAAACAGCACGATGGCGGGCATCGAAGGAGCCGCGACATGCCACGCCCCGCCAGGAATGCCGGCGCACCAGCGAAGTCCCTGAACCATCCAGACTAGCAGCTGTTCCAAGATCGTTCCGATGATGAGAGCGTCGGCGCCGGTCACGACCGTCCAGGCCGCGGCGAGCAATCCCAGTGGAACCAGCAGGACTCCTGTGAATGGGACGGCAAGCAGGTTCGTCACGACTCCCATCCAAGGGACTTGATTGAAGTAGGCGGCCACGACAGGAAGTGTGGCCAATGTCACTGTTCCGCTCATCAAGAACGCGTCTCGGCCATGCCTGGCAACGGCCTGCGCGCGGTTCCCTTCGGCGGCCGCCGTTTCCTCGTTCCAAGACCCCAGCCACTGCACGGTGTGGATGATCATAAACACCGAAAGGAAGGAAAGCTGGAACGAGATGTCAAACAGAGCGCGCGGATCGTGCAACAGGATGATCACCGCGGCCGCCGCCATGGCATGGTGCGCGCGACGCTCCTGCCCCAACCATAACGCGGCCAAGGCAAACGTAATCATCACCAAAGAACGGATGGTCGCCAGTTCGGCTCCTGCCAGCCAGGCATACAGCGCAACAGTCGGCCAGGTGGCGAGAATGGCGATCCTTGTGGGAGTGATGGTGCGAGATAATCCCAGGAGAATCGTCGGCGGAAATCTCAAGATCACCTGCTTGCTGACCCAAAAGAGGACGAGTGCCACAAGACCGAGGTGCGATCCTGAGATCGACAACAGATGTACCGTGCCCGTGGCCATGAACCATTCCTGGAGCTCCTGTTGAAGGAATCCCCGTTCTCCGATAATGATTCCAAGGAAAATTCCGAGAGCGGGCTGGCTCAGCGTACTGACCGCCGCATTTCGAATCATGGCCCGCCAGCGGTCGATTCGATTCCATGCCATCCAGCGCCAGGTCTCTGCGCCTGACTCCAAGATACGCACCGCATGCTCCCCCGTAACCGTCGCCGTGAAGCTGATTCCCTGACGCTCCACATAGGCGGCATAGTTGAACCCTCCCGGATTCAATGACCCGCTTGGGGGATGGAGCCTCACTCGAAACGACACCAGATCTCCTTGGTACAAGGCGCCGTCAGGATCCCGCCACACGAGACGCATCCGTCTCGACTCTGAATCGGTCTCTTGAAACTCGATCATCAGGGTCTGGCGGCCAGGACCGTGCTGAACAGGCCACACGATGCGGCCGGTTATCTCGGTTTGTGGTATGGCGCGACGATCGGAAGGGGACTGATCGGGAGGGAACGGTGGAACCAGGACGGCCCAATAGAGCACGCCAAAGAGGAGAGCGCCGTACAACCACAGCGCCCGTTTCGAATCGATGAACCCGGCCCGTTCAAGCAGACTCGATCCGAGAGCGAGCCCCGCCAACAGGCCGGAAAGAACCACGGGGAAAAATGGAAATTGTGATCCGCAGAAGAGACCGAAGAGAAACGCGGCAGTGAGGGACGGCAGCATGAGCCCCCTCATGCAGAGGAGAACTGTTTATCCGATATGCGCCCGTACGACGCGAGCCAGCCCTTCCGCCACCTCGTTGATGACGGAGTCCTTCTCGCCTTCCACCATAATCCGCAACAACGGCTCCGTCCCGCTATACCGGACAACCACTCGACCGCAGCCGTTGAGCCGCTGTTCGCTCTCCCGTATCGCCCTGGCGATGTCGGGAATCGACTCCAGGTCCGGCTTCTGCTTGACCTTCACGTTCAGCAAGACCTGAGGAACCGCGGACATCGCCTTGGCCAGCTCCGACAACGGCTGTTTCGTGCGCTTCATCAGAGACAACACTTGCAGCGCGGAAATGAGTCCGTCTCCGGTCGTATTGTGATCGAGAAAAATAAAATGGCCCGATTGTTCACCGCCGAAATTGTAGCCCTCCGGCTGCATCCGCTCCAGCAGATACCGGTCGCCGACCGGCGTTCGCACCAGCTTGATGCCGGCCTTTGACAAGGAAAGTTCCAGACCGAAGTTGCTCATTACGGTCCCGACCACCGTTTGCTTGGCCAGCAGCCCCTGCCGGTGAAGATCAAGTCCCAACGCCGCCATGACATGATCCCCGTCTATGATCGTCCCCTGTTCGCACACGAAAATCGCCCGATCTGCGTCACCATCCAGCGCGATCCCGATATCGGCTTGATGACGGAGAACCGCTTCTTGGAGCTTTCCTGGATGGACAGCCCCACAACCGGCGTTGATATTCATGCCGTCCGGCTGGTTTCCGATAATTTCAACCTTGGCGCCCAGCTCTTTGAGAATCGTCGGGGCCACCTTGTACGCAGCGCCGTTGGCGCAATCGACGACAAGCTTCATCCCTTGAAAATCCAGCTCGCGAGGCAGGGAGCGTTTGGTAAATTCGATGTACCGCCCATCAGCATCGTCGATGCGATAGGCTTTCCCGATCAAATCCGCCGTCGGACGAAGATGACTGATCTCATCGGAGACGATCAATTGCTCGATTCTGGCCTCCACTTCATCGGGCAGCTTAAACCCATCGTTCGAGAAAAACTTGATCCCATTGTCCTGATAGGCATTATGCGATGCCGAGATGACGACGCCGGCATCGGCCCGGAGACTGCGGGTCAAAAAGGCGATGGCGGGCGTCGGCATTGGCCCGACCAGCAGGACATCGACGCCCATGGAACAGATCCCCGACGTCAAGGCAGACTCCAACATATACCCAGAGATGCGCGTATCCTTGCCGATAACGATTTGATGACGCCCAGCCCGCCGCATGAAAATGTGCGCGGCCGCCCGCCCTAGCTGCATCGCCAGTTCGCTGGTCATGGGATCGAGATTGGCGGTCCCTCGGATGCCGTCGGTGCCGAATAATTTACGCATCGTGCGCCTGCCTGGCTGAGCGCGCGCCACTTCCGATCGCCGCCGCCACCTTGACGACATCGGTCATCATCGCCACATCGTGGACGCGCAGAATTCGAGCGCCCCGGTCGACTGCAAGCGCAACTGCTGCGGCCGTTCCCCATTCACGATGCTCTGCGGCACGGCCGACCATTCGCCCGATAAAGGCTTTCCGCGACACTCCGACAAGCAACGGACGATCCAACATGGCCAACTCCTGCAAACGATTCAATAATTCGAGGTTATGCTCCAGCAGCTTACCAAAACCGATGCCTGGATCAAGTACGATGTTCGTTTTAGCAATACCGGCCTCCAGAGCTGCCTGCATGCGTTCGCCGAGAAAGCGCGCGACCTCCGCCACCACGTCGTCATACATCGGCGCCGTCTGCATAGTCTGGGGAGTCCCTTGCATGTGCATCAACACAACCGCCGCGCCTGATTGCGCCACCACCGATGCCATCTTCTCGTCCCACCGCAGCGCGCTCACATCGTTGACGATGGAGGCGCCCGCATCCAATGCCGATTGCGCTACTCGAGATTTGGTCGTGTCTACCGAAATCTGCGCCGTCACTCGACGGGCCAGCTCAGCGACAACGGGCACCACTCGCGCCAACTCATCCTCTTCATTCACCGGTTGGGCGCCTGGCCTCGTCGATTCGGCGCCGATGTCAAGAATGTCCGCCCCCTGTTCAGCCAACTCGATCGCATGGGCGATGGCCCGTTCAGGTTCGGCATATCGCCCCCCATCATAAAACGAATCGGCCGTGACATTCACAACGCCCATGATCAGCGGACGCTCGCCGCACCTGACTTCCCGTCCCTTGGCAACGAGCCAAGATTGCCGCGCTACCGCCGGCAAGGAAGTGTGTCCCATGCTGCCTCGCGTGATCGATGCCACAGCCGATATCCAGATGGAATCGCCTCGCATCGCGCGAAGCGCAACGAACCCTGTTCATTATCTAGGTAAGAAACACGCACGTCTGGGCAACAGCTCCTTTTTCCAGCAGGGAGCCGTTGCCTATCGAGAGTACGTCTAGGCAGGCACCGTTTGAGAGGAAGACTGCAAGAGAATTTGATCGATCTCCGGCGCATCCAACACTTCTTTTTCCAAGAGCGCTTCGGCCAATGCCTTCAAGGATGTCATCTGTTCGGTCAACACGCGTTTCGCGCGATCATAGTTCTCGGTCACAAAGCGCTTGATCTCAAGATCGATCTCCAACGCGACTTGATCGCTGACATCCCGCTTGGCTGAAAAGTCACGGCCCAGGAAAACGGCATCCTCTTTCTGTCCGAACGTAAGCGGTCCCAACTTTTCACTCATGCCCCATTCACAGACCATTTTCCTCGCCAAATCCGTCGCGCGCTCCAAGTCATTGCCAGCGCCGGTCGTGATATGCTTGAACACGAGTTCTTCCGCAACCCGTCCGCCCATGAGAATCGCCAGTGTGTTATACAAGAACTCCTTCGAATAATTATGGCGGTCGTCGGTCGGCAGCTGCATCGTCAGACCGAGAGCCCGGCCTCTGGGAATGATCGTCACCTTGTGAACCGGATCGGTTCCCGGCAAGAGTTTCGCCATCAAGGCATGGCCGGCCTCGTGGTATGCCGTAATCCGCTTCTCCTCATCGGTCAGCATCATGCTCTTGCGCTCCGCGCCCATCAGGACCTTGTCCTTCGCCATTTCGAAGTCCACGGTCTCGACTTCCTTCTTGTTTTGGCGGGCCGCCCACAACGCTGCCTCGTTCACAAGGTTTTCCAAATCGGCCCCTGAAAAACCGGGCGTTCCACGAGCGATCTTTTCCAGCTCTACATTGGCCGCAACCGGCACTTTCTTCGTATGGACCTTCAAAATCTCCGATCGGCCGCGGACATCCGGGCGATTCACCACAACTTGGCGGTCAAAACGTCCCGGCCGCAGCAAGGCTGGATCGAGTACATCGGGACGGTTGGTCGCCGCGACCAGAATGACGCCCTCCGTTGTGTCGAATCCATCCATTTCCACCAACAGTTGGTTGAGCGTCTGCTCGCGTTCATCGTGGCCTCCGCCGAGCCCCGCGCCGCGCAAACGCCCGACGGCATCGATTTCGTCGATGAAAATGATGCAGGGCGCGTGCTTTTTCCCTTGCTCGAACAAGTCGCGCACACGAGACGCGCCGACGCCTACGAACATTTCCACGAAATCGGACCCGCTGATGCTGAAGAACGGCACGCCCGCTTCACCGGCAATCGCCTTGGCCAACAGCGTCTTCCCTGTTCCTGGAGGGCCGACGACCAGCACGCCCTTGGGGATGCGGCCGCCGAGTTTCTGAAACTTCCTGGGTTCTTTCAGAAACTCAATGATCTCGAGTACTTCTTCCTTTGCCTCATCAATGCCCGCCACGTCTGAGAACATGATTTTCTTCCGTTCCTCAGTCAGCATGCGGGCGCGGCTTTTCCCGAACGACAAAGCCTTATTGCCCCCAACCTGCATTTGCCGCATGAGGAAAAACCACAAGCCAAGGAACAGAACGAAGGGTCCCCACGTCACAAGAAACGTAATGTACCAGGGACTCTCATCCGGCGGTTTCACTTCGATCTGGACACCCTTTTCGCGGAGCATCTTGACCATGTCGGGATAGTCCGCCGAATAGGTACGGATGCGGATTTTGTCCCTCAGTACCCCGCTGATATGATTGCCCTTGATGATGACTCTCTCGAAGTCGCCCTTGTCGAGTTTCGCCATGAAATCACTGAAAATGACTTCTTCTTCAGGGGCGTGAGTGGGCACGCTGAACAGATTGAAGAGGAGAATCATGAACAAGCCGACGACAACCCAAAAAAGCAAGTTCTTGACCCTGGAATTCATCCAGATCTCCTTCGTGCTGACATGGTATTCAAACGGAACTTCCGATACTTTAAAACCTGCGAGATGTTAACACAGCCCTATTCAGGTTGACAACAACGTGTCGTATTCCCTACTCACCCTGAAGGTCCTTCTGATCCAGGACGGCGAGGTACGGCAAATTCCGATACTTTTGGCGATAATCAAGTCCGTATCCCACGATGTACTGATTGGGAACATTGAATCCGACATACTCGACATCCACATCGACGACACGGCGATCTGGCTTGCTGAGGAGCGTACAGATGTTGATGCTGCGAGGTTTCTTTTTCGCAAGCGCTTTCAGCAGATACTGGGCGGTCACACCTGAATCCACAATGTCCTCGACCAGCAACACATCCTTGCCTTTGATCTCCTCGGTCAACTCAGTCACCAGTTTGACTTTTCCGGGCGATTTGCCCCGCTGAGCTGAGCTCCTTACGACAATGAAGTCGACCCGCACTGGGATCCGAATGGCTCGCGCCAAATCGGCATAAAAGGCGTAGGCCCCTTTCAGCACTCCGACCAGCACGAGGTCTTTGCCCACATAATCAGCGCTGACCTGCCGGCCCAATTCGCGGATGCGAGCCCGCATCTGCTCCTGTGTCACGATCGGCTTCCCAAACATACGTTCCATGCTGCTACTTCCCCCTCGCTACAGACCGTCCCTCGACCCTGAAGACCACACATCGTTCGGTCGTCCCAGTCACACGCCATCGCTCATCCTGCCGATACCCAACCACCCATACGATTCCCTCTGGGGCAGCGACCACGGGAACTCTCGTCCTGTCGTCCCCGGATACTTTCAGATCAGTGAAAAAGTCCTGGAGTTTCTTCGACCGCCCGTTCATGCCGAAGGGGCAAAATCGATCTCCCGGTTGCCACGCCCGCACCACCAATGGCGCGGAAATTCGGCCGGCATCTATCACGATACACTCTCTCTCATGGGCCGTCCCATGGATATCCTTCCGTGGCGATCGTTCCACGTGAATACGTTGCCCCGTTGCAGCCCAGGTGACAGTCCCCGGCACCGGCAAAACTGTCGGAACTGCCTGAGGTCGCCTATCATGCGCCTGCTTCCGTGCTGTCGGAGGAAGGAATCGCACGCAATCTTTGTCAACGATCACACACCCTGATGGAACGGCGATGTTGGAGATCCTGCTCTTCTTCACAACTGCCTGAAGGACACGCTCAACTGCCTGAAGAGTCGGCGGTCGATCCGATGTACTGCATTTCCGCAGCAATGAACGGATCAGGCGCCGCTGCACTGCGAGCGGCAGTTCCCGCAAAAAGGCTCGGTCGATTGCCTGTCCGCCGTCAGGCAGCCGATCGATCCGACCAGTACATAGCGCAGCAACCTGCTCATCGAGATACCGGTCTTCTTCACGGCAGGTATCAGCGAGTCTACAGAGGGCCTTCACCGCCGACGGCGCCACCCCCTGCAAGACAGGAATGATCTCTCGTCTAACTCGGTTTCGCAAATAGACCGGTTTATCATTACTGGAATCACGACGAAAGGACAACCCCTCACGCTGAAGATAGGTAAGGATGTCGCTCCGTCTCGTCTCGTACAGGGGCCGAACGATGACGCCGTCCCGGCATGCCGGCATGCCGGAGAGGCCCGACAAGCCCGCCCCGCGCAGCATCCAGAGGAGCACCGTTTCAGCTTGATCGTCGGCGGAATGTCCGACGGCAATCCGATCCGCCCCGCATCGTCGGGCAATATCCGCCATGGCGCCGTACCGTAAGTCACGGGCCGCCGCTTGCAGAGAGATCCCCCTTGCCCGCGTCTTCACATCGAGCCGCGTCGTATAGAGAGGAATCTCCAGCCGCTTACAGAGCGTTTCCACAAATGCTTGATCGCCCTCCGACTCACTGCCGCGCAGTCCATAGTTAATATGGACTGCACTCACGGTCAGGCGCCACGAGGTCCGCAGCCGATTCAGGAGCGACAGGAGCGCGACTGAATCGGGGCCTCCGGACAGGGCGATAAGAAGATGCTGCCCAGGCTCGAACAGTGCTCTCGCTCGAATCGTCTTCACGATCCGGTGGAGCAGGGCCGGCCACGCTTGCCGTCCGATCCTGTTCGCTGCTTCAGTCTCCGCAACGGTCATCGCTCCCCCATCGCGTCGTGATGCTTGCGCAACATCATTCTGGCCGACTCCACATCGAGCGAGATTTGGCGGCTCAAGGCATCGGCTCCTGAGAATTCCATGTCGGGTCGGACCAGCTCGATAAACTCGACGGTCATCTGCTGTCCATAGAGATCGAGGACATCATCCAACACATGCACTTCGAGCAGCCGTTCTCCCCCATCGAACGTAGGCCTCGTGCCGATGTAGGACACGGAATCGTAGCGTCGTTGGTTCCACACAGCCACGGTTGCATAGACTCCGTCGGCTGGGACGACGCGATCAGACGGCACAGGAAGATTGGCCGTCCGCCACCCCAATGCCTGCCCTCTTTGTGCGCCGGGAGCAACCACCCCGGTCATCGCATACTGGTGTCCGAGGAGAAGCGCCGCTTGACCGACATCGCCGGCCTGAACGAGTTGCCGGATTCTTGTTGAGCTCACGACACCCCCGCAGGCCGTCACCGAAGCCATCGGATGGACGACGAATCCATACCGGCCTCCCAATGTGACAAGATCGTCAATCTTCCCGGCGCGCTTGTGTCCGAAGGCAAAATGCTGCCCGACGAACAATTCTTTCAGGCCTAGCCCTCGTGCCAGCACTTGCTCAGCAAAGGCGTCAGGCGACAGCATCGCAAAGGTCCTGCTGAATTCCAAGAACACCACTTCATCGATCCCTGCTGCTTGAAACCGCGCAAGTTTCTCATCCGGACCGGTCAAGAACTTCAAATCGACGTGCGGCGCCAAGATCTTCACCGGATGCGGGTCGAACGTCAGCGCCAGAGCCGTTCCTCCGGCCTCGCGGGCAGTCTGTGATACCGCCTGCAACAGCGCGCGATGCCCGATATGGTGTCCATCGAAATTCCCGATTGTCGCAACAGGATACGGACGAACGGCCTCGCCTACATATCCTCGGGTCACCTTCATGGACACGGTCAATGCAACAGCCGGACGGCGTCTTTGGAGAAATAGGAGAGGATGAGGTCGGCGCCCGCTCGTTTGATCGCCAAAAGCGATTCCATGATCGCGCGCGATTCATCGAGCCATCCGGCCTTTGCAGCGGCCTTGATCATGCTGTATTCCCCGCTCACTTGATAGGCTGCAATCGGGAGGAGCGTTCGGCTGCGGGCGGCCGCAATGATATCCAAATAGGGCATGGCCGGTTTCACCATGACGATATCCGCTCCTTCCTCAATGTCGAGATCGATCTCGCGAAGGGCCTCGCGCGCATTGGCCGGGTCCATTTGGTACGACTGCCGATCGCCGAACTGCGGGCTGGAAAAGGCCGCGTCTCGAAACGGCGCGTAGAAACAGGATGAGAACTTTGCCGCATAGGCCATGATCGGCACATCGGAAAATCCGGCCTGGTCGAGCTCGCTCCTGATGGCCGCCACGCGGCCGTCCATCATATCGGAAGGCGCCACCATGTCGGCGCCGGCAGCAGCATGAGTGCGGGCCATGGTCCTGAGACAATCCAATGTTTCGTCGTTGAGGATCTTGCCGTCTTTGACGATCCCGCAATGCCCATGGTTGGTGTACTCATCGATGCAGACATCAGTAATGACCATCAAGTTCGGCGCCTGCTCTTTGACCGCTTTGATCGCCCGCTGCACGATGCCGTTCGGGTCCAAGCCGGCGCTGCCCCGTTCATCCTTCTGCGCCGGAATGCCGAAGAGGATGATCGCCGGAATACCCAACGCGCTGATCTCGCCTGCTTCTTTGACCAACAGATCAATCGAGAGCCGGAACTGTCCCGGCATCGAGCCGATTTCTTCGCGCCGGCCCCGCCCTTCGACGACAAAAAACGGCGCGATAAAATCGGCGGGAGACAGGGCGGTCTCCCGCACCATCCGCCTGAGCGATTCATGTTGCCGAAGGCGCCGCAACCGCTGGATCGGGAATGCCATATCTCCTTACTTCTTTCGCGGAAGGTTCGTTAAAAACACGACGAGATCGCGAACGGAGATCACGCCGACCAGCTTGCCCTCGCGCGTCACGCCGAGATGGCGCAGATGGGATTTGGCCATCAAATCGTTGGCGTCGAGCAGCGTTTTGCCCTCTTCAATGGTCATAATGGGAGCCGACATAATCTGCTCGACCGTGGTCTTCGTTGCATCCGCTCCGGCGGCGACGACCCGGCGCATCATATCCGTGTCCGTCAAGATCCCGATAATTTCCTTCTCGTTGGTCACGAATAAACTGCCGATCCCTCGATCGCGCATGATACGGGCAGCCGTCTGCGTATCAGTATCCCGCGGCACTGTGACGAATTTCTCTCGTGGAATCATGAATGACTTCACTGGAACCATGCCATTACCTCCCCTTGTAATGTTCTGCTACCGTCTGCTTTACGACGTGCCCGCTGTGACCTGTTCCCTGCGTCCCACGTCATAATAATGGACAATCGCGTCCACCAGCGCCGGAATCGTATTTTCTCCCGGCATGATCGAGACCGTCAAACCGAATTCTTCGGCGGTCTTGGCCGTGATGGGGCCGATGCAAGCCACTATGACAGATTGCAAGAGCGGTCTCACCCGTTCCACACCACCGAGCATCGTGACAAAATTGCGAACCGTGGACGAGCTCGTAAACGTCACAATCTGGATCTGCCGATCCATCAGTTGCCTGCGCCATCCATCCCCCTGCCCTTGCCCGTCCTCGCTTGGAGTAACCGTACGATAGACGGTCACCACATCGACATGAGCGCCACGGGCTCGCAGTTCATCCGGCAACAACTCACGCGCCACCTCCGCGCGTGGAATGAGAATCCGCGCCTGCTTCAGATCCTCCCTTCCCAACGCCGCAATGACTCCTTCCGCCTGATAGTCGGCCGGCACCAAATCCGCCTTGACCCCGAACTTTTCAAGCTCCTCAGCCGTGCGAGGTCCGATGCAGCAGACCTGCCGGCCGGCCAGACAGCGCGCATCCAATCCATTCGCCCGCAGCCGGCTCATGAACCGGCCCACCCCGTTCACACTGGTAAAGATGACCCACCCATAGCTGCCGACTGACCCAATCGCCCGATCCACAGCGGTCCAATCGTCAGGTGGAAGGATTTGGATGGTCGGCGCTTCAACCGGTTCGGCCCCATAGGCGGCCAACTGCTCAGCCAGTTCCGCCGCCTGTTCCTTGGCCCTCGTCATCAAGACACGCTTACCGAACAGCGGCCGCTGCTCGAACCAGTTCAACTGCTGCCTGAGTCGAACTACGTCGCCCACCACAATCACCGTCGGGGGCTCCATCTTGGCTGCCTCAGCCTTGCCGACGATATCGGCGAGCGTCCCAACTACCGTCTGTTGCGCCGCTCTGGTTCCCCAGCGAATGATTGCCGCCGGTGTAGCCGGCGACCGCCCTTCAGCCGTCAAATTGGCAACGATTGCCGGAAGATTTTTCATGCCCATGAGAAAGACCAGCGTGCCTTGACTCGTCGCGAGTCTGGGCCATTCCACTCCGGTCGACGGCTTGTCCGGATCTTCGTGCCCCGTGACGAACGTGACGGTGGAGGCCAAGGTCCGATGGGTCACGGGAATTCCGGCATAGGCCGGCGCCGCAACGGCGGCCGTCACGCCGGGAACCACCTCGAACCCAATACCAGCCGACGCCAGCACTTCCGCCTCTTCTCCGCCCCGCCCGAATACGAAGGGATCGCCGCCCTTGAGCCGCACGACAGTTTTTCCATCCCGCGCCCGCTCGATCAAAAGCCGATTGATCTGGTCCTGCGCGGGATACTTTCCTTTGCCGCGCCGCCCGACATACACACGCTCCGCATGATCCGGCGCATGGGAAAGAATGGCGGGATTGGCCAGATAATCGTACAGGACCACATCCGCCTGCTCAAGACATTCCTTTCCGCGAAGGGTCAGGAGTTTGGGATCGCCGGGACCGGCCCCGACCAAATAGACTGTGCCCTTCGAACATGGCGCCGCCATCAGGCTGTTCCGTAAATATTACGAAGAATCTTGTCGCCGCCCCGTGCCAACAGCCGTTCAGCCAGCTGCACGCCCAGCGCGTGCGCCTCTTGGCTGCTCCCTTGAATTCGATCACGAAGAACGGTCTTGCCGTCAACACCCGCCACGAGCCCATCCATCATCAACTGCCCGTTGGACAGCGTCGCATAAGCGGCAATCGGCACTTGGCAGCCGCCCTCCAGCCGAGCGAGGAAGGCCCGTTCCGCCATGACGGCCGTCGCAGTGGTGCGATCGTTGAGGAGTTCCAAGACGGAGCGCACAAACTGGTCGTCGCTGCGCCCCTCGATGCCCAACGCTCCTTGTCCGATTGCCGGCAAACTGAGAACGGGATCCAGATACTCGGTAATCTCCTGTGCCCAGGCCAACCGATGCAATCCGGCCGCGGCCAGCACGATGGCGTCGAACTGTCCTTCCTTAAGCTTTCTCAGCCGCGTGTCCAAATTTCCGCGCAACATCTCGATCCGGAGATCCGGCCTGGCGTTCAGGAGCTGCGCCTGCCGGCGCAGACTCGCCGTGCCGACCCTTGCCCCTTGCGGGAGATCTTTGAATGAGCGTCCGTCTCGGCTGATCAAGGCATCGCGCGCATCCTCGCGGGCAGGCACACAGAGAATGTCCAGCCCGTCGGGCAATTGCGCCGGGACATCTTTCATGCTGTGGACGGCCAGATCGATCTCGCCCGCGAGCAACGCTTCTTCGATTTCTTTGACAAAGAGGCCCTTTCCCCCGATCTTGGCCAACGGCACATCGACAATCTTGTCGCCGGACGTTTGAATCTTGCGGAGCGCCACACGCACATCGGGCGCGACGGCATGAATGCGCGACTGAAACCATTCACTTTGCTGCAGCGCCAGTTTGCTCGCCCTCGTTCCCAAAATCAGATTCGGGCGTCGACCATTGGGTATAGACACACGCACATCCTTCCCGTTCTCACGCCGATGACAGATCAGCCGGCTCGCTTGCGAACAGACGGCTCCGGCTCCTCATGTTCCGATTCAACAGGACCTGGTGAGAGACACCGTGACCGGTCCTCACGGCCTTCCCCCTCCGGGCCCTGTGTCGACGACCGGTCGAGATGGAAAAACCGGCGGGCCGCTTCGACGAATGCGGGCCCGTTTGACGAGTTGACCTCGGTCTTGAGTGTCACCATCGTGCGATGGATCAACTTATTCACGATCGAGGACGCCATGCCTTCAACCAGCTCTCGGTCCTGTTGAGAGAGATGACCCAGGCGGCTCAACGCTTTTTCAAGTTCCGCCTGTTTGATTTCATCGACTCGGCTCCGCAGAGCCACGATCGTGGGAGTCACCTCCAGCGCTTTCATCCACTCAAGCATGGCGCCGACTTCTTCCACGACCATTCGCTCGGCCTTTTCCGCTTCCTGCAGCCGCTCCGCGCGATTGCTCTCGACCCGTTGTTTCAGATCGTCGATATCGAACAGAAACGCATTATCAACATGCCGAACGGCCGGATCGATGTTCCGCGGGACGGAGATATCGATCAAAAACATCGGGCGGTTCCCGCGCTCGTTCACCGCCCGCTGCACGTCTTCCGCGCCGATCAGGTAATGCGCGGCGCCGGTAGATACCAGCACGATGTCCGCCCCCGCCATCTCGTCCTTGAACTGGTCAAACGGAACCGGCGTTCCGCCGAATTTGTCCGCCAGATCGATGGCATGCTGCGGCGTCCTCGTGGTAATCCGCACCTGATGGACGCCCTGCGCGATCAAATGCCGCGCCGCCAGTTTCGCCATTTCACCGGCGCCGACCAGCAATACGGTCTTCTCATCGAGATTTGAGAAGATCTTCTTGGCCAACTCGACCGCCGCATAACTGACCGATACCGCCATCTCGGAAATTTTCGTCTCGGTTCGCACCCGCTTGGCCACCGAAATGGCTTTCTTCACGACCTTGTTCATGATGACGCCGGTGGTCTTATGCGCCAGCGCAACTTCGAACGCATTCTTGATCTGCCCCAGAATCTGGGATTCGCCGATAATCATCGAATCCAGACTTGCCGCCACTCTGAACAGGTGGGCGATGGCCCGATCCCCGGCATGCCAGTACAGATGCGGCGTCAGCTGCTCGGACGACAACGACAGATGCGTATCGGCGAAAAATTCTTGAATGCGTCCATACCCGGCCTCGATGTCGTCGACGACTGAATAGACTTCGACTCGATTGCAGGTCGACAGCAGCACGCTTTCCTTGACGCCAGAATAGGAACAGAGCCGGCCTAAGGCCTCGCCCAAACGGCTTTCAGGAACGGCCAGTTTCTCGCGAATCTCGACCGGCGCCGTCTTATGGCTGAGTCCCACAACGATCACGTGCATATCAGGACAGGACTCCGTGGCTTTTGAGCACCACTCCCACCAATGTCAAAATGACGCAAGCAAATCCCACCACCGTCAAATAGGCGGCCCGCTTCGCCCGCCACCCCACCGTCAATCGCCCCAGCAACACGAAAAAATAAAACAGCCAGGTCACCAACGCCCCCGTCTGTTCTGGATTCCAGCTCACATACGATCCGCGCTCGAACTCGGCGGAGATCGCTCCGGTCACGATCCCCAATGTCAGCAGCGGAAAACCCAAGATGATGGATTGCTGATTGAGATGGTCCAGAAAATCAAGCGCCGGCAGCTTGCTATAGAGCACGTTGAATCGTTTCGACTTGAGCAGGCGGTCTTGAATCAGGTACATCACACCGGCCACGAACGCGACGGCAAACCCCACGGTGCCCAGCATGCTGAGCGTGACATGGACCCAGAGGGTCTTGAATACGGGCTTGAGCGTGGGTACTGTCTCAGGAAGCGCGGCGGCTGACACCAACGACACCAGCGCCAGCGGGACCATGAAGGAACCGAGCACATGAATCCGATGGCGAAACTCGACGACCAGAAACACCAGAATGATCATCCATGAGAAAAATGAAAGCGCCTCGTAGAAACCAGGCGTCGTCGATGAGGATGTGGCCGCCATCCTGGCCGCCAATGCAGCGGTGTGAAACAGAAATCCGGCGGCTGTAATCCACAACGAGACGTTCGACAACGCGTCGGAACGCCGCAACAAATAGGTAAGAAATGACACCGTGGCAAAGAAATACAACGCCATGGTGATCATGAAGCAGACGGCGGCCATTAGGTCCATCCTTGCCGAATAGGGCTCATGCACGGTGTTCGACGAGATAAGCGGGAAATTATATCGATGCGGCGAGAACGGAGTCAACAAAATGCCGGTATACGCGTGACTGCCGGCAACCAGCCGCTCAAGGCGGGGGTTCTCTTTCTCGTTGCCGTGCCTATCGGAGATTGGGACGATCTCACGCTACGCGCCATCCAAATCCTGCGCGATGCCGATCTCATCGCCTCAGAAGATCCCGCGACAACCCGCCGGCTGCTCTCCCATCACAGCATCGACACAAGGCTGACGAGCTACGGCCCTGCGAACCTCGAAGAAAAGGTAGCCGTCCTGATCGATCGATTGCAACAAGGCGCTCGGATCGCATTGGTATCGGATTGCGGATCTCCGGTCATTGCCGACCCAGGCTCGCTCCTTGTGGCGTCCGCCCACACGCACGGCATTCGGGTAGCCTCAGTCCCAGGCCCATCGGCCCTGACAGCGGCTGTCGCCGCGATAGGCCTCTCCTGTGACAGCTTTATGTTTCTTGGGCAATTGCCGGAAACACGATCGAGAATACGCCGCTGTCTTTCGAATCGTCTGATCGGCGATACCACCGCCGTTGCATTCTGCACAGCTACATCGCTCGCCTATGCCTTGGACCTGATCGCCGAGATCGCGCCGCGGTGCGGCGTGATGCTCGCCTGTGATCTCACGAAACCAAATGAACGGATCGTGCGAGGAACTGCCTTCCAAGTCCGACAGGCTCTGGAGAACCTTCCAACAGTCCAGGACATCACGCTGATTCTGAAAACACGACGGGCGGCGCAGACGGGACAGGACAAGAGCGCACAACGCACTCAGTCACTATCCTCCCGGCGGATTAGCACTCGGTAAGCCAGATCGACCCGTTCTTGCGCCAGAACCGTGTGTCCTTCGTTTTCGACGCTACGGGGAACATTCCGGATCGGATCTCCGTCATCCAGCAAGACAGAGAGCACCTGTCCCTCCTTCATCGTTTCAAGCTTGAGTTTCGTTTTAACGAAATTGTAGGGGCAGATCACTCCGCGAAGGTCAAGTTCGACATCGGACTGGTGACCCATCGATTGTTCTCGTTTCTCGTCCATCGCGGCGCCTCAACAGAATTGATCTCACACACCACGTTGCGCGCCGGCCTGATCGATAAAGTCCATGCTGGGCAACTGCCCTGCGCAACGCCTAAAAAAAGGGGCAGCCGAAGCTGCCCCTTTCATCTATATCTATCGATCAGAGCCCAGCCGATAGTCTTACTGCAACCCCTTCACGAGATTGGGCTTCGACAAATCTGTTCCATAGTCTGATTTGGTGGTCGTTGACTGATAGCCCCACCCCGGCTGAGGTTCGCAGTTCCAGCAGGGGGCCGAGCCGGTATATTCTCCGATAGTCGTGTCGACAACTCCCCCGACTTTCCCCGGCAACACGGAACCGGCAACGCCTCCGGTAACCCCTTCACCCGCGACGGCTAAGGCACGGTCATTGAGCGGATCAGGACGTTGGCCGAGGCCTCCGAATCCCTTTCGCGTAGCGACGACGTTCGTCACGGAGACTTCCAGCACGATCTTTCGACCGACTCCGTACGGCTGATCTTTGCTGGTTTCTTCGATCACCTGCACTGTGACTTCGTCGCCCACGTTGAGTTCACGAATCACTTGCATATTCGACCGATCCGACAGGCTCAAGGGAATGATCGACCGGGCGCCGTACCCGGCCTTGCCTTCCTGCCCTTCGTCTTGCATGCGGCCCGCCCCCCCCGTTTCGATCATCAGTTTGCGTTGGGGTAAATCGAGCGCGAAGACGCGGCCCATCACCGTCTCGGGCTGAGACAGCCGATCAAGGAACGTATTGCTATCAAACGCCTGAACGCGGTTTGCGCTCCCGGACACATCGCCGACACCCGTACCGACGCCCAGCGATGACCCCCCAGCTGACTGTTGCAGACGCTCTTGAGCCGTTGCAACACTCACAGAGCCGATCAAACAAATCGTGGCTCCCAGTGCCAACACCTTACGCATGGACTGCCTCCTTATGGGTAAGAAACCATGTTGTGCCGTCATATGATCCGATCTGAAAGACGAAACGTATTGTCCGAAGCCCAGATGACGATGATACAAAGGACTCATCTCTATGAAATACGACAAGAAATTAGGCCAACCACAAGATCCTGTCAAGAGGGGGCTCGTTATTCTCACCCCTGTATGCTTCGCTTGGTGCCCAGAGGGAGGGTCGAACTCCCACTCTCTTTCGAGAACCGGATTTTGAGTCCGGCGCGTCTGCCAGTTCCGCCATCCGGGCACAGTTCAAATCTGGCTTGCAACAGGATGCTTTTCTAACATGATGCCTTGAGAGGGTCAATCGGTATCGACCTCTATCCCGCATTATTCATAACCTGCCTGCTGCAATCACCCGTCTCTCCGGGCCCAGGCCGATCCACCGTTACGTTCTCGTCTCTCGCGCCTCGCCCTTCGACTATGCTCAGGACCATGAGCCCGTCGAACGGTGAAGCCCGCTTCGTCCGCATGATTCATGAGCACTTCTGCTGCAACCGCCGATCGTCGTTCGTGAAGCGTATCTCGCATCTCGCAAACAAAGATGAACAACATGCTCTTTCCGTCCTGCGCTCGCCTCGAACCGTCTGGGAGCGGGATTCACGGGCACGCACATTCAAGCAATTTCGCCATGAACTATGCGAGCTAGCGCCTGACATGAAACAGCGTCAGCCCCGCTTTCACTCTAGCCTTGGGAAGGATCGTCTTGTGCATCTGAACGGTCGGGAGAGATTCGACGGATTCTTCCCATATGACCTGCATGCCATTCTGAGACAAGACTATTCCTAGATCGACAGGTCCCACGACGAACGCGTTTCCTTGTGGCCGCAACAGCTGCCGCAGTCTGGTCACGCTCGTCGTCAACAGTGCTGCCTCCACGAACGAGGCATAGGGCAGCCATTGGTAGGCCAGGTCATACG
>Ga0210334_10752025_pt1 | contig 21614 bp, 25 predicted proteins | sample S306metaT_FD_164440 | JGI IMG/M metagenome (GOLD analysis project Ga0210334, IMG submission 164440) | Metatranscriptome of estuarine sediment microbial communities from the Columbia River estuary, Oregon, United States - S.306 (Metagenome... | ecosystem: Environmental > Aquatic > Marine >... | reverse complement strand
CTGAGGCGTACTCGTGCAGTACGTCGAAGGTCCGAGGGGCGAGCCCGCCGCCCGTAGGCGTGTCGCAGCAGCGGATCGGCGATTGCAGCAGAAGCACTCGTGAATAATGCGGGTTAGGCTAGCTTGTATTGCTCGCCGAAGCGTCTTTTAGGAGGTCACGAATGATCCGGTCGGCAGCCGCGGCGCCGTCGCGAATGCAATCGGGAATGCCGACACCGCGATAGCCCGCGCCTGTCAGGACCAATCCTGGGTAGCGGCTGAGTGCCGCGTCGAGTTGTGCCAGCCGGCTCAGATGCCCAAGCGTGTATTGCGGCATCGCGTTCCACCAGCGATTCACTTCGACGTAACTCGGTTCTGCCGTTATCCCGCACAGCGCCGAGAGTTCGGCGCGAACTCGCGCGATCAACCTGTCGTCGTCCAATTGAAGAATGGCTTCCCGCCCCACCCCGCCGAGATAGCAGCGCACCAGCACACGATCCGCCGGAGCGCGATGCGGCCACTTGAGGGAGGTCCAGGTTGCAGCAATCAGATCGCGCGCCTCTTTCCGTGGAACGATAAACCCAAATCCTTCGACAGCACCCGCAACCTGATCAGCCGGATAGGCCATCGCAATCGTAGCTGTCGAGGCATAGGGAATCATCTCCAGTAACCCGCCGGCAATCGGCGTCAACGGCCGCAACAATTCTGCCGAGACATAGGCCGGCGTCGCCAGCACGAGACTTTCTGCGGCAAGCGCCGATCCGTCCTGTAGAATGAGGTCGTACATCCAGCGACCCGGCTGGTGCGACCGGACTCGCATGGCATCGACCCGGCACCCCAGCCGAAGCTCCGTGCCCTGTTGAGCCAATCGCGCCGTCAACGCCTCCACCAGATCGCTCAGCCCGTTTTTGAGGCTCACGAACATGGTGCGTGATGAACCGCTCGATGGCATGAATGCTGCCTGTTTTTTGACGGCCATCATCCCGCGGATGATGCTGCCATGCTGTTGCTCGAGTTCGAAGAATCTGGGGAAAGTGGCTTGCAGGCTCATCTGCTCGGCATCGCCGGCGTAGATCCCCGCCATAAGAGGCTCCAGCACGCGATCGAACGCTTGGGCTCCGAACCGTCTCCGGAAAAAAGAGGCCAACGACTCATCGCCCCCCGACGAACTGCGCGGCACGATGACATCCAACCCCATGCGCGCCAGACCCATCCAACTGAGCAACCCGCTCCGTAGAAACGGCCCCAGCTCCTTCGGCACAAACGAAACCAGCCCCTCAGGCAATTCGTGGAGCCGTCCACGATGCAGCACGAACGCCTTCTTGCCCGTGACATTGGTATTGATGAGCTGGTCGTTCAGACCCAGTTTCGCGCAGAGTGCGAGACCGGCCGGTTTCTGGGAGAGAAAGGAATCTGGGCCGGCCTCGGTAACCAAATCGCCGACCCGGTGAGTGACGATCTTTCCTCCCCATGTCGATCCGGATTCGAGGACGATACAGCGAATGGACAGCCCGCCTGCAACCGCCTGTTCCTGCAACGCAAAGGCAGTCGCAAGGCCGGAAATCCCGCCGCCGACGATGACTACTGTACGGGGTCGAGTCACGACTGAAGACAAAGGGAGGTTTCGTGCGCAGCCACGATATTCAGTAGAGTTTCGACCAAGACCGGCTGGTCGTTCAGCATGGCCATTCGCTCAAGCTGCATGCCTTGTGCGACAGCCAGCTGCCTCAATTCGATATCGATGTCGAAGAGCGTTTCCACATGGTCGCAAATAAATCCGACCGGCGCGACAAGCACGTGTCGATGCCCTTCCATGCGCAACGACTTCAGTCTCGACTCCACGGTCGGGCCGAGCCACGGCTCGCTCGACCGCCCTTGGCTCTGATAGGCAAACGTGGTTGGCTGAGGTCCCAATAATGCCGTCACGGCTTCCACCGTGCCTTTCACTTCTTCGGGATAGGGGTCGTTCATCGCCACAATTCGTTCCGGCAAACTGTGCGCCGTAAACAACACCGGCACGGCCCCCCTCACCTCGGCCGGAAATTTCAACAGCGCCTCGGCGATGCGTTCAACGATTGCCGCAATTAATTTTGGATGGGTGTGCCAACTGCCGACATAACTGACCGGCACGACGCTCTGAAAGGCCGCGCGCGCCTCTTCAACTTTTTTCCGGTACGCGCCGGTACTGAGCGAAGATTGCTGCGGCGCCATACAGAAACCGATCACGCGTTCAGGATCTGCCTTCAGCAACTCGGCATAGGCGTCCTTGATAAACGGATGCCAGTGCCGCAACCCGATATAGACGCGGTATCGATCGCCGCCGGATTCGTTCAACCGCTGCTCCAGCTTCTTCGCCAAATTCTGCGTAATGCCGACAGCCGGAGATTTCCCGCCAGTTGCGCGGTACCGCTCGCGAATCTCCGCCACGAGTTCAGGCGGCGTCGGCCGGCCTCCCCGCACATCGAGGAGAAAAGGCTCGACATTCTCCAAACAATCCGGCCCACCCATGGCCATCAAAAGAATTGCGGTGGGACGTTTCGACTCCTGCATCGTTCCTCGTCGTTCGTGAAGCGTGAAGCGCTTGCATACGAGATACGCTTCACGAGTGGCGCTTCACGTTCCCCTACCGTTGGCTGAGCTTATGCACCATGTCGATCGTCGCGGCGACGTGATCGATCGGCGTCGTTGGCAGGATTCCGTGTCCTAGATTGAAAATATGGCCGGCGCGCCCGCCGGCGCGCCGTAAAATATCCTCGACTCGGCGTTCGATTTCATGAAGCGGCGCAAACAAGACAAGCGGGTCCATGTTCCCCTGCACGGCACGATCGTGTCCGACCATCGCCCAGGCCTCATCCAAATGCACGCGCCAGTCGATCCCGATGACGTCGCCCCCCGCCTCGCGCATCTGCCGAAGAATGGCCGTCGTCCCGGTGCCGAAATGAATCAGCGGCACCCCTTCATGCTTGAGCCCCTCGAAAATCCCCTGGACGTGCGGCTTGACATATTCCGCATAGTCGCCGGCTGAGAGGCAGCCGACCCAGCTGTCGAAGAGCTGAATCGCTTGAGCCCCCGCCTTGATCTGCCGTTTGAGATAACTCGTGATGACCCGCGAAAACTTGTCCATCAGCGCATGCCACGCGGTCGGATCTCCATACATCATCTGTTTCGTGTGCAAGTAGTTGCGCGATCCGCCGCCCTCAATCGCATAGCTAGCCAGCGTGAACGGCGCGCCGGCAAACCCAATCAGGGGAACTCGTCCATTGAGCGCCTTTCGGGCCTGCCTGATCGCCTCAGCGACGTATTCCAGCTCGCCGCCGTCCACCACCTTGAGCCGTTCCACCGCCGCGCGGTCGCGGACCGGATTGTGGATGACCGGCCCCTCGCCTTGGGCGAACTCCAAGCTGATCCCCATGGGCTCCAACGGCAGGAGAATGTCGGCGAAAATAATCGCGGCATCCAGCGGGAAACGGTCGATCGGCTGAAGCGTGACTTGGGCCGCCAACTCCGGCGTCTTGCACATCTCAAGAATCGAATGTTTGACGCGCAAGGCCCGGTATTCGGACATATAACGCCCGGCTTGACGCATAAACCACACCGGCGTGCAATCGACCGGCTCACACCGGCAAGCTTTGAGAAATCGATCATTCATCATGGGGCGGCATTTTAGAGACGCGAGGGCAAGGCTGTCAAATTTCAAGTGATCGTCCGGCTCGGCGTTCGGCAAACTTGGACAAATGGTGGACAGCCTCGACCATTCCGGTAGAATCAAGATGGGCCTTGGATCGCGTGGGAAGAAAACGGATTCACTTTCCTCTACATGATGTGTATAATGACGACCAATCATACAGCTGGACCTTGCATCGCCTTTCGTTGTAGTGAGTCCGCCTTTGCGGCCCGCCATCTTCTTCACCAAACAAGCGCCGCGAGACTATTCATCGGGACACCAGCAGGTTATTTTCTTACGCCGTGAATCCGCTGGTCCCTGGCTCAGGAGGTAATCGAATGTCTGACTTACAGTATATGCCCACATCGAAGACAGGCTGGGATCGCATCTACTCACTCCTTCGCTGGTTTGATGCGTGGGCCGGCCTGGAGCATATGAAACTGGACGGCCCACCCAAGGTAGACTGGGTCCGCAGCCTTCCCTTCATCGGGGTCCATCTCATGTGCTTTGGGGTCTTCTTCGTCGGATGGAGCTGGACTGCCCTTGCCGTAGCCGTCGCGTTTTATTTCATCCGGATGTTCGTCATCACCGGTTGGTACCACCGATACTTTTCACACCGCACGTTCAAGACCTCCCGCACTGTTCAGTTCGCCTTTGCCATCCTTGGCGGAACCTGCGCGCAGCGCGGGCCTCTGTGGTGGGCAAGCCATCATCGCCATCACCATATCGCCTCCGATACGCCGGACGACGTGCACTCCCCGCGCCAGGGAGGATTTCTCTGGTCGCACATGGGCTGGATTATGTCGCAAACGCACTATGCCCCGCGGTTCAAGGCCATCGCCGATTTTTTAAAGTTTCCGGAGCTGCGGTTTCTCGATCGTTTCGACGTCCTCATTCCGATCCTCACCGGATTCGCCATGTTCGGGTTAGGCATGTTGCTGGAAGCCAAGGCTCCCGACCTCGGCACCAACGGACCCCAGATGCTGATTTGGGGATTCTTCATTTCGACCGTTGCGCTCGCGCACGGCACATTCACGATCAATTCGCTCTCTCACGTCTACGGGTCGCAGCGCTACGAGACCGGCGACGACAGCCGCAACAATTTCTTCCTTGCCCTCATCACCATGGGGGAAGGGTGGCACAACAATCACCATTACTACCCCGCCTCCACCAGACAGGGGTTCTATTGGTGGGAAATCGACATGACCTACTACGGCTTGAAGCTGCTCGAGCGGCTTGGACTCGTATGGGATATTCGTGATGTGCCTGAGTACGTGCGGGAAGGAAAGAGCAAACAGGACTCGGATCTCGGCGCCCTCAAACGGCCGATTGAGATAACGATTCCGGTTCCAGCACAGACCGAGAAAATCCTAGCCTGACCCATTCAGTCAGCTTTGGACTATACCCATTCTGTCTCGTCATTGGCCGTCGGCCGTTCAGGTGACTGAACGGCCGATCGTTCACGAATCCTCCGGCTTTCCTCGTCGATCTCACCACGTTCATCCGCCGGCACAATCCAGGCTTCGCCGGGATTGAGTTCGAACCGATAGTGATTTTTTTTCAGCGAGAACCACTCCACATAGGGATGCGGCGTAAGATTCGGATGCGGATCGAAAGAGATCAGGTTGACTGTACCCACCTGCGGATTTTCCATATCGCCGATCACCTGTCCGGCCATGTCCTCGTCTTCAAACCGGCCGTTCCGAAACTGAATGACCTCTCCCTCGATATCGGCCTTGAAATTGCCTCGCAGATAGAAATCCACCGCCCCGATGGCAGCAAAGACGATTCGACCGACAACGGTTCCTTCAATGCGATTATCAAGAAACCCTTCCTGGACCCAGCGAGCGTTTCCAAACTTTTGTGCCATGTGACTCCTTGCATTGAAAAAGGTGATGTCCGGTTACGGCTGAGCGAAACATTAGACCGTTCGCGCCGCTTCAGTTTTCATCAACCGTAACTTTCTTCACCAGCCGCTCAGGCTGTCTGTGGAATGGCAGCTGAAGGCGGCTGAGATTTCGTTCGGGGCTCAAGCGCTCCGATAATCACCGCCGATAAGATCAATGCGCTGCCGATCCACCCTTGAAGATCCAGCGTCTCTCCGAGAAAATACCACGAGAGCCAGGCTGCGTAGGCCGGCTCAGAGGCAAAGACCAGCGCCACTTGCTGAGCCGGGACCACCTGTTGCGCCCACATCTGCACCGCAAAGGCGCCGGTCGCCAATCCACCGGTGATGAGGAGCGCGATCAGCAACACACCGGTCGGCGCAAAAGCGCTCGCCGGGGCCTGTTCCCACCACGTGATCGGAATGAACAGCAGCGTCATCGCCGCCATCTGCCATGCCAACAACGATGGCGCATCGAACACCCGGGTGAACCGTTCCAGACAGACGATGTGAGCGGCGAAAGCCACCGCGCACCCCAGCGTCAAGAGATCGCCGACATTCATAGCCGCGCTGGGCTTCACCAGCAGCCAAAGCCCGGCCACGGCAATCGCCGTAGCAATCAGCGATCGGCCACCGAACCGCTTGAGGAGCAACGGCACGAAAATCACATACAGCGCCGTCAGAAAGGCGGAATTGGATGCGCTGGTGTACTGAAGACCGACGGTTTGAAGTGTATAGCCAAGAAAGAGAAAGACGGTGGCTACTGCGCTTGCGACCAGCACCTCGCGCCCACAATGGAGCCGCCGCTTTATCAGCAGAAACCAGGCCCCAACGAGGGCGGCGCCCAACAAAAATCTCAGAAAGGTGAAGGAGAGCGGGGGGATTTGTTCAAGGGCCGCTTTGGTCGCTGGAAACGTGGCCCCCCAGATCACGGTCGTCAGGAGTAGCGCAAAGCGTGGCATAATTTGAACAGTGCCGAGTGAATACCGGGGTTACATAACTCAGCACTTGTTACTTCTAGGGTTTGCACAATGGGCAGCGCCGCTGCTCGTTCGCTCCCGCCTGTTCCATGGCGCGAAGCGCCCGGTCCTTGTCGGCATAGTCAAACCAGCCTCCCTCCCAGAAATCACTGGAGGAGGAATTCGACGGCACTTCGGAGCACCGATCACGGTGCAACGTCACTCGGTCGATAGAGCGCGCGATATGAACCCAGTAAGTCATGCGGGGCCTGTGAGGTGCACGGGGTGAGGAGTGTCTGTCAGCCGCCGGCCCCTTCCCCCTAACTCCTGACCCCTCACGTCCTTACGGAATGAGCTGCCACTCATCCTTCTCGATGAACACCTTGACGCCCGTCTGTAACTTTTTGACATCGTCCTTCTCGAAGAGCCGCATGTAGCGCTCAATTCGATCGTCGTCATCAATTCGTTCTTCTTGCATCATCCCGTTGTTGCCTTTGTATCGCCGAAGCAGCACTGACATCGGAACCCTCCTGTGACACTGGTAGTTGACGCGCACAACTGTGCTACAATAAACGCAACGTTGCGGGCCGGTCAAGAGCGTTCATCGGTATCCCACAGTGATGAACGGCTTGTCCCTGATCCGGCCGGAAAAGGACGCGTAGACCATGCCTCTCTATGAATATCGTTGCGAAGCCTGTTCCACGCAGTTTGAAGCCACCCAGTCCATTCACGACAGGATCGAAGACACGGAATGCCCGTCGTGCCAGGCTCGGCAGGCGACCAGACTCCTTTCTTCCTTTTCATCTAAAATCGTCGGCGATCATAAACCTGGCTTTGCCGAGATCAAAGCCGCTGCCATGAACAACGAGCGGATGGAACGATTTGCCAAACTGCCGCCGCTAAACGCCAAACGCAATATGCCGCCACCGAACACCTCCTTCGATTCAAACACTGCCTCGGGTGCAGACTCAGGTTCTGAGAGATAAGATGGGCCGCCCCTGTCGTCTTCGCGCGAAGAACTCTCCCGCGTCCCATCATCTTGCCGGGATAATGGTCCTAGCCGTCACTTTCTTGGCGAGTCCCATCGGAGCCTCTGAAATTACCGGAAGCCTCGTCATCGCCGGCAACGGACCTGAGCAAATCACCATAGAAACCTTGGCACGCGCCTTCGAGAAAGCGAATCCGCGCGCCTTCGTCGACGTGCTATGGGAAGACAATTCCAACCCGCTGGAGTTGGTCCAAACGGGCGAGGCCCACATCGCCGTTACAGGCGCCCCGCATCCGCCGCTGGCTGCCACACAGATCGGATGGGACGGCATCGGCATCTTGGTGCACCTGTCTAACTTCACCAAAGACGTGACCAAGCAGCAAGTCGCCGACATATTTTCCGGCAAGATCACCGATTGGGCTGAATTGGGCGGGCCCGAAACCAAGATTGTCCTGATCGACCGGCCGCGCATCCAGAACATCCGCGACGCCTTCGAGGCCCAGCTTGGAATTGCCGGAAACAAATCCAATGCCGCCAAGACGATCGGTCCGGATGAGGAGGTCCTGAAAACAGTGGTCGGAACTATTCCACCGCTCTCGGCAGCGGCCTATATCTCCTTGAGCACCGGCCTGTCTGCAGTCACGAGCGGCGTCGCCGTCCGTTTGCTGCCGGTGGATAAAGTGGAGCCGGAGGGTCCGACCGTCAAGGATGGCCGCTATAGCCTTCGCCGCCCGCTGTTGCTGCTGTCCAAGAAAGGCCCCAATTCCATAGTCGAGGCCTTTGCACAGTTTGCCTTATCGGCTCCAGGCCAGTCGATTGTCGGAGACACGTATGTTCCGATGCCGAGCCAATAATCTTTCCTCGAAGGAGGTCATCATGAATCCGCGACAACGGCTATTATTCATCGTTCTCCCCTGCTCGCTCATGTTGACGCTGTTTCTCGCACCATCGGCCCACGCAGAAGAAGGCGCGATCGTCGACGGCGCCGGCTTTACGCTCTACGATGTGAAATCGATTCAGGGTTCCGACGAAAACACGATCGCGAAAGATCCGGTCTGCGATCGCAGCAAACAACCGAAAATCCTGACCGTGGAGCCGGACGAGGCCAAACCGGGCGAAAAAGTCGCCATCAAAGGCGAGAATTTCGGAACGCAAGAATGTTTCCACGGCGTGGCCTTCAGCGCCGCGGGCCACGCGAAGATCGCCTACGCGTTCGTGAATGAAACAACCATCGAAGCCACAGTGCCCGATGTCCGGCCCGGCATGTCGTTCATCGACATCGTCGCCGGCGGCGGGAACGCCCGATCCAAGGCCTTCTTGATTCAAGCCAAGTAACGCCTTCGGGGCGGAAGAGTCAGCGTCAGCGCTTATTCCACACGCGCCGCTCCCGTCACCCTGGCCGCCCCAATGTGACCGCGCCTGTCGGCAGGATGCATCACCGGGTCGTAGGGCTCTGTTGAAGCTTCTTGAGCATCTCCTCAAAGAGGGGACGGTCTCGCAGACTCATGAAATCATTCCTGAACCGGATGGCCTCGATATCAGCCTCGGCGCTTTCGTCTCCACCCGATCCTCTGTAGATGCCCTTCAAGACCAGCGCAAACCGATTGCCGTCCGCCAATTTGATGTTGTCCATGTACGGCAGATCAAAATAGGACACGTTGACAGGAAATCCTCTCCCCGGTTCACTGCCCACATACCTGTTCCCATCGAAGAAGTCGGCATAGACCGTCACCTGAACGGCTGCGCTCGCCTCTGTCACTTCCACGACACGGAGCTCGATGGATTGTCGTTTATCATAACCCCTTGCGATGAGCGACTGTGTGCCGTTCTGATCTTGGCTCATCGGTGTAGGTGTCCCTGCCTTTCCCTCTTCCTGTTCTTCCCGACCACGCAGACACTCGCCATCTTCAAAATTCCTAAATCGGGCGATCCCGTCACGTTTCCGAAGAGTTTCAATGCCAACCTTTTCATAGAGGCGTACGCAACCCATTTCGCCTTTTCTCATCGTAAAGACAACGCTGTCCCCGATCGTATTCAGCGTCGTGGCCTGTCTGGAGGCGGTCTCCTTGGAGACACCCGTAATCTTCTTTTCCAACGCCATCCATGCGCGACGCGATGGTTCATCTTTCGCCGCGTCCCGATGTTTCACCAGCTTCTCATAGACCTCCTCAAACAACGGCTTGGCGTTGAAAAACTCCTGAAAGTTCACCGCGAGAAGCTCGAGAAAGACGATGCGTTTGCGAAAGGATTCCAGATCTTCCCTTTTCACATCCTCCTTAAGCGTTTGGAGATAGCCATCCAACAGGGCCTTGAACATGTTCTCTCTGATGCTGGTATCGGATTTTTCTCGTTCGGTCATCATCTGAACATACACCTGAGACTTGCGGTTCGCCTCGGTGTATTGATTGATGAACCACGGAATCGCAATCGCTCCCACGGCAGCACAGACACCAGCGAGAATTTTTGCAACCGATTCCCACTTATCCCACCAATCCTTCGTGCTCGGTGCTTCAGCACTCATTCGCGGCTCTCCTTTGTGTCATTCGTGACATTCCACACGCTTAATCTTCATTATTCATGACGGTTCGTGGTGAAATCGCGCAGTCGAGTGGCGAGACGGGCACATGGAGCCCCGAGGGACCGAGGCGTACGTGAAACAGTACGTCGAGGTCACGAGGGCGAGCCTGCCCGCCGAAGGCCTGTCGCAGCAGCGAATCCGCGATTGCAGCACAAACGTTCATAAATAATGCTGGTTACAGGCGGATGTCCTGTTTCGTGCCTCCAGAAGAAACCGTGACAGGGAATCGTTGCCCCCGAATGACGAGGGTGTAGTTTCCTGGTGGCAAGTCGAGCCTGTACTCCCCTTTTCCGTCCGTCCTTGTTTCAGCGTCCTTGCCTTCCACAGTAATGCTGAGATTGGCTGCCGGCGTACCACCGCGGTAGACCTTCCCCGAAAGCTCCTCTGCGAGAAGAGGATCAGCCATCGTCAGCAAGCCCAGTGCAAGCGAAACAATCCCTATAATCCCTATACGCCTCATGGTGTTGTCCCTCCGGTTGGATTTCTCAGAATCAATGTATTTCCTTCGTACACCCGATGGCCTCGATCCGCCTCTCCGGAAACCAACGCGTTGATACCAGATGGACGTGACGGTCGAATACTGGAATACTGATCAGGGAATGCCATACCTCCCCAGTGAACAGAAGGCGCAGGAGATTCTCTCCATGCCAGTGAGGAGACGAGCCCAATTGGAAGGACGACCGCGAAAGTCAGGACGAATCCTCCGGTCATCCACTGACCACTAGTCGCGTGGGCATGAAGTCTGTGGACAGGTGCATGGCCGCAGGCTCGTCTATACCGGCGCCCCACAACTACCGGACATATCCTCGTCATTGGAAAATTCTGCTCCTTCATAAATAGGAATCGAGTAGCGAATGGTCCCCGTCTGTCGAGGCAACATTCTGCACAATGGTATGCCAACAAACGGGGGAATTCTACAGCACACGACTGGACGTGGCGACTACATACCTGCGTCCTAATTCCGACTTCTTTGTGGGGGGGGGGCCTCCCTCGACAGACCTCTCGATCCTATGTTAGCGTACTCGCTCGTTTTTCTGGTCGGTTAGGAGCGCCATGTTTAAGAAAATCCTGGTCGCCAATCGCGGAGAAATCGCCATGCGCATCATCCGCGCATGCCGCGAGTTGAATATCGCCACGGCTGCCATCTACTCCGAAGCCGACTCCACCGGCATCTATGTAAAGAAAGCCGATGAAGCCTATCTGGTTGGTCCTGGCCCCGTAAAGGGCTTCTTAGACAGCCGGCAGATTGTGGAGCTGGCCTCCCGCATCGGCGCCGATGCCATCCATCCTGGGTACGGATTTCTTTCTGAAAACGCCGAGTTCGCGGAACTCTGCCACGCATCGGGCATCACCTTCATCGGTCCGTCTCCCCATGCCATTACGCTGATGGGCAGCAAGGTCAAGGCGCGTGAACTCGCCGAGTCCGTCGGTGTGCCGATTGTTCCCGGAACGGACGGCGCCATCACCGACGTGAAAGACGCGCTCGCCTTCGCCAAGAAGGCCGGATACCCGGTCATGATCAAGGCCAGCGCCGGGGGCGGCGGGCGGGGTCTCCGCGTCGTCCGATCCGATGCCGAATTGCGCGAGAACATGGAAGTCGCCTCGCGGGAAGCCCAGGCCTCCTTCGGCGACGGCAGCGTGTTCATCGAAAAATATATCGAGAAGCCGCATCATATCGAGTTCCAGATTCTGGGAGACCGCCACGGCCATATCATCCATCTGGGCGAGCGGGATTGTTCGATCCAACGCCGGCACCAGAAACTGATCGAGATCGCCCCTTCGCTTATCCTGACACCAAAGCTGCGGGCGGAGATGGGCAACGCCGCCATAGCCATCGCGCAAGCGGTGCGCTACGACAATGCGGGAACCGTCGAATTTCTGCTCGATCAGGACGGCCGGTTCTACTTCATCGAGATGAATCCTCGCCTCCAGGTCGAACATACGGTCACCGAGCAGATTACGGCCATCGACATCGTGCGGAATCAGATTGCGATTGCAGCGGGCAAACCGCTCGATATCCGGCAGCAGGATGTTACCCTGCAAGGCTATGCGATCCAATGCCGGATCAATGCGGAAGACCCCAAAAACAACTTCATGCCCTGCACTGGAACCGTCACGGCCTATTTCTCTCCCGGCGGCATCGGCGTCCGCATCGACGGCGCCGTGTATAAGGATTACACGATCCCGCCGTACTACGACGCCCTCTTGGCCAAACTCACGGTACGCGGGCGGACCTGGGAAGAAGCCGTGAGCCGCATGCGGCGCTCGCTCGAAGAATACGTCCTTCGTGGAGTGAAGACGACGATCCCCTTCATGAAAACGATCATGCAGGAACCGGACTTTATGGCCGGGCGGTTCGATACGTCCTATCTGGACACCCACCCGGATCTCTACACGTACGATGAATTCGAGCAGCCGGAAGATTTAGTCCTGGCGCTCTCGGCCGCCATCGCGGCCTACGAAGGGCTGTAATCGGACAGCCCCCACCACGATTTCACACGAGGCAGATCGACCATCATGGCAACACAACGGCCATCGAGAAAAAGACAAGCAGCGAGGAAACCGGCCTCTGCGCCCGTCGTCAAAACATCACCATCCAGAAAGGGGCGATCGGAAGAGTTCACGATTCAACCTGCGGCCGGCAAACCGCTGCTGATTACCGACGTCGCGCTACGGGATGGCCACCAATCGCTCCTGGCCACGCGCATGCGAACGGAAGACATGCTGCCCATTGCGCAGAAGCTCGACGCCGTGGGCTATTGGTCGCTTGAGGTGTGGGGCGGCGCAACGTTCGATACCTGCCTGCGGTTTTTGAAAGAAGATCCCTGGGAACGGCTCCGCGCCCTGCGAGCCGCCATGCCCAACACCAAGCTCCAAATGCTGCTTCGGGGGCAGAACCTCGTGGGCTACAGGCACTACGCCGACGACGTGCTGGAACGGTTCATCGAACGCTCGGCGGCGAACGGCATCGACGTCTTCCGCATCTTCGATGCGCTCAACGACGTGCGCAATCTCGATCGGGCGGTGCGAGAAGTGAAAGCCTGCGGCAAACACGCCGAGGCCGCCATCAGCTACACCGTCAGCCCCGTGCACAACCTCGACCGGTTCGTCGAGATGGCCAAGCGGCTGGAGGATTTGGGCACCGATACGCTCTGCATCAAAGACATGGCCGGGCTCTTGGCGCCGCTGGATGCCTATCATCTCATGCGTCGGCTGAAAGCCGCCGTCAAGGTTCCGATCCATCTGCATTCGCACTACACCTCCGGCATGGCCTCCATGTCGTCACTGATGGCCATCCTCGGTGGGCTCGACATGCTCGACACCGCCATGTCTCCGTTGGCGGGTGGGACGTCCCATCCGGCAACGGAAACGCTCGTCGCCTCGCTGCGGAACACGCCCTACGACACGGGATTGGATCTCTCGGACTTCCTGCCGATCACCGATCATTTCCGCGCGGTGCGCCGCAAGTACCGCCAATTCGAAAGCGATTTCACCGGCGTCGACGCGGAAATTCTCACTTCGCAAATTCCCGGCGGCATGCTCTCGAACCTGGCCGCGCAGCTGACTGAACAGAACGCGCTCGACCGGATGAAGGAAGTGCTCGAGGAAGTCCCGCGAGTGCGCAAGGAAATGGGCTACCCGCCGCTCGTCACGCCGACCAGCCAAATCGTCGGTACGCAGGCCACGCTCAACGTGTTGACCGGAGAACGCTACAAAGTCGTCACGACCGAAACGAAGAACTACTTCCTCGGCCTGTATGGCCGCGCTCCTGGACCGCTGGACAGCGAGATCATGGCCCGCGCGATCGGCAACGAAGAGCCGATTAAGACCAGACCTGCAGACCGGCTTGAGCCTGAGCTCGCAGCGAACAAGAAAGAGCTTCCCGCGTCCGCCTCGTCGGTTGAAGACCAGCTCTCCTTTGCGCTGTTCCCGGCCATCGCCAGAGAGTTCTTCGAAGCCCGCGAGAAAGGCGACCTGACGCCCCCGCTGCTGGAAGCCGCCTCGCCCAAAGGACCGGCCGTCGCCCATGAGCTTCACCTCGCGCCGGTGGAATTCAACGTGACCGTGCACGGAGAAACCTACCACGTGAAGGTGTCCGGATCAGGCCGCAAGACCGATGGGCGCAAACCCTACTACATTCGCGTCAACGACAAACTCGAGGAAGTCTCCCTGGAACCGATCCAGGAAATTCTCGCCGGCGTCCCGGAATCCCAGGACACAGGCACAGGAGCCAAGCCGAAGAGACCGAGGCCGTCGAAACCGGGCGATGTGGCGCCGCCCATGCCTGGCCGGGTGGTCAAGATCCTCGTCGCAGTGGGCGATCGCGTGAAGACCGGCGATCCCCTCCTGATCGTCGAAGCGATGAAGATGGAAAGCCGCGTGCCGACACCGATCGATGGAACCGTCGCGGCCATCCTGGCATCCGAAGGGGATAATGTGAAGACGGATGAAACGGTCATCCAGTTGGAATAACTCCCACCCCCTATATCCTTCTAGCCGCGCATACAGACCGCCGAGCCTGGTCCTGCTTGCCCTCTTCCTGCTGTCACTTCTCATCGGCGCCTGCGCGTCGTCCTTGCCAATTCCACCGCAGTTCGAAGCGTTCGAGCGCATTCCAATCAAGACCGTGACAGTCCAGGATCAGCGGATCGCCTACTTGGATGTGGGCACGGGCCTGCCGATCATCCTGATACACGGGTTCGGGGGATCAATGTGGCAATGGGAACATCAGCAACATGCGCTGTCGCAACACTTCCGCGTGCTCACGCTCGATTTGCCTGGCTCCGGGCTCTCCGACAAACCGGAGATCCAGTACCGGCCGGATCAAATGTTGGATTTTCTTGTGGGATTTATGGATGCCCTGCAGATCCCACGCGCCACGTTGATCGGCAATTCCATGGGCGCGGGCCTCGCCATCGGGGTGGCGCTGGAGCACTCTACGCGGGTCGAGAAGCTCGTCCTCGTCGGGGGACTCCCTCAACATATTATGCAGAAACTCACCAGCCCGTCGATCCGGCTGGCGCTGGAAACCCACGCGCCTTTCTGGCTCGTCTCATTAGGCAATCGGCTGTTCGGCGGCCTGATGACGGAGTCCGTCCTGCGGGAACTCGTGCATGATCCAACGCTCCTCACCCCGGCCGTCATCGAACGATCAGACCGCCATCGTCGGCGCCCTGGAATAATCAAACCCATCATGGCCATGAAACACGCGTTGCCGTTGTGGGAGTCGGGATTTGCCTTGCGCATAGACGCCATCACGCATCCGACGCTGGTGATCTGGGGAGAACAGGATCGGGTCTTTCCGGTCGCCGTGGGCGAAGCACTCCACCACACCATCAAGGGGTCGCAATTCGTCACCATCCCCAACGCGGGTCATATCCCGCAATGGGAGCGACCGGACCTAGTCAACCGCGCGCTGATCGCGTATATTCACCCATGACGGCATGCAGGCAGTGCGTGCCTATCGGCATGACAGACAAGTACACATCTTTTCACGAAAGGAACAGACGATGCAGACCGTCTATCGCGGATTGATCGGATCGGCACTGAGTCTCTCTATCGGTTTGGCCGGTTGCGCCGGCATGGGAGCATCGATGGAGTCCGGTTTCATGTACAAGAACATCACCGTCGCCGACGGCAGCGCCGTCGCCGGAGAGGGAAATAAGGTGCTCTTCAAAGGCAACCCGCTCGGGCTGTCCGGCGATGGGATTAAGACGGGCGACTCCCTGCGCGACGTCAAGGTGGCGCAGACCGACCTCTCACTCGTCAACATCGCCCACACCAAAGGCGAAGGCAAAGTTCGAATCATCAGTGTCGTCCCATCGCTCGACACCCCGGTGTGCGAGCAGCAAACCCATCACCTCAGCGAACGAAACAAGGGACTCGACAAAATGGTCGAGTTGATCACCGTGAGCGTCGATACCCCCTTCGCCCAGAAACGCTTCGCCACGGAAGCCAAGATCGACAACATCACGTTTCTCTCCGACTATCGAGGCGGTGAGTTCGGCAAGGCCTACGGACTGTTCTTGGATGGCCCGCACATTCTGGCCAGAGCCGTTATGGTCGTCGACAAGACGAACACGGTTCGCTACCTTCAGATCACGCCGGAACTGACGCAGCTTCCCGACATGGACGAAGCGTTCCGATTCGCCCGCTCGCTGATTACGGCAAGTTAGCTTGCGCCAGGTCAAGGTTGAGGTTAAGGTGAAGGACCAAGCGTCCTCATGCTTAACCTCAACCTACGCCTCAACCTTTCCAGGAACACATGGCCCACTACGATCTTCTCGTGATAGGAACCGGACCGGCCGGCCAAAAGGCCGCCGTGCAGGCGGCCAAGCTCGGCAAAAAGGTAGGCCTGATTGAGCGGAAGGAAGTCGTCGGAGGCGTCTGCATCAACACCGGCACGATTCCGAGTAAAGCCCTGCGCGAAGCCGTCCTCTTTTTTTCCGGCATTCCACAGCGCACTATCTACGGCACCCCTCACCGGCTCAAGGAAACGATTACGATCGAAGAGCTCGCCTTCCACGCCAACCACGTCATCAAGAACGAGATCCGGATCGTGCAAGAGCAGATGGCTCGGAACCGTGTCGATATGATCTCGGGATCAGCCAGTTTTATCGACCCACATCGCCTCAGGATCACACACCGGAACAGCTCGATCGAACATACGGCCGATTTTATTGTCATCGCCGTCGGTACAGAACCAAGCCGCCCGTCCGATATCCCGTTCGACGACACTTCCGTCATCGATACGGACGGGCTCCTGACCCTCAAACACATTCCCTCTTCCATCGTCATCATCGGAGGCGGGGTCATCGGAACAGAGTACGCGTCCATCCTCGCGGCGCTGGGAGTGCCCGCCACCCTTATCGACAAACGCCCTCGTCTGTTGGAGTTTGCCGACGCCGAGATCATCGAGATGCTCCAGCAACAGATGAAGGAACTCGGCGTAACCCTGCATCACGAAGAAGAAGCGATTGCGATTGAGAAGCAGCCCGACAATTCGATCGAGGTGACGTTGCGACACGCCAAGCCGATCCGAACATCCACGCTCATGTACGCGATCGGCCGGGTCGGCGCAACGCAGGCGCTCAATCTGGAAGCGTCGGGGTTGAAAGCGGACAATCGGGGCCGCCTGAGCGTGAACGAACACTTCCAGACCGCCGTTCCACATATCTATGCGGCCGGAGACGTCATCGGCTTTCCAGCCCTTGCGTCCACCTCGATGCAACAGGGCCGCCACGCCTCCTGCCATGCCTTCGACCATCCTGATCGCACCGACACTTCGTTATTGCCCTACGGCATTTACTCCATTCCGCAAATCTCCATGGTGGGCCGGAACGAGGAAGAACTCGCGCAGGCCAATATTCCCTATGCGGTGGGTATCGCCCGCTATAAAGAAATCGCCCGTGGGCTGCTGATGGGCGATGAAACCGGCATGCTCAAGCTGTTATTCCATCGGCAGACCCACGAGTTACTCGGCGTCCATGCCATCGGAGAGGGGGCGACGGAGCTGATCCACATCGGCCAGGCCGTCATGGCCTTTAACGGTAAGATCCACTATTTTATCGATACGGTTTTCAACTACCCGACCCTGGCGGAATGTTATAAAGTCGCCGCGCTGGACGGGATCAATCACTTGCCGAGGCCCTATCCACCTACACCTGTGCAGTAAGTGGTGCAACGTGAGCGGCCGCCCGGCGGTTCCCTGAATCCGATTCCGCACCCCACACGTGGTCCCTTTCACGTTTCACTTCGAACGAGGAAACTACCATGTCCTCCTCACACCGCCTGAGACAACTTGCGAAACCCATCTGGGACGACCAACTGAACCACCCGTTCGTCATCGCGCTCGGCAACGGCACGCTGCCGGAACAGAAATTCAAGTATTACATTCTGCAAGACGCCAGATTTCTCGGCGACCTCTCCCGTGTGTTTGCCGCCGGTTCGATGAAAGCGCCGGACTCCGAAAGTGTCCTCCGCCTTGCCAAACTGGCAGAAGACACCATCGTGGTCGAACGCAGCCTGCACGAGAATTACGGAAAGCGCTGGAAGCTGACGGCGAAGCAGATGTCCTCCGTGCCGATGGCTCCCACGAACTACGCCTACACCAGGCATATGCTCTCCGTGGCACACAGCGGATCGGCGGCGGAAATCCTCGTCGTTGCCCTCCCTTGCGCCTGGATCTACTGCGTCGTGGGCCAGCACGTGTTACGAAAAGGCCCGCCGCCCAAGAACCATCCCTACCGCGATTGGCTCATGCTCTATGCCTCTCCCGAGTTCGCCGAAGTCCAGCGATGGATGCGGGAAAAGGTCGATCAGTGGGCCAAGACCGCCGGCACAGACGAAAAACGGCGCATGGAAGAATCCTTCATCATCAGCTCCCGCTATGAATGGATGTTTTGGGAAATGGCGTGGAAGGAGGAAGAGTGGCCGGTGTGACTCGACGGGTCCTGTCATCGAGCAGCCCATCCGTGCTCACTCCACCCATCCCCCGGTGGGGCCCTGCCGTTGCGCGCGCATGGGCGCCCGCTCGACGCCGCCCGTCAAGTCACACGGACCAGATTGGGGAGAGGAGTAAACAGGAGGTCGTGGATGGATGCACCTGTGCGCGCGCGACGCGCGCACAATGGTGATCGAACTCTAAAAGGAACATACGATGCCGATGAAACAACCCGTCCACCCCGGAAGCATCATCAAGCATGATTGCCTTGAACCGCTCGGGCTCAGCATGACGAAGGCGGCCGCAGTGTTGGGCGTGACTCGCCAGACGCTGTCACGGGTGATCAACGAACAGACCGCCGTCTCTCCGGAAATGGCGATTCGTGTGTCCAAGGCATTCGGCAGCACCCCAAAACACTGGTTGCGCCTGCAACTGGCCTATGACATGGCGCAGGGGCAGAAAAAGATAGGATCGATCAAAGTGAATCAGTATCAGCCGAACATGGATGTGCTGGTCACGTGTGAATCGGTGAGGTCCTCCCTCACGTCCATCGCCCCCCGCCGGTTGCTCCACAAGGGTTCAGCATTCGAGGTCATAGTAAGAACCACGGGCAGGAAAAGTGCGTGCACTCGGCGCTGAAGCACGAGCAGACTAGAGGCTCGCGTACTCCAGGATTTCCTGGCCCATCAGCAAGCACTCGCCGGGCTGCTGCGCGTAGATAAATCGCATCCGATATTGCCCCTTGTAGACATAGCCCCAGACTTCGAGCACATCAAAACGCTGCTTCCTGTCTGCGGGATTGCGGATGGGGGACAACGTCTTAACGGAGGGGGCGATGTCGATGCGATCGCTGGAGCCAAAATGAAATGCCAGGAGTTTTCTCGCCTGTTCCGTGGCTGCACCTGCGCAGGGATGGGATGGCTGGGCGTGTGCCAGCTCAACGAAGCATGCCGTTAGTCCAGCCAGAACGAGCGCCGCGCATGCACGTCTGATAGTCTGCATTCTTGGCATGGCTACCTCGGGGCATATGGCTCATTCATACTGAATCTCCTGCCCGGCATCACGTCCACACCGCCTTCGTCCGCTTTAGCCACTCTTTGCGGTCTGAGAGACCAATGGTCCCACCATTGATGGCGCGTGTGACCTTTGTAACGTCATCCTGGTCGGCGAATGTGTTGCAGCCACGAGCGGTCCATTCGGCAGCGGCAATTGCTACGCACCATGACGAACTTATGACTTCGTCCGGATTGGCGACCAGATCTGGCGCATCCGGGCTGCTGGCACGCAAGCGAGTGGTTGCCTCCCGATAGCTGTCCTTGCCAGTGAGCTGTAGCAAGCCTCGGCCGCGATATGTGAATCCGTCATCCGGATTCGTGTTGCCCATGCGGCCACCGTACACCTCGTTGGCAAGCTTCTGCGGATTGTGGGCGTATGCGTTCGGATCGAGAGGGCCTGTGGGTTTAAACCGCGAGGGCCACACCTCCGGTAGCCGATCGGCGCGGTAGTTGAGGTTCTCGGACTGGATCATGAGCCCCATCGATTCGTGCAGCACCTGGGCCATGAAGTGCGCGATGCGCAGTGGTGTATCGGAAATACCCGCGCGGTCGAGAACGGCTTGAGCATTCTGAAAGGCGTCCCGATAGCTCGATCGGGCATTCGGAGCGAGATGAAGGATCTGATCGAGCGTCACAGTGACTGGCATTGCTCTCCCCTCCCATTCAATTACGGCGCACCTTCAACATACGTAACCGAACACTTTCGCAGGCTCGACCGCCCTGCTCATCCATATCTAGACGGTCCCCGCACAAAGCGGTCCTACGCCCTAGACCACATCGAGGGGCTAGAAGCCACTCAGGAAACCACAACAAAAGTCCATGTAATTCTTTCATCACCATCTTGTCAAGATGCTCAACGGAATCCAGCACAACCTTTACGGTCGATTGTTCTTCTCGCGGAGATTGGTCGTAGACATGCCCTTGAGGGCGCCCTTCAGAGACTTAAGAGGGACTTCGGGCACCAGGGTAATGCCTCCTCCCTTTTCTACCACTTGCAATCGCTGGCTCGGAGCGAGACGGAGTTTCGCACGGACTTCTTTGGGAATCACAATCTGAAATTTCGGCGAGATCGTAGTCGTAGCCATATCAGAGCCTCCTTGCCAAGTGTAGTGCCAATCCACTAGTTGACGAAATTAGAACTCCAAATAGAGTATGCGGGCGGACGACCCTATCGTAGCACTGTCCCGAAGGCGGCGAAGAGTTGCCCCGTCAGATACCGGGTGGCTTGATGATCACCCGAGCTCTTCCGGCGCATGTAATCGTTGAGAACGCGCCCGTCGGCGGTCTTGTGGATGTCTGGCTGCCGTAGGTTCATCCGGTAGCGATCGACCCCCGCCGACACCCAGCTCACGAATATTACCGTCCCGTCCCGTTCCACCTTCTCCACCACGCCCACATGGGTGAGCGGGTCATTGGGCAAGCGGTCACGATTGAAATCCCACGTGTTGTGGAAAAACACTAGATCCCCAGGATGAACGGTCGGGCCGTAGTGAATCCGCCCATGTTCCACGGCATGGGTGTAGATGCGCCCGACGCCGTTGCCGCCGTCCAGTTCGCCCAGCCCATCGTACAAGTCGACACGTTGAGTGGCATACAGGCCTCGGACGAGGCCCGAACAATCAGGGGTATAGCGCCGACCGCCCACTTCAACGCGCGACCGACCGAGGAGTCCGACGGCCGCTTGCACCAATGCCTCCTGCCTCGGCACTCCATTGGCCATGGCACAGCAGCTCTCTCCGCGCGTTCCGGTGGTGAGCGCCATCACATCGGCTTCTTCCTGTGCCGGTTGGCTCTCTATCGTGGCACAACCTGTTAGAGCAACTGCAACGAACGCAGCCAGAAAATAGATCACGAGGGATCGAGATGGGCCGGGGGAATTCATTGTGCTTCAGTATACCGTCCGGCCGCCGCGAGGCAACAGCGGAACAATTCCAGCCCGATTATGGACGGAGGATTGAAACTGAACGAGTTCCGCAGCCGGATTGATGGAATGCCTTGTGCGGTCGATCCTGATCGACTGAGATGGAGTGCCCTACCGCCCTCTGATCTGCTGTAGATCTTCG
>Ga0210334_10089648_pt1 | contig 21648 bp, 18 predicted proteins | sample S306metaT_FD_164440 | JGI IMG/M metagenome (GOLD analysis project Ga0210334, IMG submission 164440) | Metatranscriptome of estuarine sediment microbial communities from the Columbia River estuary, Oregon, United States - S.306 (Metagenome... | ecosystem: Environmental > Aquatic > Marine >... | reverse complement strand
CGGTCGAGAAACATCTGGAACTGCTGCCCGGCGCCGATCATCAATTTACGAAGCAAGAAGATTTTACGCGAATGACGCAGGTGATCGCTGATTGGCTGATACAGCATCTCTCCACTGATTAACCCGCATTATTCATGACGGTTCGTCGCGAAATCGCGAAGTCGCGTAGCGAGACGGGCACGCGGAGCCGTGAGACCCCGATGCGTACTCGTGCAGTACGTTGAGGGGGCAAGCGGCGAACCTGCCCGCCAAACCGAGCTTGCTCGTGCCGCCGCGTTCAATCGCATCGCGGCGGAGAAGTTTTTTGCCATCGATTTTCAGTCGCAGCAGCGAAACCGCGATTGCAGCAGAAGTGCTCATGAATACTGCGGGTTACGGGTGCTGAATTTCTTCCAGCGCAAACTGTTTCGGGAGCAGGACGGGCAAGATCACGCCGATAGGATCGCCGCGCTTGATGGTCGTGGGCTTGTCTAATTGCAAAAGAAAGTTGGCGGTAAAGGCTTCGTAGTCGGGCAACCAGTGGTACTGATTCGGCGTGCGCTTGTACTCCTGCGTCTTGATGCCCTCCCAGACGGCAAATGTCCGATCCGGGTGGTGATAGAAGGGATTGGGCAGATCCTTCATCATCAATCCGACATGCTTGGGATAGTACAAGCGGACCCCACAGCAGAGCTTTGGATAGCCGCTGTTCAGAATCAAATCGACGTACATGCCGGAGAAAGTCTTGTAGCCGAGCAGTCGTTCTTCCGGCAGGATCGGGGGCGATTGCCACCGGATGCCCTCGGCGGTGCGGCGTAATTTCACGTCGGCCGGAGAGCGGATAAGCCAGCCATAATTGCCGATGGTACGGACCGGCCCACAGTCGTCCGGCAACACCTTATAGCCGCCGGCGGCCAATGCCCGCTGTTCATCCAGCGTCATGTTGCTCAACATCGGCCGATGAGGGTGAAAGTCGAGCTTCAGACGCTCGGGCGGAAAAGCGGTGGAGTATTCCCGCTCCCAATAGATGACAATTTTGTCGGCCTGCTCTTCCGATGTTGAAGAATCTACGATGCCTTCATCCATAGGCACAGACAGTAATCGAAGAAGATGGGCGGGCGCAAGAGGCTCTGCCGAGTGGACATGAAAAGAGTCACGGCGGCTCGAAGCCCGAATTTCTAACTGGAGGGGGTGAAGGGCAGCTGCGTGCGGCAGCGAACCTTGCCATTACACCGTGATGATCTGATCCTCTTCAAGAAACGCCACCCGCTCGATACCAAGCCGGCGGATTTGTTCTTTGATCTGGTTTCGAGCCAGAGGTTTCATGTGATAGGCATAAACAGGCGGGTCGGGACGTCCCATTTTTTTGAAACTCTTTGAGGAAAAGCGAGGGGGTGAGGTGCGTAACTCTCTGTACGCCGTGGCCCATTGTTTAGCCTGCGGACAATTTGCTACAAAGCCAACCCAGCCGAACGATGACGCCACGCATGGAGTCGAAATGGGATTCATGAGTTGCGGCTTGGCGATGTCGTCCCTCGACCCCTCGGCATCGCTCGGGGTCGAGCCTGAGCGGGGCCGAAGGCTCGGCTGTGCTCGGGCCCCTGAGCTTGTCGAAGGGGCGACAAACTGTCATGAATAATGCGGGCTAATGACGTTGAACAACGGAACGGCGCGAAAGCTGCCGAATTAGCCTGTCATCTTTTTCAGGATCATCTCAGACTTCGGGTTCATGCATGCCCCTCCCCCACTTCTTCAGCAGTCGACTCACCAGAAGTGCTGAATTCGTCAGTCCCTTCCACCGGCTACAGTCAATGCTGGATGTCGGGTTCACCACCCTACTCAATGCATGATCCCCCCAACGACCCAGTGTCGGTCATCGGGGATGTCGATCAATAGTCGCGTGAGATTCATGCGGGCGAGCTGAGAACCAAGTTCATCTTCCGTAAAGGCCGCGAGCAGAGAATTGTAGAAATCCCGGCGTAACATGTCCGGCTCGCCGGCAGCGTACTGATCGACGATGGCCTGCGCCGCTTCGGGCGATTCGGGACGGAGCAGGTCCATCACCAGCACCGGCGCGCCCGGCTTCACGAGCTGGCGAAGCTTGTGCCAGAACAGCAATGGATTGGGTAGATGGTGAAGCAGACTGTTGGAGATTGCCGCATCGGCGATATTGGCCCCAGCCACATCATCAAACCGTTCGCAACGCAACGTGATGCGGCTGGAGAGCCCTGCCTGCCGCGCCGCCTGCTCGCCCAGCCGGATCATCGGAGCCGAGGCATCGATGCCGATGACCTGACAGGCCGGATACAGGCTGGCGAATCGAATCGGAATGTCGGCCGGGCCGCAGCCGAGATCCAGCACCAGACCCTGTGAAAACTCCGGAAAGTATTCCTTGAAACGCTCGACGAATCCTTGATTCTCTTCCGCGAAGTCGGCCCCCGCATAGGCTTCCGCTTGCTTCGGATCCTCCATTAACTCTGATTCCAAGACACGCGGCATCATCATCTTCGCCTCACAAGAACATGCGATCGTGATTAATTTCTGACTTAGCCGCCTTCACGGCTTGACCGAACCAGCCCAGCTTGCTATACAAGCGCATTCAGACATTGCCGGTTACTCACTCACCACCTATTGAAAGGGGACTCTCGTGAACAAACAGGATCTCATCGAATCCGTCGCCAAATCCGCCGACCTCTCCAAAGCCGATGCCGCCCGCGCGGTCAATGGAACCTTGCAGGCCATCAGCGCCAGCCTGAAAAAGAAACAACCTGTGTCGCTCATCGGATTCGGCACGTTCAAAGTCAGTAACCGCGCTGCCCGTACCGGCCGCAACCCTCAAACCGGCAAAGCGATCAAAATCAAAGCCGCCAAGGTGCCCAAGTTCAAGGCCGGCAAAGCGCTGAAAGACGCCGTCAAGTAACACGACGATCCGAAAGATAGGGGCCACGCGCGAGCCAGTCTCCGCGAGGCCCTATCTCCGGCTGCCTTCCCGCTCGACGGTGACCGTATCCCCAGGACGGACAATCCCCTCCCGCAACACTCTGGCGTAGACCCGACTCCATCCGGGGTTCGTGTTCTGTGAAATCCGAGAAAAGTCGTCATCGCGAAACCATCGGCCATTCTTGCTGCATGGAGACGTGTAGCTGGTCACTTCCAGCTGAAGATCCGGTCCAACCGACAGTAGGTCCCCGGGCCTCACCAGATCCCACTCCAGTCCCGCAATCGTCAGATTCTCCCCCGACAAACCCGCGTCGATCGAATGGCCTTCGTCCTGCAGTCGCTCGATCAATTCGAGCGAGTAGAGACAGACCGCGCGGTCGGGTCCGCCGTGAAATTTCAAATTCTCTTGCCGATCCCCCTCCACCCCGGCCTTACCGACCCTCGCTTCAAACACTGGGCGTTTGGGCACGCCTCCGTCAGAGACGCTGATCTGATGCACATGCGGATATGGCGGCCGTCCGTCGTTCATTTACACTCCTCCACAAGGCTGAGCGCGCAGGAATTCTATCGCGAGCCACCCATCCTGTTCCCGCTGCCGGCCCGGATAGAGGCCCGCCGCGGCAAAGGCTGCGACGATCTCCGCGCGCTGGTCCAGCAGCAGACCGGAAACCAGCCACTTGGGATGTGGGGAATCCGTCAACCGCTCGGCGAGCTGGAGCAAGGTCTGCCGATCCAGATTCGCGAGCACCAGATCGAACGACTGCCCCTTGGGAATCGCATCGAATCCGCCGCATTGGAGCGACAGTTCCTCACCAAAACGATTCTGTCTCGCATAATCCTGCGCGCATTCGATCGCCACGGGATCGTGATCGATACCGGCTGCCTGGACAGCGCCCAATCGCAGGGCCGCCATCGCCAAGAGGCCGCTGCCTGTTCCGATATCTAGCACCGATTCACCGCCACGGATGATCTCCTCCAGCCATTCCAACAACATCCGCGTCGTCGCATGGTGGCCGGTGCCGAAGGCCTGCTTGGGATCAAGGATGATCTCGATCTGATCAGGCTGAAGATTCACCGGCTCCCAGCTGGGTCTGACGACGATCCGTTTCCCGATCCGTAGCGGTTTCACCGACCGGGCCCACTGCTGATTCCAATCCTGGAAGGGAACCCGATTGACCGATACAGGCATATCGGCCATGCCCGCCGAGTTCATGCGCTTGACCACGCTCTGCACCGATGCCAGCCGGTCTCCATTCCACTGGTCTTCCGGCCAATACAGATGAATCGCGCCCGCTTCTTCCCAGGCCCCTTGAACCGCGGGATCATCGAGCATCCCCAGCAACTCTCCGGCATCGATTTCGGCATGGATACAGACATCGATCCAATCCTTAGTCCGCATGGTTCATGACTGTCCGTTGCGACATCGCATCCCATGGAAGATGTTTCGGGTTTCGAGTTCCGGGTTTCGAGTGTTCGGATGGTATTTCCTGACAACCTGAAACATGAAACCCGAAACTCGCAACTCCGCTTTTTTTCTAAACGGCGGATCGACGAATGACGTTTGACGGATCATGATCGATCCAAGTAAGGTCGGTTGTATCATGGACCGGACTCGATCAGCGCTCCTCACCGGCTTGCTCGCCCGCATCGACCGCCGCATTGCGCAAGGCACCAGGGCAAGCGCGCACCTCACCCGCTGGCGCCTGGGACTCTTTCTCGCCGGCCTGCTCTCGTCCGTCACACTGTACAAACTCGAATCGTTTACTATCGGCAATCTGGTCCTGGCCTGTTTCGTCGCGTGCTTCATCGCCGTCGCGGCGTATCATAACAGGCTCGAAAGCCGGATTCATCGGCTCCGGCAATGGAAGACCATCAAGACCGGCCATCTGTCTCGGATCGGATTGGATTGGGCCGGGATCCCTGCGCGAACCGGCGAACCGCCTGATTCTCATCTCTATGCGAAGGATCTCGACCTCGTCGGCCCCCATTCACTGACGCATCTCCTGGACACGACGGTGTCAGACCATGGCCGTGAACGGTTGCGTACCTGGCTGCTCACACAACCGCCGGCTCCGTCTGATTGGAAAACACGCCAAGAGCTTGTCAGAGCGCTCACGCCGCGCTCGCTGTTTCGCGACCGCCTCGTGCTTGAGTCCCAGTTAGCCGGCGAACAGGAGATCAACGGACGGCGTCTCTCCGCTGTGCTTCAACATGCAGTCGTCATTCCCAGACTGAATCTCATACTCTCCATCCAAAGCCTCTTGGCTCTGTCAACGGTGATACTCGGCGCCGGCGCCCTCCTCAACTGGCTCCCCGGCTATTGGATGTTCTCATTCGGCGCTTACGCGATGATCTACCTGATGACGGATCAAGGGGAGGAACTGCTCGAACATGCGGTGGGGCTCCATCACGAGATGGAGCGATTGGGAACGGTCTTGAGCTATCTGGAACGTCATGCCTGCGTCCAGAACTCTCCCCTGGCAACCGCTTGCGCGCCGTTGATCCGGCAGGATGCCGCACCTTCCCTGCATGTGAAGCGAGCCGCGCGCATATTGCACGCCGTCAGCGTCAAAGCCCATCCGCTGATCCATCTGGCCATCAACGCGCTATGCCCCTGGGATCTGTGGTTCTCTCGACGCTTACTACAAGTTCAGCAAGCCCTCAGACAGCACCTTCCGCTCTGGCTTGACTGTTTGGCGGAAGTCGAAGCGGCATCGGCGCTGGCCACGTTCGCCTACCTCCATCCCGACTATGTGTGGCCGACCGCCCTCTCGCTGCCCGGCGAGCACAATGGCGCCGACGCCACGATCCGTACTGACCAAATGAGCCACCCGCTCCTGCCGGTCAAGACCAGAGTGACGAACAACGCGCGCTTGGCCGGACTCGGCGCCATTCAGCTGATCACCGGCTCGAACATGTCCGGGAAAAGCACGTTCCTGAGAACGATCGGCATCAATCTCTGCCTCGCGCCAGCAGGGGCTCCCGTCTGTGCGCACCGATTTGAATGGACCTGGTGCCGGTTGGCCTGCTGTATCCGCATCGATGACTCGCTGGAAGCCGGCTTGTCGTTTTTCTACGCCGAGGTGAAGCGCCTGAAAACCATTCTCGACGCAACCCAGCAACGCCCTGCGCCGCCTGTGCTGTTTCTGATTGACGAGATTTTCAAGGGGACCAACAACCGGGAACGCCTCATCGGAAGCCGTGCGTTTATTATGGAACTGGCCAGAGGCAACGGTCTGGGCCTCGTGACAACCCATGATCTCGAACTCACAGACCTCGACAAGACGGTTCCACAGCTCACCAACGCGCACTTTCAGGAAAGCGTCGCCGCCGGCGCCCTGGAATTCGACTACAAGCTCAGGCCCGGCCCCTGTCCGACGACCAACGCGCTGCGGATCATGGAATTGGAAGGCCTGCCGGTTCCAACGACACACCGAGTCAAAGATACTTGAAGAGGGGTGTATCATTTCGTTCCCAATCTGTATCTTTTTTGAATGGGACGAACCGATGTACTGCGGCAAACCACACTATTCCACGCGCACACCTCTTGCACAAAGACTAGCGACGGAGAATCGGTGTGTAACCGAGCAGCGAATGGCGCAAGTCTCAGGGCAGAGTGATGCCAAAACACATCCTGGTAGTGGACGACGATCCGGATATCAGACAAATCCTTCAGGACCGCCTCGATTCCTATGGATATCTGACTGAAACCGTAGCCGATGGATGGGCCGCCATCCGGGCACTAGAACGCAGCACACCCAGCGGCATATTTTTGGACCTCCGTATGCCGGGGATGGATGGGTTGGAAGTGTTAAGGCATATTCGAGACCTCTTCCCGTCCATCCCGGTTATTATCGCCACGGCAGCCGGAACTCCGGAACAGGTGAATGTCACAATCCGCGCCGGCGCCCAGGCATGGCTCCGTAAACCGTTCGATACGCTCCAGATCAAGCAGGTTGCGGATCGCTGGTTTGCAAATCCACACGTATTGAACGAGAGCGTGGCATGATCGTGATCGGCCTGCTCGGTTTCATGCTACTTGCGTTATCGTCTCCCGCTTTTGCCGCTCCGGAACCGGCCGCCGAATCTGAGAGCTCGCCCACTGTCTTTTCATTCATCGAGGAAGAAACCGTCAGTACTGCGATACGCCGCGAACAACCCATCTCTCAGGCGCCCTCCAACGTGTACGTCATTTCAGCCGAAGATATTCGTCAATCGGGCGCCCCCGATGTGCCGACCATCCTGCGCCGCATCCCCGGCATTGAGGTGATGCAGGTCACTGGAGCGGACTTCAACGTGAGCGTGCGCGGCAACAACCAGCTGTTCGCCAACAAGATGCTCGTGCTAGTCGATGGCCGCTCGGTCTACGTCGATGTGCAGGGTTTTCTCTTCTGGAAAGGACTTCCGGTCACCCTGCCTGAGATCAAGCAGATCGAAGTGATCAAAGGCCCCGTGTCCGCGCTCTACGGCTTCAATGCGTTCGACGGAGTCGTGAATATCATCACCAAATCGCCGAAAGAAATGGAGGGCACCACGCTGCAATTGGGAGGCGGCGAGATCGGAACCGTCTTGACCTCAGCCGTACATGCCGGCGCGGCAGGGAATGTCAGATACCGTGTGTCGGGAGGATATGAACAGAATCACCAATGGCGGGACCGCAATGCGGCGGCCTTTCGTTCCTATAAATTCAACAGCCAGACCGACTATGCCTTTTCAGACCAGTCGAAGGCATCGGTCTCAGGCGGTCTCGTCTATATGGATACTCACGATGGACCGCTGGTTGGATCCGGGAATTCCCTTCTGACTCCCGGTTTGCAACTGCCCTATGCGAATCTCTCGTACGAACATCAGGGATTCTTCCTCCGCACCTACTGGAATGGCTTTTTTGCGGATGCGGACGCCTCCGCCCATCCCCTCTTGCGGCGGTTCGTCAAGGTCACGGATCCCGCGGGACATTCGGATCTGAATTTTTCAGGCAATACGTACAATATCGAAGGACAACACTCCATCAAGGTCGGCGAATCCGGCCGACTTACCTACGGGCTCAACTACCGCCACAATACGTTTTCATGCAACTGCATCTCCACCTTTGGGACAGAAAATCGGTTGGGGATGTATGCGCAAGGCGAATGGTCCGTCCTGCCCTCGGTGAATGTCATCGGGGGATTCCGATACGATCTCCATACCCAAATCAATCCGACCTATAGCCCTCGTCTCGCCGTTCTATACACGCCGATTCCTGGACACACGTTGCGCGCGCAAGCCTCCGTTGCGTACCGTCCTCCGACTTTGTTTGAGACGCATGAGGACGTCCGCTTGACTCCGCTCGTCGCGAACCCGTTTTTCCCCGTCTCCAACCCAATCATTGGCTCCAGGAATCTTCATCCCGAGGAAATTCTTTCGTACGAGCTCGGCTACCAGGGATGGTTCTATCGCCACCGCATTCGAGTCAGAGCCGACCTCTTTTTTAACCGCATCTCGAACCTGATCGGCCTTGAATCGACCAGCACCATGGTGAGTACGGTGAACCACAGCAGGACGGAAATCTACGGAGGAGAAGCCGGCGTCGAGTTTCAGGCTGCGTCATGGCTGACCGGATTTGCCAATTACTCCTTCCAGGAGATTGGGAAAAACATCACGGGGCTTGGCCGGCGCGGCGCGCCCCAATCGAAAGTCAACGCCGGATTGCGGGGGGAATGGGACAACGGACTCAGCGGCGATGCCGTGCTGCATTACATCGGACCGGCAACGTACCCTCTGGCTGAATCGTTCGACATCTTCGGCGTATCACCGGGCACGAAAGTGCGCGGCTATACGCTCCTCAACTTTCGCGCAGGCTATCGTTTTTGGGAACAAGACACGGCTGCCGGCCACCGACGGTCGGCCGAGGCTGCGGTATCGGTCTTCAATGCGCTCGACGACAGCCATCGGGAGCATCCGCTGGGCGATCTGCTTGAACGGCGTATCATGGCCTGGCTGACGCTCAAGCTCTAGCCCGTAATAGGACATCAGTGATCGCACCCCACACAATTCTGTCGCCCCAATGGGAGATCTCCCGTCTCCAGGGCAGATCTCATGTCCTCCGTCTGTCAACCATCCAGCTGACCCGATTCAGCTTGGCCTGCCTCTTAGCCGGATTGAGCGTAGCCCTATCAGTTGCTCCGCTCAATGCCCATGAAGTCGCCATCATGAAGTCGGCCAATATCGCGCCCTACAATCAAGCCATCAGCGGCTTCAAGTCCTCCATGCCGAGCGAGACGACATTCGTCGAATACGATCTGAAGGGCGACCCGGACGCCGGACGGAAATATGCGAGTAAGATACGCGCTTCCGGGGCCGATCTCGTCCTGGCGGTGGGATCCAAAGCGGCGATCGCCGCGCGGCTCGAAATCCTGGATATCCCTATTGTCTACAGCATGGTCCTCCATCCGGCGAAATACGACCTCAGAGCCCCCAACATAGCCGGGGTGTCGTCCAGCATTCCGATCGGCCAGCAACTCAGCCACCTGCGCGCCTTGATGCCGAATCTCAAACGCATCGGCTACCTGTACGATCCCGACAAAACCCCTCCGTTCTCCAACGACGCAACAAATCAGGCGCGGCAACTCGGCATCACATTCATCGACCGGCAGGTACGAACCGAGGAACAAGTCCCCACGGCCTTGCGGGAACTCCTGTCCGAAGTGGACGCGCTCTGGCTCACCTCGGATAGCACGGTGTTGACTCAAGAGTCCTTCTCCTTTCTGTTGAGCGCCGCATTTGAGCGACGTGTGCCCGTCATTGGTTTCGATCCGGAATTCGTGCGCAAAGGCGCATTGATCAGCTTCTGGGTCGATTCGACCGATGTTGGACGAGGGGCGGCCCATCTGGCGCAAACAATCCTCGCCGGATCGCCGGTCTCCTCCTCCAAGGCCCTTCTGCCGAAGCAACGGATGTCGCTGAATCAGGGAACGGCCGAATATCTTGGGATCACAATCCCGCCAAGTGTGCTACGCCTGGCGGATGAGGTGCGCTGATTGTGACGGACATGACGACCCGCAACCAATCCGTTCACCTCTCCTCGTTTATCAGTCTGAGAACGAAATTCGTCCTGTTCATCAGTCTGGTCATTATTGCGGTCTGTTCCGGCCTCAGCTGGTACTTTATCAAGCAACAGTCCGACTCCATGACCCGTTCGCTGATCGGCACAGGCAGCATCTTGGTCAAAAACTTGGCCTACAACGCCCGATACGGCCTCGTCGCCAAAGACCGTGTGCTGCTTGAACAGCTCATCGACGGGGTCCTGGAAGTGGACGACAGCGTCTATGTGGTCTTTACGGGACCGGATGGAACACAGCTCGCCATGAAGAGCAAACGCAATATGTATCCGGACCAGGCCATCGCCACGTCTCTCGATGGATCGGGGGTCGATGACGTCACAATCACGCCGTTCGAGGCAACGACAAACGTGCAACGCGAGCAGCTCTATGATTTCGCGGTGACGATTAGGCGCGGGACCGACAACCCATCTCTGTTCCCCTTGCTCTCCTTAGAGTCGGTCGCCGAGACACAGGCGGCAGCGGAGCCGCCCGTCCGCCTGTACGGAATCGTCCGAATCGGGTTGACCGGCGAGAAGATGAATCGGGCCTTGACCCAAATGATCGGCAACGTCGTCCTGATCACGATCACGGTCATTGCCAGCGGAATCTTGGCCGCCGTCCTGCTGATTCGCCGGATCACTACGCCGCTCAACAGTCTGGTCACGGTGGCGCGACAGGTCGCCGGCGGCGATCTGACCGCGTCCGTCCAACCGATAACGCGCGACGAGGTGGGCCAACTGACCACCGTGTTCGGCCAGATGACCGCATCGTTAAAAGAGCGAGACCTTGCGGTGAAGCAGGCTTATCAGGATCTTGAACAACTTACCCGGACGCTTGAGCAACGGGTTCGGCAGCGAACCAGCGAACTGCAAACCGCCAATGAGAAACTCCAGGAACTCGATCGCCTAAAATCGGCATTCGTCTCCATCGTGTCGCACGAGTTGCGGACGCCCATGACCTCCATCAAAGGGTATGTGGAAAACCTGCTGGACGGCCTGGCCGGCGCGCTGACCGACAAACAGTCCCGTTCGCTGGAACGGGTCAAGCACAACATCGATCGACTCACGCGGATGATCAATGAGCTGTTGGATCTTTCCAAGATTGAGGCGGGCCGCATGGAGTCGAATTTCGCCCCGATGTCGTTGCTGGAGATGGTAGAAGAAGTCGTCGAGAGTTATCACGCGGCCGCCGATGAGAAATCTGTCACAATTCACATACTCCCTCATCATCCTATCCCGATAGTCAAGGGAGACGCCGATAAGCTTAATCGGATCTTGGTCAATCTGATCCATAATGCGATTAAGTTTACCCCTCTGGGCGGGGAGATTCGCATCGAGGTGCGGGCGCAGGGCCACAACTGCATCGAACTCTGCGTGATCGATACCGGACCCGGCATTCCTCCTTATGAGCTTGACAAGATTTTCGAGAAATTTTATCGGGGTGAGTCGGCTCCCGTGGAAGCGCGCGGCGCAGGGCTGGGCCTGGCCATCGCCAAGAACCTGGTTGAACTCCACGGAGGCACGATTCGGGTTGAGAGCGTCCTCGGCAACGGCAGCCGCTTCTCCTTCACCGTCCCGATCGCCCGGCCCTAGCTTCCGGCGCTTTCAGCGAACGTGGTCTATCTGGTCTATTCGGTCTGTCTGGTCTTGTGTCGTCATTCGATCCGAGCCACTTGCCACTCGCCGTTCACCACTTACCAGTCCCCCTAACTCCTAACCCCTTACCCCTCACTGCATGGACAACTGCAGGAAGTATTTGCCTGCTGTCGTAAACACTGGCACACTGCAACCTGACCGTTTCTCAGGAGGCCTCTATTTCATCCACCGACGCTCAATCTCAGCCGGTTTCTCATCCCCTTCGCGGCCTGTTGGTCGCGCAGTTTTGCGGCGCGTTCAACGACAACGCCTGGAAACTGATGGTCGCCCTGCTGGCCATCCATCAGGCAACCGCCCACATGGCGCCCGGCCCTGAGCTGGAAACAGCCGCCCAAACGCAAACAGCGATCGCATTCGTTATCTTCACCTTGCCGTTGGTGCTCCTCTCCCTGATCGGCGGAACGCTGGCCGATCGGCTAAGCAAACGCGCGGTCATCATTGCGATGAAAATCGTCGAGGTGCTTCTCATGGGCGCCGCCACTGCCGCACTCTGGCTCAACCCCGCCGGCGGCATACCGGCCTTGATTGCCTTGTGCGCAATGGGTGCGCAGAGCGCGCTCTTTAGCCCATCGAAATACGGCATCCTCCCGGAACTGATCCCGCATGAACGCCTCGCCGCCGGCAACGGCCTGTTGGAGTTGTGGACCTTTGCCGCCATTCTCACCGGGACTGCTGCCGGAGGGTTGCTCTTACAGATGTCCGGCGATCAAACATGGCTGGCGCCGTTGGCTCTGACCGCCCTGTCGGGCATCGGCCTGCTGGCCGCCTTTGCCGTTCCCATGGTGCCCCCGGCTCGCGCGACCGGCGGCGTAGGCTTCACGATCCGAGGCGCCTGGGCCGCCATTCAAGCGGAACGGATGCTGCGCATGGCCATCCCGGGAGAAATCTTTTTCTGGACCATTGCCAGCCTCTTCGCCCAAAACGTCCTCGTCTACGCGAAAGTAGTCCTTCATCTTTCGGACGCCATGTCGGGGCTCCCGCTCACATTGTTATCGGTAGGCATCGGCTTTGGCGCCATGCTGGTCGGGCGGATTTCTCAAAACAGGGTCGAGTACGGATTGATCCCCCTGGGAGCGATCGGAGTATTCCTCGCCCTGTCGCTCATCGGCCTCGTCAAGCCTTCCTTGTGGGGAACCTTCCTCATCATGGCAATCCTTGGAGTCTCCAGCGCCTTCATCTTCGTGCCGCTGAATGCCATTCTCCAGTGGAAGTCGCCAGCGGATCGGCGCGGGGCCGTCATTTCGTTCTCCAATACCTGTGTCTTTACCGGAATCCTGTTGGGGTCGCTGGCCGGCGGGTCGCTCGCCGGCGCCGGTCTCTCAAACGGCAACATCTTCCTTGCCACGGCTGCGCTGACGATCGGCGGCACCGCCTGGGCGCTGTGGCTTCTTCCCGATGCCTTCTTGCGGTTGGTCCTCGTGATCCTCACCAACACTATTTATCGCCTCCGCCTGGTCGGCCAGCACCATGTTCCGCATACTGGAGGCGCGCTGCTCGTGCCGAACCACATGTCGTTTGTCGATGGATTCCTGCTCATGGCTGCGGTCGATCGCCCCATCCGGTTCATTGTCGATACCGCCTATGCCTCTCACCCTCTGTTCAAGTGGCTGATGACGGTGATGCGCGTCATTCCCATTTCATCGGGCGGCGGCCCACGTGAGATTCTTCGCGCCCTGCGCAGCGCGGGACAGGCTCTCGACGAGGGCGAGATCGTCTGCATCTTTCCTGAAGGCCAGATCTCCCGAACCGGGACGCTCTTGCCCTTCCGGCGCGGGTTTGAACGGATCGTCAAGGGGCGTCCGGTGCCCGTGATCCCCGTCCACTTGGACCGTTTATGGGGCAGCATCTTCAGCTTCGAGCGAGGGCGTTTCCTCACGAAATGGCCTGAACGCATTCCCTACCCACTGACCGTGTCCTTCGGCTCTCCGCTCCCGTCCGATACGACGGCATACGACCTCCGCCACGCCATTCGACGGCTCGGTGAGGACGCCTGGCATCTGCGTAAATCCGGCCGCCGGACGCTGCACCGAGAATTCATCCATGCTGCGAGGCGGCACCCCTTCCGCTTCGCCATGGCGGACCAAACCCGGCCTCGCGTGTCATCGCTCCAAGCCCTGATCGGCTCCATCGCGCTCGCGAGAACGCTTCGAGGATATTGGGAGGACCAGCGTCACGTCGGCATCCTCCTCCCGCCGACCGTCCCCGGCGCCTTGATCAACGTCGCCGCGCTGCTCTGCGGGAAAACCAGCGTGAATCTGAACTATACGGTGGGCAAATCGGGGCTCGAAGCAGCCGTGAAACTCGCCGGCCTTCGCACGATTGTGACCAGCAAAACGTTCGTCGAGAAGGCTAAGTTAGAGTTGCCGGATGGGTCCTCGATCCTGTGGCTGGAAGACATCGCCCGCACCATTGGCCCAGGACAGAAGCTGGCCGCTGCTCTCTTGGCCCTCTGCGCCCCTGCCAGGGTGATCGAACGGGCCTGCGGACAAACCGTCCCTCTGACGATGGACGATGTGGCCACCATCATTTTCAGCAGCGGCAGCACCGGGGAGCCCAAAGGTGTGATGCTCTCCCATTTCAACGTCGATGCCAATGTGCAAGGGGCCAGCCAGGTCCTCCACCTCTACCAGGACGAGCGGGTACTCGGCATCCTGCCGTTTTTCCATTCGTTCGGCTATCTCGTCTTCTGGCTGGTGACATTGAACGGGCAGAGCATCGTCTTTCATCCCTCACCCCTGGATGTGACGGCCATCGGCGACCTCGTCCAGCGGTATCGACTCACCTTCCTGGTCACGACGCCCACGTTTCTCCAGCTTTATCAGCGCCGCTGCACCCCGGAACAATTCAGCTCTCTGCGCGTGGTGGTGACCGGGGCTGAGAAGCTACCGGCCCGGCTTGCGCAGGCCTTTGAAGATCACTTCGGCATCGCACCGGTCGAAGGGTACGGGGTCACCGAATGTGCCCCCGTCATCGCCGTGAACTGTCCCGACTTTCGGGCTGCCGGATTCTTCCAACCGGCTTCGCGGAGAGGCACAGTCGGTCAACCACTGCCGGGCGTGTCCGTGCAGATTGTCGATCCCGACAGTTTCGCCCCGTTGCCCCCCGACACTCCTGGCATGCTGCTGGTGAAAGGTCCCAACGTCATGAAGGGATATCTGGGACGCGAGGACCTGACGGCCTCCGTCATCCGCGATGGGTGGTACATCACAGGCGACATTGCGAAGTTGGATGACGACGGGTTCTTAACGATCACCGACCGGCTCTCGCGCTTCTCGAAGATCGGCGGCGAAATGGTCCCTCATGGAAAAGTCGAGGACGCGCTGCAACAAGCGGCCGACACCGACATGAAGGTATTCGCCGTGACCGGCATTCCTGACGAAAAGAAGGGCGAACGCCTCGCAGTCTTGCACACGCTCGACGAATCGCGCCTCCCGGATATTCTGAGCAAGCTTGCGGAGCAGGGATTGCCGAATCTGTTCATCCCTGGCCGAAACCAATTCGTCAAAGTCGAGACCCTCCCGGTGCTCGGCACCGGAAAACTCGACCTGCGCGGGGTGAAACGGATCGCGATGGAACGGCTTCTGGGGACTTGAACCCGTTGCGAGTTGCGGGTTTCTCGTTTCTTGTTCAAACTCGCAACCCGAAACTCTGAAAGATCATGCCTTCATTCAAGACATTCAAAGACATCGCAGCCTGGCGGCAGGCGCGAGAGTTGACAAGGGACATCTATGCCGCCTCCACCGGCGCAGCCTTCTCGAAAGACTTTGGGCTTCGTGATCAGATCCGTTGGGCCAGCATCTCCATCATGGCCAACATTGCTGAAGGTCACGAACGCAGCGGTACCGGTGAGTTTATTCAGTTTCTGAGTATAGCCAAAGGATCCGCTGGCGAGGTGGAAAGCCATCTCTACGTGGCATTTGATCTTGGCTATCTCGACAAAGCAACGTTCGAGCAGTTGTCATCAGTCACTGCTGAAACGGCACGCATGATCGGCGCCTGATGCAGTATTTACGCAAGTCAGGTATCAAGGGCGGCAAATATAAATAGTCCCGGGTTCCCAGTTACGTGTTTCGAGTTTCGGGTTCCGTGTTAATTCGAAACCTGAAACCCGTAACTCGAAACTCTTTTCCAAATCACGAAACTCGTAACTCGTAACGCTTAATGGCACCTCCGGACAAATCCCTCATCGACTGCCACGTTCATCTCGCTGCCCTGCCGGACGGCGACAACGGCTGCTACATCTCGCCCAAGATGCTCAAGAGTCCGCTGTTTCGGTATTTACTGTGGAAACATCGGCTCTCGCCGGACACACCGCGTGAAGCGAATCAGAAATATCTGGACGATCTGCTCGACGAATTACGAGGATCACGTCATGTGCGGCAAGCCGTACTCCTCGGCATGGACGGCGTCTATGACGGCAACGGCAGACTCCTCCAGGAGCATACGGACTTCCTCATCAGCAACGACTACGTGCTGAAGACCGCGCAGGCCCATCCGAGCGAATTGCTCGCGGGCGTCTCGATCAATCCGCAACGGAGCGATGCAGTCGAAGAGGTCCATCGTGTCGCCGAGGCCGGCGCCGTCCTCGTGAAAGTCCTCCCCAACGCGCAACAATTCAACCCTGCCGCCCGCAAGTACATTCCCTTCTATCGCGCGCTGGCTGAACGGAAGCTTCCGTTCCTGAGCCACGTCGGCTACGAATTCAGCCTGATCGGCAAGGACCAATCGGTTGGAGATCCCGATCGGCTCCAAACCGCGCTCGATGAAGGCGCCACCGTCATTGCCGCTCATGCGTGCAGCTACGGCCTGATGCTCTATGAAAAATTCATCCCCACATTCCACGAATTCACGAAGCGCTATCCGAATTTCTACGCGGACATTTCCGCGCTGACATTGCCGAATCGGCTCCGCATGCTGCTACACCTGCGCCATTATCCGGGCATTCACGACCGCCTCCTCTTTGGCACGGACTATCCCCTATCCGTTTTTCACCTTGCCGCCTGGGGGCGTGTGGGGCTCGGCAAGATGTGGAACATGATCCGCACGAACAATCGATTCGACCGGCAAGTCGAGGTGTGCCGGGGGCTCGGCCTTGGCTTCCGCTCGCTCACCGACATTGTGACCCAACACCGCCAATAATCCCCACGAGCAATGGGCCGACATCAGATACTGACCTCGCTCCGCGAAAGGATTCTCGCTTCGGGACATCACGAGTATCGAGGGACCAGGAGGAGGATCTCACACAGCCCTTTATCGGTGTCATCGAGAGCCAAGAAAAAGGGCCGCCCCCTGAGAAGAGAGCGGCCCTTTCAGATCACTGGAACGTGATCCGTACGATCTATTGGCTGACGGAGATGCGGTCTTTGATCAAGTCGAACGTCTCCTTGGAGACGACGTTTTTGGCCACCAACTCTCCCTTCACACGATAGGGACGGTTGCTCACAATACGATCGGCCTCTTCCTGCTTCAATCCCAGAAACAGCACCAGATCGCTCGCCGACACCTTGTTGATGTTCATCGACGCGGATCCGGGAGTCGAAGCCGGAGCCGGCGGCGCAACGGATGGAGCTTGGGCCGGCGATTCAGCCACCGGGGGCGTCAACACCGCTGAAGCCGAGCGCGACCGGTCTTTGAGTTCCTTTTGATACCGCGCCACCAGCGACTTCAGCGTTTCATTGTGGCGTTTGACGTCCTGATATTCCTGCCGCACATTTCGGTTCTGAGCCGACAGCGCCTTGACTTTTTCTTCCAGCTCTTTCGTCCGCCCTTCGACCGTCCCCCGCTCCTTGTCTCGGCCATGTTCGATTCGCTGCAGCTCATCGCGGGCCGCGATCGCTTCATTGCTGAACTTCACGTTCAGCTCTTTCAACGTGCGAATCTGCTGCTCCATAGCGCTCTTCTGTTGACGGACCTTCTCCAATTCCTCTCTGGCATTATCGGCATCCGTCAACGCCTCTTGATACTGCGAGCTGGTCACACATCCCGACATCAGCATCGCACCGACCACCATGACCGCCATCCACTCCCGTCTCATATGATCCTCCCCTTCCTCACATGCTCGGTGAATGCGCTTACTTGCGCATCAATAGTATCTTACTTGATAATTTCAGATTCATGTTCCCCGCGACGCCAGGTCCGCCTGCTTCACTCCTCTTGCTGTGTGTATGACAACATCCGGCCTTTGTCAATACATTTGCTCTTGCCGCCCCTTGCTGAAACCCGCCGCGTCATTCGATCCTGCGCTTGACGGAATAGGATCGCTCTGTGATGATCGCTCGTCAACCGGTCAGCCGTATGCTCATCCATCCTAACCCAAAGGCGCACTCGTGAACGAATGGGGACCTATCCTTGCGGTCATCCTTGGCATCGTGGAAGGCTTGACGGAATTCCTGCCTGTCTCATCCACCGGACATCTCATTCTGGTCGGTCATGCTCTCGGCTTCACCGGCGACGTAGCGTCGAATGCGGAAATCTCGATTCAGCTGGGGGCAATCCTGGCTGTAATCGTCTTCGAACGGGAGAAAATCGGACGGCTCGTCTCAGGCGCCTGGCAAGAGCAGGCGGGGTTTCGATCTTTTCTGCAAGACGGGCAGCATCCGACTTGGACAGCAGGCCTCAAAGCATCCATGCAGCTCCATCCCAATCTATGGTTCATGCTGGGCCTGGGCATTGCTTTCTTGCCCGCCGCCTTGGTCGGTGTGACGGCGCATGGCTGGATCAAATCCCACTTATTCACTCCTCACACTGTTGCCACAACGTGCATCCTGGGCGGGATCATCATCCTTGCCGTCGAAGCGACCTCACGAACCAGCCGGGCGATGAGCCTCGATCAGGTGTCACCGATGCAGGCGTTCTGGATCGGCCTGGCACAATGCGCCTCTCTGATCCCCGGCATGTCCCGCTCCGGCTCGACCATCATCGGCGGCCTGCTGGCAGGCCTTGACCGGAAAGTGGCGACGGAATATTCGTTCTTCCTGGCTCTTCCGACCATCATTGCCGCGACAGTCTATGAAACCTGGAAAGCCAGGGCAACGTTTACCGAGCAAGATTTTCTGGCGCTTGGCATCGGCATGGTCGTCTCATTCCTCGTCGCTTGGGCCGTAATCGCCGCCTTCCTGACGTACATCCAGCGGCACACCTTGCGCGTCTTTGCGTACTACCGTATTATCCTCGGAGTCGCCGTCTTTTTGGCCGTCAAATGAAAGGAGCGCCCGGCATGGCTGCAGATACGATTCATGTGTACGATACGTGGGTAACCGGCACGAAAGGCCGCATTCACTTCGACGTGATGACCACGGACGAAGCGACTGCGTTGAAACTGGCCAAGGAGTATCTGGTCGGCATCGGTGAGCCGGATACGTCGGTTACCACGAAGGAATGCCAATTCTGCCACAGCGAGCCGCTTGTCATGTTTTCGCCGGAACAGCAGAAGCAGGTAAAGGAGAAGGGCGGATTTATCGTGCCGATGCCGGCCTAATTGCCCGCGGCAACACGGGCAACTTTTTAGCCCGCATTATTCATGACTGTTCGTCGCGACATCCCACTCGACACGCGTCCCTCGTGAAGCGTATCTCGTATCTCGCAAACAAAGAAATGGACTCCGTCCTGCGCTTCACGAGATACGCTTCACGCCTCAGGGTGCTGAAGATGTTTCCGAGGCAAGAGGAGGATCGTCTTTCTTCTCGAACGCAAAATGGACGATCAGAAAAATCACACCGACGGTAATGGCTGAATCCGCCACGTTGAACGCCGGCCAATGGTACTGCTCGATATAGACATCGAGAAAGTCGATCACTTCCCCGTACCGCATCCGGTCGATCAAGTTTCCGATCGCGCCGCCTAAAATCCCCGCCACGCTCAGGCGTCCCATCAAATCGCGCGCCGGCATCCGCACGAGGATGGTCCCCAGCAATCCCAGCGCAAAAAGCGACGTGAGTCCGAAAAAGACCATGCGAAACGTATTGCTGCTGCCGGCCAGGAGGCCGAACGCCGCGCCAGGATTTCTGATGTACGTCAGACTGAAGAAATTGGGGATAATGGGAATAGACTCATGCAAACGCATCGTCTGCATGATGTACAGCTTGGTGACTTGATCCACCGCGACGACGCCGCCGGTGAGAGAAGCCAGCATCGCGTTGTGCAGGAGGGAGCCGTTCAACGAATAGCCTCCAGACACCGGTCGCACAGCGTCGGGTGCGCAGCATCCGTGCCCACGGCCTCCCGGTAGTTCCAGCAGCGCTCGCACTTTCCAGCCTGTGATTTCACGACTGTCACCCGAATCGGTTCCTGCCCACCGGCGCTTTGCGCCAGCGTCACCCTCGATACTATGAAGAGCGAGCCGAGATCCTGTTCATGCGATTTCAGAAATTGAAAGTGGTCGGCATCGGCCTCGATGTGCACATGGGCTTCGAGCGAAGAACCGATCGTCTTCTCCCGCCGACTTTCTTCCAATACACCCTGCACCCGGCTGCGATGCGCCAGTAGGCGTTCCCATCGCTCGGCAAGCTGAGCATCGTACCATGACGGATCGACTTCCGGGAATGCCGCCAAGTGCACGCTCGGGGCCGCCGAAAGATCGGGCATTTGAGTCGAGAGCGTTCGCCAGATTTCTTCGGCGGTAAAGCTCAACACCGGTGCCATGAGTTTCGTCAGCGTGGTCACGATATCGAACAAGACGGTCTGCGAGCCGCGTCGCAACAGAGAATCGGCCCGGAACGTATAGAGCCGGTCTTTCAAAATGTCGAGATACACGGCGCTGAGATCCACCGAGCAGAAATTGTTCAACGCGTGAAAGATCGCATGAAACTCAAACTCCTCGTACCCGCTTCGCACGCGCGGGATCAGTTCTCCCAGACGCATCAGCGCCCAGCGATCGAGTTCGGGCAATTGGGCATAGGGCACCCGGTGCTTCGCCGGATCGAAATCGTAGAGATTACTCAGCAAGAACCGGCACGTATTGCGGATCTTCCGATAGGCCTCGATCAGGTGATTGAGAATCTCCGGCGAGATACGGAGATCCTCCCGATAGTCCTGCGCGGCGACCCAGAGCCGGAGAATTTCGGCACCGGACTGTTTGATGACATCCTGCGGGGCCACCACATTGCCGGCCGACTTGGACATCTTCTTGCCCTGTCCATCGACCACAAACCCGTGCGTCAACACGGCCTTGTAGGGCGCGCGCCGGTCCGTCGTCACGCCGGCCAGCAGCGCGCTGTGGAACCAGCCTCGATGTTGGTCGGAGCCTTCGAGATAGAGATCGGCCGGCCACCACTTTCTCGGCTTCAGCACCGCTGCATAACTCACCCCGGATTCGAACCAGACATCGAGAATGTCCCGCTCTTTTTCAAATGCAGTCCCGCCGCACGCGGAGCAGGCCGTTCCAGAAGGAAGAAGTTCGGCCGCCGATCGCTCGAACCACACATCCGCTCCCTTCGCCTCGATGAGTCCGGCAAGGTATTCGATGATGTTCGGATCAGCCAATACCTTGCGGCACCCGACACAGGTGAAGCCCGGGATCGGCACGCCCCAGACACGCTGGCGGGAGAGACACCAGTCCGGCCTGTTTTCGATCATGCCGTTGATCCGGTCCCGGCCATAGGCCGGTATCCACCGGACCCGCTCGATTTCCGCCAGCGCCTCCCGGCGAAGCTCGTTCGTCTCCATCGACACAAACCACTGCTCCGTGGCGCGGAAAATCACGGGACTCTTGCATCGCCAGCAATGCGGGTATGAGTGGCTCAGCGATCCATGGCCGAGCAAGCGCCCATTGCCCTGCAGATACTCCACGATTTTCGGATTGGCCTTGAACACATGCTGGCCGGCAAATTCCTTTACGTTCTCTGTAAACCGCCCGCCGTTGTCGACCGGCGCAAGAATCTCCAGACGCTCGCCCGGCGAGGCCTTGGCATTGTGATTGAGCACAAGAATGTAGTCTTCCATGCCGTGGCCCGGCGCGATATGGACACAGCCGGTACCCTGATCGAGCGTCACGAAAT
>Ga0210334_10472044_pt1 | contig 21663 bp, 17 predicted proteins | sample S306metaT_FD_164440 | JGI IMG/M metagenome (GOLD analysis project Ga0210334, IMG submission 164440) | Metatranscriptome of estuarine sediment microbial communities from the Columbia River estuary, Oregon, United States - S.306 (Metagenome... | ecosystem: Environmental > Aquatic > Marine >... | reverse complement strand
CTTCGGCCAGACCATTTCCAACCCGTTCACCGTGGCCCGCATGACCGCGCTGCTGAGGGGTGGCGGGACCCTGGGGCGGGTACTGGAAATCGGAACCGGCTGCGGCTACCAGGCAGCGGTGCTGTCCCGGGTGGCGCGGGAGGTTTACACGGTGGAGCGCATCGCGCAACTGATCACGCGCGCCCGTCTGCTGCTGCGTGATCTGCGGATAACCAACGTGCGCATCCGTCACGGCGACGGCTACCAGGGGTTCGCGGATGCGGGCCCCTACGACGGCATCATCCTTACGGCGGCGGCAACCCATGTCCCCAAGGCCCTGCTGGAGCAACTCGGTCGCGGAGGGCGTCTGGTTCTCCCCCTGGGCGTGCAGGAACAGCGGCTCTGCGTGGTGGAGCGCACGCCCCAGGGGTTTGCCCAGACCGCGCTGGATGCCGCCAACTTTGTGCCGCTGCGGGCGGGGACGGAATGAAGGCGCCAGGCGTTTTCGAAAAGTGGCTGGGCCGAACCGCCGGGGGGTGGTTCCCGGACGGCATCGGCGGGTCGCCGCTGGTGGCAGCGGTGTTGGGCCTTGCCCTGGCTGTCGGCGGCTGTAGCTCAGGTCCGGCGCGGGCCCCCGTGGCCGACCGTACGCTCAAAGGAGAGAGGGCGCCGGCGGCCGCCCCGGTTCCCTCACCCCCGGCGCGCCCGGACAGCTACGTGGTGAAAAAGGGCGACACCCTTTACAGCATCGCTCTTGACCACGGCGTGGATCACAAGGAATTGGCGCTCTGGAACGGCGTCGACGAGTCCGGGCGCATCCTGGTGGGACAGGAGCTGCGGCTGTCACCCCCCGCCGGCACGGCGATCGTGACGCCGGTCCAGGGGGGCGAGGGCGTACAGGTGCGTCCCCTGGACTCCGGAGACGCCGCTGCGACGGGCGGACTCAAGACTTCTCCCAAGGCGCTCAAGCTACCCTATTCCGAGGAAAATCTTGCCCTGCTCCAGCGCAACCAGGGTCCGGTACCGGGAACCGAAGCGCCCGCGCCCCCCGCGAGCCCGCCAGAGGCCGCGAAGCCGGAGGCTCCGGCGAAGGCGCCTCCATTGGCGCCGGGGGACAACGCGGCCGAGGCGGGTGCCATCCAGTGGTCGTGGCCCGCCAAGGGCAAGCTCCTTTCCGGCTTCAACGGCTCCTCCAACAAGGGCATCGACATCGGCGGCAAGCCGGGAGACCCGGTGCTGGCGGCGGCCCCGGGCCGCGTGATGTACACCGGCACCGGCATTCGCGGATACGGCAAGCTCATCATCATCAAGCACGACAGCGGATATACGAGCGTTTATGCTAACAACCGGGAGATCCTGGTGAAGCAGGACCAGATGATTGCCCGGGGGCAGAAAATCGCCGAGCTTGGTGATACTGACAGCGCACGCCCCCAGCTCCACTTTGAAATCAGGGTTCACGGCGTGCCGCAGGACCCGCTAAAGTATCTTCCGGATCGTTCATGAGCAGGGAAAACGAACCCCAGGACGACGAGCAGAGGGAGGAGGGGGAGATTGTCGAGGAACCGCAGGTCCTCGCCGATGAGTCTCTCAGCGGCGACCTGGTCTCCGATGTCACCCAGCTCTACCTGAACGAGATCGGGCAGAATCCCCTGCTCACTCCCGCCGAGGAGCTGCGCCTGGCGCGCCTCGCCAAGCAGGGCGACTTCCGCGCCCGGCAGACCATGATCGAGCGCAACCTGCGCCTGGTCGTGAACATTGCCAAGCACTACATCAACCGCGGCATGGCCCTGCTGGACCTCATCGAGGAGGGGAATCTCGGGCTGATGCACGCCCTGGAAAAATACGACCCCGAGCGGGGCTTCCGCTTCTCCACCTATGCCACATGGTGGATACGCCAGAACATCGAGCGGTCCATCATGAACCAGTCGCGCACGATCCGCCTGCCGGTTCACGTGATCAAGGACCTCAACATGATCCTTCGCGCCAAGCGCCACCTGGAGGCGCATTCGGAGAGCGAGCCGCTGGCGGAGGATGTGGCGCATCTGCTGGACCGCTCCGTGGAGGAAGTGCGCCGCACTCTGCAATTCAACGAGCGCATGGCTTCCCTGGATGCGCCCCTGGACATCGATCCGATGCTTTCCATCGGCGAGTCCATCGCCGACGACCAGAACCCGGGTCCCGACATCCGCATCGAGCAGGCGGAAGTCCAGGCCTACGTCCAGGAATGGCTGTCGCAACTCTCGGAGAAGCAGCGCAGCGTCATCGAGCGCCGCTACGGACTCAACGGGCGCGAGGCCTGCACCCTGGAGGAGCTGGCCCGGGAACTCTCTATCACCCGGGAGCGCGTGCGCCAGATCCAGCTGGAGGCGCTGCATTGCCTGCGCAAGATCATCCGGCGCAGGGGGGTATCCAAGGACGTCCTGCTCTAGGCGGGAAGCGGTGCCCGGACTCTATCCGAGGCGCTTAAGGACGTTCTGGCGAAATTCCTCGGCCTGGCCCGGATCGGGCAGCTCCCTGCTGAGGGCAGTCAGGGCCTGATCCAGGGTTGTCACCGAGCTCCACACGTCCTGACACAGGACGGCCGAAATGGGGCCGATGATCTCCGTGAGTTCGCGCTCGATGACGGTCTTGATGTGATGGGTCAGATGGGTCTCGCCGGCCCTTGAAGGGGGCGTCTGGTCCGGGCCCGCCTGCAGCAGTTTCAGAAGCTCTTCGGTGACGGGCAGTTGCAGGGTAGGTCCGCGATGGCGGCCTTCGGCGAAGCGCGAAACACCCGCTTCCGTCTGCTGTTCGCGCAGCATATCCAGCGCTTCCATCCCCTGGCTGTTCTGAAATGACAGGAACACCACCTCTCCGCGCTCGATGCCGAATTGCGCCAGCCGGCTGTTCATGGTGGTGGCGAAGAGGGTGCCGCTGCGCCTTTCCCGGTGCAGGCGGCCCAGTTCGGCCACCAGGTAGGCGAGGAATGCCGGACGGGGAGGGTCGGCCATCAGGGCCTCCTCACGGGGGCGTCAATGGAACGGAAACCGGAACGCGGGATCATGGCTTCTTGCGCAGCCGGTCGAACGCCATGCGGATGCTGATGGCCATGCGCTCCACGGCCCGGGCCAGGGCGCCGATCTCGTCCTGGCGCTCGGTGCCGAGGATTTTGTTTTCAAAGCTTCCCCGGCTGATCTCCTCGGCCACCTTGGTCAGCTCGCCAATGGGGCGCGCAAGCTGCCGGGAGAGTAGGTAAGCCACCACCACCACCAGAATGAGCGCCACCGCCATGAGAATGAGGGCGTTGCGGCGGGACTCGAGGAGGGGCGCGAAGGCCTCGTCGTAATCCTGCTGGACCACCAGGGTCCAGCCGAGGCTGGTCTTGCGCGTGAACGCCACCACCCGTTTGCCTCCGTCCTCGAACACCACCGGCGCCCCGGATCCCGTCGAGCGCAACGCCGGGTGGCCGGTCAGGTCCTGCAGCGCCTGGGAAATCAACTGGGGCCGGCCGTGGGCAATGGCCTTGTTGTTCTCGTCCACCAGAATGGCGTAGCCGGTGGAGCCGACGCGTGTGCCGATCACGGCCTCCGAGATATCCACCAGGTGCATGGCCAGCGCGATCACCCCGTCCACCTGCCCCGTGCCGGTCCTGACGGGGCCGGCGAGAATCAGGGCCGGCTTGCCGCTGGTGCGGCCGATGAGCACCTCCTGGCCGACGGCGTTGCCATCGATCACCTGCTTGAAATAGTTGCGGTCGCCGTAGAACGTCAGGGGATTGTCGTCGCTGCGCCCGACGTTTTTTCCGTCCGGGCGAACCGTGAATACCAGGTATGTCCATTCATAGGCGCCCTGGATCGCCTTCAGCACGGGCTTCTGCCGGGCGGTGTCCATGCTGACGATGTCGGGAAGCGCGGCATTTTCCCGCAGCACCCGCAGATTGGTGTCCACCCATCCGTCCACTTTCGCGGCCAGGGCGTTCGCCGTGAGCTCCAGGTTCTGGTTGACGTTCTGCCGCCAGTCCTTCTGATGCTGGTAGCCGCTGATGTATACGAGACCCCCGAGGGGAATCAGGGCCACGGCGATCATGGTGGACAGGATCCGCTCGAAGATATTCAGCGAAAGGCCGCTGCGCTTGCTTGTCATTATTGTGATTCTCCCCAAATTTCCAGGGCGCCCACCCCTGTGACATGGATCACGTCCCTGGGGGCCACGCCCATACCCGCCGAATCATACCCCGGCAGGTCATGCCTCCGGAATGGCCGGGCGGCCCCGGCGCCGGAATACACCGATGGGCTCAGGCCCGGAAGCGCGACACCAGCTCTCGCAGCAGTCTCGCCTTTTGCGGGGCGGCGTCTTTGCCGTAGCGCAGGGACACGTAGAGTTCGGTGATGCGATCCACGGCCGGAGCCAACGCCGGCCGCAGGCTCCCGGCGCGCCTGGCGAAGTCGCGGGGGCCTTCCCCTGCCCGCCGGCGTACGCCGGCCCGCTCCAGCCTCCGGCAGAACCTGAGATAGGCGACTTGGGCGGGGTCGGTGTTCCCATGGCTCAGGCGACGGGACATCCAGAGGGCGAACAGGAGAAGCAGTGCGCCGGTTCCGGTCAGCAGGCCCGCCGCCATGCCGGGCCAATCGGGCGTGCGCATCCCGACCCGGGTCAGCAATTCGTACTGCCGCTCGGGGCCGTAGCCCAGAACCCACTGGTCCCAGCGGAAGGCCAGGGTATCCAGTTGCAGGCGCAGCTCCACCAGCCACGGTAAATGGCCGCGGACGGTGAAGGGAAGGGCGTCTTCAGCGGGGAGCGCGCCCGCGATGCCGGACTGCACCCGCTCCGGCGCCACCGCGGCGGTAGGGTCGACGCGCACCCAGCCGCGGTCCTTCAGCCACACCTCGCTCCAGGCATGGGCGTCCGCCTGGCGCACGATGAGGTAATCGCCCACCGTGTTGAACTCGCCGCCCTGGTAACCGGTGACGACACGCGCCGGGATGCCCGCGGCGCGCATGAGAAAGGTGAAGGCGGAGGCATAGTGCTCGCAGAACCCCCGCCTTGTCTTGAACAGAAAATCGTCCACTCCGTGCCGCCCCAGAAGCGGAGGCTGGAGAGTGTAGGCGAAGGACTGGCTGCGGAAGTAGCCGAGAGCCCTCTGCACCACGCCCTCCGGATCCGGGGACGCCTGGCGCCAGGAGTCCGCCAATTCCCGGGCGTGGGGATTGAAGCCGCTGGGCAGGGCCAGGTTGCGGGCTCTCTGGGCGGCCGATTCCTTCTTTCCGGCGCGGTAATGAAAGTGAGAGACCATCTCATAGCGCATCCGGCTGCGCACCGGGGTGTAGGAGAGCAGGGAATAGTCGCTGCGCATTCCGGTGCGTTTGGGACGGTTTGCCGGCATCTCCAGCGCCAGGATCCAGGGCCGGTGATGGGGCTCCAGAGTCACTTCGTAGCGCACCGGCGGGCCCGAGAACTCCAGGTCCTGGAGGCTCCCCTGGAAACGGCCGTCTCCCACCTTCCAGGTCTGGCCGTCGAAATCCTCCATCACCGGGCCGCGCCAGTACATTCGGGCGGGAGGCGGCGGCGCCATATCCGTGAAGTTCACCCGGAAGGCCACCTCGTCGGAGAGGGTGAGACTGCTCAGGGAACCCGGCGACATGGTTTCGGAAAGGCCGGTGACGCCCCCGAGGGCATCCCTGGGCAAGGCCCACAGGGGCCCCGGCAGGCGCGGGAACAGTATGAAAAGGACCAGCATCAGTGGAATGGACTGGACCAATAGCACGCCGGCCAGCCGCAGCCGCGCCGCCAGAGGCGGGACGCCGGCCATGCAGTTGAAGCGCACCAGGGTGAGGGTGATCACGAATACCACGGCCATCATGTAAAGGGCGGTGGGAACCTCCTGGGAGTAGAGGAAATTGGTGATCACCAGGAAGTAGCTCAGGAACACCACCAGCATGGCGTCACGCAGATTGCGCATTTCCATGAGCTTGAGCGCAATCAGCATGAGCAGCATGGCCACGCTGGGATCGCGGCCAAAGATGCTGCCGTAGCTCAGGAAAATCCCGGCGACTCCCGCGAACGTCAGGGGTAGCAGTAACCAGCGGCTCGGCAGCGGCTTGCCCCGGGCCGAAAGATAGAGGCGCCAGGCCATGAGCACGGCGCTCAGGAGGGTGAGCCAGAAGGGCAGGCGCTGGGCATGGGGAGCCGCCACCAGGACCAGCGAGGCGACGAGCCAAGCGACGTTGGCAAAATCCGTTGAAGGTGCCGCTCCCGCGGCGCGGCGGGAGAGCGCCATGGGGGCGCGGGAAACGGCCTCAGCGCCGCCCATGGTCGCCTTCCTCGGGTTTGAGGCCGTACAGGGCGAGGGCCTGCAGGCAGCGGTCCCGGTGCGCCTCGCCGCGATCCGGCGGGACGACGGTGCCGGGAATGCGCAGGCCGAAATGGAGGTCCGCGCGGTGGGCGTCGAGCACCCATCGGGTCAGGCGCGCGAGACGCGCCTCAGGATCAAGCCCGGCCGCCAGATCCCAGTCCAGCCAGAGCTCTTCCTCCGCCTGGCCGCTGAACTGCTTGATGAGCAGGCCTCGCTCCTGGGCCACGGCTTTCCAGGCGATGTGCCGCGGTGAGTCTCCCGGGCGATACGGGCGCATGCCCGCGAAATCCTCGTCGCCCGCGCCGAATGCCGAGCCCTCCCCGGAGCGAGGCTCCATGACCGGCAAGGGCAGGCGGGCGCCGTCCGGCTTGGGGTACACCAGACAGCGCGCGTCCAGTTGCACATTCGACCAGGCATGGAACAGTCCCAGAGGAAAACGCGTCGCGACCCTGAGGACGCCCGGATCCATCCATCCGCGGCGGGAGGCGGGAAGGCGCAGGGTTACCTGGGCGGCCCCGCCGGGGGCCACGTCGGCATAGACCGCCTCACCGGCAGACTTGGCCGCGACGCCGATGCTGAAGCGCTGAACCGAATCCTTCGACTCCAGGTGGACCGGAAAACCCGCGCTTTCGCCCGCGAACACCGGGGCCGGCTTTCCCGGATGAATCCGCAGGTGCACCAGGTTGCGGAAGGTGTGCAGGATGGAGACGATGGCCATGGTGGCCAGCAGGAAGGTCAGCACATAGCCAAGGCTCAGGCTGTAATTCATGGAGCCCGCCAGCATCAGGGCCAGGAACAGGCCGAACAGCACCCCGGGGCCCGTGGGAAGAATGAAGACCCGCCGATGCACCAGCACAACGGGACCCGTTTCCCTGCCGCGGGACGGGAAGATGCGGTTGGTGATGCGGTCGGCGAGGGCGCCAAGCATGGGCCGGGGTCGGGGCGGTTCTGTTCTTTTGGATTATGAACCCGGCGCCGGCCGTTTGTTCGCGTTTTCGCGCCGCGAGCGGTTTTCCTGTGACCTATTTCACGGGATATTTCGCCAGCCGCCGCTGCAGGGTGCGGCGATGCACCTTGAGCTGCCGGGCCGTGGCGGTGACGTTGCCGTTGTTCTCCATGAGCACCTTCTGGATGTGCTCCCACTCCAGGCGCTTGAGGGGGACGGGCTCGTCCCGGATCCTGGCTGAATCATCACCTTCGTCCTTTTGAAAGGCGGCGACGATGTCGTCGGCGGTCGCCGGCTTGGCGAGGTAATGGGTGGCGCCGAGCTTGATCGCCTCTACCGCGGTGGCGATGCTGGCGTAGCCGGTGAGCACCACGATGCGGGTCTCCGGATCCAGCTGCTTGAGGTGCTGGATGAGGGTGAGCCCGGAGGCACCGGACATCTTGAGATCCAGGAGCGCGTACTCCGGCGGGCTTTCCTCCGCCAGCCAGCGCGCGTCCTCCACGCTGTGGGCCACGGTCACCGCGAAGCCGCGCTTCTCCATGGTCCGCTGCAGGATGCGGCAGAAGTCCCGGTCGTCGTCGACGATGAGGAGAGATGATCGGTCATCACGGGTGTCGTTTGGTTCAGGGGTCATGGAGTTTCTCCAGCCATCACGGAAACCAGGGGAATCCGCACCCGGGTGCAGGCACCATGGTTCTCACGGTTGAAAAGCTGTACCGTCCCCCCAAAGCGCCCGATGGTGGCGCTGGCGAGGAACAACCCGAGCCCCGTGCCCTTGCCCGGAGCCTTGGTGGTGAAGAACGGTTCGCCTGCCCGGTCCAGGGCCTCCGGCGTGAGGCCCGGACCGTGGTCCCGTATCTCGATCACCATGTCCTCGCCCTCGCAGCGTCCTTCCACCTCGATGCGGTCGGGGGAAGCGTCCGCGGCGTTGTTGAGGAGATTGATCAGGGCCTGGCTCAGGGTCTGCTCCGCCATGATGTCCGGCAGCGGGCCCGCGGCGTCCCAGCGATAGTCGAAGGTCACGCCGGGCCGCATCATGTGCCACCGGGAGAGGACCTCCCGCAGGTAATCATCCGGCGGGCGGGGACTTCCGCTCTCGGCTCGGGCCTGGCCGGCGGACGCCAGCAGTTCAGTGATGATGCGCTTGCAGTTTCCGATCTGGCGCCGCAGGTCCTCCAGGTCCCGCATCGCCTGGGGATCCTTCGCCACCTGTTCCTGCAGTTCCTCCGCCAGCAGGGACATGGTGGCGAGGGGCGTGCCCAGTTCATGGGCGGCGCCCGCTGCCAGGGTGCCGAGTTCCACGATGCGCTCGTTGCGGAGGGCCTCTTCCCGCGCCTCCGCGAGATGGCGGTCCCGTTCGCGCAGGCTGTGGGCCATGCGCCCGACGAAAAAAGCGATCAGCACGGCGCTGAAGGCGAAGGTGAGCCACATTCCGGTCAGGTGCAGATCGAAGGCGGTGGAGGCGTGCCCTTGGTGTCCGGCGTGCTCTTTGGGAAGCCACATGAGTCCCGTGTAGCATCCCATCGTAAGCGCGGCCATGGCCCAGGCATGAAGCGCGGGCAGCAGCGCGGCGGCAATCACCACCGGGATCAGGTAGAGGGAAACCAGGGGATTCTGGGATCCTCCACTCCACACCAGCAACCCGGTCAGCACCAGCACGTCCAGCAGCAGCTGCAAGAAGAATTCCCCCTGGCCGACAGCGCGGCTCCGCCGCAGCCGCCACTGCGTGGCCACGTTGACCAGCACCAGAACCACCAGTCCCGCGAGCATCGGGCGAGTGGCCCAATCCAGCTCGAGGAAGCCGTTGGCCGCGCCGAGGGCGGCAGCCATCACCGCCACGACGAGGTATCGCAGCAGCACCAGGCGCTTGAGGTTTGCCCGGGTGGGCGTCGGTGCCACCGCGGCGGCGGGCGTGATGGAGCGGGTCATGGGGCAGATTCTAGCCGCTCCGCCGGGTCCAGGCGCCGGTGCGGCGTTTTGCCGCATGTGACATCAAGCCGCCGAGGCGGTCCGCCCGGCCCGGTAGAATTCGTTTTTGTGCAATGTCGCATCCGGTCTTCTGACCGGAACCCTCCTCGCGACCGGCACACAGGGGAAGTAGCCGTGGCGGTCCTGCCGGAATATCCGGCAGGGCCGGTCCCCGGCGAAGTGCGTTTTCCGACTTCCGAACCTTCTGCCCCTGACTTAAGCCAGCAGCAGTGCCCCACGTCGGAGCTAGGGAATCGCCACTTCCTCGAGAATTTTCTCGGCCGGATCCGCGGACTGGGATTGCCCGTAATCCTGGGACGAGCGAAGGCGGTGGCTCACCACCGCGGCAAGCACCGCCTGCACGTCCTCCGGAACGACTTCGCCGCGCCCGCCCAGGAGCGCCCAGGCCCGGGCCGCATGCAGCAGCGCCAGTCCGGCCCGGGGCGAGATCCCGTGCTCGAAATGCGGGCTGGTCCGCGTGTGGGCGATGATGGCCTGCACATAGTCGAGCAGGGCGGGGGAGGCATGGACGACACGCACTTCCCGCTGCAGCTCCTGCAGCTGCTCCGTATCCATCACGGGCGAGAGGGTGGCGATGATCTCCCGCCGCTCGACGCCGGAGAGCAGGCCGCGCTCGGCTTCCCGGTCCGGGTAGCCCAGGTGTATCCGCATCAGGAAGCGGTCGAGCTGGGATTCCGGCAGGGGAAAGGTGCCCACCAGGTGCGACGGATTCTGGGTCGCCACCACGAAAAACGGCGAGGGCAGGGGGCGGGTCTCCCCCTCGATGGTGACCTGATGCTCCTCCATCGCTTCCAGCAGCGCGCTCTGGGTCTTGGGCGTGGCCCGGTTCACCTCGTCGGCGAGAATGAGCTGGGCGAAGACCGGCCCGGGGTGAAACTTGAACGCACCGCTGTCCCGGTCGAAGATGGAGACGCCGAGGATGTCCGCCGGCAGCAGGTCGCTGGTGAACTGGATCCGGTGGAAGTCCAGCCCCAGGGTGCTCGCCAGGGCGTGGGCGAGGGTGGTCTTGCCGACGCCGGGCACGTCCTCGATGAGGAGGTGGCCCCGGGCCAGCAGGCAGGCCACCGCGAGGCGGATCTGCTGCTCCTTGCCGAGGATGATGCGGCTGACCTGCGCGATGACCTGGTTGAGGGATTGGTTCATGGATTGGAGTGTGGCGGCCTGGGTGGAAACGGTCTCTCGGGAATTTTGCCTCAAGCCGCCTGGATCGGCTTGACCACCCGTTTCAGGGCGTGGTCCTCTTCGTTCGTGGTGACCGCGAAACCAAGGGCGGTCATGAGCTTGAGCATGTTGGGGTTGCTCGCCAGCACGTCGCCCTCCACGGCGCGCAGCCCTTTCTCCCGCGCCACGTCAATGAGGGAGATCATCAGCTTGGAGCCGATGCCCTTGCCCTGCCAGGCATCGCCCACCACCAGGGCGAATTCGCAGCTGTCGGCGTCGGGATTGATGACGTAGCGCGCCACGCCGAGCTCGGTTTCCTCGCCGTCTATTTCGGCCACGGCGAGAAGGGCCATCTCCCGGTCGTAGTCAATCTGGGTGAAGCGCACCAGCAGCTTGGGCGTGAGCTCGTGCATGGTGCTCAGGAAGCGGAAGTACTTGGTTTCCTCCGACAGGCCGCGCACGAATTTCTGGTGCATTTCCGCGTCCTCGGGGCGGATGGGGCGGACCACCACCGGCGTGCCGTCGGCCAGCTGCCATTCCTGCACCAGGTGCACCGGATAGGGGGAGATGGCCATGTGGGAGTAGCGGGAAGCGGAATCCAGGGGCGGCATGCCCACCACAACGCGCGCGTCCACGGCCACCACCCCGCTCTCGTCCACGATCAATGGATTGATGTCCAGCTCCCGTATCCAGGGCAGTTCGCAGACCATTTCCGAAACCCGGAGCAGGGTATTCTCCAGGGCCTCCCTGTCGACCGGCGGCAGGTTGCGGTATTCGCCGAGGGTGCGGGCGATGCGGGTGCGCCCGATCAGGTCCCGGGCCAGGTAGCGGTTGAGGGGCGGCAGTGCCACCGCCCGGTCGCCCATGATCTCCACCAGGAAGCCGCCGGGGCCGAAAGTGATCACCGGACCGAACACCGAGTCGTGAGCAACGCCCAGCATCAGCTCGCGCCCGTTGGGCTTGCGGTACATGGGCTGGATGGCGACCCCGTCCATGCGGGCGCCGGGCGCGGCCTGGCCCAGCTTGGTGACGATGCCCTGGTAGGCGCCGCGCACCTCGGCCGCGCTGGAAACGTTGAGGCGCACCCCGCCCACGTCGGACTTGTGGCTGATGTCGGGAGAGTTGATTTTCATGGCCACCGGGAACCCCACCTGCTCCGCGATCACCATGGCCTCGGCCGCGGAGCGGGCCACCACCGTGCGCGCCACCGGAATGCGGAAGGCGGCGAGCAGGGCCTTGGACTCCATCTCGTTCAGGACCGTACGCTTTTCCGCCAGCACGCTTTCGATGAGGAGCTGCGCACCCTCCGCGTCGGGCCGCTCCTCGTCGTGGGCGCGGGACTCCGGCACCTGCATCAACAGGCGCTGGTTGGCGGCGTAGGCGGCCAGGTGGGAGAAGACCTCGACCCCCGGCTCGGGGGTGCGGAACGCCGGGATCCGGGCCCGGGCGAAGGCGTCGCGGCTGGACTTGAGTTGGTCCTCCCCCATCCAGCAGGTGAGCAGCGGCTTGGTGGTCTGGCCCGCGATCTCGATGACGGCCTCCGCCACCTCCAGGGGATGGGTGGGGGCCTGGGGCGTCAGGATCACCAGCACCCCGTCCACCTGTTTCTCCTCCAGGCAGGCGGAGACCGCCGCCCGGTAATGCTCGGGCATGGCCTGCCCGCACAGGTCCAGGGGATTGCTCCGGGACCAGTTGGGCAGCAGCACAGCGTTCAGTTTTTCCAGCGTCTCGGCAGAAAGCTCGGGAATCTGCACCCCCACGTCGGAGGCCATGTCGGCGGCGAGAATGCCGGGCCCGCCGCCGTTGGTGACAATGGCCAGACGGTTGCCGGTGAAGCGGTAAGGGGCCGTCAGGCAGCGGGCGGCGGCGAAGATCTGGGCGATGTTCCGCACCCGAACCGCCCCCGCCCGGCGCAGCACCGCGTCGAACACCTCGTCGTTCCCCACCAGGGCGCCGGAATGGGTCACCGCGGCACGGTAGCCCGCGGAGTAGCGGCCGGTCTTGACCACGATCACGGGCTTCACCCGGGCGGCGGCGCGCAGGGCGCTGATGAAGCGCCGCCGGTCGTGGATGCCCTCCACGTAAAGCAGGATGCTGTCGGTGTGGTTATCCCAGACCAGGTAGTCCAGCACCTCGCCGAATTTGACGTCGGCGGCGTCGCCCATGCTGATGACGCTGGAGAAGCCCACGTCGTTGCCGTTGGCCCAGTCCAGGATGGCGTTGGTGAGGGCGCCGGACTGGGAAACCAGTGCGATGTTGCCGGGGCGCGCCGACGTCCGACTGTAGGCCACGTAGAGGTGGATGTCGGGCCGGATCACCCCCAGGCAGTTGGGCCCCAGGATGCGCAGGTTGTGAGCTTGGCGTTGTTGAGCACCAGGTTCATGAGCGGCGTGGGCTTGCCGGACTCGTCGGTGAAGCCGGAGCTCACGACGACCGCCGCCCGCACCTTCTTGCGCCCGCATTGCTCCACGATCTCCGGCACCGTGCGCGCGGGCGTCGCGATCACCGCCAGGTCCACCGGCTTCTCCAGGTCCTTGATGGACGCGTAACAGGGCCGGCCCAGCACCGTCTGGTGGCGGGGATTGACCGGAAACACCGCGCCCTTGAAACCGCTGGCCAGCAGGTTTTCGAACAGGATTCGGCCGGCGGAATCCGGACGTTCGTTGGCGCCGATGACCGCCACCGAGCTCGGCGCAAACAGGGGCGTCAGGTAATGGGAATCCATGGGGCGGTGCGGAAGTGTGGGCTTGAATTATGACAGTTTGTAGGATTAACTATGCCCGGATAACGACAACACGCTTTTCCCCGGAGGAGGATCCAATTGAACACGGCGTTCATCAGCCACGCCGACTGCGTCCGGCACGACATGGGGTCGTACCACCCGGAATGCCCCGCGCGGCTGCGCGCCATCGAGGACCAGCTCATCGCGTCGGGGCTGATCAATTATCTGGACCATCACGAGGCCCCCCTCGCCCGGAGGGAGCATCTGCTGCGCGTCCACGACGCGGGTTACGTGGATGCCATCCATTCCATGGTGCCCCAGAAGGGCATCAAGCACCTGGATCCCGACACGGCGATGAATCCGCACACGCTCGACGCCGCATTGCGCGCTGCGGGCGCCGCCATTCTAGCAACAGACCTGGTCATCGGCAAAAAGGCGGCGAGCGCGTTCTGCAACGTGCGCCCTCCCGGCCACCACGCCGAGCGCGCCAAGGCCATGGGGTTCTGCTTCTTCAACAACGTGGCGGTGGGCGCGGCCCATGCCCTGGAGCACCACGGCCTGTCCCGGGTGGCGGTGGTGGATTTCGACGTCCATCACGGCAACGGCACCGAGGACATCTTCCGCCACGATGAGCGGGTGATGATGGTGTCCACCTTTCAGCACCCGTTTTACCCGTACAGCGGCGCGGAAGGGCGCTCGGAGCGGATGGTCAACGTTCCCCTCGCGGCCTATTCTGCCGGGGACAAGTTCCGGGCGGCGGTGACCGAGCACTGGATTCCCTCCCTGGACCGCTTCAAGCCGGAGATGATCTTCATTTCCGCCGGCTTCGACGCCCACCGGGACGACGACATGGCGTCCCTGGCCCTGAATGAGGCGGATTACGCCTGGATCACCGAGCGGCTCAAGGAAGCGGCCGAACGCCACTGCCACGGGCGCATCGTTTCCATGCTCGAGGGGGGCTACGAACTTCATGCCCTGGGACGCAGCGTGGCCACTCACATCAAGACCCTGTCCGGCCTTTAGACCACGTCCACTTAGTTGGCTGATTTTCCATCGGGAAAAGCGGCTACAATACTGAGCAGGTGAAACCAGCTGCCCGGCAAGAGGCAGCGTTCCGGAATGCGCCCGATGCGGGGAAAAGAGGCGCATCTGAACCCCAAGGACATGGAACAGGATCTCATTCGCGTCCTGCACGTCGAGGACGACCCCTTCGATCGCGGCCTGGTCCGCGAATCCCTCAAGGCGGGGAAGGGCTTTTTTCTGGCGGAGGCCACCAAGCAGGCCGACTTCCAGCGCATGCTGGAGGCGGAGGAGTGGGACTGCGTCCTCACCGACCTCCAGCTCTCCGGATACAGCGGGCTGGACGTGCTGGAGCGGGTCAATGCCCTGAGGCCCGGGCTTCCGGTGGTGTTCCTCACGGGCGCCGGGTCGGAGGAGATCGCGGTGGAGGCCATGAAGAAGGGCGCTGCCGACTACCTGCTCAAGAATCCCGTCCATTATGTAAAGCTGCCCCTGGTGCTGCGCAACGCGGTCGCCGCCCGGGAGGCCCGGCGGGAGAGGCAGCGCATGCAGGAGGCGCTGGAAGAACGGGAGGTGGCCTACCGCCAGCTGTTCGAGGCCAATCCCAACCCCATGTGGATCTATGACCCCGGGAGCCTCCGGTTCCTGGAGGTGAACCCGGCGGCAGTCCGCCATTACGGCTGGTCCCGCCAAGAATTCCTCGGGTTGACTGTGACGGAGGTGGACGAGGCGCCCGGCGCCCGGGAATACGCCACCAAGTCCCCCGACGGCGTTCGCGGCGAGGTCCGGCAGCACCGGCGCAAGGACGGCGGCTTCCTGTTCGCGGAGGTGTCCACCGCTGCCCTTGCCTGGGGCGATACGGCGGCCCGGGTGGCTCTGGTCCATGACATCACGGACCGGGTCCGGGCGGAAGAAGACATGAAGGAGACCCTGGCCGAGCTCAACACCATCCAGCAGGCGGCCCCGGTCGGCATTCTGCTGGTCAGCAACCGCGTCATCATTCGCAGCAACGAAGCCCTTACCCGCATGACCGGCTACTCCCGGGAGGAGCTGGCCTGGAAGCCCGCCAACGTGCTCTGGCTGTCGGAAGACGACGCCCAGAGGTTCTGGGACGTGGCCGAGCCCCAGATCGGCCGCACCGGCCGTTACGCCTGCGACCGACCGATCCGCTGCAAGGACGGCACGATGCGCTGGGCGCGTTTGGTGGGGCGGGCCATCGACCGGACGGAACTCTGGAAAGGCGCCATCTGGATCATCGAGGACCTGGAGGAGGCGCGGACCGCCCAGGCGGCCTTGGCGCGGCTGGCGGAGGATTTGGCCCAGGCCCAGCGGGTGGGGCGGCTGGGAAGCTGGTCCCGCAACTTCGACACCGGAGAAGTGATCTATACCGCCGAGCAGTCCCGGCTGTTCGGCCTCGACCCCGGCGAGCCGCCCCCGAAGACCGTGGAGGAGTTCCTCCGGCTGGTGCAGGAAGAAGACCGCGCCGCCATGGCCGCGGCCTACGACCGGGTGATGCGGACCGGCGGCCCCGAGAATCTGGACATCCGCGCGGCCCGGGCCAACGGCGGCGAGCGCTGGCTGCATGTATCCATGCGCGGCGAACGCGACGCCAGCGGCCACGTGTTCCGGGCCTTCGGCATCAACCAGGACATTACCGAGTCCGTGAAGGCGAGGGAGGTCCTCGAGCGGTCCCGGGACTTCTACGTCAGCTTGTTCCAGAATTTCCCGGCCCTGGTCTGGCGCACCGACCCGAGCCGCGCCTGCACCTTCGTGAACGCGCTCTGGACGGAATACACCGGCCTTCCCGAGGATCGGGCGTTGGGCCGGGGCTGGGACGATGTTACCCACCCGGACGACATTGATCTCTGCCACAAGGTTTATGGCGCCCACTTCGAGGACCGCACCCCGGTGGTTGCCGAGTATCGCCTGCGCAAGCCGGACGGCGGATACCGCTGGGTCCGGGATTGCGGCGCTCCCTATCACGACGTTGACGGAAGCTACGCCGGCTTCGTCGGGGCGTGTTTCGATATCTCGGAGCAAAAAGCGGTCCAGCAGTCGTTGAGCAAGAGCGAGGCACGGCTCAAGGGGATTCTGGAAAAAGTGCCGGTGATGAGGTATGCCTTCGACTCCGAGGGAAACATCATCTTCTGGAACCGGGAGTGCGAGCGCGTCACCGGTTATCCGGCATCGGAAATCATCGGCAATCCAAAGGCCATGGAACTGCTTTACCCGGACGCTGCCTACCGCAATGAGGTGCTGGAAACGTGGAAGGGCGGTCGCAGCGACTACCGGAATTGGGAGCGGACACTGACGGCCAAGGACGGGAGCACAAGAACGATCCTCTGGTCCAACCAGAGCCGAGAATTTCCGATAGAGGGCTGGGCGACCTGGGGAACCGGGCTGGACGTCACCGCATGGCGCGGGGCCGAGGAGGATCTGAAGGAGAGCGAAACGCGCTTTCGCTCCGTCATTGACGTGGCCGGCGACGGCATCTTCGTGGCTGACCTGGACGGCAATATCCTGGACTTCAACAAGGCGGCGTGCGACAGCCTCGGCTACACCTGCGAGGAACTGCAGCGCATGAACGTGCGCGAGCTGGATCCCGACGCGGCAAAAATGTCCCTGGAGGACCTGCGCCGTTTCCACGAGCAGGCCATGGAGGGAGCGGTGCTGTGGGAAGGGAATCACCGGCGCAAGGACGGCACCACGTTTCCGGTCCAGGTGCGGATCGCGGGGGTGCGCATCGGGAGCCAGGAGTTCGTGGTGGGCATCGCCCGCAACGTGACGGAGCAAAAAGGAGCGGCGGAGGACCTGGCCGCCCGGGAATTGCGCTTCCGCACCCTGATCGAGAAATCCTCGGATCTTCTGGCGGTGGTTGATGGGCAGGGGCTGTTTCAGTATTCCGGCCCCTCGGTGAAGGATGTCCTGGGCTACGAATCCGGGAGCATGATCGGCACCAGCGCCTTCGACCTGGTTCATCCGGACGATGCGGACCGGGCGCGGCAGCTCCTCGGCGAGGTTTTGGGTAAACCCGGGGAAGTGTTCAAGGCCACCCTGCGGGTGCGCGGTGCGGGAGGTGGTCCGCACGAACTGGAACTGGTGGCGCGCAACCTGCTGGATGATCCCGCGGTGCGCGGCATCGTCATCAACGCCCGCGACGTCACTGGCCGCGCCTGACCGTGACTGCCGCGTTCTCGCCGAACGCTGCCCGCGCCGCCGGCTCCCTTTCGTCCGGCCCTGACTGGCGGGAGATCCGCTCGGTCTTCTTGGACATGGACGGCACCCTCCTGGACCTGCGCTTCGACAACCATTTCTGGCTCAGCCATGTGCCGGCGCGCTTCGCGGAAAGGCACGGCCTGCCGCCGGAGGAGGGCATGGCCCGGTGCCTCGCCCGCTACAAGGCGGTGGAAGGAACCCTGGACTGGTATTGCGTGGACTACTGGACCCGGGAACTGGAACTGGACATCGCGGCGCTCAAGGAGGAAGTGGCGCACCTGATCGCGGTCCATCCCCATGTGGAGACTTTCCTGCGCCGGGTGCGGGCGTCTCGCCGGCGGGTGGTGCTGGTGACCAACGCCCACCACAAGAGCCTGTCCCTCAAGCTGCGAACCACGGGCATCGAGCCCCATTTCGACGCCATCGTGTGCGCTCACGACGTGGGTGCGCCCAAGGAAGACCCCTCATTCTGGGACCGGCTCCAGGGCATCGAGCCCTTTGACTCCCGGCGCACCCTGCTGGTGGACGACAGCCTGGCGGTGCTGCGCTCGGCCCGCGGTTATGGCATTCGTTATCTGCTGGGGGTGCGCCGCCCGGACTCGGGGCAGCCGGCCAAGGCCCTGGAGGAGTTCGATTCCATCGCGGACTTCTCCGAGCTGCGGTGGACCGCGGAAGATCAGAGGCCGATCTGAACCACCGAGGCACGACGACGAAAAAAAAGAACCAAGGGAGATGGTGCGCCCCGGGATTTCTTGCTGAGTCTCGGCGATGCCCCGCTGGCGGGGCCGGAGGTCAGAGGATCAGGGCGGCCGCCACCTGCCGCCCTTCGGCCAGCAGGATGTTGTAGGTCCGGCACGCCGCCCGGGTGTCCATGACCTCGAAACCGACCCGGGCCGCCGCTATGGGCGCCATTAAATTTGCCGGGGGAAAAACAAGCCGGGAGCCGGTGCCCAACAGCACGATTTCGACGCCGAGACCCGCCAGGGTTTCCATGCGCTCGAGGGTAAGAGCAGCGGGGTCGGGCACGCTCCAGTCTTCCACCACCCGGTCCGGCAGCACCACCAGGCTGCGCTGGTATTGCACGCCATTGACCGCCACGTAGCGCTCGCCATAGGCGGTGATCGCGTTCTGGCCTCGGTTATGGGCAAGATGCAGTTTCAACGGCGCTTCCAGTTTGCCGCGGCATTCCGCGTCGGATAAAATTATACCTTTTTTAACGGGCACTTAGACACCGGCCGCGGCTTCCCCAGGCTCCGCCCTTCTGGTTCCGACCGCTCCCGGCCCGCCGGGTTCCGGAGCCGGGGTTGCGGATCGGGGAGCCCACCGCCACAGGATTCCGGATGGACGAGTTTCCACGCATCAAGCGGCTGCCGCCCTACGTGTTCAACATCACGGGGGATCTCAAGGCGGCGGCGCGCCGGCGCGGCGAGGACATCATCGACTTCGGCATGGGCAACCCGGACGGCCCCACCCCCAGGCATATCCTGGACAAGCTGGTGGAGGCGGCGCAGCGGGAAGACACCCACCGTTACTCCATCTCCAAGGGGATTCCGCGACTGCGGCGGGCCATCTGCAACTGGTACCAGGCCCGCTATGGGGTGGAACTGGACCCGGAAAGCGAGGCCATTGTCACTATCGGCTCCAAGGAGGGCATCGCCCATCTGACCCTGGCCACTCTGGGGGCCGGTGACCACGTCCTGGTGCCCAACCCCAGCTACCCGATCCACATCTACGGGCCCATCATCGCCGGCGCCGACATCCGCCACGTGTCCATGGCGGCGGGCGTGGATTTCTTCGAAGAGCTGGAGAAGGCCATCCGGGACTGCTTCCCCAAGCCCAAGATGCTGATCCTGAACTTCCCCAGCAATCCCACGGCGCAATGCGTGGAGTTGCCGTTCTTCGAGCGCGTCCTGGAGCTGGCCCGGGCCTACGACATCTGGGTGGTCCATGACCTGGCTTACGCCGACATCGTCTTCGACGGTTACAAGGCGCCCTCCATCCTCCAGGTGCCCGGCGCAAAGGAGCGCGCGGTGGAGTTTTTCACCCTCTCCAAGAGCTACAACATGGCGGGCTGGCGGGTGGGCTTCATGGTGGGCAACCCGGTGCTGGTGAACGCCCTGGGGCGCATCAAGAGCTATCATGACTATGGCACCTTCACGCCCATCCAGGTGGCGTCCATCCTGGCGCTGGAGGGTCCCCAGGACTGCGTGGAGCAGATCCGCGTGAACTACCAGAAGCGCCGCGACGTGCTGTGCGCCGGGCTTCACGCGGCCGGCTGGAAAGTGGACGTGCCCAAGGCCACCATGTACGTCTGGGCCCGGATCCCGGAGCCCTACCGGGCCCTGGGCTCGCTGGAGTTTTCCAAGAAGCTGCTGCAGGATGCGAAGGTGGCGGCGTCTCCGGGAGTCGGCTTCGGCCATTATGGCGACGAGCACGTGCGGTTCGCGCTCATCGAGAACGAATCCCGAAGCCGCCAGGCAGTGCGGGGAATCAAGGACATGTTCCGGAAGGACGGATGGCTATGAGCGAAGCAACCAGCAAGATCGCGGCCCTGAGCCCGGCGCGGGCCGGCGGCGAGCCCCAGGAGGCGGCGCCGGTGCGCAAGTCCAGCAAGCTGGCCGATGTCTGCTACGACATCCGCGGCCCGGTGCTGGAGCGGGCCCGGCTGATGGAAGAGGAAGGACACCGCATCATCAAGCTCAACATCGGCAACCCGGCGGCCTTCGGGTTCGAGGCCCCGGAGGAGATCGTCCAGGACGTGATCCTGAACCTGCCGGCGGCGTCGGGCTACTGCGATTCCAAGGGGCTGTTCGCCGCGCGCAAGGCGGTCATGCACTACACCCAGCAGAAGGTCATTCCGGGCGTGCACCTGGAGGACATCTGGATCGGCAATGGCGTGTCGGAGCTGATCGTCATGTCCATGCAGGCCCTGCTCAATAATGGCGATGAGATCCTGATCCCGGCGCCGGACTATCCCTTGTGGACGGCGGCGGTGAGCCTGTCGGGCGGCGCGCCACGGCACTATCTGTGCGACGAGCAGTCGGGCTGGCTGCCGGACCTCGACGACATCCGCGCCAAGATCACCCCCCGCACCCGGGGCATCGTGGTCATCAATCCCAACAACCCCACCGGGGCGCTGTACCCGGAGCAGATGCTGCAGGAACTCGTCAACATCGCGCGAGAGCACGGGCTCATCGTGTTCGCCGACGAGATCTACGACAAGGTGGTGTACGACGGGCTCCACCACACCTCCATCGCCTCCCTGGCGGACGATGTCCTGTTCCTCACCTTCAACGGCCTGTCGAAGAATTACCGGGCCTGCGGCTACCGGGCCGGGTGGCTGGTCGTGTCGGGAGAGAAGCGCCATGCCCGGGATTACATCGAGGGCCTGGACATCCTGGCCTCCATGCGTCTGTGCGCCAACGTGCCCGCCCAGTACGCGATCCAGACCGCGCTGGGCGGCTACCAGAGCATCGACGACCTGGTGGCTCCCGGTGGGCGGCTGTGCCGCCAGCGGGATCTCGCCTACCAGCTGCTGACCGAGATTCCCGGCGTCACCTGCGTCAAGCCCCAGGCGGCGCTTTACCTGTTTCCCCGGCTGGACCCCAAGGTGTATCCCATCGAGGACGACCAGAGGTTCATCCTGGACCTGCTGCTGGAGGAGAAGGTGCTGCTGGTGCAGGGCACCGGGTTCAACTGGCCCCATCCGGATCACGTGCGGGTCGTGTTCCTGCCCAACAGCGACGACCTGACCGAGGCCCTGGGGCGGGTGGCCCGGTACCTGGAACATTACCGGAAGCGCTACGGAACCTAGGGGAAGCGGGCCGGGCGCGGAGATTCCCGCGCGGAATCGGGCGCCCGCTGGCGCTCCGGCCCCTTTCACCGGCGATCCTGAACCTGCAACCAACCATTGACGATTGGCGACTCCATTGATGAAACCCATTAACGTGGTATTGCTTGGCATCGGCACCGTGGGCGGCGGCACCTTCCGGGTGTTGCGGCGGAACCAGGAGGAAATCCGGCGCCGTGCCGGGCGCGCCATCGAGATCACGGTTGTCGCCGACAAGGCCGTGGACAAGGCGAGAGAGATCGTCCAGGGCGCGGCGGAGGTGGTGGACGACGCCTTCGCCGCCGTGAGGCGCCCGGACATCGACATCGTGGTGGAGCTCATCGGCGGCTACACGGTGGCCAAGCAGCTAGTGCTGGAGGCCATCGAGCACGGCAAGCACGTGGTCACCGCCAACAAGGCGCTGCTCGCCACCCACGGCAACGAGATCTTCGCGGCGGCGTCCCGCAAGG
>Ga0210334_10910078_pt1 | contig 21682 bp, 17 predicted proteins | sample S306metaT_FD_164440 | JGI IMG/M metagenome (GOLD analysis project Ga0210334, IMG submission 164440) | Metatranscriptome of estuarine sediment microbial communities from the Columbia River estuary, Oregon, United States - S.306 (Metagenome... | ecosystem: Environmental > Aquatic > Marine >... | reverse complement strand
TCGATGTTCGGGATCATGTTCCGTGAGGAGGTGGCGACCGAGTATCGCGACTGGGCGACAACCGATCACGAGCTCTACGACGCCATCGCGATAGGGATGCATCCCCACGGCGCGATGCCCGAGCCCGATTCGCGCGAGCCGTGGTTCATCTGCGAGGCGCACGCGGAGGGCGACTACGTCGACCGGATCGTGTCGATCTTCGCGGCTTCGCTCCACGAGGCTCTGGAGCTGCGGGCGCAGGGCAAGCCGCTGCCGCACGAGACCGAGGCGGCCTACAGCGGCACCCCATCGACGACGGCGAGCTGAGGCACCCCATGGCGCTCGAGGGCAACGCCGTCCGTTCGGTCGATCGAGCGGCGGCGCTCCTGCTTGCGCTCGGAGACTCGCCGGGGGCCGCTGGCGTCACCGAGCTCGCCCGCCGGCTCGGCCTCCACAAGTCGACCGCGTCGCGCCTGCTCGCGACGCTCGAGAAACGCGGTCTGGTGGAGCAGGACGACGAGACGGGCAAGTACCGGCTCGGGCTGGTCGTCATCCGCCTGGCCGAGCGAGCGGAGCGCACACTCGATCTGCGCGGGCTGGCCCTCCCGGAGCTCGAGCGCCTGGCCCGGCTCACCCATGAGACGACCGGGCTGGGCGTGCTCGACGGCGACCAGCTGCTCACCGTCGCGCAGGCGGATGGTCCGAATCTCATCGCGGTCGGAGACTGGACCGGCCGGGCGACGCCGCTCCACTGCGTCGCCTCGGGCAAGGTGCTGATGGCGGCCCTCGCGGAGCGCGAGGTCGTCCGGATCGTGAAGCGGGGGCTGCCACGCTACACCGAGCGGACGATGGTCGACCTCGAGCCGCTGCTCGAGGAGCTGGCGCGCATCCGGCGACGCGGCTATGCGACGGCCATCGGCGAGTTCGAAGTCGGGCTCAACGCGGTCGCGGCGCCGGTCCACGACGCCCGCGGCCAGGTCATCGCCGCCGTCGACATCTGGGGGCCGGCCTTTCGCCTGACCCCGCGGCGGATCCCGGAGCTGGCGGCGCAAGTGCGCGAGTCGGCCGCGGCGATCTCGCTTCGACTCGGGGGCACGTCCGGCTGACGGCCGGGGCCGGCCTCCGCTCGCGCCAGCGGCGCGGACGCTAGGCTAGGCGCATGCCCAGCGCACCGGACCTCGGGCCCCTCCTCGAGGGGATCGGCGACGCGGTCGTTCCGATCGCGATCGTCCTCGTCGCGGCGCTGCTCCTGCTCCGCTTTGCCCGACCCCTCGTCCGGCGCGTCCTGCATCGGATCCTCGAGCGCCAGATGACCGAGGGGACCGAGCGCTCGATCGCCCAGCCGGAGATCCAGAAGCGGGTCGACACGCTCGAGTCGATCGTGGTGTCCGTCATCCGCCTGTCGGTCGTCGGCCTGGCGGCGCTCCTCCTGCTCGCCATCTTCGATCTCGGACCGGTCATCGCCGGTCTGGGTCTGGTCATCGCCGCCTTCGCCTTCGCCGGCCAGGACATCGTCAAGGACTACCTGATGGGGTTCCTGATCATCCTCGAGAACCAGTACTACAAGGGCGATGTGGTCACGATCGACGGGACGACCGGGACGGTCGAGGAGCTCGCCCTGCGGCGGACGACACTCCGCGACCTCGATGGCGCCGTCCACGTCGTGTCGAACGGTCTGGTCCGTCAGGCGACGAACCGAACCCGCCTCTTCGCCCGCGTCAACGTCGGCGTACAGGTCGCCTACGGCACCGACATGGACCGGGCCATCGCGACGATCGACCGGGTGGGCCGCGAGCTCGCCGCCGATCCAGCCTGGGCCGATCGGGTTCTCGAACCACCCGCCACCCTGCGGGTCGACGAGCTCGCGGACTCCGGCATCACGATCAAGGTCGTCGGCATGGTCCGGGCCGGCGAGCAGTGGGCCGTGACGGGCGAGTTCCGCAAGCGGATCCTCGCCGCCTTCGCCGGCGAGGGCATCGAGATCCCGTTCCCGCACCGGGTCGTCATCTCACGACCGGAGCGGCCGCCCGACGAGATCCAGGACGCGGCAGAGGCGTCAGCCGCCAGCGATACGTAGGGCCCGGGGCCCGGGCCCGGTCCCATCGGCTCGGCCCCCGGCGGTCGATGTGGACGCGCCCGTCTCGTGTCCCCGATCGCGAGTAGGCTGTCGGGGCCATGGGAGCATTCGAGAACGTCGACTGGGAGGCCGTCGGCGCAGCCGGCGTCGAGCGAGGGCTCATCGTGGTCCTCGTCGTGCTCGGCGGATTCGTGGCGCTCCGCATCGCCCGCTGGGCGATTGATCGCTCCGTCCGGTCGGCCCTGGATCGCGATGTCACGGACTCGACGAGCGCCGAGCTGTCAGCGGTCGAGACCCGCAAGCGGATGGAGACGCTCGAGGGCTTCTTCCTCAAGGTCGCCCGCATCGTGGTCATCGTCGTCGCGACCCTGGTGATCCTGGCCGCCTTCGACATGCTGGCCGTGCTGGCGTCGCTGAGCCTGCTCGCCGCAGCCCTCGCCTTCGCCGGGCAGAACGTCATCCGCGATTACGTGAACGGCGCCTACATCCTGCTCGAGAACCAGTTCGCCGTGGGCGACGTCGTGCGGGTGGCCGGCGTCGCCGGCGGGGTCGAGGACGTCTCGCTCCGACGGACGACCCTGCGCGACCTCGACGGCGTCGTCCACGTCGTGCCCAACGGCTCGATCGTCGTCGCCTCCAACATGACACGGACCTGGGCGCGGGTGAACGAGCACATCCTCGTCGGCTACGCGACGGACATCGGCCGGGCGATCGCGGTGATCGATGAGGTCGGGGCGGCGATGGCCAGCGACCCGGTCTGGCGCCGCCGCATCCTCGAGGCGCCGAAGGTCCTCCGGGTCGAGGCGCTCGGGGAGTACGGCGTGACCCTCAAGGTGCTCGGCATGGTCCGGGCGGCGGACCAGTGGGAGGCGGCCGGCGAGCTACGGCGTCGCGTGCTCGAGGCCTTCCGCGTCCACGGCATCGAGATCCCGTTCCCGACCCGGGTAGTCGTCAGTCGCGACGGGGCCATCGAGCGTGAGGGGCAGTTCGTCGCGGAACAGTCCGATCGCGAGGTCGGCGGATCGGCGGACGCGGATCACGCCTCCGACCCGGCCTGAGGCAGCGGCACCGCTCGGACTCGCGGCCACGGGTGGGTGCCGGGTCGCGGCACCGTCCGGGCCCGACGCTAGAATGGCCGAACCACCGTCGGTCGAGCCGGGGAAGTGTCCGTGAGCATCGAGCCAGGAAACGTCGATCCATCCCACGCGCCCGAGATCGAGAATCTTCTCGCCGAGCTGCGCACGTTCCCGCCATCGCCGACCTTCATCGCCCAGGCCAACGTATCTGCCGCCCTGTACGAGGAGGCCGAGCGTGACTACGTCGCTTTCTGGGAGCGCCTCGCCCGCGAGCGGATCAGCTGGTTCACGCCCTTCGAGAAGACGCTCGAGTGGGACCTTCCGTTCGCGAAGTGGTTCACCGGCGGTGAGCTGAACATCAGCTACAACTGTCTCGATCGCCACGTCGAGCGCGGTCTGGGCGACAAGGTCGCCTACCACTGGATCGGTGAGCCCGGCGACACCCGGACCCTCACCTACGCCGACCTCCTGCGCGAGGTCTCGAAAGCGGCCAATGCCCTGCTCGAGCTCGGGGTCCGCAAGGGCGATCGCGTGGCCATCTACATGCCGATGATCCCCGAGCTGCCGATCGCGATGCTCGCCTGTGCCCGGATCGGCGCCCCGCACACCGTGGTGTTCGGCGGCTTCAGCGCCGAATCGCTGGCCGGCCGCATCAACGACTGCGCCGCGAAGGTGCTCCTCACCGCGGACGGCGGCTACCGACGCGGCAAGGAGGTCGGGCTCAAGCACCACGCAGACGAGGCGCTTGCGGATACGCCGACCATCGAATCGACGATCGTGGTCAACCGCACCGGGCACGGCGTCCACATGGTCGACGGTCGCGACCATTGGTGGCACGACATCGTGGAGCGCCAGAGCGCGGACTGCCCGCCGGTGCCGGTGGAGTCGGAGCACATGCTCTACCTGCTCTACACGAGCGGCACGACCGCCAAGCCGAAGGGCATCGTCCACTCGACGGGCGGCTACCTCCTTGGCACGTCCTACTCACACGAGGTGATCTTCGATACCAAGCCCGACGACGTGTACTGGTGCGCGGCCGACATCGGCTGGGTCACCGGCCACAGCTACATCGTCTACGGGCCGCTGGCCAACGCGACGACCGGGATCCTCTACGAGGGTGCGCCGGATACGCCGACGTGGGATCGCTGGTGGCAGATCATCGAGGCGTACAGGGTCACGATCCTGTACACCGCGCCGACCGCGATCCGGGCGTGCATGAAGCAGGGCCCGCAGTTCCCGGCCGCCCACGACCTGTCGTCGTTGCGCGTGCTGGGCAGCGTCGGCGAGCCGATCAACCCCGAGGCCTGGCTGTGGTACCACGAGCACGTCGGACGGGGCGCCGCGCCAATCGTCGACACCTGGTGGCAGACCGAGACGGGCCAGATCCTGATCACCCCGTTGCCCGGCGTGACGACGACGAAGCCCGGTAGCGCAACGTTCCCGTTTCCGGGCGTCGAGGCCGATGTCGTCGATGCCGATGGCCGGAGCGTGCCGTTCGGCGGCGGCGGCTACCTCGTCCTGAAGCGGCCCTGGCCGGCCATGCTCCGGGGCATCTACGGCGACCCCGAGCGCTATCGCAAGACCTACTGGAGCCGGTTCCCGGGCATGTACTTCGCGGGTGACGGCGCCAAGCGCGACGAGGACGGCTACTACTGGCTGCTCGGTCGCGTCGACGACGTGATGAACATCGCCGGCCATCGGATCAGCACGACCGAGGTGGAGAGCGCGCTGGTCGACCACCGCTCCGTCGCCGAGGCTGCGGTCGTCGGCAAGCTCGACGACGTGACCGGACAGGCGGTCTTCGCGTTCGTCATCCTGAAGGCCGGGCAGCAGCCATCGGCTGCGCTCGCGCTGCAGCTACGGGAGCATGTCGCCTACGTCATCGGCCCGATCGCCCGGCCAAAGTACCTGATGTTCGTGCCCGACCTGCCCAAGACACGCTCCGGCAAGATCATGCGCCGGCTCTTGCGCGACCTCGCCGAGGGGCGCACGCTCGGCGACACGACGACGCTGGCGGACGCGACCGTCGTGGACACCATCCGCGAGCGGACCGGCGGAGCCGAGGAGGAGTAGCCAGGGTGCCGTTCAACCCGTTCAGACGCAAGAGCGAGCCTGCCGTCGAGGCTCACCCGGCACCACCGCCCCGCGAGCTGCCCGGGCGTCCGGTCGAGTTCGAGGGCCTGACCGAGGAGTGGCGGCTGGTCGGGGTCATGCACCTCGAGGGGCGGCTGTCCGACGCGCTCAACCGGCGCGAGGCGATCGCGATCAGCGACATGACCTGGGCTGCGATCGAAGGATCGGAGCCGCTCCAGCCGGCGCCGGGTCTCCAGACCGTCGATCCCTACGACCTCATCGTCGTGCTCACCGGGCCCGACTCGCTGCCGATCCTCTCGGACGAGGAGAAGAACGCCCACAAGGTGCACAAGATCGCCTACGACGTCGCCCTCGAGGTACCGCCCTTCCGGGTGATCGGCACGGTCTTCCTATATCCGGGCTCCGAGCCGGCGCGGCTGATGGACCGGGCGACCGAGATGTTCGTGCCGCTGATCGACGCGATCGCGTTCATCGGCGATCGCCAGGTCAGCGAGGACGTGACCGAGACGATCCTCGTAAATCGCTTCTACCTGCGCGGCATCGAGCAGATCGACCGGCGCACGATGCTCCGGCATGTGCCCCTGCCGGGCCAGCCGCTGGGCGGTATCAGCTGGCAGGACAAGAGCCGCTAGGAGCAGCCAGCGCGGCGCCTGATCAGGCGCGGGCCGGCTCCTTCGTTCGCCCGAAGAGGCGGAAGCCGGGCTTCGCGGCGCCGACCTCGCTCGTGCCAGCGGCCATCCCCGGCAGCGTCAGCTTGTCGGCCAGGGTGTGGAAATCCTCGGCCACCTTGTCCTTGGGGTAGCGTTCGATGACGGTGCGACCCTCGTTGGCTGCCTTCACGAAGAGCAGCCCGCCCGAGCGGATCAGCGCGAGGGCTGGCATCCCGACCGCCCGCTCCATGTCCTCGACGCCGATGCCGCTGTTCGCCCGGTTGACAACCATCGAGAGTCGCTCCCGGATACCGAGGTCCGCAGCCACGTCCCGCATCTGGATGGAGGCTCGGATCGCGGGGACGTCCGGTGTGACGGGCACGAGGATGCGATCGGCGATGCCGAGGATGGCGCGATTCAGGGCGCTGTACGAAGGGTGCAGGTCGACCACCACGACATCGAACGCCCGCCGGGTGCTCTCGATCCCCCTGGCGACCCGTGCCGGCTCGAGCACCTCGACGGCCAGCGGGTTGTTCGAGAGCGCCAGCACCCGCATGCCGCTCGAGTGCTCCGCGGCCAGCTGGGTGAGCGGAAGCGCAGGCTCCTGGGTCTCGGCCTCGTCACGCCAGATGTCGGCGACGGTGAGCATCGCGTCGAGGCCCAGCGAGCTGAGGATGTGTCCCGTCACGGTATCGGCGTCGACGAGGAGCACCCGGAGCTCGCCGCGTGCCTGGATGGCGGCGGCGAGGTTGGTCGCGATCATCGTCTTGCCGACGCCGCCCTTCGGGCTGAACATGACGAGGATGGTCGCCTTGCCGCCCCAGTCCGCGAAGTCCCCGACCTCGCCGGAGAGCACCCCTTCGCCGCTGCCGTCGTCGACCGTGACCGAGCGGATGCACATCGCCTCGACGCGCCAGCGGATCGACTCGGCCGAGTACGGCCGGGTCAGATACTCGTCGTGCGCCGCCGCTCCATCTCCGGCGAAGCGTTCCATCTCGCTCGGGGAGACGACCATCAGGGCCGGCACCGCCTGCCCACCGTCGTGGAGGAGGCTGTAGTACTCGAGCGTGGCGTCAAGGTCGCTCTCGCCGTCGAGGATCGCCACGCCGATGTCGCGCCGCTCGCCCAGGAGGGCTTCCAGCTGGGTCGGATGGGCGACCGGGATGGCCTCGAAGCCGGCACCCTTGAGCTCGGCGACGACGGGACCGGTCTCCTCGGTTGGCAGGGCGACGACGACGGCGGGGCGAGGCATCGTTCCTCCTCGGTCGATTCGCCCTACGCGTCCGTTTCCGGATCGCGAGCGGACACGTGCAGCACACCTTCCCCGTTGGCCGTGATCCGGGCGGCGAAGCTCGGCAGGGTCGGGATCGCCTCGTGCAGAGCCACCTCATCGCCGTGCTGGACGCTGAACAGGAACTCGCCGTCCGGACCGGAAGCGACGCCCACTGCGCGAACACCGGGCAGGCGGCTGAGGTGTCGCTTGAACCCGGCGATGCTCGCCACGCTTACCAGCCCGGTCACCACGACCTGGGTCGAGCGGGTGTCGTCGGCAGTCTCGGCGGCCGGCTGTGGCAAGCCGGCTAGGCGGGCAGCGATGGTGTCATCGTCGAGCGCCGGGATGTCCTCGCCGCTCCCGTCCTCGCCATGGTCGGCGTCGACGTTGGCCAGGGCCTCGGCTTCGGCTGCGGCGAAATCGGGCGTCAGGCCGAGGGCCGCGACCCGCGGGTCCGGAGCCTCGCCGTCCGAGCTCATCTCAGCGTCAGGTGCCGGGTTGTCCGCCTCGGTGGACGCGGGCTCGGGAGCCGCCGCTTCAGCCACCGGAGCCTCCACCTCCGGCGCCTGGGCCTCTGCCTCGGGCGTCTCGGTCTCGGCCGTCGGCTCGGTGCTCGGAGCGTCGGTGGGCGCCGCATCCGTGAGCGGGCTGCCATCCTGCGATGCCGGGGCCGGCTCGGCGAGGGTTCGGGCGGATACCGGCTCGCTGGCCCTGAACCGGACCGGCGCGGCTTTCGCGACCGTCGGCTCGGAGGGCTCGTCGGCGGCCGTGGCAACGACGTCGTCCAGGGACGGCGGCTCGGGCAGCCTGGCGGCGCGCTCGGCAAAGCTGGTCGGGTCGTCCTCGTTCATGAGCCCTTCGAAGAAGCGGGCCATGTCGGCCTCGAACCCGTCGACCGTTGCCTTCACTCGCTCGATCTCTCGTTCGATGCGAGCCGCATGTGCCTCGATCTCGCCGTCGAGGCGGGACTTGCGATCGGCGATGCGCTCGTCGGTCTCTTCGCGAATGCGGGCGATCTCTGCCTTGGACCAGTCGCGGATCGAAGCGACGTCGTCGTCGGCGAGCTTGCGCAGCTCGGTCGCCTCGATGCCCGATCGCTCGTTGACCCGCTCGACGAAGACCTTCGATTCGGCGTGGAAGCGTTCGAGGATCTCGGCTCGCTCGGCCTCGGCGGCGGCCTGCATGGCCCGGGTCAGGTCCGCCAGGAACTTGGTTGGCCGCTTCGCCGGCGTGGTCGACGCGGCGCGCGCGGACGGGGCGGCGAAGGTCTCCGGCATGGTGGTTGACATCGTCTCCGCTACTGGGGTGGGGTCGGGGAGCGCTGCTTCCTCGACGGCCGGGGACTCGGCCGTCAGGTAGGTAGGAGCGGCCTCGGGCTGGGCATCCGCCTCGGTCGTGGCGGGGTCCGCCGCTGATTCGGAGGCCGAGTCGACGGTCCCGACCATGGCCGGCTCGATCTGGCCCTCGGCTGCGACGGCCTCGGACGTGGCGCTCTCGGACGTGGCGCTCTCGTCCGTCGCCGCCGGCGCAGGCGTCTCGTCGGTGTCGCGAGGCTCCGAGCTCCAGGGGAGCCGGAAACCGGTTCGAGTCTCGGTCGTTGCCATCCGATGGGTCCTCGTGCGAGCGGGTCGACCTGGTGGGAACAGTCCAGGGCCGGTCACGATGCTAGGAGACGGGTGCGGTGTGGTGCAGACGGCTGGAGGTACCAAACCGGCGACCCGGTGGTACCGGCGCGCACCGTGACCCGGTGCCGGTATGGGCCGATCCCGGCGTCGTTGACTACCATTGGGGACATGGACCTGGCCGCCCGTCCCGATCCCTCCCCTCCGGGGACGGCCGCTCGCCCGCTCGATCGGCTCGGGCGTCGGCTCCACGACCTGCGCATCTCGGTCACCGATCGATGCAACTTCCGCTGTGTCTATTGCATGCCCGCCGAGGTGTACGGACGAGACTTCCCGTTCCTGCCCCGCGAGCAGGTGCTGTCCTTCGAGGAGATCGCCCGGCTCGCCGGACTGTTCACCGAGCTGGGCGTGGAGAAGCTGCGCATCACCGGCGGCGAGCCACTCGTCCGGCGTGATCTGCCGGAGCTCATCGCGCAGCTGGCGCGGGTCCGGACGCCGGCCGGTGGCGCGCTCGACCTGACCCTGACCACGAACGGGGCGGCGCTTCGAACGCTGGCCGGCCCGCTCCGCGACGCTGGTCTGCAGCGCATCACCGTCAGCCTCGACTCGCTCGACGACGAGATCTTCCGGTCGATGAACGGGGTGGCCTTCCCGGTCGACCGGGTGCTCGACGGGATCGCCGCGGCCCGCGAGGCCGGCCTGGCACCGATCAAGGTGAACATGGTCGTCCGGCGGGGGCTGAACGAGGGCTCCGTGCTGCCCATGGCCAGCTGGGCCCGAGAAGCGGGTCTCATCCTTCGCTTCATCGAATACATGGACGTCGGGACCTCGAACGGCTGGCGTCTCGACGACGTCGTGCCGGCGGCCGAGCTGGTGGCTGCGGTCGCTCAGGCGATGCCGCTCGAGCCGCTGCCGCCGAACTATCCGGGCGAGGTCGCCAACCGCTGGCGGTATCGCGACGGCAGCGGCGAGGTCGGGATCATCGCGTCGGTCAGCCAGCCCTTCTGCGGCTCGTGTACCCGCGCCAGGCTGTCGGCCGACGGCAAGCTGTACACCTGCCTGTTCGCGGCATCCGGGCACGACCTGCGTGACCGGCTCCGGGAGGGGGCGACGGACGAGGAGCTGCGTACGTTCATCGCCTCGGTCTGGGGCGACCGGGCCGATCGCTACTCCGAGCTCCGGACGGCGGCCACGGGCGCCCGCGCGAAGATCGAGATGTTCGCGATCGGCGGCTGAGCCGGGCTCGTGCCAGGTGCCGGGGCCCGTGCCAGGTCCGGGAGCGGCTTATCCACGAGCTGTCCACACCTGGTCGGATTTCGTGGATAGCCGCCGACGCGTCGGACCGAAGTTCGTGGATAACCGCATTGTGTGCCGCCGGGACCGCCCGCTATGGTTCGTCTTGCCCGAAGGGGCCACGGGACACTCGCACCGCCGGAGATCGCATCAAGGGTGGGGTGAGGAGCCAGCAGCGCAGGCGATTGCATCAAGCGCGCGGCGGGCGGACCGAGGGACTGGCGATCACATCAACGGTCCTTCACCACCGAGGTTCCTTCGGGCGCTTCGTTGCCCGGTTCCGGGGCGGCCGCGAGGCCGGTCCGCGGGCGGCTCGCCCGGTGGGACGCGATCGGCATCCCGGTGTCGGTACTCCCATCGGGCGGGTGAAGCCGGCGAGACCCGACCTCCTCCCGCTCCTCGAGCGCTTGCCTGGAGGCTCTCGTGTCACTGACGTCCTCCGACCCCGTCGATCCCACGCGCCCGATCCCGCCGTCTGAGCTGCCCCTGCGACTGGCCGCGCTGGAGGGTGCCGTCCGGACCCGGACCGACCTCGTGCCGACCGTCGGCATCGTGCTCGGCTCGGGCCTCGGTGGTCTCGCCGACGAGCTCAGCGATCCGATCTCGATCCCTTTCGCCGAGCTCCCGGGTTGGCCGGCGGCGACGGCGCCGGGCCACGTCGGGCGCCTGCTCCTTGGTCGCATGGATGACGTGCCGGTCGTGATGCTCCAGGGACGGCTCCATCTCTATGAGGGCAACGACCCCGGGCTCGTTGTCCAACCGGTGCTTCTCATGGGACGCCTCGGGGCGCGCGTCGTCGTCCTCACGAACGCGGCCGGGGGGTTGAACCCCGACTACGGCCCCGGCACGCTGATGGTCATCCGGGATCACATCAACATGACCGGACGGACGCCGCTGCTCGGCCCCAATGCCGACGACATCGGCCCCCGCTTCCCCGACTTGACCGTGGCGTACGACCGCCACCTTCGCGAGCGGCTGCACACGGCCGGGGCTGTCGAGGGGGTGTCGCTTGAGGAGGGGATCTACGTCGGGCTCCTCGGGCCGAGCTACGAGACCCCGGCCGAGGTCAGGATGCTGCGCGCCTGGGGCGGCGACGCGGTCGGGATGTCGACGGTGCTCGAGGCGATCGCCTGTCGCTGGGCGGGCGTCTCGGTCGCCGGCGTGTCGCTGGTGACCAACGCCGGCGCCGGCTACAGCGGCCAGCCGCTGACCCACGAAGAGGTGCTCGAGGCCGGGGCGGAGGCCGGGCCGCGCCTGGCGCGGGTCATCCGCCGCTTCATCGTCGGGATCGGCGACGGCGTCTGAGCGGCGTCGAACGACGAGCTCAGGCGTCCAGGCGTCGGCGAGGCGCCTCCGCCGGCTCGCGGTCGCTGGTCGGATCGAGGCCGGGCACGGCACACACGTAGTAGCGCAGCGCCGTCCGACCGGTGTTCTCGACCCGGTGGGCGAGGCCGGCTTCGACGCGGATCCCCTTGAGCGGCTCCAGCGTCTCGGTCGCCTCGCCCACCGTGATGACGCCGCGACCCTCGAAGACGACGATGGCGTGCTCGGCGCCGACATGACGGTGCCAGGTATCGACCGTCCCGGGTTCCACCTCGATCTCGCTGACCGTGAAGGTCGCCGTCCCGAAATCGCCCGGCTCGACCAGCACTCGCCGCTGGATCCCGGGCGCGGTCATGACTCGCGCGTCGGCACCGCGGCGGACCGGCTCGTCCTCGGCTTCCCAGCGACGGAACATCGTCCCTGGCCGGCGCGGGTCGGGCTCGGCCGCCGCGAGCAGCGCCAGGGCGTCGACGTTGGACTCGTTGCGCACGAGGTGGTACTCGGACGGGGCTTCGTAGAGTACGTCACCCGCCTTCACGACCGTCCGTCGCTCGAGGTCCTCACCGTGCTCGAAGACGAGCTCGCCGCCGGCCAGGAACACGATCGTCTCGACACCGTGACGGTGCGGACCGATCTCGACGCCCGGCCCGATGCGATCGAACTGGAGGCGGATGGTCACCGGGCGGATCCCGCGCCGGTCACGTGACCGGCAGCTCCCGACCGGTGGCCCGCGCCGCCTTCGCCCTGTCGGCCCAGGCCGCCAGGACGTTGTCCTTGTGCGGGCGGATCGGGCAGTGCTCGTCGCGGTTGGCCATCTCGTCGCAGTAGCCGAGGGCGACGCACTTGGGCGCCAGGAATGAGCCGAGGAATGGGCTGACCGAGAAGATCTCGTGACGGACCAGCTGGAACAGCCGGCGGATCTCCCACTGGGCCATCGTGCACAACCGCAGACCCGACATGTGGATGAGCGCCCGCAGGTTCGTCGTCATGACCAGGTTGGTACGGGTCGCGTTGGGGAACACGAAGCGGGCGTCCTCGCCGGGGATACCCGCCCCGACGAGCGCGCCATAGAGCTCGAGCGAGCCCTCGATGGACGCCTCGTATCGCTCGCGCAGCTCCGAGTCGGCCTCGGCGATCGAACCCGGCAGCATCGTCGTCGCGCCCTTGAACGTGACGTAGCGCTGGCTCTGCTGGTCGAAGGCGACGCCGGCCCGGTGGCGGACGAGCTGGTGGCTGAGGGTCCGGCTCACACCGGTGATGCCGAAGGTGAACACGATGTGCTCGATCGTGCTGCCGTGCCCCGACTCGATGACCCCGCTGATGAGCTTCTGCATCTTGGCCGGTTCGATCTCGCCCTCGACCGCGCGCCGGAAGATCTCCTCGGGGGGCAGTTCCGAGTAGCACGTCCGACAGGCCGTGTACACCAGCGGCACGTAGAAGCGCTCGACGATGTCCCGGTCGGGAAACAGGAGGGTGGCCTTCATCCCGAGCTCGTGACGACCGGGATTGCGCGGGATGCCGGTCTTCTCGCGAGGGGTCGCATCCGTCGTCATGACGGGCAGTCTAGCCGCTCGGGTCAGGCGGGGCCCGCGCCCACGACGGGCCTGCCGGAGGCCCGCTCCCTGGCCTCGACCCCGTGGAACCAGTACCAGTAGAGGAAGGTGCCCGTCGAGTACAGGACGATGATCGTGACGAAGCCGACGGCGTAGCCGCCGGTGAAGCCGAGCAGTCCCTGGAGCCCCGCATACCAGAAGCCGGCAATGAACCAGCCGACCGCCCAGAGCTCGCTCATGGCGGCCGCCAATGTCGCCCGCTCGCTCGGATGGACTCGCTCCATCGCGAAGGCGTTGGCGATCGGGTTGCCGGCGTTCATCAGCGAGTTCCGTACGGCCATCGCGATCACGACGGTTCCCAGGATGGGGGAGAAGCCGAGCACGACGAGGAACGGGATGCTCACCGCCTGGACGGTCACGACCGAGCCGACCTTGCCCATCCGGTGAGCCAGCGCGGGCTGGAGCAGGATCGCGACCATCGTGCCAAGGCTCGTGATCGCGAAGACGACATTCAGCTGGGCGAGGTCGAGCCCGAACTTGCCCTGGATGAACAGGTTGAGGAAGGGGATGATCTGGCCGGCCCCCAGGGCGATGAGGAAGCCCGGCAGCACCAGGCGGGCGAAGCGGCCCCGGTCGATGACCGTGACGCCGAGTCGTGCCGCCGTCGCGCCGCTCCGCGGTCGGGCCGGGAACGCAGCCGGCTCGCCGAGGGCCGTCGGCGACGGGAGGTCTCGCCGCCGCCGCGTGGGTCGATCGTCGACGAGCAGCGCCAGCGTGCCGAGCGAGACGACGAAGGCGACCATCATCAGGACGAGGATGATCCGGTAGACGCCGGCACTCCCGGGGGCAAAGCCAAGGCTGCCCCCGATCAGCTGCGCGATCGCGCCGCCGACGATCAGGGCCAGCACGTTCGTACCGGTCGTGATCGCGAACTGGAGCGAGAAGAGCTCGCTTCGGTTCTCCGGTCGGCTGTGCTCGGTCAGGTACGGCGCCTGGACGACGAAGAACGACTGCTGGCCGGCGCCGTACAACGCCGTGAACAGGCCGAGGAGGAGCGCCGTCGAAGTCGCGATGAACCCCAGGGTCGCCAGGGTCATCAGCACGACCCCCCCGACGAGGACGGCCCGGCGGCCGTAGCGGTCGGACAGTCCGCTGGCCGGGAAGGCCACGACGGCACCGGCGAGCGAGCCGACCGCCGCGATCATGCCGATGGTCGAGCGCTCGATGCCCAGGGCGGCCAGGTAGAGGTTGAAGTCGGTCCAGTAGAGGCTGATGGCCGCGCCCGAGACGAGCGTCGTCAGGAGGAAGATCCGGGCGTCGCGCTCGAATCCGGTGAAGCTCCGCAGGTAGGTCCCAAGACGCCGGCTCATGTCGAGGGTCGACGGTTGCGATGCGGGAGCACGGCTCCGCCCGCGTCGGCTGGGGGCGTCACGGGGCCATGGTAGATGCCGGTCGGCCGGGGTGTCGGGCCGGCGACGGCCGGCCGCCAGCGCCGGGGCCGCTCAGGACGATGCAGGTCCGGCCGCGGCTCGGCCGGCCAGCCAGCTGGAGGCCAGCTCGGCCGCTTCCTCGGGGGTGAGACGGCGGCCCGCCTCGAACGCGGCCGCTGTCGCCGGATCGTCGCGGAGGCGGCCCGGGTCCCAGCTGACAAGGTCGCGGTTGGGGGCGTTCAGCCCGGTCCCCGATCGCCGCTCGAGCTCCGCCACCGCACCCGCCAGGCCAGCGGCGGTGTCGATGTCGCCCAGCTTCTCGGCCAGCGCGGCGATGGAATCGATCACCAGGACGTAGCCGCTCACGTCGTTGGCCGCGGCGAAGATCGCCAGCGACTCGGCCAGCCCCGCGGCCGCCGCGAGATGGTCGCCGCGCTCCATCTCCGCCTTCGCCAGCGTGTAGCGCGCCCAGCCGATCATGAACTCGTCGCCGACCTCGCGGAAGATCGTCAGCGCCTCCTGGGCATGTACGACCGCCTCGGCGACGAACTCAGGGCTCCAGTAGGTGTTGGCGATGGCCCAGAGCGCCCGGGCCTGGGCCGGTCGATCGCCGAGGCGACGGTAGATCTCCAGCGCTTCCAGCGCGTGCTCGCGAGCCCGCCCGCTGCTCTCGCGCGGGGAACGGTCCGACGCGTAGACCGCCGCGAACGTCAGGTTGTACAGCGCGTTCGCCTCGCCGGCGAGGTCTCCGGCCGCCCGAGCAAGCTCGAGCGCCTCCGTGTACCAGCGCTCGGCGGCGTCCCCGTCGCTCTGCCAGTAGGCGAGGCCGCCGGCCGCCTCGAGCGCCGCCGTCCGGGCGTCAGGGTGATCGTCTGCATGGGGCATCGCCAGGGCCCGCTCCGTGCGCTCCCGACCCTCGGCGAGGTAGCCGCGCATCTGCCAGAAGCGCCACAGGTCAGCGCACATCCGCAGCGCCGTGCCGGCTCGCCCGCTGTCCACCGCCCAGTTGAGCGCCGCCCGCAGGTTGTCGTGTTCCTGCTCGAGCCGGTCGAGAAGCCGGCGCTTGTCGGCACCCATCAGCGCGGCCGAGCATTCCGCCGCCAGCGCGGCGAAGTACTCAGCGTGTCGTTCGCGGGCGTTCACGGCGACCTCGCCGGACAGCTGTTCGGCCGCGAACTCGCGGATGGTCCCGAGCATCGAGAAGCGCGGCTCGCCGCCGAGCCCCTCGACCTGTCGGACCAGGCTCTTGTCGACGAGCGATGCCAGCCCGTCGAAGACCGAGCCGGCTGGCAGCGCCGGGCCGCAGACCGATTCGACCGCCTCGAGGCTGGCGCCGAAGAACACCGACAGGCAGGCGAAGAGCTCGCGATCGGGACCGTCGAGCATGTCGTGGCTCCAGGCGATCGCGCCGCGCAGCGTCTGCTGGCGCAGCGGGAGATCGCGAGCGCCGTCCGCCAGCAGCGACAGCCGGTCGTCGAACCGGGCGAGGATGGCCTGCGGCGTCAGGAGCTTGATCCGGGCCGCCGCAAGCTCGATGGCCAATGGCAGGCCGTCGAGCCGGAAGCAGATCTCCGCCACCGCCGGGGCGTTCTCGTTCGTCACCGAGAAGCCGGGGCGGACCGCGCGAGCGCGTTCGATGAACAGCGCGACGGCCTCGTAGTGGGTGAGAGCGGCCAGCGCCGGCAGGTGAGCCAGGTCCGGGATCCCCAACGGCGGGACCGGATACTCGCGTTCGCCGTAGAGATGGAGCGCGCTGCGGCTGGTCACCAGGGCTGCCACGCCATCGCCCGCGCCCACCACCGAGCGGACGACATCGCCGGCGGAGGCGACCTGCTCGAAGTTGTCGAGGATCAGCAGCGTCCGGCGACTGCGCAGGTAGTCGGTCAGCCGATGGATCGGATCCCGGCCGCCCCGATCGGGCAGGCCGAGCTCCTGGGCGATCGTCGGCGCGACCAGCTCGGGCTCGGCGATCGCGCCGAGCGCCACGAACCAGACGCCGTCCGGGAAGCCGCCGAGGGCCTGCCGTCCGGCCTCGATGGCCAGCCGCGTCTTGCCCGTGCCGCCGGGTCCGGTCAGGGTCAGGAGGCGGCCCTCATCGATGAGGCGCAGGACCTCGGCGATCTCGGCTTCGCGTCCCAGGAATGTCGTGAGCTGGGTCGGCAGGTTGGTCGGCACGTCGAGCGTCCGCAGCGGCGGGAAGGAGGCCGGGAGGTCGTCGACGACCAGCTGGTGGAGCATCTCCGGTCGGTCGAGATCCTTGAGCCGGTGGTCGCCGAGATCGGTGATCGAGACACCGGGAGGTAACCCGTCCGACGCGAGCGCCGCGGTCGCCGCCGACACCAGTACCTGGCCCCCGTGGCCGGCCGCGGCAATTCGGGCCGCGCGATGGACGGCGCTCCCTATATACGACCCGTCAGCATCGAGGGTGCCCTCGCCGGTGTGGAGGCCCATCCGGACGCGCACGGGCGTGTCGTGCGGCCAGGGCTCCGCGGCCAGCGCCCGCTGGGCGTCGGCCGCCGCCGCGACCGCGTTGGGCGCCCGGTCGAAGACCGCGAAGAAGGCGTCGCCCTCAGTCTGGATCTCGACCCCGTCGTACGCGGCCAGGGCGGCCCGGATCAGTGCCCGATGCCGGTCCAGGAGGGACGACCAGGCGTCGATGCCGAGCGCCTGGACGAGCCGCGTCGAGCCCTCGATGTCAGTGAACAGGAAGGTCACGGTGCCGGTCGGGGGCGGCGGGAGCGCGCGCACAGCCTCGGTCATCGCGGCTCGGGACGCGGCGTCGTCACGGTCGTCTCGGCCTCAGTGCCGGTGGTCCTCGGTCAGCTCGCGAAGCCGCGCCGCGAGCGTCCGGAGCAGGGCAAGCGCGATCCCGGGCTCGGTCGAGAGCAGTCGTTCGGCATCCCAGGAGGCGATCGCCAGGCAGGTCGACGGTCGATCGGCGATCACCGATGCGGTGCGCAGGCCCCGATCGAGCACGGCCAGCTCGCCGAACCACTCGCCGGGGCCGAGGGTGGCGATCGTCCTGCCGTCCCGGACCACGCGGACCGTCCCGGTCTCGATGAGGAAGAGGCCGTTCGCGACGTCTCCCTGGCGCGCGATGGTCCGGCCGGCCGGGACCGCGACCTCCGTCGCGATCCCGAGGATCGCCGCGAGATGCTCATCGCTCATGCCCGAGAACAGGCGCACGGCGCGAAGTCGATCGATCCGCGCGTCCTCGCCGGTGCTCATTTCGCGGCCTCCGCTTCCAGGAGAGCGATCGTGCCTCCGGGAGGGAGCCGAGTCAAGGCGGGCGGCAGCGGAGGGCGGCCGAGATGAGCGAGCCAGGCGGCCTCGTTTCACGGCCTGCGGCGTCGGTCTATCCGCGGCGGAGTCCGCCTCCACCAGGCCCGCTGGCTCCGGGGGTCTCGGGTGTGGCAGACTGCGCGCCTAGCCGGGGCGTTGGATCCCGCGAGCGAACGGATGGAGGCGATGGCCGAGCGCGACGAGATCGTCGATGCGATCGCGGGATTCGCGATCTTCGCGGACCTGACGACGCCGCAGCTGCAGGCGGTCGCCGGGCAATTCGAGGAGAGCTGGTACCCGGAAGATGAGCGGATCTTGCGCCAGGGCCTGACGGGCTCCGGCTTCTTCGTCATCCTGGGAGGCGAGTGCTCGATCCGGGTCGATGGCCAGGAGCGCGCCCGCCTCGGGCGGGGCGAGTTCTTCGGGGAGGTGTCCATCCTCCTGGGCGAGCCGCCGGTGGCTGATGTCGTCGCCGTCGGCCCGGTCCGCTGCCTCGTGCTGGGCGGACCCTCCGTCGAGGCATTCCTGCACGCCCATCCGCCGGTGATGTACCGGATGCTGCAGGCCCAGGCGCGTCGGCTGCGGAACGCCAACCGCTGGCGCAGCTGAGGGCCGCGCCGATGATCGAGTCGGACGCGCGCCCGTCGGCCGACGGCGACCGACCGTTCCCGCCAGGCGAGTATCCGGTCGTCATCGTCGGCAGCGGGCCCGGCGGGCTGCAGCTCTCGTATTCGCTCCGGCGATCCGGCATCGATCACGCGATCATCTCGGATGACCCCGGACCGGGAGGCATGTTCCGTCGGTGGCCGTTCTTCCAGCGGCTGCTCTCGTGGACCAAGCCGTACGCCCCCGAGGAGCGGACGACTCGTGCCTACGAACGGTACGACTGGAACAGCTTGCTGGCGGTCGAGCCCGAGGCGGTCGCGCTCCAGGCCGGTTTGATGGACGGGACGTCGTACTTCCCGTCACGGCCGGAGATGGAGGCGAATCTGTCCGCCTTCGCGGAGCGGACCGGCACGGACGTGCGCTACGGCTGCCGCTGGCAGGCGACCCGTCGCGTGGAGGGTCCCGATGGCGAGCGGTTCGTCCTGGAGACCTCGGACGGCGAGTATCGCTGCCGGGTCGTCGTGCTCGCGGTCGGCGTCGCCGAGCCCTGGGACCCGTCGCTGCCCGGCATCGAGCATGCTCATCACTACGCCGATGTGCGCCCGCCGGAGACCTACGCCGGCCGGCGGGTGTTCATCATGGGCAAGCGCAACTCCGGGTTCGAGCTGGCCTCGGGTCTGCTGCCCTGGGCGGGTTCGATCACCCTCGCGTCGCCCTCGCCGGCGAAGCTGTCGGTCGTGACCAAGTCGCTGGTCGGGGTCCGGGCGCGCTACGTGCAGCCGTTCGAGGACCATGCGCTGGGCGGCGGCGTCGGGATCCTCGACGCATCGATCGAGAGCATCGTGCCGGCTGACGGGGCCCTGCAGGTGACGGTGCGGCGGACCGACACCGGCGACGCGATCGCATTGGTGGCCGATGACGTCATCAGTGCGACCGGGTTCGTCTGTCCGTTGCTCGATCTCCCGGCGCTGGGCGTGGCCACGTTCGGCCAGAGTCGGCTGCCCGCCCAGACGACCTGGTGGGAGAGCGCGACCGTGCCCGGCATCTTCTTCGCGGGCACGATCACCCAGGGCCAGGCGGGGCTCAAGAAGCACGGCCTGCCACCCAATTCCGGGGCCGTCCACGGGCACCGCTACAACGCCCGGATCCTCGCCGCGAGGCTCGCCGAGACGCGCTTCGGAGGGCTCCCGGAGCGCCTGGCGGTGAAGCCCGCCGCGGTCCTGCCGCTCCTGCTCGACGAGGCCACCCGGGGGCCCGAGCTGTGGCACCAGAAGGCGTTCCTGGCCCGGGCGCTCTCGGTGTCCCCTGAGGTCGGCGTCCGCGACGAGGGCGTCGTCCCGCTCGCCGCCTTCCTCGACGAGATGACCGCCGACGGCGTCGCGATGACCGTCGAGGCGGACGGCGGCGGCGCCATCTGTCCCGTCGTCTACGTTCGCGCCGGCGGCGAGGTGACCGAGCACGCGCTGCCGACCCACCCGTTGCTCGACTTCGAGACCGGGGAGCACCGGGCGTCGCTCGCAGCCGCCCTCGCGCCGCTCGGCATCCGCGACGCCTGATTGACCACACGTCGCTGACGCCTCCGGCCGAGGGGCCGGGGCGTTGCTCACGGGAGTGGCACGCGATGGAGCTGCTCGACGCGATGGTGGCCGGCGTCCTGGCCGGCTACGGGATCGCGATCCCGGTCGGAGCGGTGGCCGTGCTGATCATCGAGACGGCCGCCCGCCGCGGACTCCTGATCGGCGCCGCCGCGGGCATGGGAGCCGCCTCGGCCGATGGGCTCTACGCGGCGCTGGCGGCGCTCTTCGGGGCAGCGATCGCCTCGCTCCTCGCCCCCTGGGCCGTGGCGCTTCGGTGGGCGTCGGTCGGGGTGCTCGTCGCCATCGCGGGGCGCGGCCTGGCCCCCGCCTTCCGGAGCCGCCGGCGCGGCGCAGCGGATCCCGGCGCGGCAGGTCACCCGGCGGACGCCTCGCCCGAGAGCGGCACCGGTCGGTCAGGCCGGCGCACCTACGCCGCGTTCCTCGGCATCACGCTGCTGAACCCGATGACCGTCGCGTACTTCGCCGCGCTCGTCCTTGGCCTGCCGGCCGTTCAGGGCGGGCCGGCCGAGCGTCTGGCGTTCGCCGTCGCGGCGTTCGCCGCTTCGGCCTCCTGGCAGCTCGTCCTGGCGGGGATCGGCGGGCTGCTCCACCGCCACGCCTCGCCGGACGCCATCCGAGCGACGAGCATCCTGGGCAACGTGCTGATCCTGGGGTTCGCTGCACTCATCGCGCGCAGCCTGCTGGTCCCATAGAGGCGACGGCGACGGCATGGGCCGACCGATGCGGTCGGCCTCGACCGTGGGTCCGTGTCAGACCAGCCGGCGGGGGATCGACTCCCGCTGGCAGCGCTCGAAGAACCGCTCGCCGTCCACTTCGACCGCGAGGTCGACCGCAAGGTCGAAGGCCTGCTCGTCGCTGTGGATGGTGGCTCGCGAGCGGATCTCCGTGTCGAACGCCCGCTCGTGCCAGCGATACACGACGTCGGAGATGAAGTCGGCCGCGGCCGGTTCGGCGTCCGATGCCGTCAGCTCGAGACGCTCGGATGTGAACAGCGACCGGCCGTCCTCGAGCAGCGTGGTGCCGGCCTCGCGGCTGACGACGGTCACCGTGCCGGCCAGGACGTCCTCGATCACCTGCCAGGTGGCCGGCTCGTCGTCGCCTCCGCCGACAGTCCGAACGTCCGGTGGGGTCGTCTTGAACGCGGGTGGCTCCAGGTCCCCCTGGCCACCCGCCGGCGGCACGACCGGTAGCAGGAGCCGCGACGGCGTGGCGGCGCCACGGTGGAGCCGGAGCTCGCCGCGGAATGGTGACGGCCAGACGATCGGCCAGGCTGAGGTCGCAACGATGAGACGGATCCGGTGGTCCGGCGCGAAACGGTAGCCCGCCGCCCGAAGCGGGACGCTCACCTCATAAACGACTCCCTCCTCGAGCGCCGAGGGACCCGCGTGCGACGACCGATGGGTGAGGTTGAGGATGCCGGCCGAAACCTGGTGCGGCGTGCCGTCCGGCGCGACATCCATCAAGCGGCAGACGACGGTGGCGACCGGCATCGTCGAGGCCAGGTGGAGCACGGCGACCGGGAAACCGAGGATCGACACCGGCCTCGCCAGCGCTCCCGACGTGTAGGTGAGCGAGCGAGCGTCGTCCGGGCGTGAATCGCGGGCCAGGCCGTTGGGCTCGCCGCCGGCCCCCCAGGAGAGCGAGCCCGTGGTGCCGACGGTCGCGTGATGAGGCAGCGCATCGACACCGCCCACGTCGGAGCCAGCGCCGGAGGCGGCACCCGGGCCGGAGGCGGCTCTCTCTGCCCCGGGCACGCCCGCTTCCCCGAGAGCTCCCGCAGCCGGGCCGGGCTCGCCTCCGGCCTCCAGCAGCCGTCCGCGTCCCGG
>Ga0210334_10526678_pt1 | contig 21733 bp, 16 predicted proteins | sample S306metaT_FD_164440 | JGI IMG/M metagenome (GOLD analysis project Ga0210334, IMG submission 164440) | Metatranscriptome of estuarine sediment microbial communities from the Columbia River estuary, Oregon, United States - S.306 (Metagenome... | ecosystem: Environmental > Aquatic > Marine >... | reverse complement strand
CCTCACTCCAGCTACAGCATCCACAAGCTGGCGGCGGAGAACTATCTTTCCCTGCTGTGCGCCCTGCACGGCGGGCGCGGCACCGTGCTGCGCATCGGAAATCCCTACGGCGAGCGGGTGAGCGAGGGGCGCGGCCACGGCCTGGTGGGCATTGCCCTGGAAAAGGCCCTGCTCGGACACGAGTTGCAGGTCTTCGAGCCCGTGAATTCCGTGCGGGACTATCTGCACCTGGAGGACCTGGGCCGGGCCTTCGATGCGGTCCTCGCCGATCCGCCGGCGGCCGGAGCCTGCGAGCTCTTCAATCTGGGCTCCGGCATCGGCCACAGCATCGGCGACGTGATCGCCATCGTCGAGGAAGTGACGGGTCGTCGCCTGGCGCGCCGGAGCGTGATCCCGCCGGGGCGCCGCGCCACCTGGAACGTTCTCGACATCGCCAGGTTCAGCGGCCGCTTCGCCTGGTCTCCGCGGGTTTCCTTCGAGGAGGGTGTGCGCCGCCTCTGGGCCGAGGTCTCGGCCGCCGGCAGCGGAAACTAGGTGTAGTCGCTCCGCCCGGACCGGCCTGGAGGTTCCGCTTTGGGATCCGCCCCCAGCAGCCGGAACAGGGCGCGCAGGGGACGGGTGATGCGCCAGGAGCGGGACCGGCAAATGAGCCCGAGTTCGCCCTGCAGCTGGGCGCAGCGCTCCTCCAGCCGGCGCTGGATGGCGCCCTGAGCCATGACCTGGGCGCCCAGCCCCTCGAAGAATTGCCTGGTCCGCTGCCGGGTAGCCTCGTCTCCGAACAGGCACTCCATGAACTCCCGCGGGACCTCTGGACCGACTGCCACCACCGCCAGGCCGTTGGAGTGCTGGAACTCGAACACCGGGTAGCGGCCCCGCAGCTCGTCCACCAGCTTCCAGACCCCGAAATTCCGCTCCCGCACGCACGAGTCGTGGAGCAGGACCACGCCGCGCGGGCTCATCTTGGACAGCCACGTCTCGAAGTCATGGCGGACTGCCTCGTAGGTGTGCAGGCCGTCGATGTGGATCAGATCCACGGAGCCGTCCTCGAACCCGGCTCGGGCGTCGTCGAAAAGCTTGCGGACCAGGGTGGAGAAGGCGCCGTAGCGCGGGTCATGGTGGGCCCGCAGCGTGTTCAGGACCTCGTCGCCGTAGGTCCCCGCGTGAGGCTCCCCTTCCCAGGTGTCCACAGCGTAGCAGCGGGTGTCGAGCCCCAGCTTCCTCACCGCCTGCAGGAACGCGCAGTAGGAGTCGCCGTAGTGGGTGCCCAGCTCCACCAATACCCGGGGGCGCAGCATGGAGACCGACGCTATGGCGAAGGGGATGTGCCCGTGCCAGGGCGTGATGCGGGAGAGGTACTCCGGTGGTTCGAGGCAGACCGGGTGGGCCAGGAGATCGCAGCTCATACGGTCTTCATTCTGCCGGCCCTTGACTCATCCTGGTGGCGGCCGCGCCCTTGCCGGCGTCGGGTTTTCCCGACCACATGGCGACGCGGAGCATCGGAATCCCCACCAGCCCGGCTACCGCGCTGCTGCTGTGCGATTTGAACATCACCGCGTCGTGAATCCAATGGTGCTGCACGTGCTGATGCTGGCTGCCCTCGGCGACGGCCACCGTGAGCGAATAATCCCCCGGGGGAAGGATGGGCATGCGGAATTCGAATTCCGCTTCCAGTTCTTCTCCGGCGGCGACCCTCAGCGGCGAATCGTAATAGGAAAGGTAGGTATTGTCGCCGAAAAGCATTTGCCCGAGACGGTCCTTCACCATAAAGCCGATGATCGGCGACGTAAGGGGTTGGTGGGCCACCGCCCTGACGTGGAGCCGGACCAGCTCCCCGCCCACCATCCAGGACAGGGGATGGCCGTCCCGATCCTCGAACGAGACGCCGGTGATCTCCGCCCCGCCTATGCCGAACGCGGAGGAGGGGTCGAAGGCGAAAACCTCCAGGTCGTTGCGCAGGTTCGAGGCGTTGATGAAGGGCTGGCGCTGATCCGCGGGCGCCAGGGCCTCCGGCGGCTTCGGCGCAGCCTCCGCCCTCGACTTCGCGGCAGCCGGCTCCGCCCGGTCCCGCCCCTGGATCCCGGCGTAGGTCGCTTCCAGGTACGCCTCCGTGACCCCCTTGGCCGACCCCTGCTTGCGCGCCACGCCCGAATCAAGCCAGATTGCATGATTGCAGAGGCCGGTCACCGCGCTGCTGTCATGGCTGACGAACAACAGGCTGCCCTTTTCCCGGAACGAGCGCAGGAAACGCATGCACTTCTGGGCGAAGAACGCATCGCCTACTGACAGCGCCTCGTCGATGACCAGCACGTCCGCGTCCACGTGGGCGATCACCGAGAACGCGAGCCGCACGTACATCCCGCTGGAGTAGTGCTTGACCGGCTGGTCGATGTACTCGCCGATGTCGGCGAAGGCGATGATGTCGTCGAGGCGGGCGCGGGCCTGGGCCCGGGTGAGACCGTAAAGGGTGGCGCTCAGCAGTGCGTTGTCGCGTCCGCTGAACTCCGGGGCGAATCCGGCGCCCAACTCGAGGAGCGCCGCGACCCGGCCCTTCACCGACACCGTGCCGGTGGTGGGTTTGAGCGTGCCGCAGATGATCTGCAGCAGGGTGGACTTGCCGGAGCCGTTGCGCCCCACGATTCCGACCGTCTCCCCCCGCTTCACCTCGAAGGAAACGTCGCGCAGCGCCCAGAATTCCCGGTAAAGGGGTTCGCGCCGCCCCGGGATCAGCTGCAGCAGGCGATGGTGGTGCTTCCGGTACAGCCGGAAGCACTTGCCGATGCCTTCCGCTCGGATGACCGCGTCAGAGGACATCGGCGAGAACCCCGTGCATCTTCAGGAACCAGAGCAGGCCGAGCCAAGCCACCAGGAGCTGGATCGACCAGGTGCCCCATCGCAGTGCCTCGCCAAGCAGTGCAATTCGCCGTAGCTGCTCAATGACGGATATCGGCGAGTGGTCGAGAAACAACAATTCGGCGCACAAATTTGTTCGGCCCAAGCCATTTTTCTATGTGGATTGCTCCGCAAGCATGTCGGGGTAAGCCGCTCAAGGATGCCGTTTTGCTGCGCTTTCCCAATCCTGCAGGCGATCCGTTCGCGCGATTGAAACCACATCATGGTGCTCGGCCCAGCCGCGTTCGGTATAGGAGAGAAGTCTTGTGCCTGGAATCGCGCAACTCATGTCAACGATCGCAGACGCGCGACTGAAGGAGATCCCGTAGTCCTGTTTCGGATAGGGACGGTAGCCAAAGCCCACCCTTGCACACTCCTTCTCGATTTTCGACCATTCGCGCTCGCCGATCATTGGATAATGCCTTAGGTGCACCTCTCTTGCCCATGCGCCATGAAAACTGGCGAGCAGGATGCCGTCATCCGTCAGATGCTGGCACAAATAACGAAGCCAGCGGTCAGTTCTATCCCGGTCAACATGGGTGAATAGGGAGCCGACCCAGATGACATCGAAGCGACCACCGAGGTCGACATCGGGAACTTCCGGCTTCGAACGTATTCCGCGACCTTTGAAGTTGGCCGCACAAAAATCCACGCCTGCCGGATCAATGTCGCAGAAAGCAAGGTCTGCCTCCGGAAACGCGGCGCGAAGGTGGCGCGAGACTCGACCATGTCCGCACGGAAGATCGAGCACCGCGGTTACAGTGTTGAGCCGTGATAAGGTGAGTGCGGACAGAATGCAATCGAGTGCGCTTTCTCCCACGTAAAAGTACCAATCCTTGCCAGTCTTGTACATCACGTCGTCGTCCGCGATTGCCTGGCTGATCGGTGCGTTCTTGTACCGCTCATGGATGCGGGCCACTTCTGAAAAATTCATGATGCCTCTCTGGCGGTGTAAGTCATGCCTCCAGGCCGGTCATAGGACATCGGCAAAGATCTCCCGCATCTTCTGGAACCAGAGCAGGCCCAGCCACGCTACCAGGAACCCGGCCCCCAGCTGGATCAGCCAGGTGCCCCAGTGCATCGGCTCGCCGAGCACCAGGATCCCGCGCGCCTGCTCGATGGCGGGCGTGAGGGGGTTGAGGTCGAACAGGGGCCGCAGGCGCTCCGGCAGGGCCGAGGCCGGATACAGCACCGGCGACAGGAACAGCAGCACCATGGAGAGGGCCGAGGTGATCTGGGCCACGTCCCGAAGATAGACGCCCAGGGAGGCGAGAAACCAGCACAGCCCCACCGCCATCAGCACCAGGGGCAGGAACAGCACCGGCAGCAGAAGCGCCTGGGCGCTCAGCTGGCCCTGGGTGACGAGGATGAACAGGCACAGAACCATGGCGCCCACGGCAGTGTGGAAGAGGGCGGAAAGCACGGTGACCCACGGGAGGACTTCGAGAGGGAAGATGATCTTCTTCACGAAGGTCGGGTTGCGCACGATCACCGTCGGGCCCTGGACCAGGCACTCGGCGAACAGGCCGTGGACGATGAGGCCGGCGAACACCATGGTGGCGAACAGCGTCTTGCTGTCGGGCCCGCCAGCCCAGCGCAGCTTGAACACCTCGCTGAACACGAAGGTGTAGATGGCGATCATCATCACCGGGTAGAACAGGGCCCAGAGGACGCCCAGGGCCGCGCCCTTGTAGCGGCCCGCCACGTCCCGCTTGGCAAGCTCCCAGATCAGGATCCGGTGCTTCCAGAGGCTCCCTAGCACCCAGGCCGGGGAGGCGCTAAACGTTTGCATGAATTACCGTTTGCTCCGCTTGGTGGCGCCTAGGGTATCAGAGTTGCTGCCCGGCCTCAGCAAGTAACGGCAATCGCGATGCAACCACGACGTCAGGGCCACTTGCGCCCAGCTCAGGGCCCCGCATTTTGGTGAACCGCCCGGGCACTGCGTCCAGTCTACGGAGCACCGAAACTGCGCACCCCCTAGGTTGTGCGGTAATAGCCCCGGTACCACTCCACGAACCGCGCGATACCGGTTTCGATGGGCGTAGCCGGCCGGAAGCCTACAGCGGCCTCCAGGGCCGAAGTGTCGGCATAGGTGGCGGGAACGTCGCCCGCCTGCATGGGGAGAAGGTCGAGGACTGCCTTTTTCCCCAGGCACTCTTCCAGAACCTGTATGTAGCGCATTAGCTTCACCGGCTGGTTGTTGCCGATGTTGTACACGCGGTAGGGGGCGTAGCTGGTTGCCGGATCCGGCGCATCGCCACGCCAGGCCGGGTCCGGCGCCGGCAAAATGTCGATCACCCTAGCAACCCCCTCGACGATGTCGTCTACGTAGGTTAAGTCGCGGATCATCTCGCCCCGGTTGAATACCGGTATGGGCCTGCCGGCGAGGATGCCTGCGGTGAACTTGAACAGCGCCATGTCCGGCCGCCCCCAGGGGCCGTACACCGTGAAGAAGCGCAGCGCGGTGCAGGGCAGCCCGAACAGGTGGGCGTAGCTGTGGGCCATCAGTTCGTTCGCCTTCTTGGTGGCGGCATACAGCGACACCGGATGATCCACGTTGTCCCGCTCGGTAAAGGGCAGCCGGGTGTTGGCGCCGTAAATCGAGCTCGAGGACGCAAACACGAGGTGCCTCACCCCGGAGTGCCGCGCGCCCTCCAGCACGTTCGCGAACCCAACCAGGTTGGCGTCCACATAGGCATAAGGGTTCTCCAGGGAATAGCGAACGCCGGCCTGGGCTGCCAGGTGCATCACCGCATCGAACCGGTTGTCCCGAAAAAGGGCCGCCATTCCGTCCCGGTCAGCGATGTCCAGCTTTCGGAACTCGAAGCCTGAATGGCCCGTGAGCCGGGCGAGCCGGGCTTCCTTCAGGCTCGGATCGTAATAGTCGTTGAGGTTGTCGATGCCGACGACGGATTTTCCCTCAGAAAGCAGGCGGAGTGCGAGTGCGGCGCCGATAAAGCCGGCAACGCCGGTGACAAGGACTTTCATATGGCCCCGCACTCCCGAGACTCGTCACCGGTCGCTTGCGATGTTTTGGTGGCAACCGGCAATTCGGAAGCCATGTGCTCTGTTCTCTGGAAGAGTCCACCAGCCCAATGCGTTTCCAGTGTCTCCTTGCGCGCGACGCTAAGAATCTCCGCGGTTTTGACGACGTTCATGGCGACTCAGGCTTTCTGCCAATCACGGTCCAGCTGTAATTGTGGCGATGGTGCATTCGAACGTCCGTGAAGCCTCCTCCCTGAAGCAGCGCGCGTGCCTCGTCGTGCGTATAGTACTTTGCATATGCTGGGTTTAACTGGTCGTACATGACCAGCCTGCGCTGGGTAGGGGTAAGCCTTCCCAAGTAGCCATTAAGGTAATCGCGTAGCGGAACTCGAAAATGGCGAGCCAGTCGAATATAGCCAGCGAGAAACGGGTAAAGCATTGCCACCACCGTCGACAAGAAGGGGTGGGGCAACCTGCGGGTCACCGCCCTGAGAGGTTCAACGAACGCCAGATACGCCTCGTTACCCTCCTTTCCGTATAACCAGACCAGCATGGATCCTCCGGGTCTGAGTGCGCTGTATGCAGCCTTGATGACCGGGGCTGGATCCGGAATGTGGTGAATCACTCCGATGGACAGCACCAGATCTAGATCGCCAGAAGCCGGGATCTGGTCGCCGGGACATCGGAGGAAGGTTACCGCGCCGGAATCCTGAACGTTTTCCATGAGGACCTCGAAGGCCGCCGAGGGTTCAATGGCAATTACATGGGCGGCGCCGGCGGACAACAGCATGTTCACTATCCGTCCAGTGCCGCTGCCAATGTCGGCCACCCGTTTCCCCTGGATATCGCCAACCGGGAGCAATGGCTCCACGATATCCCTGAGCAGCTCGGTTGAAGCGTAGTAACCATCGTTTTCGCGATAGCGGGTCCATTGTTCCCCGAAATCACGAATGGTTCGGTCCTTGAGCAAGTTATTGATGTTCATCGTCGCCTCTCCTGTTGCGTCACCGGGACTTAAACATGTGCCTGGTATCCGCTGCTGCGCTCCAACGCAGACGCGTCGAGGCGAACATGCCAATCGTACTGGTTGCGCCGATCACAAGTCCATTGAGCAGGGCAGCAATGCCCGCATCCGTAACGCTCAGCCCTCCGGCTTGAGAAAGCACGGCAGCGACCGTTCCTTCGCGAATGCCCCATCCGCTCAGGCTTATCGGCACCGCTGAAGCAATCGTTCCAAGAGCCGCCGCAGCCACCGCGGTGGACAAGGGCATCCCCGGCGAGACGCCACTTAGGGCGCCCCAGTAGGCAAGTATCCCGAATCCACTGGCGGCCATGCTCGCCATCAAGATGGGAAATACCAAGGCACGATCGGCGAGAAGAATCCTGAGGGCGCGGATCGAGCGCACTGCAGACCGCGCGTGCCTCGATCTTAGCCAGGTCCGCGGGATTCGAACCGCGGCGCTTCCCGCCAGTGCCAGGAAAGCGACAGCGAAGACGCCGGCGAGCACCGCCGCAGGCATCAACCAGATTCCCGGCTTTCCGATGATTGACAGCAGCGCCTCGCTCAGCAGGAATATCAGCGCTAGAGCGAAAAGGCCAAGCATACGGTCCATGACCGTGCTGGAAATCGCCCATGACCAGGCGGCGCCGCTGCTCCTTGCGGCAAACACCCGCGCCACGTCGCCCCCGAAAGCGGTGGGCAGAAAGTTCGACAACCACAACGATGCATACGTAGCGGTTACCGATTTCCTCATCCCGACGTCCGCACCGTCCTTCCGCCCCCCCAGTACGATAAGCCGCCACCGGTAAGCGGCAAGGACCATGGATACATTAAAAGCGGTGATGGCCGCTATAAGCCATCCCCAGCGGATATTTCCAATGGCCCTGTTTGCTTCTCCCCAATCCACCTGGTAAAGCAGAACCGCCAGGAGCAAGGCGGAGACGACAATCCGCCAAAAAATTGGCATCTATCGATTCGGCACGTCCTTGTCCATGCGGCTGCCCGCGCCGGAGGACAATTCGTCAGAGCGAGGAGCTTCATGCAATCCGCCCGGAAGCAACTGCGAGCGTTTGACCACGACGTCGGCTATCACGCCAAGCACGAATATCTGGAGGGCGGTGAGGAATAGTATTACCGATAGGCTGCCGATCGTTCCGACGAGTAGGAAATCCCGGAAACCCTTGAGCAGTCCGAGCGCAAAAAGCCCGAGTGCGACCGGAAGGAAGAACCGGAGCGGCTCGAAGTAGGAGGCGAGTCTGACAATCAGGATCATGAAGCCGAAGAAATCCCGCACCGGCTTGATGTTGGAGTGGCCGATGCGCCGGTAGTACTTGACCGGGATGTAGCGAACCTTCCGGCCTGCATAGAGCGATGCGACGGTGATGGTGGTGGTGAATGAAAACCCGAGCGGAAGGAGGTGCCGGAACTCGGTGTAGAGCGACCTCCGGAAAACCCGCATGCCCGAGTTCAGGTCGGGCACCATAACACCGGTCAGGCCGTGCACCATCTTGCGAAGCAGCCACCGGGCAAACATATGGGGAGGGCTGCGTGTGATCCCGGCGCCCTCCCGGCTGCCTACCACCATGTCGATGCCGCTTTCGGCGCAGGCCAGCAGGTGCACGAGATCATCAAGCTCGTAGGTGCCGTCCGCGTCCACGATGAATACCCAGTCCTGCTCGCAGTAATCCAGTCCGGTCCGCAGGGCTGCTCCGTAACCCCGGTTCACATCGTGGGTGAGGACAGTGATGCCGGAAAGCCTGCCCAGAATATCCGGTGTCCGGTCTGTCGATCCGTCGTTCACGCAAACGATCTCGAAGGCATGGTCCGGAATGCGCGCGCATATGTCCTGGATGCGGCCAACCGTCTCCGCGATGGCCCGCTCCTCATTGTAGACGGGAATGATGATGGCGCAGGTCTTCGGCGCCGAGCTCATCCCCGGGGATTCAGCGGTCATGTCCTTTCTCCTCCCGGCTTGCGGCCCACGCAGAGCAGCGATTGCCCGAAGGGCATGCCCCTCCTTCCCTCAAGCTTGCTGATCACGGGTATCAGGTAACGGTCGAACAGGTGAATCTGGCTGTTGATCGAAGCCGAGGAAAGGTCCCGGTGCCGGACCACGCGGTTGTTCACGAACCAGCCGATGGCACCAACCATGTTTACGTACCGCAGCGCCTCCTGCTCGAGCCCTGCCGTCTCCAGTTTGCGCGCGGCATCGGCCCGGGTGTAACGGCGGAAATGTCCGGCCAGCCTGTCCATGGACCCGAACAGCCACTTGTGGGCGGGAAGGAGGAGCACGAGGCGGCCGCCGGGGCGAAGCAAGGCGGCGGCATTGGCAAAGGCCAGATTGTCTTCCGGGATGTGCTCGAAAACGTTGCAGGAAAGCACGGTGTCGAAGCTGCCAGCGCCGAAACGGTGCACGATGCCGGGATCGGTGATGTCGCCGGATTCGAAAGTCCAGTTGGTGTTCACCCGATGCCTTTCGCGAAGCTCCGCGACGCACTCCGGTGACAGGTCGATTGACACTATCTCGCGGTCCGTAAGAAAGGCAAGGTGGTTACCCGTCCCTCCTCCGATATCTAGGACGCGCCCCCGGACGTGGGGGGCGATCCATTCGTAATTCCACCGGTGATAGTTCTTCGCCTCGGCCAGCCCGGAGGACATGGTTTCACGGCCAAGGGGGATTTGCGGCCGGCCGCCCCCGGATTCAGTTGTGGTGCTCATCGCAGGCGCTCATGTTTCAGATTTCTCAGTTGGGGGCAGGATTTTACTACGGCCCGATGCCGCGACCAGCGAAATGCGGTGCGGTGAAGCGCTTGGCCGCATCACGTTGCCCTGATCCACAATGCGACGGTGAGCAGCCCGAACAGCTTCAGGCCGTTGTCCCGGCGGCCAGCGTCTTGCTCCTTCCAAAGCGTCTCCATTGCCTGGGGACGGAACCATTCGGCCATATCCCGAGAAGAGAGGGCGTCCCGCGCGAGTTCCCGCAGGGGCCCCATCAGCCACTGGGTGACCGGTGCGTTGAAGCCCTGCTTCTTGCGGTTCAGCACCCATGCCGGGACGCGTTGACGCTGGCTCAACCGCAGCAGGTGCTTCTTGGAGAACCCGCGCAGCTTCCATTCCGGCGGCAATCTTGCCGCGAATTCCACCAGCCTGTGGTCGAGCAGGGGCGCCCGGGCCTCCAGGGAGTGGGCCATGGTGGCTCGGTCCACCTTGACCAGTATGTCGTCGGGCAGCCAGGTCTTGATATCCACATACGACCCCTGGTCGAGGTAGTGCATATCGGAGACTTCCCGAAAATGGCGCTCGAATTCCAGGAAAGGATCGGCATCGCGTTCCCGGACCAGTGCATCCCGCCAGTGGGGCTGCATCAGGCTGTCGCGCTCATGGGTGGAGAAAATGTTCCGCCACGAGGCATGGGCCCTGGGGAAGGGAAGTTGCAGGCCGGCGAGAAAGTGGCGGATCTTGTAGTCAAGGCTCACTTTGGAAAGGCTTACCGGGAGCAGGGCGTCGGCTGCCCGTGAGACTCCGCCCACGACCGGCCCAGGCAACCAGCGCAGAGCGCGGTGCAGCCGGTCGGCGACGTAGGTCTCATAGCCCGCGAAGCACTCGTCCCCCCCGTCCCCCGACAGGGCGACCGTTACGTGCCGGCGCGCGAACCGAGCCAGGTAATAGGTCGGCACAACGGAACTGTCGGCCAGGGGCTCGTCCGCTGCGCGGACAATTGCCTCGAGGCTTTCGGCAGGGGTGCCCTGGGCCAACTCGTCCTTGTGATCCAGCCCGAAGTGCCGTGCCACGGCGCGTGCCACGTCCATCTCGTCGAAGGAGGGTTCGCCGAAACCCATGCTGAAGGTGTGCACTTGCGCGGGCGGCAGGAGCCGCGCCATGGCGGAAACCACGGCCGAGGAGTCAACGCCCCCGCTGAGAAAGGCACCCAGGGGGACGTCGCTGACCAGGCGCAGCCGTACGCAGTCGTCGATCAGTTCTCCGAGCTCTTCGGCGGCCGCCGCCTCGGATGCAAACTCGCGCTTGTCCCGGAACGCCGCGGCGAGATCCCAGTAACGTCGGATCACGGGCGCCTGTCCGGGCCCTGTAACGAGATAGTGGGCGGGCGCGAGACGGCGTACGCCGGCGTAAAGCGTCCTTTCCCCGATCGTGTAATTAAGGGCCAGGTAATGCCCCAGGGAGACCGGATCGACGGATCCTGAAACGCGTGGGTGCTCGCGAAGCGCCCTGGGCTCCGACGCAAAGGCGAGTCCTCCGCCCGGCAGGGCGGCGACATACAGCGGCTTCTCCCCGAGGCGATCCCGGGCGAGGAACAGGCGCTGGGTCCGCGTGTCCCAGATCGCGAAGGCGAACATGCCATTGAACCGGTCAAGGCAGGCCGTGCCCCACCGCTTGTACGCTTCAACGATCACCTCGGTGTCGCCGCTGGTGCGGAAGACCGCCCCGGCGGCCTCCAAAGCCGCCCGGATTTCCCGGAAATTGTAGATCTCGCCGTTGAACACGATGGCGACCGTGCCCGACGCGTCAAGAAACGGCTGGTTGTTTGCTTCCGAAAGGTCAATCACCGACAGGCGCCGGTGCCCCAGTGCCACCGGGCCAATCACGCATACCCCGCCGGCATCGGGACCCCGGTGGGCTAGCCGGTCGGTCATGCGCTCGACGACTCCGGGGTCCGGAGGCTCCGCGCCAGAGAGGTAGCCGGCTAATCCGCACATGACCTGATCACCCGGAAGTCAGCCCGAGCCCCAAACACGCCTATCACGCGCTCAAGCCGGTAAAGCGGCGCCGCAGGGTGTCGAATCCGAGGAAAATGGATATGCATGTGAACGCGATCAGCAGCGGGTATGCGGGAGCTATGTAAAGGCAGTAGAGCGCCGGAAAGGACGTTTCATGCACCACGGTGAGCAGCGCCAGCCGCGTCACAACCGCCACCCCTAACGCCGTGAGCAGAACCAGCACCCTTCCCGTTGCCGTGCCGCTCCTTCCAAAAGCCAGAGCCGCCGCGAACCCAAGAAACGCCAGGGGCACGAGCACCGGCAGCGCCAATGAATATCCGCGAGCGACCCACTTGAGAACAAGGATCTTCATTTCTCTCGCGACCGCACTTGCTCCGGTTGCTTCCAGGGAGGTCAGAACACGATCAAATGCGAGGATTCCGGAGGAATTCTCTCCGACGATGAGGGGCCTGGTGTGCGCCTCGAGCGGAACGTCGTGCCGCAATGTCCCCCCCTCCTCGACCCGTAGGCGGCAGGGTGCCTGGCATGAGCCCCGGAAGGAGAATCGGGCCTTATCTGCCCCGGGACGGTCGCCAAATATCGCAGCGAGATCCGGGCTCGGATACCACTGTGGGATCACGGCACTGGACGTTCTGTCATTCCCGACAAGAACGAAAGAAGGCGGCGGGACCCCCAGCGGCACCATCCAGCCATCAACGGTGACCACCGCCAAGCCGCTTTTGGGTGGCGTCGCGGGCTGATTGACGACCGACTCGATCAGCTTGATCTGCGTCAGTTCGCCGTAACTTGGCCTCGGTTGCGGGCTTACATCGCCCATGGTCAACAGAACGCGTAGCCCATGAAGGAAGGAAGCGGGCAGGCGTTCCAGGGGCCATCGCGAAACCGGCGGTGTCAGGGACCCATGGGGCTCTTCGCAGCGGAGCTTTCCCGTTTCGCAGGCGCTATTGATTTCCGCGGAAACCCGGTCCCAGAACGCCTGGGCCGTGCCAGCTTCAGCGTAGATTCCGGATTGCGCCGCTGCAGTCCGCAGCGCCCAGCTGATCCAGCCGCCGGCAATTTCCCCGCAGGCATCCGGGTAATGGCGGCAGGACTCCTGGCGGAACGCTTGCTCGCGTTCAAATGCCGGGCGGATCGATGCGAGCGTGGTGCTTGCATCGAACGCGTTGGTCAGGGATGAATTCGGAATTGGGATATACGATATTGGCCTGTCCTGCATGATACGCTGCAGGGCTCCATAAGCTCTCGCAAACGGACCGCTCCGGTAGTCGTTTACGGCAAAAACACCGTATTTTGCCCAGTTAATCGCGGAGACCCAGCCAACGACCAGGGCAAACGCAAGAATGGTGCTACCCAGCGCCGCGGCGGCGCTCTTCCATCGCCGCGTTGCCGCCAAGTTTTCTCTCCCCAATGCCGCCGCGGCAAGCAGGAGCAAGGTCAATGCGGGAACGAGCCAGATGCCTTCCTCCCGGGTGAGCCAGGTGGTGGCGAAAGCTAGGCCGAAGCACCCTCCCCAGAAGACTGAACTTTTCGGCTCCCCATCCGCGACAGCCATGCTCCCCCTTATTGCGCAGCCAAGCACAAGGAGGGCCAGCGACGTGTAGATTCCCTCCCGGAGCACGTACGCCACCTCCGCCATGGTGGACGCAGGATTGAAGGCAAGGGCCGCGAAAACCAGCGCGGTGACCATGCGACTGCCCGCGGCCCTGCCGGCGGACGAGGCGAAAAAGTAGCTGGCCAGAAGGTATAGGATCTGCTCGGTCAGTTTGAGCGGGAAGCCGGAAAGCAGGTTGAGACCCACAAAGATTGAATAAACGGGCCCCTTGGCCAGCGTGCGCTCGCTGAACGGCCCAAGCCAGTTCCCCTGGGCAAAATACTGCCCCAGGTCCAAAAACAGCATGTCATCCAGGTACTGGTCCGGCCTTGCCTGGACGAGCATGGGGTTGGCGAGTACGAGCTTGAGGGCGGTGACTGCGCAGACAAAGAGCAGGAGCGCGATGCCAGGATCGAAAATTCCGCCCTGAAGCTGGGTGTGGGAGCCTCGGATCGAGCGACTCATTCGCCTTCGCCCTCACGTGTCATCACAATGGCCTTCGGGAACGTCGGATTGCTGATTCGATTCACTGGTCTCGACCCCAGGCGCATTCCCGGCAACCAATCCGGTAGACGGAAAACCCAGGCGAGGGGAACAGGGGGATCAAAAGTTCGACATCCCAAGAGACAACCATCTCACGAACGATGGGAAAGGCAATCCACGGGTCCTGTGGTTAAGAGGAGAGACTCTGTGAATCTGAATCCAGTGGAAAGGGCGAATCGTTACTCTGCTCTATTGGTGACGAGGCAGACCGGTTTATCATTGCTTCCGTCGAATGGTTGGTAGTTGAGCCAACACGTCCAATTGTTCCGAGCGGAATTCGACGGTGTAGCGCGGCGGCTACATGCCCGGCCATTTTTCGTCCACCGGGGGCCTCCCAAATGCGACAACGTCCTGGTGGTCGGCCCAACCCCTCTCCCGGTACATGAAAATTCGGGTCCCTTCAACCGCCTCCAGGTCGGAGATAAAAGCGTGGGGCTTTACGAGCGAAATACCGTAACTCCCAGCAATATAATCATGACTCTCTGACGACGCGTAGTCCGCGTATCCATAGCCGGTTGAACGGTACTCGCGCACGACCTTTTCCCAACTCTGCTCGGCAATGTAGGGGTAAAGTCTATGAACGGACTCGCACCACCGACCATGAGTGGTTGCGACAATTATCCCAGCCGGCTTGAGGAATCGGGCGAGGTGCTTGAGCCAGCGACGGGTAAGGTCCCGAGATATGTGTGTAAACAATGAACCGACCCAGACCAGGTCGAACGTGGCCGGAAAGACGACCTCAGTCAATTCCTCACGCGAATGCAAAGGATGTGCTCCAAATGTCCTCGCACAAAAATCCACCCCGTCACGGTCCAAATCGCAGGCGTAGAATTGCGCCTTGGGGAACATCACAATCAGGTGCCTAAGCACCCTTCCGTGGCCGCACGGCAAGTCGAGAACGTGATTTACCGACATCACATTCGACGACGCAATAGCCAGCGCCGTGTTCATGACCGCGGACTCGCCCACTTGCCAGTACCACTGATTCCACATGGTGTCGCTCTCAGAAACGGTTTGATCCACCTTTTCCCGAGAATACGCGCTCATGCAATCTTGAAATGCCTCCAGGGTCATCTGAGCCTCACTCGATAGGTAAATGTTCTGCCCATCAATACGTAAACCAACTTGGAACGAGGCGGCAATCTGCTCGCGGAGTAACGGAGACAGATGTCTTCGCGGGGCCGCCTCTGCGAATGGCCTGCCGGCTACCGCGAAGAGGCAATCCGGTTTGCGCGTTCTTTCTTGGTAACGAATACTTCAAGGTACTCGCCGTCGATTCCCCGCAAAGCGTCGAGAAAATCCAGACGCTTTGCCGGATTGCCTCTTGCTGCGGTGATTTCCGGCGGTCTAGAGCCGCCACCAGGCGCTTCTGGGTTCAAATGATCGGACGCGACTAAACAGATTTTGCAAAGAACATGATGGGGTGCTTTCCAAATTGTATGGCGGAGGTGAACTCCATCAATCGAAGCCGGCCCCCGAGCTTCGACCGAGCGTAAGCCTCCGGTATGAACGTTTCCCCGTAGAAAGATGTATTCAAAGCACCGCCGCCGCCAAGGCCGTTCTGATTGGCGTGAATAAATTCACCCCGATCATACCGTTCGCGGGCGGCGTCGAAGTCGCTGAAAACGTGCGCAAGCGCCGCTGCGTAGCCAGCCACGTTCTCGCGGTTGAGCCGTTCACAGTAATCAAAAAACCAGCGGCCCCTTGTCGTAAGCGCCACCATGCCTCCAGGGCGAAGCAGCCTTTCAAACTCCCGCATCCAGCGGAGGCATGCGTCCTCCGAGAGGTGTGAAAACACCGAGTAACCCACCACGAAGTCAAACGATTCATCGGGCAGTTCTGTGGGCGGGAAGGGGTCGCAGAGCAAAAAAGTTGGCCCTGGAAAAGTTGTTCTGGATAACTCGATAAACTCTGGGTACACATCAATGCCCGCTAGCCGATCCGCAGAAAAATCGTAAAGGAAGCAGCGCAGAATTCTGCTCCAGGCGCAGCCGAAGTCCAGTAGTCGCTTTTCCGGGTTTCCCCAGTTGGCTGATTCACAGAATCGCGAGACGCAGTCCTCGTAGAAGGTAAATGCTTCAGCCAGAGCTTCCGGTCCTGACGCGCCAACTGTGTTGACCTGAAGTTCCTTACTCGGAAAACCCGGCAGGCGACGGTCGCCAAATGTAACGCCGGCCTTCGTTGTGCTGGCGATTAATGCCTGACGCCACTCCTCCTTATTTCCCGCAGCGGGCCTCATCCCCGACCTTTCGATCCAGGAGCGAAAAAATCCTCGTCCAATCACTGGTTACCTCCCTAATCGTGGGCAGTGTGCGGCCATGCGGTGAAACGCTGCCCGCTGTACCAGACGTCTCGCGTTAGCCCTTGCGAATAGCCGAATCGCGGGAAACCCCTGCGTCACGAACAGGCAAGACCCGGGTCTTCGCGCCAACGGTCAAGCCGGAATACAGAGCGTGCAGTTCAGGGTGCTCGATAAAGCATTTCGGACCCTGCTGGTGCAGTCCGAATTCCTCGTAGAGTACCTGCAGGTATGCATCACGCTTCGCTTTGGCTTCGGCTGGGACATCGTAGCGGTCGGCAATGTAGGTTTGGACGGAAAGGATCTCCCGAAACAGGGCAAGGCCGTCTTGTGCGAATCTCCTGGTTGCCGCCTGGTTGTGTCGGCGATGAAAGTTAAGTGGCTCAGGCTGGAACCAAACGTGCCCGCGCGCAAGAACCTGAACATAGGTCATCCAGTCGCCCGCCACCTTCAGCCCGCCGAGGCTTTCCCTGAGCGAATCAAGATCGGGCCTTCGCATCAATACCGCGCTGGAATTGGGAATCGTGTTCTTAATAAATAGCGTGTCCCGAATCTCCTCAGTCCCGCTGCGCGAGTACGGAGCCAGCCACTTCGTTGGGCTCACGTCCCGGGTGTAGTCAAAATACCCTTGCGCCAGGATGCGCCCTTCCTCGTCTATCTGTTTTGATTGGCAATACGCTAGCCGCACGTCAGGGTCAATAAATGCCGGCAGGAGGCTTTCGATAAAATTCTCGGCGCAGTGGTCGTCGGCCTCAGCAATCCACACGATATCACCGCGGGCGAGCTCAAGCCCCTTGAGCCACTGGCGGAAGGTTCCTTGGTTCTGCTGATTGGGTACAATGCGGTACTCGATGCCGCAATCCGAAAGCAGGCGCTCTGCTTCCGAGAGGCTTCGGTCGGCGGAGCAGTCGTCCAGAAAGATGATCTCGTAGGGCTTCACCGTCTGGCGCTGGATTGAGGAAAGGCGCTGCTGCAGATAGCGCTCGTAATTAAAATTCGGGACGATAACCGAGACTTTGAATTGCGGCTCTCCGACCTCTTCGAGGAGGAAGTGCATGTAATCAACGAATCGGAACTGGTCATCGACGATACGTGCTCCCACAGTTCCCATTTCGATGCCGGAGGCGGGATGGTCCAGCAGTCCCGTGACAGCGGCAGCCATCGCTTCGGTATCCTCGTACGGAACCAGGACTCCAGCACCGCGATCGAGCAGTTCGCAGAATCCGCCGGCTCCCTGGAAACCAATAATTGGAGTTCCGGTGTCCATTGCGGCGAGGGCAACCGAAGGGAATGGGTCCTCTCGTGAAGGCAGCAGGTATACGTCGGCGGCGGCGAAGTAAATTTCTGGCGATTTGCGCTCCCCCGGGAAGAGTACACGGGGTGCCGCAGAGGCCGCGCGTATCCTCTTCTCCAGCGGCGCGAAAGTGACGGGTTCAAGGTTGCCAATCCAGACGAAATACGTGTTTGGCCGCCGGAGTGTGGCAAGAGCGACGTCCACAAAAAGGTCCAATCCCTTCCGGCGGTCGCCGTATGCCATGGCGAGCACGATCTCCGCCCCCTGGGGTAGGCCGAGTTCGTCTCTGACGCTTCGCCGGGCATGCGCTTTGTTCTTCCGGTAGGCGCTGTGATGGAAATAGCCCTGGGGCCGGACGCAGGTCTTGGCGGGATCGAAGGCTACCAACTCGCTGAGCCTGTCATACACCACCCGGGCCGGGAATACTATCCGGTCGGAGAGCTCCGCCACCTTCCGCAGGGAGTCTTCGAAACCACCGGAGCGAATCACCTGTGGAAGCTCGTGCACGAGCGTGATCGCCGTGAATCCAGCATTCTTGAGAAGTTCCACGGCGTCCCCGATGACGCTGGTGCTAATGATTGCGGCTTTCGCCCCATCTCGCCTCAATGCGGCGACGATCTCGCTGCGGTGAGCATGGGACGAGCCACCCTGCCAAAACTCGTGCACCCTCGCGTACCGCAAAAAATTGCTGACCAGCGGCCCCGGACCGTACAGGATGACATCGACTTCATAGCCGAAGCGTTCGTGAAGGGCCTTTACAATATGAACCGACAGCATTTGTGCGCCGTGGAGGTGGGCGTCGTGAGACACATAGACAATCCTTCGTCGCCCGGCCTCGGGGAATCTCCGCAATACGTCCGATGTGGCCTGCAGGTACGCATAGCCATAGCGGCGGTCCGGCTCAAGGTACGCGCCTTCCGCCCACTCGTTCCACGCGTTCACGAACACCAGGCGCTGTTCCGGTTCCAGGGTCTCGGCCGCGCGTTGACAGGCGTTTTCCAGCCACTCCGCATAGGCCTCTGGTGACGAGTACGCGAAGATGGTCCCCTTTCCGGGGCGCCGCGCCTCGTTGTCCCAGGAAGGCATGACGCCGGGGAACACGCGGAAAGAAGGCTTGGACCAGGAGCGGCTGCGTTCCACCATTTCCCCATAATCGCAGATCATGCCGCCAAACTGCTGATTGAGCAGGCGGACACGGTTGATGATCACCGGGGGTGGTTGATTATTGGGAGGAAATTCTATTGCGGCATCGAATCCGTAACTGAGAGGATCTGCGTTTTCGAACGATGTGGTAGAGCATAGGAAAAGCTCGCCAATGCCTGCTTCAATGCAGTACCTCCTCCAGCGAGCGGCAGTTGCCTTGGCATCGGGCAGCAGTCCCGGACGGTAAACGGCGAGAAGCGGTTTGCCATCGACGCGAATGTAACGGGGATCCCGAAGTATCGGGTCGAGGTCCTTGATGAATGCCAGGTCGTCGGCGGGCGAGTATTGCTGGGAAATGAGGATCTCCGTATCCCGGCCGTCCCAGCGACGGGTCCAGTTTTCGTTTGCCCAGCAAACACAAAACGGAAAATCCAAGTCGGGATTCGCCAGAACCTGGTTCAAGGGACGCTCCAGCAGGCGTTTGCCTCCGAACCAGTAATGGTGATAACAGAAGCCGTGAATCCCGTACATGCGCGCAAGCTCGATTTGGCGTTTCTGCACCTCTTTGAGCCGCAGGTCATAGAATCCGAGTTCGCCGGGTAGCCGGGGCTGATAATGGCCCACAAACTGAGGTCTTGCCCGGGTCACGTTGGTCCACTCGGTGAACCCCTTGCCCCACCAGTCATCGTTTTCCGGGATCGGGTGAAACTGAGGGAGATAGAAGGCAATCAGCTTGATCGAGCTGGAAACTCTGGTGCCCTCCGCTAAGGGCACGAACCGATTTTCCTCCTCGGCCATGTAAATCTCGTCCGCTTGCGCGGTTGCCGTCGCGACTGGCGGTGCCATGGTCTTCGAATCATTTTCCTTAAGCAGGGCTTCCCGAAACGCTATCCAGCGCTTATACGCGCCTGAGCGGGAGAATAGCCACGGAAATGCCGTGAACAGGATTGATTTCAACCGCATCTTGGCCGGCATGGAAATGGGCAGGCCGGCATACACCCGTCGCGCCAGAGTTCCACCCCCGCGTCTGGGGCCTGGGTGGTCGGCGGTCCTAGAAACGGTGCGTCGCATTGCTCGGAGCGGTGCCGTTATACGCCAAGACTTGCTTGCGTATACTGCACCAAGTTCGGTCTGGACAGCTTCGAGCGACTTCTCGAGCATCTGGGCTCTGCCTGCGTGTTCCGAGACACGGCCCTGGAGGGCTGATATCTGCTGCTCCTGTCCTGTAACCGTAGTGTTGAGATTGTTAATGTCGCCCTCGAGCTTTACGACGGTATCCTTAAGACTAGCGATCTCTTCCTCGCGTGCAGCGACGATGGCGTGCGCGCTGTCGAGACGCCGCGCCTCCTCGTCAGCCCGTTTCACCGCGGATTCAAATCCGTTTAGGAATGGAGCGATATCCTCAAGCTCCCGCCGGGCGGCATTCCAGACGTCGCTCGCCAGCGAATCCTCAGGCACGATCGGACTTTCGGCCAGGGACCTCAGGGACTGGTAGACCAAGGCTACCAGCCGGGAGACCGCGGGATGTCCGACGAGGTCCTTCGCATCGAACCGGGTATGCCTCAATTCCTGCCGAAGGAAACCTTTTTCGAAAACACGATCCGTAGCCGCGCTTTGAGGTTCTCTTCGCAACCCAAATACTTGGGCAATGCGCTTCATTTCCCGTGTGGGTGATTGCATCAGGTTGTCGTAATCAACCACCACCCGGGTGGCGCCTGCGCTTTCGCACATCGCCTCCACCATGTGCTCCAGCCAAAGCAGGTGCGATTGCTCTTCGGGAAGTCCGTCGCGTTTTGCCAGTGATTGCGCGACGCTTAATGGGTTCCGGAGCACGATCAAATAGCAGGGCTTGCTTCCGAATTCAGCCAAAACGGGCTTCCAGAAGGGGAGTAACCGACAGGTGCGAGGGTCCTTGAATCCCCACAGCGGGGCGTTCCCGAAGGTATCCCTGAGGAACTGCACCATGTCAGCCTGCGCCGCGCGCACCTCCGGGATCTGCCAGCGCCAGGGTTCGATCAGGCTGACGCTATGCCAAGACCTCCCGAGTGTATGGAGCAGATTCTCGCTGCGCCGGTAGATGCCCATGTTTTCCCAGAATCCGGTTGGATTGTTCCCCTCCACGGCGGGCATCAGGTCGTTTCCAAGAACAACCCCAAGGTCAACCAGCGCGCGGGTGACGGCACTGGTTCCGCTCCGGTGCATACCCAAGACAACTAAAGCGTTCGATACGGCCGGCTGGTCACGCTGCGAAGACTGGGATAATGCGGCTTGGTCGTCCGACGACATTGGCATCAATGAGTGTGCGCCCGTGGGTTGCCAGCAGGGAGCCGGCCTGTGCTCGGTTCAGTGATATGGGGGAGTTGCTTTTCTATCAAATCTCGGCCGTCCAACCACGCCATAGCGTCCTGTCCCGATCTAGGGTGGAATTTTCGGGGAATGGAGCGAGACATGCTTGTGCCCACCTCGGCGCATGTTCCCTAAACGCACCGAGCATCAGAAAAATTTATGAGCGACACATACGTTGCAGAAAGTGCCCCGCTCCTGAACGTGTCCCATGTGACGGCCTGACGTCAATTCCTGCCCACGCGAGACATATGGTCATCCATGCTGCAACGCGATTCTACTATGCTGCCATCGGTTTACAACTATCGCGAATTTCAGGCGTTGAGCCTCGATGTAGGACATCCGTCCACATCCGGCTCCTGACCGGTTCCGGCCCCAGGCACCAGAACGACGCCTTAGGGATGGGGCCGGGTCGTTGGGCTCAGCGAAATCCTGCGAAATCGGCTAAGGAGCGATCGTCCAACTGAGTTCAGGTACCGGGTCCAATGGCAGGTCAAGTGCGTCGTCCGTGATCCACATCCCGTTGGCTCCGGTGAGCAGGTTTCGCCAGAGAATGTCCGCCTTTCCGTCCCCGGTAAAATCCGTTGCCTGTTCAATCTTCCATGAAGAGCCCGGAAGCGGCGCGATGGGACCGCCGCCTATGCGCGCGGTTCCATCCATGAGCCATGTAGAGTTGTTGCCCGTGGTGGCGTGTCGCCAAATGATGTCGGCACGGCCGTCGGCGTTCAAATCTCCAACACCCGCAATCTGCCAACCAAGGTCGGGCACGGCAATGATGGGACCACCTCCAACACGGTTGGCGCCGTTCATGAGCCAAATGGAGTTCGATCCCTGGCGGGCGTGCCGCCACAGGATATCAGCTCTGCCGTCGCCATTGAAATCGCCTATCCTTGCGATGCGCCAATCGGTG
>Ga0210334_10277602_pt1 | contig 22039 bp, 18 predicted proteins | sample S306metaT_FD_164440 | JGI IMG/M metagenome (GOLD analysis project Ga0210334, IMG submission 164440) | Metatranscriptome of estuarine sediment microbial communities from the Columbia River estuary, Oregon, United States - S.306 (Metagenome... | ecosystem: Environmental > Aquatic > Marine >... | reverse complement strand
GCATCCGCGAAGACCACGAAGGGCGCCTTGCCGCCGAGCTCGAGGTGGACCTTCTTGAGGTTGCCCGAGGCGAGGGCCATGATCCGCCGACCCGTCTCCGAATCGCCGGTCAGCGAGATGAGGTCCACGTCCGGGTGGCCCGCCAGCGCCGCACCAACGATGTCGCCGCGCCCGGTGACGACGTTCAAGACCCCGGCCGGCACGCCGGCTTCATGGGCCAGCTCCGCCAGCCGGACCGTCGTCAGCGGCGTGGCCGAGGCCGGCTTCAGCACGACCGAGTTCCCGGCCGCGAGCGCCGGGCCGACCTTCCAGATGGCCATCCAGAGGGGGTAGTTCCAGGGCGACACCTGACCGACGACGCCGATGGGCTCGCGCCGGATCATCGACGTGTGGCTGCCGCTGTACTCGGCCGCCGCCTTGCCCTCGAGGTGGCGGACGGCCGTCGCGAAGAAGCGCAGGTTGTCGACCGTGAACGGCAGGTCCGAGTCCCGGCGCAGCTTGTAGGCCGAGCCCGTCTGGGCGACCTCCAGCGCCGCCAGCTCGTCAGCGTTCGCTTCGATCAGGTCGGCCAGGCGCAGGAGCACCGCGGACCGATCGGAGAGCAGCGCTCGGCTCCAGTCGCCCGCCTTGAACGCCCGTCGCCCGGCGGCGACGGCGCGGTCCACGTCCGCCGTGGTCCCGGCCGGCACGCGACCGGCCAGCGCCCCGGTCGCCGGACTGCGGACCTCCAGCCAATCGCCGTCGCCCGCCTCGACCGACTCGCCGTCGATGAACATCCGCCTGTCCTGCGCGACCGCGATGGTCATGGCCGTGCCTCCCTCGTGACCGCGGCACCCGGAGGGCATGCCGCGCGATGTCGTTCCCAGGTCGCCGAGTCTACCGCCGCCCGCGCCCGCCGGACGGCGTGTCGCGTGGCCGGCGACCTCCGTCGTGATCGGTCAGTCGGCGGCACCCGACTCACGCTCGCGGGCGAGCACCGCCGCGGCGAAGCTCTGGTAGGCGACGTCCTCCAGCGGTGGGTTGACGAGACCGGCACGGGCATCCCGGAAGGCACGTTCGAGTGGCCCCGCCATCAGACCGGGGCCACCGGCGATGCGCAGCGCCTCGTCGGTCGCGAGGACCGCGGCGGAGGTGCTCTGCAACTTGGCGAGCTGGAGATCGGGCAGCAGCTCGTCCCTTGCTCCCGGCGGCGACTCGTCCCAGCGTCGGGCTGCCGTCTCAAGCACGATCCTGGCTGCCCGCAGCGCCGCGTCGAGACGCCCGAGTCGGACGCGGACCGTCGGCAGGTCGGCGACGGCCGTCGCGCCGTCACCGGGACGGCGATCGAGCGCCCACCGGGCGACCCGGCGCCGGGCGCCCTCCCCAACCCCGAGATACGCCGCCGCGACACAGGCGGCGAACCAGGCGCTCGGGGCGGATCCGCGTGGGTCCGGCTCGCCGCTGGTCCGCAGTCCGATGACGTCCTCCGGGTCCACGTGAACGCCGTCCAGGCGCAGACCCCATGAAGCCGAGCCGCGCATGCCGAGCGCCTCGGCTGCCGGGATCCGCTCCACGCCTGGGCGACCGAGGTCCACCAGGAATGTCCCGACGACCGGCGGTTCGCGATCGGAGAGACGGGCGGTGACGGTCGCGAACCGGAGGGCCGGCAGCCATGTGGTCCACGCCTTCTCGCCGCTGAGTCGATAGCCCGCGTCTCCAGGTTCCGGCTCAGCCGTCGTCTCGGGGATCGCACCCCGGGCCGGCGAGCCGCCGCGCGCCTCGGTCGCCGCGGAGTTGACGAGCGCACCCTCGTCACGGATGGCGGCGATCAGCCGCGCCCGGGCCACCTCCGGCCAGCCGGGACCCTGGACGGCCGCTCCCGCCACGTGGACGTGCATCGCGAACCCGAGCGCCGCCGACCCGTCCACCGCACCGAGGGCGGCCACCAGCCCGACGGAATCGGCGAGGCCGGCACCCATACCGCCCTCGGCGACCGGAAGTGGCGCCAGGTGGAGCCCCGCCTGGACGAGCGTGGCCGGCACGGCAGGATCGAAGCCGTCGCTGGCCTCGGCGATCGCCCCGATCCGCTCGAACGCCCCGGTGGCCCGCCCGGCCAGCGCCCCCATCTGCTCGCTCATCGTCGTTCCGCCTCCACCATGGCTGCCTCCCGAAGGAGCTCCCAGACCCGTTGGACGTGGCGTTCCTCCGTCCGCAGGTTCCCGACCGACAGACGGATCGTGAAGATCTCGCCGAGCCGAGTATGAGACAGGAACGCCTCACCGCTCCGGTTGACAGCGTCGATGATGCGGGCGTTGGCCTCGTCGAGGCGTCGGCCCACGATCGGCTCCTCGGCCCGGTCCGCCACGTCCCGCGGCCGCCAGCGGAAACAGACGGTCGAGAAGGGCACCGGTGCCAGGCGTTGCCAATCCGGATCGGCGTCGATCCATCCGGCGAACGCCTCGGCCATCGCGAGGTGGTGGCGCAGTCGCCGTCGCAGGCCCTCCAGGCCGAACCAGCGAAGCTGGATCCAGAGCTTCAACGCCCGGAACCGGCGCCCCATCTGGGGCGTGTACTCGCTGACGTCGCGGGTCGGCGTCGAGCGGTCGAGGGTTCGCAGGTACTCCGGCATCAGGCTGAAGGTCACACGCAGGTCGTCCATCCGCCGGGTCAGGAGGAGCGACGCGTCGAGCGGGGTGAACAGCCACTTGTGCGGGTTCACGACGATCGAGTCCGCCCGTTCCCAGCCGAGGAACGGCTCGCGGCGCTCCGGCAGCAGGGCCGTGGCGCCCGCGTAGGCCGCATCGACGTGCAGCCACAATCCCTCGCGCTCGGCGACATCGGCGATGGCGGCCACCGGGTCGATCGCCGTCGACGAGGTGGTGCCCACCACGGCGACGATGGCGATCGGCCGCAGCCCTGCGGCACGATCCCGGGCGATCGCCGCCTCGAGGTCGTCGACGCGCATCGCGTAGGCCGCGTCGGCCGCGAGGTGCACCAGCGACGAGCGACCCATGCCCAGCGTCATCAGCGCCTTGTCGATCGAGCTGTGCGCCTCACGCGAGGCGTAGACGCGTAACCGCGGCACCTCGCTGCGACCGGCGAGCCCGTCGGCCGCGACACCGAAGCCGGCCGCCTCGCGGGCGGCGGCGAGCGAGATGAGCGAGGAGGTCGAAGCGGTATCCGTGATCAGCCCATCGAAGACATCGGGCAGGCCGAACCCCCGGCGCAGCCAACCCACGACCACCTGCTCCAGCTCTGTGCCGATCGGCGACGTGCGCCAGAGCATCGGGTTCTGGGCAAGCGCCGCGGTCAGCATCTCGCCGAGGATGCCCGGGCTCGACGCCGTCGTCGCGAAGTAGGCCATGAACCCCGGGTGCTGCCAGTGGGTGGCGTTGGGCTCGATCAGCCAGCGATAGTCGGCCAGGATGTCGGCCAGGGGCTCGGGATCCTCGGGCGGATCGGCTGCGAACAGCGGCCCGAGACTGCCCGGCCCGATCGGCGGGAAGACGGGATAGCCCTCGACGCGGGCGAGGTAGTCGGCCATGGCGTCCACGACCTCGTGGGCCGCTGTTCGGAACGCCTCCGGATCCATGTCCAGCAGGCCGTCGACCTGGGCAGGATCGAGTCCTTGCCGGTCGAGAGGGTTCGAGCGAGGGCCCGGTTGCCCGGCCGTGGCGCTCGTGCGGTGGTCAGCGGTCACCCGTCGAGGATAACGGGACGCCGGGCGCGTGACGCGGACCGCTGTCGCGTGGCCGACACCTGGGCTGCCGCTCGACCGCTTGGAATGGCTGGACCTCGATGCGACCATGGGCGTCACACGCCGAGGCAGACACACTGGGAGGGAGCGCGACGATGAGCGACGAGACCGAGCGGCAGCCAGAACCGCGGCCGGCGGACGACGCTGAGGCCGCGGACACCGAAGGCCATAGCTTCGCCAACCCGACGATCTACCTGGACCTCGCCCGAGAGCACCATCGCGACCTCGCCCGCGACACGGAGCGCACGCGCTCCAAGAACGTCGAGAGCGGCAAGAAGAAGCGCCGCTGGCCGTTCGGCTGATCGAATCCGCCCCTCGCTGACCAGCCGAATCTGCGATCCTGCACTGGTCGGAGCAACAGTCGACCGCCCGTTCACGTCTCCATCAGTGTCCGGCGTCGCACGAAGCGGCGCCGATGCGGCATCGAGGACGCCGTCCATGACCACCACCAGTGAGGTCCTGCCGCCGCCGGCCGACGCGTCGGCCGCTTCCCGACCGCGCGAGTGGCTGCGCTTCATCGTCGCTTTCGCCCTGAGCCTCCTCGCCTGTGCCGGCCTGGCGGCTGGAGCCCTCCTCGCCTATGACGCCCACTACGATGGACGCGTCCTGCCGGGGGTCCGCGTCGGAGGGGTGGACCTGGCCGGACTCGACCGGCAACGAGCGGCGATCGAGCTGGCCGCCGCGTTCAGTGAGTTTCGCGAGGGTCGGATCGTCCTCCACACCGTCGCCGGCGACGTGTACGTGCCGTACCGTGCGTTCTCGCGCCGGGCCGACGTCGAGGCGATGGTCGACGAGGCCATGAACGCCGGCCGGAGCGGGAGCTCGATCGAGCGGGCGATGGTCGCGGCGAGGACCGCGGTCAACGGGGTCGACATCGAGCCACGGGTGGCCATCGACGAGCTGGAACTCGCCTACGGCGTGCTGGGCGCCCTGGCGCCGATGGAGCAGGCGCCCAGGGACGCGACGATCGCGATCGCTGCGAACGGCATCATCATGACCGGGGCCTGGCCGGGACGAACGTTTGACGTGTCGGCTACGTACGCTGCCGCTCTCGACGCCGCCCGCCGGCCGGACGCTCCGGTCGAGCTGGAGGTCGAGGCCGCGGCGATCGAGCTACCCCCGGCACGGACCGATGCGGCGGTCCTTGCAGCGAAGGCGACGACCGAACGGATGGTCGGTGACGTCGTCCTGACCGACGGCTCGAAGACCTGGACGATCGCCGCGGCGACGATGCAGCGCTGGGTGCGCTTCGAGTCGCTCGCCGACGGGTCGGTCGAACCGGTCGTCGACGAGGCCTCAATATCGGCCGCCCTTGATGTCGTCGCGAAGGACGTCCTGGAGAAGCCGGTCTCGTCGACCTTCCTGACCGGCAAGGACGGCACGATCGTGGGCGTCACCCGCAGCAGCGATGGGCGGGGCCTCGACCAGGCCGGCACGGCCGCTGCGATCGCGACGGCCATTGCGGATCGGGGAGATGGCGCCGCACCCGTTCCGATCCCCGCCCTGGTGGTCACGGTCAAGCCCGAACGGACGACCGAGGAGGCGGAGAAGATCGCTCCGCTCATGACTCGCCTCGCGTCGTGGAAGACATGGTTCCCGATCAGCGAACGCAACTACTGGGGCGCGAACATCTGGCTCCCGGCGCAGTACATCAACGGCACCGTTCTCGACCCCGGGGAGACCTTCGAGTGGTTCAGGACCGTCGGTCCGATCAACCGGGCGCGAGGGTTCGGATCCGGCGGCGTCATCGACGGCGACCACACCGAGCCGACCGGCGCCATCGGCGGAGGCATGTGTTCGAGCTCGACGACGCTGTTCAACGCGGCGCTCCGGGCCGGCCTCAAGATGGGCTCCCGTGCCAACCACAGCTATTACATCGACCGCTATCCGCTTGGCCTCGACGCGACCGTGACGATCAAGGGCGGCCGGGCCACGACGATGACGTTCACGAACGACATGGACCACCCGATCCTCATCCGCGGCATCAAGGTCAAGTCCGGCGGCAAGGGCTGGGTCCGCTACGAGATCTGGGGCGTGCCCGATGGGCGGACGGTGAACCTCAGCAAACCGGTTGTCACGAACGTCAAGAAGGCCACCACCAAGACGGTCCCCGTCACCACACTGCCGGCGGGCGTGCGGAAGCAAACCGAGTACCCGGTGAACGGGATGGACGTCTCGGTGACGCGCGTCGTGCGCGATCGCACCGGGCACGTCATCCACCGGGAGGCGTACCGCTCGCACTACCAGCTCTGGAACGGGCGGATCGAGATCGGCGTGTAGGGCACGCGCTCCGATCGGAGACCAGCCACGAGCCGGGCCCGCCTCGGAGCTGCGCGATCAGGCTTCGTCCAGCGACTCCACCGCGTGAGCAGGATCAGACTCCGGGTGGCCGCAGACCAGGCAGACGTGGGTGTCGTAGGAGCTGTCGTCGAGCCAGACCCAGCCGCCGGAGCCTCGTCCCGTGGTATGCGTCCCGCCGGTGCCGCTCACGAACGGGTGGCTGGCCCGGACATCGTGGGCCCGGCGATCCGCGGCGCTGGATCGGTGCAGGATGCGATCGACCAGCGTCGTGTGCTTCGTGTCGGGATCAGTCATCGACATTCCTCCGCTTCCATCCTCGGGTCTGGACGGGAGGGCGTCTAGGGCCGGAGGTCGCGACCGGGCTACCAGGCCCAGCGGATCCTCGAGTCTCGCGCGCGCCCCGCACAGGCGGGCTGAAGGCCCGCTCAGGCGCCCTCCGAATCGGGGGATGCCGCGCCGTGGCTCGGGCGCGACGGCGCGGGCACCACAGCTTCGTACACGACGAGGGCGGCAAGGGCCACCGCGACGACCACGAGGGGCCAGACCGGTGCCAGCGGGGCGACGAGGACGAGCGGCACGACCATACCGACGAGCACGACGACGCGGGCTGCGAGCACCCGGCGATGCAGGAACCAGTAAGACACCGCGGAGAACCCGACGAAGAGAGCGACTCCCACTCCCAACGCGGCGACCACGACCTCGGGCGCCGTCTCGTCCGGATGGGCGACCATCTCCTCGATCGCCACCGCGAAGCCGATGATCCCGCAGACCAGCGGGAAGTGGCTGAGGCTGAAGGCGTCCCGGGCGAGAGGACCGAGTCGATTCGGGGCGACGGCGGCGATGCCGTGCTCGAGGGCGTCCTTGAGCCAGCCGAAGTACGTCCACCACAGCAGGCAGGCCACGACGAGGGCCATCGCGGCGACACCGATGAGCGGCCCCGTCCTGGGCTCGGCGGCCACCGCCGTGCCGGCCACGATGAGCGATTCGCCCAGTGCGATGATGACGAACAGCCCGTGCCGTTCCGACAGGTGTGCCGGGTTCAGGTCCCATTGCTGCGCCCGCCCCGCGATCGTGGCGGCCAGCAGGTCGGCGAGGATCGCCGCCGCCCACAGCCAGGTCCGGATCGACGGGTCGGCGAGGGCACCGGCGACGACCAGCGTGAGCCCTACGCCCGAGAACACCGTCCATCTCAGGACCCCGGAATGATCGGTGGCGTGGCGCTCGAGCTCGAGGCGCACCTGGAGCCCGAGACCGAGCACCCGCACGAGGACGTACGGCACCGCGAACCAGAGCGCGTCGTCCGCGAAGGCGCCCGGCACCGAGGTTGCCATGACGAGCGCCGCACCGGTCGCTACGAGCGTGATGACGCGCACGACGCCGTGTGTCGTATCGGCCGGGTTGAGCGTCCAGGTGAACTGCGTCCAAGCCCACCAGATGAGCCAGAACAGGAGAATCGAGCGGAGGACCCCGGCCGCCGTCAGGTCGTGGGCGGTCAGGGCCGTCACCTGGGTGACCGCGAAGACGAAGACGAGGTCGAAGAAGAGCTCGACGAATGTGACCGCCTGCGGGCCCGCTGCGCGGAGCGTGCGTCGAGTGGGCGTCATGACCCGAGCGGCTCCACCGGGTCGCCGACCGAGACCCAGCCTGGCCGCTCCACGTCGGCATACATGCCGAACGGGACGCCCCGCGGTCGCTGCATCAAGGGCCGGAACTCGGAGATGCGCTTCAGGGTGTCGAAGTCCTTCAGCCCTGTCGCCGGGTCCTGGGTCGTCACCACGCAGCGTGGCACCGGGCCAAGCAGCCGCACGACGGCCTCGCCGATGCGGACCGCCCGTCCCTGCCAGGCGTCCTCCTGGTATGCCTCGCCGCCACCAAGCTCCAGGTCCATCCGGAACCGCAGGGGATCGAGGTCAGGCCTACTCGAGCGGGCGCCCAGATCGCGGACCGAGGATCGAGAGATGAGCGACAGGTGGTGGACATCCGAGCCGTCGCCCTCCGCGTCGTCGCGAACGAGCTGAAGCCGACGCCCGACGAACCCGCCGATGGCCTCGGCGAAGGGTCCCAGGACGATCCGACCCCGGACGGGTCGGCCCCAGAAGTCGGTGACCTGGGCCGCACCCAGCCGATCCGCGGGGGCGCTGACCCTGGCGCCGTCGGGCAGGGTCAGGCTGAGCGTCTCCGCCCCTGGATCGAAGGTCGAGCGGATCCGGACGAGCGGCCCGTGATCGCCGCCGCTGAAGAGCCGGCCCCGCTCATCCACCAGGTGGAAGCGCCGGTTCGAGGGGATGCCCAGACCGGTCAGCTCCGCACTCCTCGGGTGCCGCAGCTTGGTGCCCTTCACCGGGGTGACGTTGAGTCGCGCGAGGTACGGCATGCGTGCGCGCAAGATACGACATGCCCCTTCGATCCGGTGCCTGGCACGGCTGGCGGCCACGACGCCCCGGCCGGTGCGTGCATGCACCAGGGATCTCGACCCCGCCGGACGTCATCGGTCCGCCCTCGACGCCACCTATCCAACCCATGCCGCGCGGCGGTGCGGTTCCGCTACGCACCGGAAATGAGGGAGTGCCCCTTGCCGCAGGCGAAGCGTGGCCGTACGTTCGGGTCCGCTGAGGTGACCCAGATGTACTACCCGACCGACGATTCGCGGCTGCACGAGAGCTTGCTCACGTCCCACGAACCGGCCGATGGCACCCCGCCATCCAAGCCTGTGACCGAGTCGGCGCCGGACCACGCGGCGCATTCGATCATGACTGGTACCGAGCCGGGCGCGACCACTGCCGACGACGACCTCGTCGACCTCCTCGTCGCTGAGGCCTCGGCAGGGCGGGCGCCGAGACCCGCCGAGCGGTTCCTCGGCGAGCTGGCCCGCGCGATGAGGGCCGTCGGCGAGCAGGAACGCGAACGTCTCGAGGGGCGAGTCGTGGTCGGTGCGGCCGCGGTCGTGGAGCAGATTCACACCCGGGCGGCTGCGCACGCTGGCGAGATGCGCCGTCTCGCCGATCGCGACGTGGACGAGATCCTCTCCTGGACCCAGGCACAGATGGACCTCATCCGCACGCAGGCCAACGAGAAGATCACGGCGCGCCGGGTTCGGCTGGGCGAGGTGTTGGACCGTCAGGAGTCGATCACCGATTCCGAGGTGGCTAGCGTCGACCGAGCCGTCGCTGCGTACCGCGACGCGCTGGCTGGCTTCTTCTCGCGCGTCGACCAGCTGGACGATCCGGCGGCGATCGCCCGGATGGCGGATAACCTGCCGGTTCCGCCGGACCTCGACGCCGTCAGGGCCTCAGCGCGGAACGCCGCGCTGATCCGGATCACGGGGCAGGCGGTGGCCGCCGGCCCGGACTGGGAACGGGCCGCGGGACCGGATGGGGAACAGGCCGCTGGCCCAGGCGACGCGGTCGGCACAACCAGCCCGCCGGTGGACGTCGCCGCTCCGGCGGACGTAGCGGATCTGGCGGACGTCGCCGCTCCGGCGGACGTAGCGGATCTGGCGGACGTCGCCGCTCCGGCGACCATTCCTGGCGTCACCGACGGGACCTCGGCAGATGGGGAGGGAGCCGGACCCGTCGGTGACGTCGCGGGTACGTCAGCAGCCGAAGAACCGCCCGACGCAGGGCCCGAGGCATCACCCGAGGCATCACCCGAGGCATCGCCCGAGGCAGGGCCCGAGGCATCGCCCGAGGCAGGGCCCGAGGCGGACGGCTGGGTGCCCGTCCTGGTCGGGGTCATGGACCCCGCGGTGGTCGCTGCGGTCGGCGGCCCATCACTCGACGAGGAACCCGACCGAGCGGCCGTCGAGGACGAGATCGAGGGCGACGCCTCTGGCGAGGGCGACGCCTCTGGCGAGGGCGAACCGGCGGTCACGGCAGGCGTGTCACGTGCGGCCCGGACCGGACCTGCCCCCGGCCCACGGCCATGGTTCCTGCGTGCCTTCAGGATCCCCGGCTAGGAACTCACAGCCCTCGCAGGCAGCCGAGCTCGCGGCCCGGCCTTGGCGTCCGCGGCGTTCGGATTGCGCTCCGATGCGATGATCCGGCCGTGTCCACCACCGACCGCCTGCTCGCGTGGCTGCTCCCCCGCTGGTTCGACCCGCGGTACCGGCGGCGCCGTTGCGTCGGCACCCGCGTTGATGGCCAACGCTGTCGCGCGACTGTCGTGAGACGTGGCACGCTCTGCCCGGTCCACCGCGCATCACGTACCGGTCAGGCCCCAGACGGCTGACTCGACTGGACGCCCGAACCCGCGGCCTCCGCGACCTTGGCACGTGCCGACAGGGCGAGTCACCACGAACCGGGAGCCAGGCTGGCCCACGGTAGGATGGCCGCGGCTCGCTTGCTGACAGCGACGGCGGAGAGGGCCGGGATCGCGAGACGCGGCGGAGTCGGGGCCGAGGCGAAAGAAGGCTATTCGTCGATCGGCCAGACGATCTCCGTGCGCCACTGCTCCGGCGGCTCGACGGCAGGGTCCGACAGGTAGCTCTCCCACATCGCCGTCGCGGGCTTGACGCCCTGGCCGGCCATCCAGGCCAGCAGCTCGTTGTAGGTCTGCTCGAGGGTGTCGTACGGGCCGACGTGGGTGGTGGTCACCGCTCGACCACCCGGAAGCTCCATGACCTCGACCTCGCCGGATGGTTCGAGCGGCGCCGCGACCGGGAACCCGGCGCGAACGTCGACCACATCGGTCGGCGCAGACGGGTAGAAGCCGAATGGCGGTCCTGTCGGCGACACGCCTTGCGCTTGCATGGACTCCATCACGGCGCCGAAGGCTCGACCGAAGAAGTCAGGCAGCTCGTTCATCGGGACCCTGCCGCGCACGACGACTGCCGGCTGCGCGTCGAGTCCGACGATCTCAAAGGTCGACATGACCACCACCTCAAGGCTGGCGTCGGTTCACTCGCGAAGACGAAGACAAGGGTAGCCTCGCAGGTCCTTCAGGAGCAGGTCCGTGGAGCCCGATGAGCACCGGGCGCCGAGCCCTTCCCGGTCCTTCGTCGAGGCGCCGGAGCCGGCGCGGAGCCGGGGCAGGTCGAAGGCATCAGGTGCCACCTCCCAGCCGCCTTCCAGCGCCGGCCGAGCTGTCACGATCGGGTGCCATCGTTGCGGCGATGCTCCCACCGAGGTCCGAACGCATCCACCAGGCGCGCCGTGCCGCCCACGTCGCGGGTCTCGTCAGCGCCGGGTGGCCCGAGGCGACGGCCGAGCAGGCGATCGCAGCCTGGGAGGCGCAGGCCACCGCTGAGAGCCGCCTGCGCGGCTCCCCGGCTTTCTGGACCGGCTGCGAGGCGTGGCTCGCCGAGCGGCGGCGCCGATCGTGGTAGTCCCCGGGCGCTCGACGCTGCCGTCGGCCTGGATCCCGGGCGCTCGGCGCTGCCGTCGGCCTGGATCCCGTGCGCTTGAGTGCTCGTCGCCGAATCAACTGGAGCAGCCGGCGACCGGCCCGATCCCGCCAGCCCTCGCGTCAACCATCTGAGATACCGATTGGCTGCGCGATGCCCCACAGGAATCGATCCCCGACCGACTGCACCTCCGCGGCCCATCCGAGTTCCGAGAGCTGAGCGGCGAGCCTGCGGGGATGGTGGAAGCTCTTGATCGCCGCGTGCTCGCTGCCATTGCTGAGGGTTCGCAGCACGGCGGGCACCGGCGAGCCTTCGATCAGCTGCTCCGTGGGCTCGGCGCGATGGTCGTCATCGATGAAGAAGACGCGTCCTTGCGGGCCAAGGGCGCGCCGGAGGACCTCCCAGAAGCCGGCGAAACGAGATGGCGGCACGTGCGACAGCCAGAACGCAGAGACCGCTGCGTCGAACACTTCCGCTGGCCGCCACCGAAACACATCGTGACGTTCGCGACGGACGCGAACGTCGTCGATTCGCGATTCGTGGATGGCCAGCATCTCCGGCGCAGCATCGATGCATAGGAGGGCTTCCACCGGATGGCGCAGGATCTCCGCCGTCCAGATCCCAGTCCCGCACGCGATCTCGACCACGCGGCCGCGGGGCCTGAAGACGCTGAGCAGCCTCGCCAATTCCGGGGTCGGGTGGTGGTGTCCGGCATCGAACTCCCGAGCACGAGCGCGGTAGTAAGCGATCTGCCCGGCGATGAGTCGGTCCTGGTCGCGCGTGTCGGTCACGAGCCAAGCGTAGCCGCACGGGCCAAACGGCACCGCACGGGCCAAACGGCGCCGCTCGGGCCAAACGGCGCCCCCGTCATCAGTCCCTTTCGTTCCCCCTCTGGTGCGGTCGAGACGCAGGGCCGAGCTGAGCCCCTCGCGTCGGGTCAGGACCTCGCCGTCGACGGCTGAAGGTGGCCGAACCTCGGAGGTAGGGCGTCAGGGCTGCGCTTCCAGGATGGCCTGGGACTCGGGCGGGATGATGCGTCCTGTCGGGTCATCCGCCAGGAACGCATACCTGCCCGGGGTCAGCACGAGCCGGCTGACGTTGGCGTCTGGCTCGCCATTCGCGAAGCCGCTGGTCGCGCAGCTACTCCTTGAACCCTGACGTGACGTGGGCCCAGCCGACACGCTCGGCGGACACCCGGCTGAAGCCGGCGGCTACCATCGCCTCGTGACGGTCGTCGGCGACGACGGCTCGACCTCCCGGCCGCAGGACCCGGTACATCTCCGCCAGCGCCGGCTCGGCCTTCGCCTCGAAGCAGTCCACGCAGTTGCAGGTGACGGCGCTGAACGAATCGTCCGCCCAGGGCAAGGCCGTCGCATCTCCGACGACGAACTCCGCGGTTCCCGCGGCCACCCGGTCGCGGTTCTCCCGGAGGGCCTGCTCGATCATGGGCTCGGATTGATCCAACCCGGCGATCCTGCGCACGTGGGACGCGTGCTTGCGCAGGAACACGCCCGACCCGCAGGCGACATCGAGGACCTCGTCCTCGGGCTGCAGGTCCAGGCGCCGGGCGAAGAGCGAGTAGAGCCACCCCCAGAAGGGCGCGTACGTCCGAGCGATCAACCGTCCGACGGGCCCACTGAGGAACACCGGCTGGGCCTCCGCCTCGATCCGCTGCCATCCCCCTGCCGCCCGCACCACGACCCGGGTCAAGATGACGATGGCCACGATCGCGAAGGTCACTCGCAGGACGCCACGCATCTTCGATGCCTCCTTGGGACGCTTGGCGCGAGGCTCGGTGTGGTCCTCGGCGACCACGGACGGTGGCCCCGCTCCCCCAGCGCGCTTCCGAGTCAGGGTGGCGGTCGAAGTACGCGGTGCGCAAGAGGCCGAGGGTCTGAACCGCCCGATGCGCCCGGAAGATCGGGCGAGATGATGGATCGGATCGTTCTTCTCTCCGTCGCGGCGGGCGCTCGATGCGGACCGTCGTGCGCGAATCCGTGCGTTCCCGTTGCTCCTGTCTGTGGCCGGCTGGGGGATGGAACGGGGTACGGAGGAAGCCTCCGGACGTGCCGCTCCTCTGGACGGCCGAGGTCAAGATCGCCGTCCGGTCGAGATCGCCGTCCGGTCGCGGTGCCGGGGGTCAACGCTGAGGCGATCGAGCGCCGCCTACCTGGGACCTGCGTCAGGCGACGTGGCTACTGCCGTGATCCGCCACAAACGACCGGCTCCTTCGGAGGGCTGCCCAGTCGCCGGACGCGAGTACCGAGCAGTGTGATGTCGATGCCGCAGATGGTCGAGACGACGAATCCAATGAAGGCGTCCAGAGGCACCGTTCGGGCTTCGTCCAGGACCCCCGAGAACCCTGCCAAGACGACGATGTAGGCGAGCGGCCCTCCTATAAACCCGATGACCATCGCACGCGCCGATCGGCCGACGGTCAGGTCGACCAAGGTGCGCCACCGCCACGACCATGAGCAGGAGACCGGTCGCGACAGCGGCCCCAGCCGCGAAGATCTGACCCCCGAAGAACACGATCTCGCCCACGCCGGGATCGATCGTGACATAACCGGCGATGAGCAGCTGGGCAGCTACGCCGATCCCGACCACCAGCCACCCGGTCCGTCTCCGGCGAGACGCACGTTTCCTCTGGACGGCCGAGATCGAGGCGGGGTCGCGGGGCCGGAGGCGAGGGCGAGGGTATCGCGCGCCGCTCATCGGTGGGTTATCGGATGCCCTACGCGGCGCCAAGGCGGCCTAGGTCGGGCGATCGCCACGGGAGCCGTGTCGGTGGGCCGGAGGGGTGGATCGCGAGTGTCGGGTGGATCGCGAGTGTCGATGGTTCCGCGAGCACTGGCGGAGCGAGTTCAGCTGCGCCGGCGCGCTCGAGCCGGCACGACCGTTGAGGCGGCGGCGCCGGTCATCGCAGCGAGGACGAGCAGGACCAGGAGGAACGAGCCCCCTGTGGGATCAGGCTCGTCTGCCGTCGCGGTGGCGGGCGGTGTCGGCCCTCCGGCTGCTGGGGCGACCGCGGCGGGCGGCTTCGTCGGACTGGGCGTCGGTGTTGGGCTCGGATCGGGCACCGTGTATTCGATGGTCAAGATCGGGTACAGGGCGTCGCCAGGGCAGTCCCATATGGCGACCATAGTGTCGATACGATCCGGCCTCAACGAGAAGCCGGCCCAGCCGGCCGCGCGCACCGCGGGCGTCAGGAGGGCCGTGACGTCCCAGGATTCCCGCACCGCGGAGGTCGTCGGCGTGAAGAGCACCGGGACGCCGGTCACCACCACGTCGGCGGCGGTGATGACCCCGTCCCCAGCGTAGCCGTAGATCGCCGTCTGGCCGGCGCGCTCTGGGTTGGCGGTCCGCAGCGCGAGTGAAGCGACGATGTTCGTCGCGTCGGCCGGCAGGGCATCGAGCGGGAACTCGATGGCCCAGTGCCACCCGTCGAGGACCGGCGTGCCGGTGCGGCAGCCGTCAACCGGGACCCATTCCGGGTCTTCGATGGGATACATGAAGGGATTGGTGTAGAACCCGCCCGCTACCTCGCCGTCCGCGCCGCCGTTGCCGATCGAGACGGCGCCGTCGGCCGCCTTGGCCGGTCGGACCGAGGCGCCCAGGACCATCGTCAGGACGAGGCCACCGACCAGAAGCCGAGCGCGCACAGCTGTCCCTGCCTGATCCGCCAACGTCGTCTCTCGCACGAGCGGCGGGAGCTCGCGCCATCGGGACGAGGCTCGGCGGGCGCGGAACGGGCGTCAAGGGGCGATCGGCCCGAACGCGCCGCTATCCGAGCTCGCGGGCGGGAGCCGGGAGCCCGTCGCGCCGCTCAACGGTCGCGAAGACCGGGGAGCCCGTCGGACAATCGACGGCGAGGCCCTCTCTGCCCACCGATCCGCTATCGTGCGCGCGCCGTTGAGGCAGCGACGACGACCTCCTTGGCCTCCTCCAACTGCCGGTCGAGTGCGCTCGAGAACTGCTCCACGGCCGCGTCTCGCGCACCCGTGGGGGCGTCCCGCTGCGGGCCGGCTCCGATTCCGCGCGGACGCGCACCGGGAGCCACCAGCTGCGGGCCAAGCGCGGCGGCCTCCGTCTTCGCGATCGCCGCGAGATGCTCGAGTTGTTGCTCGCTTGCGGCTACGGTGGCCTGGACGCGGCTATCGTTGATCATCGCGAGGGTGGTCGCCTGGAGGGCCGTCAGGATGGACCCGCCCGCCGACCCGGCCACGATCGCAGTCGCCACGAGCCGAACAATGTCGTAGGTGCGACTCGTCGTCGTTCCGTCAGGAGACACCGTTACGGTCGTCTGTGGCTCGACGACTGCCAGGATCGCGACGCCGACGGCGGCGCCCACGATCAACCGTCCGAACCCGCCCAGGTCCCAGAGTCCGTTGCGACGCTTCGGCACCGCAAACGTACCGGTCTCGCCGTCGCGGTTGAGGAGGAGCTCTGCCGCGAGCCCCCCGATCAGACCGGACATCGCAGCGATCACGATGACCAGGATGAAGTCGCCGGTCGTCCCAAGCTGGACCATCGCCTCAGCCCCGCTCGAGCGACAGCTGGTACGTCCCGACGCCCGTGAGCCCATAGTGGCGGACCTGGACGAAGTACTCGCCCGGCCCGAGCTCGCGCTCGATCCGCGCGTTCAACCCTGGGCCAGAGTCGTCGTCGGCGGCAATCAGGGCCGTCTGCGTGTCCGGGCCATGCAGGCTCACGACCGTATCCGTGCTGCCGGAGGTGCCGAGCCGGTACCGCTCGGCCTGGTCCACCGTGAACCGATACCAGTCGACCTCGCCGGCCGCTCCGATCTCCCCCGCGACCGGTTGACCGACGGTTAGCGCCTCGACCGGCTTCGCCTCCTCCGGGTAGCGGCTCCGGATGAACGACTTGTCCGTCTCGGACAACTCCCGGTTCCACCCCACCGACCACGCTCCGACCGTCAACCGATCGTCGACCGCGTAGAGCATGATCGATTGCGGGTCGAACATCGAGAACTGCATCCCCTCGGGGCTGTAGGGGATCAGGACGTTCTGGTCGGTCTCCTCCTTGGACCATCCCTGGAGGGCGTAGTACGCGTAGACGGCGCTCTTGTCCCACGGGATCGTGACCCCCGGGCTCTGGTGCTCGTGGATACAGCCCAGCGAGTGGCCGAACTCATGGAGGACCACCCGAGAGTACTCGTCGTCCTCCGATGCCGGCGTAAGCCAGCCGAAGTTCATCGTCGGCTTGTCAACCGGGATCTGGAGTGCGTCCTTGCCGAGGTATGACCAGGAACCCTTCTCGCGGAAGCTGATCCGGATCTGCGCGTCGGCGCGGTCGTCGAAGACGAATCGGATGTTCGCATGGTCCTCCCAGCCAAGGGCAATCGCCTCGACCTTCTGCTTCACGATCGGCTCGCCGTCGAGGAACCGGACGTGAAGGGTGCTGCCCGGCTTCCACTCGGTCGCGACGATGATCGCCATCCTCGCCCGCGACGGACCCATTCCGCGGCGGAATGGGACGAGCCGGAGGTTGTCCGGCCGCTCCTCCACGGCGGCACGTTCTGCCGCCGGGATCCGATCGACCGACAGCCGACGGTCGATGCACATCCGGATCGAGCCCATACTCCGCGCCTCGTCCGAGGGCCGCCCTACCTGCTCGCCTGCCATGTCGTCCTCCCGTGTGGCCTGGATCAGAAGATCACGTTCACCCCGTCAACGGGGACTGTCCAGACCGAACCGTCGTCCGTAACGATCTGGATTTCCGCAGCGTGCTCGCCTTCACCACGTGGCGTGTAGGTCACGGAGATCTGGCAGCCTCTCTCTGGGGTCAGGAGTGCGCCTTCGCAGTCGGTCTCGAGCTGGAAATCATTCGGGTCGCCGCCGCCGAGTCGGACGGACTGTATCGTGATCGGACCCGTCGCCCACACGAAGACGCTCTGCGGCCTACCTGGTGCCAGCTTCGTGACCGCGGGCGGCTCGATCGAGAGCGTGGGCCGCCCAATCCCGGCCAGCGCGACCGTGACTGCCCCCAGCTCCGCCGTGTGAATCGATAGTCCCGCGCGCCGGTCACCGGAGACCGCCGGCCTGAACACCACGAGGACCGTGCAGCTATCTCCGGGGGCAATCGGACCGTGTCGACACTCGCCTTCGTCCAGGGTGAAGTCGCCGGCAGCCTCCCCGCTGAGAGAGAACTCGAGGATCGAGAGTGGCGCGTCACCCACGTTCGGGATTGGCAGCTGCGTCCTCGTCGGCTCTCCCACGGGGGTCGCCGGGAGCTCAAGCACGGGCGGCAACTCGACCCCGGGCAGCGGCGGGGCAACCGAGGGGACGCGCGTGGGCGTCGGCGTGGACGACGGCGGAGGCGTGGACGACGGCGTCGGCGTCGGCGTGACGAGGGGGGTCGTCGGCGGCGGTGCGATGCCCGGCCCCAGCAGCATCAACCCGCCCGAGGCGACGGCGAGCAGGCCGACGAGGGCGGTCAGCGTGACCACGAGGGGCAGAACCGCAAGTCCGGCGAAGCTGAGCCATAGGGCGCGGAGCGATCGATCGACCGTCGCCATCGGAAGCCCCGTGGCGAGAGCGATCTCCGTCGGCGAGAGGTCCGCGACCCTGGGGCGGTAGCTACCGCTGTCGAGGTCGGCGACGGCGGTGAGGAAGGCGGCGACACGTCTCGTGGCCGGGTCTGAGACATTGGGTCGCCGCACCTTCGCCGGGTTCCGGGCAACCTTGTCGAGGACACGTTCCGCCCGGACTGTCGTCCGGGCGAGCCGTGGCGGGATCCGGTCGCTGGGCGAGATCGGCCGCCACGTCGTCCAGATGCTCCGCACCATGACCGCTGCGGCGGCGCGCTCGGCGATCGAGCCGCGCACGAACGCGTCGGCGGAGACGGCGTCCCGCCGGAGCAGCGCGCGGTACGAGGCGAGGAGCATCGGGGGCCACGGTCGCGGGAGGGCGGGACGGCTGGACAGCCGCACGCCTCGCTCCATCGCCACGAGCTGCAGTGCGACGACGTCGGGGTGGTCTGGCAGCGAGCGGGCGAGTCCGTCTACGATCGACGCTACAGTCGGTCCGTCCACACGGGGCGCCTCGAGCAGGAGGTGCGTGGCGGCGATTCGGAGGATCGGGTCAGCTCCCGCGGCCGCCGCGCGGATCCCCTCCGTCGCTGCCTCCCCGGCCTGCCAGCGACCTTCGCGCAGGCCCCACAGGGCGAGCTCCGTGGCGGCCGCATCGCGCCCGCCCAGCCACGCCTCCCCCAGCGGCATCATGTGGACCGACGCCGACGCCGGCTGGATGCCGCGCGCATCGACCGTGACGAAGACGACCGTCGTCCAGTCGGTGGGCAGCCACAGCGACTGATCCACCGTCTCGAAGTCCTGACCCAGCCGAAGCACGTAGCCGCCTGGCGCCGGCGTCCCCACCGAGATCGCCGCCCGCCCTCGGTCATCCAGGCGCCACGACGACGAGAACACGTCAACGGGACGAAGCGTCACATCGAGGAGATCGACAGGTGGCGGGTCGTTCCTTCGCTGTCCGGCTTCGCCCGCGTCGCGCAGGACGACGCACAGCGCCGCGGCAACGCCCGCCCGATCAGCAACGGCCTCGGTCGCGCCGCGGACGAGTGCCAATTGGTCGGCGTCCTCCATTAACGTCCCGCGGATCGGTGCGGATGCGGGGAACAGGACCTCCGGGGCGGCCTCGTCGCGGCGCTCACCGGCGACGAGCTTGATGAGTCGGCGGCGGACCGTGGGGCCGGCCCGCGCCACAACCTCGTAGATCCCGGGAGCGAGCGACACGGTAAGCGCGCCTGTGCCGCTCGCAACCGGCCAGAACTCGGAGTCGACGACCACGAGCTCGTCCAGCCCGCTCGCCGAGCGCACGTGCAATGTCGCCTTGGCGCGGTCAGAGCTCGACATCGAGGTCCGCGCCCACGACTTTGAACAGCCAATCGGTCGGGCCAACCGCGCCGGCCGGGGCCAGCTCGTAGTAGCCGTCTGGCAGCTCCACAGGCCAAGGCCCCCGCGCGGCCTGCCACCGGCCCATGACCGTCGAGGCCGCCGAAAGGAGGACGACCTCGCCGCTGAAACCCTGCGGGAAGTGAATCGTCGCGCGGTGGCTCGGTGGGCTGACGGGACTTGCGAAGAGGATGGGATGTGCCGGGTCGCCTTTGTGCTCCGCCATCTGCGGGTACGGCACCACTCCGCTCGTCGCCTCCTCCACCGCCTGCGAGACGTACTGAGCCAGCGTCGTGGACGTGACTACCCCGTGGGCCGGATCGACCCCCGCCCCGCCGCGGAGGCCCGTCAGCAGCGCCCTGGTGAAGTAGCCCCGTGCCGCGTCACGGTCCGCCATCGCCGTCGGTTCCCATGCCGCATCCCCGAGCCGGCTTGCGTATCCCGTGAACGCATGGACACCGATCGGGGCGCCGGCTCGCGTGAACGGCGGCCCGTTCGCTGGCACACCGGCCGCCGGAAGCTCGCGGCAGCAGTCAGCGAAGATGACGACCTCGCGGAACCGGCCGTATCCCTCATACCACTCGCGGTACTTCGAGAGCTCCACGTGGTCACCTAGGTTGTCCGGGTCCGCGTCCGCCATCAGGACTCCGCACTCGCCATCCATCGGACCGATCCCGTGCCCGGAGGCGTAGACATAGAGGCGGCTCCGGTTGGGGTCGTCAGGCGTTGCGTTGAGCCAATCACGGAGGCGTTTGTTGAACGAATCGAGTGCCCGGTTGACCTCACGAAGCTGCGGTCTCGCGTCCCCCGCCTGCCGCCACATCTCCTCGGCGGTGGCCGTCACGACGGCGATGTTGTCGGGCGGCAGGGCGCCACCGTCAGCCGCGAGCAGCCAGCCCGCGAACGCGATCGCGTCACCGCGCGCCGATCCCAGGTCGCGGCCGGGAAAGCCCGGGTACCTGTCGATCCCGATGCAGACGGCGAAGTGGAGTTCGTTCACCTCGGCTGCCGACGCGCGCTGTCTGGTCGACGCCGCACCGCGGCGCCTCCCTGCGTCCGAATGGTCAACGGGACGTCACCCTCGAGCCGCGCGCTCGTACCAAGTGCCCCTACCATACTGCTCATCAGGCCGACTTGATAGGACCACGAGCTGTCCCCGCGGTGGAAGATGGTGGTCGCAAGGGCGACCCACCCAGGACGTCGAGGCCGGGATCGTCGGCGAGCGGGCGGCCGGTCGGGCCTTCGCCGCGCGGGCGACCGTTCACGCCTGACTCGATGAGTGGCTCGAGACGTCGGTTCGGCCCCGCAATCGGCCGCGGACCCTCGAGAGCGATCGGGAGACGGCAAGCTGCTACATCCGACCGGCGATCGGGAAGGTCGTGCTCGCGAAGCTCGAGCATGGCCACGTCGCGCGCATGCTTGCGGATCTCACCGCCCGCGGCGACCTCTCCCGCACCAACGTCCGCTACGCCTACGCGGTCTTGCGGGTGGCGCACGAGCGCGCCTACAGATTGGGGAGAGTGGTCTGGAACGTGGCGGCGCTCGTCGACCCGCCCGCGAAGGCCGCGCGGGAGATGCGGCCCCTCGCCGGCGACCAGGTCCGGTCGTTCCTCGAGAGTCTCGAGGGGGATCGCCTCGCCGCGTTGTACGTCACGGCCATCGGAACGGGGCTCCGCGAGGGCGAGCTCCTCGCGTTGCGATGCTCCAGCGGTCCGCCGACCGGATGGATTCCATTCTCGGCAGGCGCCCCGCGGTCGGCTAGGTGGTACGGAAAGTGGAACGGGCCGGTATCAAACGGCCCCCGGAGTAGCTTCCGGGGGCCGTTTCGTGCTCAGATGAGTGGTCGGGGCGGAGCGATTCGAACGCTCGACCTCCTGAACCCCATTCAGGTGCGCTACCAGGCTGCGCCACGCCCCGACTCGTCGAAGCGAAAGTCTACCGCACCCGGGCCTCGATCCCAGCCACGGTGGGATCTCGCTCTCCATGTCCCGCCCGAGCGACGATGCGGCAGCGTATCGTGTCGCACGACACGTTGGCAGGGAGGGCGCGAGGTGGGATTCCTTCGGCGGGCACTGGGACGCGGTCAGGCGGTCGAGAAGTGGCCGCCGGCGGGGCCGATCACGACCTGGCCAGGCGAAACGTTCAAAGGGCAGATGGATGCCCACCTCTTCGAGCCGCCCGATGGCGCGCGGGTGGACGTTGAGGGCACGGAAGCCTACCAGGACACCCTAGAGATGATCGGCGGCCGCCGAACGGCCGATGGGATGCGCGATCTAGACCACCTGGCGATCCTGCTGCCCGAGCCGACGAATCCAGATGATGCCGACGCGATCCGGGTGGTCATCCTGCCGTCGAAGCCACGGCGCAACGCCGGCAAGGTCGGCTACCTGTCGCGGGAGGATGCGACCAGGTACCGCCCGATCATCGATCGGCTGGCCGCCCTGGGCAAGGTCACCGTCTGCCGGGCGAGCCTGGAGGGTGGTTCGGATCGCGGGTCGGGCGACGACTCGCCGATCGGGGTGATGCTGCGGTTGGGCACCGTGGCGGACTGCGAAGCGGAGCTGGCGCAGGACACGCCTGCCTAGCCATCCGGATCAGATCCCGGTCGCGCGGGCCAGGGTCGTCCCGGCCTGGGTCGTCCGGGCTGAAACCGGGCCCACCGGCGGCTCAGCGTCCGGGACGGCCGCTCGGACGCCCGCTCGGACGCCCGCTCGACGGCCCCGAACCGGCG
>Ga0210334_10909149_pt1 | contig 22141 bp, 13 predicted proteins | sample S306metaT_FD_164440 | JGI IMG/M metagenome (GOLD analysis project Ga0210334, IMG submission 164440) | Metatranscriptome of estuarine sediment microbial communities from the Columbia River estuary, Oregon, United States - S.306 (Metagenome... | ecosystem: Environmental > Aquatic > Marine >... | reverse complement strand
GCCCGCGCCGCCTCCGCCGCCTTCTCCGCCGCCTCCGGCGCTTTCGGCGAGAGATGACAGGCCGGCATCCCGTTCCCCTTGGGAGAGGTCCGCCTCGCCGGTCTCCGATGCCTGCCCCGATTCCGCGTCCTGCTCGGCCTGCTCTTCTGCACGCTCGTCGGAGGCGCTCTCGGCCGTGCGTTGGGTGTCGGCCTGTTCCTCGCGTGCCGCTCTCGCGTGCTCTCCTCGTTGGGCGGCTTCCGGGTCCTCTTCCACTGTTTCTGTGGCAGGAGCCTGCGTTGTCGCTCTTGTGTCGTCCGCTTCGGCCGCCGGGCCTTCCGCGCCCTCCGCCTCGCTGCCGGCAGCGGCCCCGGCAGGCGCGGATTGCGCCGCAAGTCCGCCGCTTTCCGAAGCGGACTCAGTCCCTGCCGCGGATTCGGCCGGCTCGGATCCCTCGGCCTCCGCCTCCGTCCCTTCCGGCGCCCCCTCCATTTCCGCAGACGCGTCCTCGTGAGCGGCTTCGGGCGCGGCTTCCTCCATGCGCTCCTGGGTCTGCTCCTGGGCGGTGCTCTCGGCGGCATCGGCGCCGCCGGACTCGGGGGCCTCTTCAGCAGGGCCTTGCGGCGCTGGCGCTCCGCCGGCGGATTCGGCGGCGGTTGTCGGGCCGGCCGCAGCCTCGCCGCCGGCTCCCGATGGCATCGCTGCGGATGCGGCAGACTCCGGGGCAGCGCCCGTCGCGGGAGTGGCAGCGCTTTCGGCGATTTCCACAGCCGGGCCGCCCGGGGCTTCGGGAGCGGCACCGCGCGAACCTGCTGCCGCGCCGGGCTTTGCAGCCGCTTGAGGTCGCGGAGCCATGGCCGGGGCCGCGGGCCGCGCCGCGCCGGATACGATCCTCTTGGCTGTTCCTGCCTCGTCGCCAACCGACTTCGTCAGGGTTGACGGCGAGACCTGGACCCGTTGGGACCGGGGCGCGGGTGCGGCAGTCGGGCCCAAGTTGGGGTAGGGGATCGGGACCGGCCCACCGGGAGGGGGCGGGACCCGCGGCAAAGGGACGGAAGGACCGGACACGACAGGCGCCCCGCGGCTTGCAGCCACCAATGGCTCCCGCTCGGCCGTTGCGCTCCGAGCGCGGGCCGCAGGCGCTTCCGTCGGGAACCGACGCTCAGCTTGCTGACCGGGTTCGGGACCTAGTTCCGGCTTCTCCGTTGACGGAGCGGCCGCAGCGGGCTGCGGTCCCGAGAGGTCGCGCCTGGCCGGGGCGGCTTCCCCGGAAACAGGATGGCTGCCAACCTCGGATGCCGCGCGCACCCCGGACGGCGTCAGTAATGATGCGGGTGATGGAGGGGCTTCCGGCTGGGCCGGTCGCTCGGATTCCGCTGCCGCTGTTGCGGGTGCGCTCGGAGCACGGCGCCCTTCGGCCAGATCGCGCTCTGGCGGAGCGGTACTCGTAGCGGCGACCGATGAACTTGATGCCGACGGTTCGCGAACCTCGGTTTGGTTTACTGATTGCTCGCGACCAGCCGCGGCAGATTCGGTCCCTTCCGGGCGGGACCCGGTGGGCGCCGCTTCCTCCAGGTAAAGAGGCAAGCCTTGACGTGCGGTACCCGTTTCCGGGGTTCCCGCGCGGGGCCGGGCGGTGGCTTGCCCGGCGGACGTTTCGGTCGCGGGGCGCGGGGTTGCCGCGGCGCGCGAATCTGTCCGCTCGGGCCGGCGGTCGACCGCGCCCCGGAGCACGCCTTAGCCCTCGCCGAGGCAAAGGCCGTCCGGCGGACGGCGTCCGAGTTTCGCGTACTCGATCGAACAGGCGTCCAGCACGTCGCGCCACTCGATCAGGGGCGCCTGGCGGGTGCGCGCCAGAAGGGCGGCGGACAAAACGGCATTTCTGATATGGCCGCCGGCGAAGTCCACTTCCGCGGCAAGCCGGTTCAACTGCGCTGCGGACATTTCGTGACCTTTGCCGAGGTGGACGTCCCACAACGCCCGGCGTTCCGAAGACGAGGGCAGGGGAAACTCGATCACCGTGTCCAGGCGGCGCAGGAAGGCATGGTCGAAGCGTTCCTGGCTGTTGGAGGTGAGCAGCGCCGTACCTTCGAAGGACTCGATCCGGGCCAGCAGGTAATTGGTCTGGGCATTGGCAAAGCGGTCGTTGGCCTGTTTCACATCGGTGCGCGCTCCGAACAGAGAATCCGCCTCATCGAAGAGGAGCACCGCATCGATGCCTTCTGCCCGCGCCAGCAGCTGCGACAGGTTCTTTTCGGTTTCGCCGATGTACTTGCTGGAGACCGCCGACAGATCGACCCGGAACAGGGGCTTTCCGAGACGGGTGGCAAGCCACTGGGCGGCCAGCGTCTTGCCGGTGCCCGATGCGCCTGTGAACAACGCCTTCACGCCCGGGGAATAGCGCGCTGCAAAGGCTGCGCCCAGAGTATCCGTCAGGCTTTCCCGCGCCTGGCACCTCGCCAGGAGGAGGGCCATGTCCCGCCTGAGAGGAGCGGTCGCCACGAATGCTTGGTCCGTGACGCGTCCCGGGATTGCCTGGGCCAGCGGCGCGAGGGAGCGGAAGCCACGCGCTACAGCAGCGGCAACCGCCGTTTCCATGGCGGCGGAGGTGTCTCCTTCCGCCATGGCCGCGCAGTCGACGGAGTCGGCGACCCGATGCAGCACGGCAAATCCGACACGACAACGGCGCGCGAGTTCGGCGGCCTCAGTTTCCGCAAGCGTCGCTCCACGGTGGGCGAGGCGGCGTTGCAGCACCGCGGCCCGGTCCGTCAGCGAGGGCCAGGGAACCTTGATTTCCAGACGGGGGCGACCATCCGTGTCAACCTCGCCCTCGCTGCCGCCGGCGATCAGTAACGGGCCCTGGTACCAGTGAAAACCCGGCAACCTCCAAAGATCGCCGGGCGCGGCGTCAAAGGGAATGACCGGCAGTGCACTGGCGGCGGTGAGCCAGGGTTCCAGCCCCATCCCGGGCCGGGCGGGCAATTGCAGGTGTCTCGGTCCGCCGGTCCCGGTGAGCTCCACGGGCTGTAGTCCGATTTCGCGCGACAGGAGCGCCGCGATCGGGAGCGCTTCCTCCACGCTCGGAGCACGCAGGACCACCACGCAACGGGGCAGGCGCAAAGCTTCCTGCGCGGTGAACGTCAGGTCCCGGAGCAGCGTGGCAGGCAAATGCCAATCGGGAACGTTCAGGGGCGCCACGGATGCGGCGCCAAAATCGACGGGATGGATGCCGTCTCGCGCCAGGCGCTCGCCGACAGCGGCAACCAGCGGCAACGGCATCAGGACCCCTGTCTCGGCGACGCCGCGGCCCTCGTGCGCGAGCTGCAGCAGACCACTGGCGAACGCCGGACTGGCCAGAAGCTGGGAGACTGCATCGGCGTCGTCGATTCCGGCGGAGAGTCCGCATTTCCCTAACAGGCGCGCCAGCAGGCCCAGAGTGGGGCGCGCCGGCCCTGCCGCGCCCCCGGTGCCTTGGAGGCTCGCGATCGCGCGGGCAACGCGGACATCGAGCTCCGCGGCAAGCACCACGAAGCAGATCAGGGTCTCGCCATCGGAGAGACCGAGGGCGTTTCCGACCCTGAGCAGCGGTGAATCCCTGCCGGCCGCTTTGCGCAGGCGCTGGACTGCCGCTTCATCCATCCGGTCGTGACGCAGGGGCCCCAGCCACGCAAGCTCGGGCGAATCAGCCTGGGGTGGGAGAAGCTGTCCCAGCGCGCGCAACGCGAGTTTTCGCAGCGCCTGCTCGTGGAGAGAGCCGGGATGCCCGCCCTCAGGCATAGGGATGTCCTCCCGGGGGTTCGAGAAAATGGAACCCAATGATGTATCCGAGCCAGGAAACCCAGCCCGGATCGGCGTCGAGGCCCGCGCGGCGGATGGTCATGTCGGCATCGGCCAGGGCGAATATCACGTCTACGTTGGTGTCGGTCGCATGGATCCAGGCCTTGCGGCGAAGCAGTTGTGCAAGGTTCAGGCCGCAGGCTCTGCGCAGCGCGCGCCGCACTGCTGCCATCCACCAGCGCAGCGATCGTTCGCCGGACTGGGAGTCGTGCGGCATGCGCCAGCCGAGCCACGCCGCCCAGGCAAATCCGTTCCAGCGGGTTTCGCTCTGCGTCAGCATTTCCTCCAGGGCCCGATCCAGGACGAACAGGCGTCGCAGGGGGTCGCCGGCCGGCGCCGATATCCGATCCAGAAACGCCGTGAACAGGGCGGCGACCAGGGGCCACCGGCAGTGGGAAGCCTGCAGCCCGATCCAGTCGTCGAATCTCAGGTGGCGAAGGACGTTCGCGACCATGAGCAGCCCGCCCGCTTCGGTTTCCTCGGCATCCGGGAGCCAGGGCGCGAGTGGGGAAGCGATGGGTTCGCGCGGCGCTCCGCGTGCCGGTACGTCGCGAACCCCTTCGGCATCATGAGGCGCGCGTTGCGGGGTTCCGGGACCCGGGAAGGATCGAGGGGGTGGCCTTCGAATGGGGGAGGACGACGGCACCTCGACCACCGGGCCCGATGGCTTTGGTTCGGGCGCCGCCGGCGGAGAATGAGAATGGGAAGCTGCGCGCTCTCGGACCGACCAGGCGCGGAAGACGGCATCCACTTGCCGGGTGTCCGGGATCCCATGATGCGTCGTGGTCCAGACGGCAACCGCGAGCAGGCGTACCCGCCAGTCGCAGGCAAGTTGTTGCCCGCCGGGTGGCGCTACGAGATTGGCCAATGCCGCCGCAGCCAGGCCGACTGCGGCGAATTCGAATCGGTCTGGCCGGGGTGCCGGCGCTCCGGTCGCTGAATTACCCGGCGCTACTTCCCGGGCCGGCGATCCGTCCGACCGTGCCTTGGACTGGGGGTACCCGTTCGCGGGGCGCAACTGTTCGAATTGCGACATCTCCGGTGGCGCGTCGGCGGGCAACAGATCCATGAGCGCCTGCATCCGCTGCCGAGGCCAGGTCACCATGGCGGAGGCCAGGGCGCGCCAAGCGGGCTCGTGACCGAGGGTGGCGGCGATGAGCCGGAGCGCGTTGAGCGCGGGACTCTCGGCGGGGCGAAAATCCGGTACCAGGCTCGGCCAGTACCAGGCTCGGGTGTCTCCGCCGCTGACGACAGCTCCCAACAGCGCCGCGCGCGCCGTCTCCGCATCGGGTGCGAACACGATGTCGGCGTCCGGCCCCCGGGGGTCGTCGAACGCCACGGCGCGGATGCTGGCGTCCCGCCACACGCGCTCGAGTGCCAGGGTGACGCTGCGGCTGTTGGCGCCGGCGGCAAAACGCGGTAGGCAAAGCCGGCGCACCACCACCAGCCGGCCCAGGTCCTGAAAGTCCGCGGTGCTGAGCGCGTCCTCCAGCAGAAAGCGCGCACGCGCTTCGTGGCTGCCTTCGGCGAGCTTCAGTCGGGCACGCCCCACCACGCGCAGCGTCGCGCCCGTGCGAGCAGCTCGCCATGCCTGGTCCAAGTGCCTGGGTGTCATGGCCATGGCTTCAAAGGAGCTTGAAACTCCCGCCGAGTTTGCCCGCCATGTAGGACTGCTTTGACTGCTTCTGGGCCACGGCGTCCTTGCGGGCGGCAGTCGTGGCCTGCTGCTTGGCCTTGGCCGAATCCGCCATGGCCTGGTCCGCCCTGGCCGCGGAGGGCGTGGAAAGGGGCGGCCCCGCCTGCACCTGCACACGCATGGTGGCGTCCACGGTGATTTGGGGCGCCATGACCTGGGTGATGCGCGCGACGCTGCCGGCCGACGATATGTCCTCGAGCACCGCCCGCGCCACCACGCTGTTGGTGGCCGGCGCATGGACCAGCACCTGCATCCCGATCCTGGCGATCCTGGGATCAAGGTCCAGCTCGAGCTTCCCGTCGAGCGCCGGAATCACCGGGCGGCGGACGCGGGCCGAGATGATGCGACGCACGGGCGCATGGGCGGACAGCAGCAGGCAAACCTGCACCAGATCGTCGATGGCGGCGACGGCGTCGTCTTCCGCCTCGACCTGCTGGAACATCCAGTCCACCATCATTTGCATCTGCCGCCACTGGATGTAGTCCACCCCGATCCCCTCGTCGCCAAAGCCAGGCAGCACCGTCAGCGAACGCAGGCTGGGCGGGGAATCCAGTTCCGAGAACAGTTCCGCCCAGCGCAGGCGCGTTGCCGGAGGCACCCCGGAGAAGGCGGAGTAAAGGCAGCCCGCGACGCCGGCAATGTCGTCCAGCAGCCCCGCGGCTTGCAGCGTGACGTCCTTGGACGGCGGTGCCGCCCGCAGCAGGTCCGCGATGGATGCCACGCTCTTCATGGAATTGATGGCCGACTTCCAGGTGTCGGTCTTCGCCTCGCCGAGTGCCTTCGCCGCCGCCTGGGCACTGCGCTGCACGCGCTCGCCGTGGGCGGAAAGGGTCTTCTTCAGCAGCCTGGCCACCTTCGTGTCCTCTTCCTGGAGGGCAATGGCCTTGGATGGCGCCTTTTGCAGCCGCTCCTGGGATGCGTCGGCCAGGCTCTGGAGCAGGTCGACGCGGTCGAACTTCTGGAACAGCGGAATCGCGCGCCTGAACCAGCGGGCGGGGACTTCGCGCAGGGTGTCCACCATCTGCTGCAGGTCGGAGGGAATTTCGTCGGACTCCTTGCGGCATTTGGGCACCGGGTCGGACACAACAGCGGGTTCCGCAGCCAGCACGGGAAGGTCGACCAGGGTGCGCGCCAGCCGCGGGCGACGGAACACCAGGAACGGGACATGCTCCTGGAGGATGGATTTGCGCCGGGCGATGAGCTGGGCAACCCGGGCCACCTCTTCCGCCCGCAGGGAGCGGGCCACCGACAGGTCGTGGCGAACCTCGGCCAGGCGGGCGGCGAGGGAAGAGAGACTGGACTGCAGGGAAGCGATGATGGTCAGGATCCGGTCCCGGGCGGCCGTGGCGTCGTTCTTCATGCGCCGGTAATCCTCGGCCCGCAGCTCGACGCCGCGCAGGAAGCGCACCATGTTGTCGATGGCGTCGATGCCACGCTTGAAGTAACCGGCTTCGTGGAGATCCTCCGCCGGCTCCAGGGTGTCAAAATCCACGAACTTGCCCGCGGGAGCGGCCTTCAGGCCGGCGACCGTGAGGGCAGCGGCGGGCCCGGCCAAAGCGTCCTTGTCCTTGAAGCCGTAGACGCCGATATCATCGACGACGAGGCCGGCCCCCTGCAGGATGTCGATGCCGCCGAGTACGAAGTCGGATTTGCCCTTGGCGGCGGTATTGCTGGTGATGACCGACGCGGATCCGGTTAGTCGCTCACCCACCGTCACCGTGTTCAGGGTCGCGCCGATGAGGCTGGCGCCCGAGACATCCACAGTCTTGGGCTCAACCGCTCTGGACACGATGGCCGTCTTGCCGACGTCGCCGGCGATGGCCTTCTCCGCGGACACGGATGGCGCGGGTTCCTTGGCCGCGAGCATCACCGCGTCTGTCCTGGAAGCGCCGGTGACGATGAGGGGCTTCGATGGCGCGGGGGCGGGAGCGGGGGACGAGACGAGGGGAGTGACCGTCCTCGTACTTATCGCCACGGAGGCCTTGGCGGTAGCCGTCGTCGATTTGGGGGCCGGCGGCACCGGAGCCGACGAAGCACGCTTGAAGTATTCCGCGAACTCCTTTTCGGTCGCAATCGGGTTCTCTTCGCGCTTGACCAGCTCCGCCGCCGTGGGAGACGTGAGGAAGCGCCCGGCTTCCTCCACACCCAGCACGCTCTGGCGAATGCGGAAGATGTCGGTGCGTGCACGCAGGAAACCGAACTCGATGTGATCGCTGGCGGCGTCGATGCGGGTCTGCAGCCTCTGAATGAGCTCCTTCAGGCCCGCGTCCACGGGGCGCGGGTTGGGGCGGTTCGGGTCCTGGGTTCCCTCGCCGAGTTCCACGCTCAGCTTTCCGTTCAGGTACTTGGAATAGCTTTGCACCAGGGAGTCGATCTCGGCGACATGGCGCGTGCCCTCCGTGTCGACGGTCAGCCCCAGCGCAGCGTCCTCGTCGGGCGTGAAGCCTGCGCCCTGTTCCACCCAGTCCCAGCTCCCGGTCGAGACGGCACCGGGGGGGAGGGCGTCCGCGAGCCAGTAGGTTTCCTGCCCCTGGGACAGGCGGCCGGCGTGGCCCCAGTCCACGATGCAGCTGGAGGCTGCGGACAGCACGCCGAATTCGATGTTGTCTATCGTCGCGCCACCCAAGGCCGGGACCAGGGAGACCGGCGCCGCGAGGCGAGTCCATTCTCCGGGGGTTGGCAGATCACCGGCGTCGATGGCGCCGGACTCGATGGCACCATGGCCCCATACCAGGCCGATCCTCGCGCCGCCGGCGAGATTGACGCGCAGGCCCAGGGCGGTCACGTTGGCGTCAGTGCGCACGAAGGCAATCAGGGAATCGCTGGCCGCGAATTCCTGGCGCAGCTGGGCATCCTTGAAGCCGTGCCAGTGGGCTGCGCCTGCGGCGTCCACCCGCGCGCGGCGCACCCGGACGAAGGCCATGGCGTCGAGGGCGCCGCTTTCGTCGGGCAGCGCGTTGTCGTCATCTTCGGAATAGCTCGGGGTCCTGCCGTCCGCCGAACGGGCAAGGGTGTCGAGGCGCCGGCGCAGGCCGTCGCGCCGGGTGAGCAGCTCCAGGCGCGAGCGCTCCAGGCGCGCGACCTCGAGATCGAACAGGGGATGGATGCGCTCGTCGAGCTTCAGCAGGTCCGGCTCGAAATACCGGGCCGGCACCGGGACCAGAATCTGCACCTGGTCGCGAAGGGAGAGGTTGAAGGGAAGCAGCGGCGACGATTCCGCGATCAGCGCATCCGCCATGTCCAGGGGTACCGGCTGGGCCTGCACGTCGAAATTCGGAGGAAACACGTATTGCCGCCCGGCCGCGAAATCCGCCGCGGTCTTGGGCAGCACGCCCGCCGGCGGCAGCCAGTCGAACTGGCGCGCCAGGTTCGCTGCGTCACGCTCCTCGGGGGCCACTTCTGCCAGGTGCTCAACAAGCTGGGCAACCCGCGCCTGCCATAGCACGTCGTCGCCCGAAAGCGGAACCAGGGCGCTGCGATTGCGCCGTCCGCCGCCCTGGCGGGCAACGGCGGCCCGGTCCGAGAACGCCGGGCGGAACTGCCCGTCGAAGCCGATCACCGCCAGTGACACCCCGGCCGCTTCCCAGGGCCAGCCGGGCGTCTCCGCCCGCGGAATCATTCCTCCGCCGGATTCGATTTCGAACAGCCTGCGCACCGAACGCAGGCTCTCGCGGCTCAGCCTCTCGCGCTCGGCATTGAAGATGGCGTAGGCCAGGCGGTTGCGGAAGCGGGGGTCGAGAGTGGCGCCGTCAGTCGTCCACAGCGGCAGCGACTGGTCCGCGGGCCAGGGCACCCACAGGAGCCGCAAGCCGTCCTCCCAGGCCAGCTGCGAGTAGGCGCTCTCGCCGGTGGCGTTGGCGCAGGGCGAGTCCAGTTCCCCGGTGCGGTCGATGGCCACCGTGACCGGCTGCGCCACCAGGACCATGGCGTGGGGCAGGAGGCCGGGCCGGGGCAGAGCCCGGGATCCGTCCAGCAGGTCCCCGAGCCTTAACGATTCCCCGTCAGCAATGCGCTTGGCGATTGCCGCGTCGTCATCGGTCAGGTGCGCGGAAAGCGCCGCCGGGTGAAAGCTGATCTCGTCGGCGTTGAGGCGCATGGGATACGCCAGCTCCACGTCTTCCCCGTCGCGCGTCACGGCGTGTCCGGGCATGACCAGGAGCCGCCCGCTCTCCAGCGCCACCTCGAGGCCGTCAATGATCCCCGGGGCCACCGCCTGTCCGAGCAGGGCGGTGGCGGTCATGCGAACCCGCTGCTCGGCGGTGAGCGCGACGTGGGTGAGCGCCCGCTGGGGAAACAGGTTCATCCGGCTGCGTACGATGGGCTGCCGGGGCGTGGGCGTGGCGTAGGGTTCGATGGGCGGCGTCACCGCGAGAACCCGCTCGCCCGGAATTCGAGACCCGACATCGCGAATGATCTTCATGGGTTCCTCCGGTAAATCCGTGTCACGGTTGGCGTCAGGGGCTCATTGCGGGGTATCGGGTCCACCGAGGCCGGAGTCGACCAGTTTTTTGACGCCGTCCACCTCGCCGCCGGCGGCCAGTTGCGCCAGCCTGGCGCCGAAATCGGCGCGGGCGGCGACCGGCAGCAGGCGCGCGGCGAGGTCGAGCTGGGGCGCCACCCCGCTCTCCGCGATGGTCTTCGCCGCCTCCTCGCCCGACAGCAGCTTGCGCGTTTCCTCGTCCGCGGCTTCCCGCAATCCGTCGAAGCCCTCACCCAAACGCGGGTCACCGAAGTTGCGCGCCACGCCGAGCACGGTGGCGTGGGCTTCGTCGGGCTTCACCTTCTCGACCGCCTTCAGTGCGGTGAACGCGCTTCGACGCAGGAGGTCCGAAGTGGCCAGGGTCTTGGATTCCACCAGCCCGGTGGAGACGGCGAGGCGGGGCGCAGCCAGCACGTTGACCGTTTCCGCCAGGGCGAGCCGGGGCAGCTTGGCGGTGAGGGTCTTGAATGCGGTGGCCGCCTTGTCGGCTTCCAGGCGCTTGTCCACTTCCTCGTCCAGCGCCTTGGCATTGCCCGCGAGGCGCAGGGTGGCGCTGGAGATTTCCGAGTAGTAGGGCAGCTGCCGCCGGCGCAGGAACCAGAAGGAGCCCCGGTTGGACTGGCGGGCGGAGTTCTGGGCCGCGGCGAGGGCGGCCTGCCAGGCCTCCGCCAGCGCCTGCTCCCGGGCGTCCGGCGGCGGAACCGCCAGTGGACTCGCGATGCGGATCAGGGACTCGAAGGGCAGCCGCTTCGCCAGCATCCCGGGGGCCGCTGCGCGCACGGTCCGCGTCACGTTCTCGAGATTGCGCTTGAGCAGTTCCAGTTCCTGGCGCGTGACCCCGGCGACGATCAGCACCGAGAGATGGTCCAGGTCGTCGTCCGATGCCGAGAGGTCGATGGGCGGCAGCGCCAGGGCGTCGTCCACCAGGGCCGCTATTTCGTCCGTCGGCACGAACGCGAACTCGCAGTCCACCAGGGGAGGAAAGAAGGCCTGGGTGAGGGTGGGGCGCCCGAGCTGGGTCTCGAACTTGAGGGTCGAGGCCGGGATCAGCCCCACCGGCGGCAGCACCTCGAAGAACCTTGCCGCCGAGAAACCATTGCTGACCGTGCCGGCGCCGATGTCGTCCACATGGTCCAGGTGCTGCTTGAGCCAGGCTTCCAGCAGGGCCCGGGGACGCTGTCGGAGGCCGGCGGCGATCGTCGATTCCGCGCCAACCTCCCGGCGCACCATGAATACGTCCAGCCAGCGCAGGGCGCCGCCGTCCAGATAGACCATCGCGATGGGCAGCGCTTCCTGCAGCACGCCCGGACGCTGCCCGTCGAAGAAGATCTCGCGCGCCACGCGGGCGCGCTTGGCGAGGGCGTCCTCGGAACCCGCCCGGTCCGGGTAGGGAATGAGGGTCAGCGCCGTGGCCTCGACGATGTCGCCGTCGTGCACGGTGCGCTTGCCGTCGAGGGTGGTGGGATAGGCGGGAACGGGGTTGGAGGTGAACTCCACCGGACGCAGGGCCAGAACGAACAGGCCGCTGCGGTTCACGGTTCCCGCGGTGGCCAGCAGCTTGATGCCCAGCTGCGCGTCCACGGTCTGGCTCTCCGGAATGGCGTTCAGCCTCACGCGCAGCTCGGAGCCGATGGTCACCAGATCGCCGGCGGGGGTGATGCCGAGACCCGGTTCGACGATAACCTCCGGGTTGTTGGCCGTGGCGCCGGCCCCCAGACCCACCATCAGTCCGCGGATGACGCCGGCGCCGATGGCCTGGGCGAGGTCCGACTGGCGCCCCCGGATATAAGTCTGGTCGGCAATCAGGTCCGACGCCGTCAGGAAGCGGCCGTCAAAATAGAATGGCCGGCGGCGTCCGCCGTCGACGATGATGGCGCCGGCGTTGATCGCGGTCTCCAGGCGTTTCTGGTCCTCGGTGGTCTTTACGGTAAGTTCGTTGCGTGAAGTGTTGGATGCCATGATTCGCTCCTGGACTTGTCAGGCGAGTCCGCGCCAGGCGGTTGGATTGAACACGAGGGGTCGCAGCGAGTTGTCGGCGAGATCGACGGTGCCCGATGTGTCGGTGAGGCGCGCCGGATCGAGCTGCGGGAAGGAATTCGGGTTTTCCTGCAGCACCGGCACGGTGATCCGCGCCAGCAGGACCTTGTCCCAGTCCGCGACCTGGGGATGCTCGGCAAGCTTGGCGAGGCGCGTGGGTTCCGCGGGGTCGGGATCGACCCAGGCCGAGAGCACGTTATCCAGTACCCATTCCCGCCGCTTCTGTTCCCGGGCCGCGGGGTCGCCGGCCAGGCCCTCCAGCTCGGTGAGCTTGTCTTCCAGCCTCGGCAGCGCGTTTCCGGGGGACCTCAGGGCGTTCCCGGTTCCGGTGGCCGCGATGCCGAGAGTGAGCTCGAAGGCATCCGCCAGGCGCGCCGGCACCACGTAATCCGTCGCGTTGAAGGGGCCTGCGGCAAACGCGGGGGTCTTTCCATGGGCGCATTGGGCGAACCGGGCGAAGACATCGAACACCAGTTCGGCGGGCGAGCCCCTGACCGCGGCAACCACCGCCGCCCGGTCGGCGCTGTTGGAGGGCAGGCTCTCCTGCTGGTCCAGCCAGCGTTTGATCCGCAGGCATTGTTCCCGGCGGATCTCGATCAGGCGCCCCAGCCGGTCGAGGGCGAGTCCGGGAGCAACCTTCACCTCGAGCTCGGGATTCTGGTTGACCATGCAGGTCACCCGCAGTCCGGCCAGGGTCCCGAATCCGAACAGCGCGCTCAAGGCCCGGGCAAGACGCCCGCGGTGATACGCCTGCTCGGATTCGAAATCGGCGGCATCGAGAAGGACACCCGCGGCGTAGTGCACGCGCTCCGGCACGCCGATTCTCGAGAGCGTTTCGCTCACGAGGCTGTCGGTTCTCTCCAGGGCAAGGGACTTGTCCTCGGCTCCCATGGCATATCTCCTGTGATGATCAATTGGGCCGCAGGATCGTCAGCCCCGAAATCCTGGTTGGCGTCGCGAGATCGACCACCCTGATGAGCAGTTCCGCCGGGAGGCTCTCTCCGCTGGTACCCTCGACCACCAGAACCGCGCGGTAGATACCGGGCTTGAGCCGCGGGTCGAGCAGCACCGTCCGCTCGATGGTCCGCAGCGGAGTGTTCAGCGTCAGGGTGTCCACGGTTTCACTCTCCCGGGTGGTCCGCGCCTACGCTTGCAGCAGGGTCCAGCTGAAGGCCTTGACCTCTCCACCAATGTCGGTGGAGCGGTCCGCGGAAAGAGCGAACTTCTGCCCGAAGGGAACGGACACTTCCGGCGCCGGATTACGGATGCCCTGGGCGTCCAGCACGTCGATCACCGCCGTGGGGCGATCCTTGTCGATGATGATGATGGTGACCTTGGCGGGGTCCGACACGTTGCCGGCATCGTCCGTGACCACCAGCTGGAACACGTGCTTGCCCACCTTGAGGGGATTGGTACGGTCCACCGCCACCTCGAGCAGGCGGTCGGGCGCCAGCGCTTCGATGGTGGTGCTTACTCCGGGTTTGAAAACGGCCATTTGAACCTCCTGAATTTGAACATCAGCTGTCGTCATCCGGCGGCTGCGGGAGCAATCGCCAGCGGTAAGAAAAAATTTCCCGGCCGGGGGCTGCGGTGGAGTCGCCCCCGTCCAGGATGAAGCCCTCGCCGACGCCGGGTACGCGATCGGCCCTGGCGGCCGCCACCGGCTTGTCCGCGACCCGCAGGCCACCAAAGGCGCCAGCGGCGGCGTCCAGGGTGCCCAGCCCCTGCAGCGTATCCAGGTACCCGAGCTGTGAGTGGTCCAGGGTGACGGGACCGGGCGTTTCGGGCTCCTGCACGAAGGTGTCGGCACCGACCAGTGACGCAACGCCGACCAGCAGCGGGTAGCGCGCCGGTACCACGGAGACCTCCACATGGGCCGGGGCCGCGGCCGCCGCAAGCCGCCGCACCAGGCGCTGCTCGTCGGCATCCGCCTGGTCATGGAGCAGCACGGTGACGCGGTAGGCGAGACCGTCGTAAAGCGCGTGAACCGCGGACTCGCGCTCGTCGCGCTGGCGTTTCGCCTCAAAGGTGGAGGCCGCCGGGTCCTCGCTCAGATTCCGGAACAGGGCCAGGAACATCTTCGAGCTTTCGTCGCCAAGGAACAGCGAGTCGCCCACGAAAGAGTTTCCGCTCTGGGAGATGCCCGCGGTGAGCGGATCCCCGGCATCCGAGAGGTCGGCGCCGAGGATGGTGGCGAGGGTCCGGCGCAGGCGGAAGTTCTCGGCCACCACGATGCGCCCGCGCGTGACGCTCCCGTCGGTCGCGATATCCAGCGCCAGCTTCAAGCCTTGCAGGGTGCCGTGCCGGCGCGCGAGCCGCGGGCCATTGGCGATCATCCAGCGCGCCCGTCGCGCCGGGGTGCCGGGTTCCAGGGCAAGGCCGATCCAGCTGGCGAGCCAGGGCAGGCCGCCATCCGGCGCACCGAAGGCGTCGGTCAGTAGGTGGGCATGGGCGATGCGGTCCTCCATGGAGGTGAAAACACCCTCGAACAGGGCGATGAAGCGCTCCAGGAAATCGGCGCCTGTGGCGCCGCCGGGACGGTCCGCCTCGGCACCGAATACCTGCTCGCGGTAAAGCGCCGGGAGATACCGGTCGCGGTAGGACACGCGGCTCCCATAGGCGCGTAGTGCGACCAGCTCGGGTGTGCCGCGGCCGTCGCCGAACAGTTCCACCGCCACCCACAGGCGGCTGCCCTTCAGGGTGCGCACGGTGAGCCCGGCGCGCTGGATCAGGGCGGTGAAAAGGCCGCTGATGCCCGCCTTCCGCTCGCAGGTCAGGACGCTGGCCCCGCCCGGAACCTCGCTGGCGTCCCGTACCCAGGCGGTGCGCGGCGCCGCTTCCGGCAGCGCAGCGCGCACCTCCTCCGGAAGGACGGAGGGGTCGCCGACCAGATGGGGATGCCAGCCCGCCCGCCGCGCGGGATTGGCGGGAACGAATGCGGGCGGCCCGGCATCCGTGGCCGCGAGCCACACAATCATGGCGGCGCTGCTGGGAACCGAACCCTCGACATACAGGCGGTGCCAGGTGCTGATCGGGTCCTTCGTGTCAATCAGGCCGGCGGCGGGGCTCACGCGGGCGTTCGGCACCTGGTCGTCGGAAAAGTTGGCGATCACGCCGTAGCGTGCCCGCGATGCCAGGGAGATGCGGGCGACCGGGGCCGGCTCTCTTATGACCAGGGTTGACCTGCGCGGATAGAAGAGTTGCGGCAAGCCCTCGCCGGCCGGGACCGGAACACTGTTGACGAACGGCCCGGGAACCACGTCCGCCAGCGGATAGTAGTCACCGCTGGGCGTCAACTCGGCGACCTGTTCCAGGTGTCCCCGCGCGAGCCGGGACTGGAGTGCTTCCGGAAACGCGTAGACGAAGACGCCAGGGTCGCGCTGGGGCAGGGGATCGCCTTGCGCATCCAGGGGGGTTCCATCGGTCATGAGGGCGACGCGCTCCTCGTCAAGCCAGCCCAGTGCATGGGGGAACCGGGGTCCCGAAATTCTGAGCGCCGGGGACAGCGTCCCGTCCGGGGTGAGCACGCGCACCTGCGCTCCGCCGGCCGCACGCACCGAGAGCACGGCGAGCAACCCCCTGCCGCTGCAGGCGATGGACACGGCCCGCTCGCCGGCCTCGAACGACAGGTCGAAAATGCGCACCCGCGGGGGATTCGGATTGAGTTCGCAGGCCTCAAACCGGCTGTTCTTCTCCCGCGTGATGTCGACCCCGGTCTCGGACAGCGGCAGCCCTTCACTGCGCGCCAGACGGCCGGCGGCCGAGTCCAGCACATAGACCCCGCCCCGGGGCGAGGCCGCGAGTTTCTGCGCGACGAAACCGTCCGGAAGATCCAGCAACTGGGCGGGAAAGCGGCTTCGGGTATCCAGGATCCACAGGCCGCTTCCCCCCGCAACCCACAGCAGGTCGTCGGAGGAAATGGCGAGGTCCCGTACCGGGCGTACCTGGTCGGGAAGCGTGATGGCGATGGGGCGCAGACGGCTATTGGTCGGAGCCAGTGACGAGACCGAATACAAGGTTTCCGCCGTCGGATCCCAGACCACGAAATTGCCTGCGCGGTCCCGCGCCATGGCCGGCGCAAGCGCGATGGCGGCGGCTGAGTTGGGTTTCTCCTGCAGCCCGGGTAGCACGGCATGGCTCGCGAGGCGCGCCGAGGTAAGGACGTGGGCGTGACTCGCCTCCACCGTGCTGATGGGGCCACCTTCCGCGGGCAGGCGCCACCCTTGGAGTCCGGCGTTGAGTGCGAGGCCGAAGCAGCGCAGTCCGTTGGCGTCCATCAGCAGATGTCCGGGACGATGGGGACCGCGACCGTGCTTGCGCCGGCTCCGCCTGCGGGCCCAAAGGGGGAGTCGAGGGACGCCGGCGCGTCCACGCCTTCCACCACCAGCAGCGTAGTCAGTTCCGGAAGCTCGAAGGGTTCCAGCGTGAACGTGCTGACCGCCTTGCCGGCTCCCGCCACCTCGCGGAATTTTCCGTCGCTCAGCTCGAACAGGCGCACTGCGGATACGCCTCCCACGCCGGGGACCCGGGCCGCGACGACTTCCAACTCCCGGTCCGTGAGCGGACGGCCCAGGGGGTAACCGCCGTCGGAAGGCGCGTTGGCGGCCCGGCTCGCCGCCCAGTCGCCCGCGCTTCCGTCCAGCCCCAGGGGGAGGGGCCAGAGATGACGGCGCAGGGCGATGCGGACGTCGCCGAGCACCCGCTCGCGGGGAAAACCGTCGCTGATCTGCACCGCCACCGAGACTCCCAGGGGCTTGTAGACGCAGCCGATGGCGTAAAGCTCGGTGGCGAGCGGCCGGCGCAGATCAAGGAAAGCGTGGACCGTCTCCAGCAGAGGGCGGTCCGCGCGCGGATACGGCGCGGTGAAATCCTGGGTCGCCTTGGCCGGGAGCACCATCACCGACACCACGCCGGGAATGTCCCCCTGGCGCTCGTGGGGCTTGAAGCGGGGCAGCACTTCCACGCGCCCGACGCTCACGCCGGGGGCCTCCTTGGCCAGCGCGCGGTAGTCGTCCATGGTGACGGCCCGGTCCCGGTGCCGGAAATATCCCGGTATGCGGCGCTCGGCCTCGACGATGGTTTCGCTGTCCGCGCCACCTCGGGTCGGCAGCGCCTGCACCACCTTGAGGGGCTTGTCGGGCTTTCTGCGATTACCGGTAACCAAGTCGATCAGGGAGTCGAGCTTGGCGAGGGATCCGGGGGCCTGGTTCCCGGCGCGCCCCCCGCCCACCCGTAGCCCCCGCGCTATGACCTGGCTGCCCGCCGAGGGCACCCGTCCGTGGACGCCGTCGCCGAAGCTTACTGATCCCGCTTCCGGATCGAGGCGGTAGACCTGATCCAAAGGTCCCCAGGCGCCGAGGTCGTCCACGGCGACCCAGGGCGCGTTGCCCGCTACCGGATCCCTGACTTCTATGCGGAGGGTCGCCGCGTCGACGCTTCCCCTGGATACCGTTCCGAGGTCAAAGGACTGGTCCGAACCGCCGTCCGAGGTTCCCACCGCCCGCGACGGGACATCCTCCTGTTGCTCGATCTCCACGGCATTGATGCCGATCCAGGAGAGCTTGAGGCTGCTGACGGAAAAGTCGGGACGCACCCGCAGCCGGAGCCAGGCGACGAGGCGCTCCGCATCCGCCGGAGCGTCGAGGCGCGGTGGCGTGTCCCCGACCCCGGCGCCGAGGTTCTCCCGGGGATCATTGCCGGGGGCGCCGATTTGCGAAATCGCGGGCAGGCCGAGGCGCACGATGCCATCCCGGTAGTATCCCTGGGTGGTGTTTTCCAGCTCTTCCAGCACCAGCATGGTCGGCGCGCCGGCGGCGTTGGCCGGCAGCTGGCCCGTGGTCATTTCCCAGATGACGGGAATCCGGGCGCGGCTTCCGATGTCGTCGGTGAGGCCGGGAACGTCGTGAGCCAGTGCGACGCCGACATTCATTGCCCGGGGTGCGCCGTCGGCCCCCTTGTCGAGGGTGGCGCTGGCGGCGGCCCTGGCCTTGGCACTGGGTGCCATGAGGGCGATCCACAGCGACTGGTCCACGGTGTCGGCGACAAAATCGACGCCGGCCGGGTTCATGGCGCTGTTCTCGAAGATCTCCGTGGTCATGTATCCGGCCGGCTGCTGGCCCTCGAGCCGGTACACCGCTGTCAGGTCGGGGAGCAGTGCGTTGAACGTCTTCTGCTCGTCGGCCGTCAGCGCCCGCTTGAGGTAGGCGCGGCCCTGGAGAGGATAGGCGGTTACAAAGTTCACGGTGGAGAATGGCACCGGCTTTTCGATCAAGGCCCTGGGGGGCACGTCCACGGCCTTGGGGTCCCGCTCGTCATCGACCTGCAGGCCCACGATGCCGCGCGCCCGGACCGCGGGCTTGAGCGGCATCCCGAGCAGGCGCAGGAACGCCAGGCGCTGCCGCTCGGGAATGAGGTTGGCCCGGTAAAGAATGGTGTCGCCGAGCCAGGCAAAGAGTTCGATCAGGGTGCGGCCCGGGTCGCCGGCGCGGGGATGGGTCCATTCCGGGGTATGCGCGGGAATGCGCGCAACCAGCTCGGCAACCAGGTCGTCGAAACTGCGATCGTCGAGGGCCGGCGGGTTAATTGGCATTCACGGCCTCCATGGCGAGGGTGATCCCCACCCGCCCGGGCTGCTGCGTGCGCTTGATTCGATAGGCGATCTCCACCTTCACGCCGGTGGGGACTCCCGAGAACGGGTCGCTGACCGGATCCACGGCGATCCCGTCCACGGTGATGCGCGGCTCCCAGCGTGCCAGGGATTCCTGCACTAGGTCGTGGATGCGGCTGCGGGTGGTCACGGTGTTGGGTTCGTTCAGAAGATTCTCGAGGCCGCCGCCGAAGGCCGGGCGCATCAACTGCTCTCCGGGGCGGGTGGAAAGCACCACCTGGATCAGCTCGCGCACGCTTTGCGCCAGCGTCGGATAGCCGAGCCGCCCCTGGGCGTCGGGAACCGGCAGCAGGGGCCAGCCGATCGGCTCGGGAAATGCTCGTGGTTTGCTGTCAGCCATGGAGCATCCTCACTTGCTCTTCGGGAACGGAATGCAGATCTTCAGGAACGGCAGCCAGAAGAAGATCAGGTTCAGCAGCTGCAGGAAAATGTTGAGGACGATGAACGCGCACAGCGTGATGATCGGGATCGAGAACGAGCAGATCCACATCAGGTCGATACCGCCGCCGCCCTCGCCGTCGCGCAGCTTTTTGGGGTCCGACTTCAGCAGGGCCGCCAGTTTCGGCGGCAGCACGAATGCGATGTTGGGTTTCAGCTTCTTGAGCTGGTTGCGGTCGAGCAGGTCGGGCAGGGGCACCATGTTCGGCGCCGCGCCCGCCGATTCATACCAGGGCGCGATGGTGAACGGCTGCGAGTACTCGGACCACACCAGCTGCGGCGCGCAACCGGAGCGGTGCGGCTTGATGCGCACAAACGCGCGCAGGACGTAGCGGGGCTCGGTATCGCTGGTGTCCGCCTCGAACCTGCCCTTGGCCGGCTTCAGCTTCCGGTACTGGGCATCCAGGCAGGCGAGGGTCTTGGCGAACAGGGTCGCCGCCCGGGCGGTGGAAATCGAACGGATGCGGTGCGGCATGCGGAAGCTCGCGCCCGGTTCGACGTCCAGCAGGACGTCCCGCGCCTGGCGCAGGAACTCGCCTGCCTGCCCCGTGGTGGTGACGGTCTTTCCGGCCACGGTCTGGTCGAACTCGACCATCAGGCTGTTGAGTTCGGCAAACAGCGCCCGGGAAGCCGCGGAATCTCCGAAGGCATCGAACTCCACATGCAGCTGCAGCACCAGCACGCGTAGTGGTTCCAGCTGCTGATACTGGGTCTTCAGGGGCGTGCCGTCGGGCTGCGCCGCGGCGCTACGGGCCCAGTCGCTGGTGAATACGTTGCCGGGCAGCGCGAAGGCGCGCGGGCCTCCGGCCTTCAGGTAGCTGACGAGATGTCCCTCGAGGTCGCTTCGCTCCTCGCTGGACTGACCATAGCCTGGAGAATCGGGGGGAGATTCGGTCTGCTCGCTGGAGGCCACCGGGATATTGCCGAACAGCAGGGTCTTGCCCGCGGCGGCGCACACCTTGGGAGGGGCGACGAAAAGGGGTATCACCTGTTCCGTGACTTCCGTCTTGGCATCCGTGATGCGCGCCGCACCGGCGTTCAGCAGGCGCCGGTTGCTGGGAAGCATCCGGTCGAGTTGGGGGTGGCCCACGGAAGCCGCCAGGGTCCGCTTGTCCGCCGCCGGATCGAGCTCTTCGTCTATGGGTTCCCAGCCGAAGTGCTGAGTGCCGGCCTTGATCCAGGCTTCGCGCCGGGCGCCCGCAACGCGGCGGATCACCAGGCCGGCGCTTTCAATCTTGCGGGGGTCGAGGCGCGGCTGGCCGGGCTCCTCGCAAAAGGCTTCCAGCACGGCCAGGTTAAAGACGCGCTGCACCGGGGCGAACAGGCGCAGCGCGCCGCCATCCGACGCGGGGGTTGTCGCCCGAAGTCCGGCCCAGGCCCCGGGGTCGGCGAGCTCGGCGAGCAAGCCCTGGATGAAGTCCTGATCCTTGCGCTCGACGATCAGGGGCGGCGTGGCCTTGTCTTCGTGGTTCGACGCCCGCAGGCCGGCCAGCCGCACGCGATGGGCGCCGCGGGTGCTCTCGGGAACGCGTAGCTTCAGGGTTTCGGCCGAGCCGGTCATGGCCTTCTCACCAGATGTTTCCCGCGCCAGGGGTGTAGGAGCTGGAGATCACCGAGGTTGCCTGTAGCACGTTGCAACTCACCACGCCGGAAAAGGTGGCGATCGCCGAGTCCACCGTGACTGAGCCCGCGCTGACGCGGACGGTGGATGCCTGAACGCTCACCTCGGCGGCGGCCTGGACCGTTACGCCGCCGCTGTCGATGGTGACCGTGTTGCTCGCGCCCACGACCTCGACCTTGCCGCCCGCCTCGTCGGTGATGGTGAGGGTGACGCCTCCCGGCGTCTCGCATTTGATGGTCGCCGTCGCATCGCTTTCCTCGATGATGGAGATCTTGGTGCCGGCCTTGCCGGTGATGGTCCATCGGTCCACCCGGCCGTTCAGCCGCTCGGGAGGCTCTGCGGATCCGTTCCACAGCCCGCCCACCACGACCGGCGCCCGGGGATCGCCGTTCACGAACACCACCAGCACCTCGTCGTTCACGTCCGGGATGAAAAATCCGCCGCGTCTGTCCCCGGCAAAGGGGCAGGCGACCCGGGCCCACAGGGAAACATCGCGCTCGGTGTCAGTGGCGTACAGTTCAACCTTCACCCGCGCCAGGTTGAGGGGATCGTTCACATCGGTGACCCGCGCCAGGTGCGCCGCGCCCAGGGCGTGGATGGGTACCGCAAATTCGCCGGCCGGAATAGCGTCTCTTTTCATGGCTGCACGGTCATTGAGGATTTCCGAAATAGGCGCTTTCCGCGCTGAACGCGGTTTCGTAACCGCGCCGCATGTCGTAGCGGTGCTCGCAGGCGGTGACGTAATAGGTGTTGTCGAAGCGGGGCGACACGTCCGTGAGCCGCACATGGGAGCCCACCCTCAGGGAGGGATTTCCCTCGGCCACGCCTTCCAGCTTCACGAACCGGCGGGCGCGGCATGCGAACTCCGCCTCCGCCAGGGCGCGGGCCTCGGTCTGGGTGAGCGCCAGGCGGTGCGCAACCTGCTCGGTGCGCTCGCCGAAGGCCTCGGCTAGGAGGTTGCTCCCGGTGCGCCCGCTCCCGGGTCCGAGGGCGGCGGCGCTGCCGCTGCCCTCGATGGCCTGCCCCTGGGCGTAGTCAAAGCCGGTGACCCGCACCTCCGTCGCCTGATGGGCCAAGTCCGCAACAGCCCGGATCCGGTGGAGCTGGCTGTGCAGCCGCAACTCTATTGCCGTGCGGTTCACGTCCGCCCACGGCGAGACGTGCAGCTCGCCGGCCACGATCTGGAAATCTGCGCCGTGCCGGGCCAGGAGGCGGCGCAGGAATCCCAGGTCGCTCTCGTTGAACTGAACCTCCACGTCCCCGGACTCCGTCAGTCCGGTAATCACCGGCGTCAGTCCCATGCGCCCGGCAACGGCCGACGCGATATCCGCCGGAGATTGCTCCTCGTAGACCTGGATGCGGCGCGCGAGACGCGCCTTCTGCGCG
>Ga0210334_11072823_pt1 | contig 22491 bp, 21 predicted proteins | sample S306metaT_FD_164440 | JGI IMG/M metagenome (GOLD analysis project Ga0210334, IMG submission 164440) | Metatranscriptome of estuarine sediment microbial communities from the Columbia River estuary, Oregon, United States - S.306 (Metagenome... | ecosystem: Environmental > Aquatic > Marine >... | reverse complement strand
CAAGGCCGAGCGCCTGACGGCAAAGGACTCCTTGCTGGGGAGCGGTGAACTCGAAGCGACGCTGAAGGCGGGCAAGCTGGACGTTCCCCGGATCAGTTTCACATCCCCCGATGGCGATCTCACCGGCGACGCAAGCGCCGATTTTTCATCCGGTCCGCCCCGCCTCCGGGCCCGGGCGGACGTCCCACGCTTCCGCTACGGCCCCTTGCTCAAGGCTCTGGACTATACCAGCGACGACCGGGGCGAATTGAGTCTGAAGTTCGACCTTAGCGCCAACGCCAGTCCGCGCGATATCGCGCCCCATCTCAATGGCAGCCTGGATCTCCTGGTTTTTCCGAGCGATAAACGGATCGCGAGTTTCGACCTTCTGGGGGGTTCATTACTACGTGTCCTGACCACTGCCTTCGACCCGGATTCCGGGTCCAAGCTCAACTGCGCGGTGGCGGGCTTCTCCGTCCGCGACGGCATCGCCAAGAGCGAGACGGTCCTGCTGGATGCCACCCGCGTCCGCGCCGCGGGCGATTTGGAAGTAAACCTGGAAACGCAGGCGCTGAGGGGCATTATCGCGCCCAAATCCAAGCGGCCCTCCGTGTTCACCGCCGAGGTCGCGCTGAATATCGGCGGCACCCTGAGAAATCCGCAAGTCTCGACGGCGCCGCAGGAGATCGCGATGGCCGCCGCCCGCAATATTTACTTCGCCCATGGCTTCCTGTTCGATGTCCTTTCCGGAAAGGATGTGCCGGCGGACGGCAGCGAGGAATGCCGCGCCATCTATCAACGGGTCTCGGAGTAATCGGACTGCGGGACAGGCCCGCGCTCAACCCCGCGCCGGCTCGAACGTGGCGTCCAAGTTGAGGTCGTCACAATAGGCAAGGAAATCGCTGCGCAGGGTGGAAATGTGGGCGTCCGCGGGGAGGCCCACGGTCATGCGCACCGAGAACATGGGCGCCCCGGTGTGGGGCGCCGGGTAGGTGTCCGTCTGCAGTTCCTCGATGTTGATGCCGTGGCGGGAAAAGAACCGCGCCAGGCTGTGCACGATCCCGGGATGGTCCAGGGCCACCACGTCCACGTGGTATGGAACGAGGGCGTGGGCCTGGGCCTTGTCCCGCGTCCGCGCGTGGATGATGGTGAGGCCGAGTTCCTTGCCCGCCGCCTCCAGCTGGCCCTCCAGCTTAGAGAGCGCCGCCCAAGTGCCCGCCACCCGCATGATGATGGCGAATTGCCCCCCGAGGACCGCCATGCGGGACTCGTCGATGTTGCAGCCGGCGTCCGTCACCCGGCTCGAAAACTTTTCCACGAGACCCACCCGGTCCTCGCCGGTGGCGGTGATCACGAGAAATTCAGGGGGCTGTTTGGTCATCGAGTGCTCGCTGCGGGGTCAGAAAAGCGGAACGCCCCGGAAAGTGAAAAAGGCCAGCCCCGGGGGCCGGCCCATGAAATCCTGGTGGAGCGGAGGAGGATCGAACTCCCGACCTTCGCATTGCGAACGCGACGCTCTCCCAGCTGAGCTACCGCCCCACGAAGCGCGCCATTATAGCCGCAAGCCCCTGCGGGAAAAAGCCTAAGCGCCCCGCCCCCGGCGGTAGGCCCAGGCCATCAGGCCGGCGCCCGCGAGGACCATGGGCAGTGACAGCCACTGTCCCATGGTGAAGCCGAAGGCGAGAAGGCCCAGAAAACTGTCCGGCTCCCGGGTGAACTCGACCGCGAAGCGGAACACGCCGTAGGCCAGCAGGAACAGTCCTGTGACCGCCCCGGTGGGCCGGGGTCTCGCGGAGAACAACCAGAGGATGAGAAACAGCGCGACACCCTCCAGGGCGAATTCGTACAGCTGGGAGGGATGGCGCGGGGCGCCATTCGCCTGGGGAAACACCACGGCCCACGGCACGTCGGACGGCCGACCCCAAAGTTCGGCGTTGATGAAATTGCCGATGCGCCCGGCGCCGAGCCCGACGGGAACCAGGGGCGCCGCAAAGTCCCCGATGGCGAGGGGGCTCTTCCCGGTCTTGCGCGCGTAGAGCCAGAAGGCCACCACCACCCCGAGCATGCCGCCATGGAAGGACATCCCGCCTTCCCAGACGGCGAAGACCTTGAGGGGCGATGCCAGGTAATCCGAAAACTTGTAGAAGAGGACGTATCCCAGGCGCCCGCCCAGGACCACTCCGAGGATGCCGTAGAACAGTGCGTCGTCGAACTCCCGGGCATTCCAGGGAGCGTCGGCCCGCGTCTTGATGCGGTAGCGGCCCAGGAGGAACGCGGCCGCGAAGCCCAGCAGGTACATCAGCCCATACCAGCGGATGGCGACGGGACCCAGGTGGATGGCCACGGGGTCGAAACCCGGATGCACCAGCATCGGTCGAAGCTTTCAATCCTTTTAGGAATCGCGCATTATAACCGCCCCGCCCGGCCGGGATTTCGGCTCCGTGGAGCCCACTTTCGCATCGAGGTAGATCCATGCCCGCTTACCGCTCACGCACCACCACCCACGGCCGCAACATGGCCGGCGCCCGCGCCCTGTGGCGCGCCACCGGCATGACGGACGCCGATTTCGGCAAGCCCATCATCGCCATCGCCAACTCCTTCACCCAGTTCGTGCCCGGCCACGTCCACCTCAAGGATCTGGGACAGCTGGTGGCGGGCGAAGTTGAGCAGGCCGGCGGCGTGGCCAAGGAGTTCAACACCATCGCCGTGGACGACGGCATTGCCATGGGCCACGGCGGAATGTTGTATTCCCTGCCCTCCCGGGAACTGATCGCCGACGCGGTGGAGTACATGGTCAACGCCCACTGCGCGGACGCGCTGGTGTGCATTTCCAACTGCGACAAGATCACTCCCGGCATGCTGATGGCCGCCATGCGGCTCAACATTCCCACGGTGTTTGTCTCCGGCGGCCCCATGGAAGCGGGCAAGATCAAGTGGAAGGGCGAGGAGCGTGCGGTTGACCTCATTGATGCCATGATCTTCGCCGCCGACGACCGGGTTTCCGACGAGGAGACCGCCCAGGTGGAGCGCTCGGCCTGCCCCACCTGCGGCTCGTGCTCCGGCATGTTCACCGCCAACTCCATGAACTGCCTGGTGGAGGCCCTGGGGCTTGGACTCCCGGGCAACGGCTCGGTGCTCGCCACCCACAAGGACCGGGAGCGGCTGTTCCGGGAAGCCGGGCGCCTGGTGGTGGCGCTGGCCAAGGCCTGGTACGAGCAGGACGACGCCTCGGTGCTGCCCCGCTCCATTGCCAGCTTCCAGGCATTCGAGAACGCCATGAGCCTGGACGTGGCCATGGGGGGCTCCACCAACACCGTGCTGCACCTGCTGGCGGCGGCCCAAGAAGGGGGCGTCCCGTTCACCATGAAGGACATCGACCGCATTTCCCGCCAGGTGCCGCACCTGTGCAAGGTGGCCCCCTCCACCTACCAGTTCCACATGGAGGACGTGCACCGGGCCGGCGGCATCATGGGCATCCTGGGGGAACTGGACCGGGCCGGGCTGCTCCACCGGGAGGTGCCCATGGTGCACGCCGGGTCCCTGGGATTCGCGCTGGAGCAATGGGACGTGCAGCGCACCGAGGACGCCAAGGTGCGGGAGTTTTATCGCGCGGCCCCCGGCGGCATTCCCACCACCGTGGCCTTCAGCCAATCGCGGCGCTACCCCGACCTGGACACCGACCGCGCCAACGGCTGCATCCGGGACAAGGCGCATGCCTACAGCCAGGACGGCGGCCTCGCCGTGCTCTACGGCAACATCGCCCGGGACGGCTGCATCGTGAAGACCGCGGGGGTGGACGCGGACATCCTCAGGTTTACCGGCAAGGCGCGGATATTCGAGAGCCAGGAGGACGCCGTGGACGGCATTCTCGGCGGCGCGGTGAAACCCGGCGACGTGGTGTTCGTCCGCTACGAGGGGCCCAAGGGCGGCCCGGGCATGCAGGAAATGCTCTACCCCACCAGCTACCTCAAATCCAAGGGACTCGGAAAAGTCTGCGCGCTGGTGACCGACGGCCGCTTTTCCGGCGGCTCGTCGGGGCTGTGCATCGGCCATGTTTCTCCAGAGGCCGCCGAGGGCGGCGCCATCGGGCTGGTGGAGGACGGGGACACCATCGAGATTGACATTCCGTCCCGCCGCATCCATCTCGCGGTGACCGACGCCGAGCTGGAGAAGCGGCGCAAGGCCATGGACGCGAAGGGGGCAGCGGCCTGGAAGCCACGCAGCCGCGACCGCGTGGTGACGCCGGCGCTGAGGGCCTATGCCGCGCTCACCACCTCCGCCGCGACAGGAGCGGTGCGCGATGTTTCGCAGGTGGAAAAGTAGCCGCCCATGACGAGGACATTCACCCCTCGCCGGCATCCCGGAGGGCGCTGCGCCCGTCAATTCGGGGAAGCCACGGGGAGCCAAGACGCAGCCGCGGGGGCAAGCCCTTGGGCCTGGAAAAATCCGCCAAGCTGCTGCTGATCCGCCACGGGCAGACGGCGGGGAACAAGCAGCGCTATGTGGGCTGGGAGGACCTGCCCTTAGACGAAGTCGGTCGCCGGCAGGCCCATGCCGTGGCAGACCTTCTGCGCGAGGAGCCCATTCACGCCGTGTACTCGAGCCCTCTCATCCGCGCGGTGGAGACGGCTCGCCCGCTGGCCGCGGGCCATCACCTGGATATTCGGACGCGGGAGGACCTCAAGGAGATCGACTTCGGCCAGTTCCAGGGCCTGTTGAAGACGGAACAGCACATCAGGCTACGCCACGATCATCAGTTCACTCCGATGCCGGGAGGCGAGAGCCTGCACGACGTTTATCTGAGGATCGGACGGTTTCTCGATGAATTGCGTCCCGAGCTCGCGGCGGGACGCACCGTGGCGGTGACCGGCCACTACTGGAGCAGCCGGATTCTGGCGGGCTGTCTCTCGGACATACCCTTTGAAGAAATGTTTGTCAGGAACAAGTACAAACCCGAGAACGGCTCCGTTTACGAAATGGTGTTCGGATTCCGCGGGGGCGAGCCGGTTCCGCGGAGCACGGGCTGGATCGAAGAAGGGGACCTGGTGCAGCCCGACAAATAAGTCGCCCCGGATAGCCGCCACGCCTGGCAGCTATCGTCCGCCAGCCTCCGCTTACCTGGGAAGAACGTTCGCGATCAGCCAGTCCGCGAGGTTGGCAGCGGACTGCTGCATCACCTGGGCCAGCCGGTAAGCGCCGCGCTCGGAGTAGTTCAGGAATGAATCGCAGACCGGCGCTTCCATGCCGGGGCTGAGGGCGTTGGTGCCGAGGGTGAAATAGACATCCTGGCCCGCTCCGCCTGACGCTAGAGCGAAGGCGGAGCCCACCGCCACCAGGCAATAGTCATCGTCCGCCTCCAGGGTGGTGGGACGGCTTTCGCTGCTTCGCAGGCCGTAGAATGCGATGGCGACCGAAATGCCTTCCGGCCCGTCGCGCCCTTCGCGGTTTCCGGGAGCCCGCTCGCGCAGGGCGTCAGCCACCAGGCCGGCAAAATCAAACTCCACCAGGGCAGCGCGAACCGGCTCGAGCCGACTCTGGAACTCGAGGCTGTGGGGCGGGCCCACCACCACGGCCGACGCGACAGATTCTCGAATGCCCGAGAACAGCACCAGGGGCCCCACGAACACGCCCGCCACGCCCTCCATGGGAATGTTCCGGCGTTCCAGCCGCTCGGGTTTTTCCTCGTTGGAAAGTCGGCCGATGTCGTAATGCCGGGTAATCTCGTCCCCGGACATCATGCGCACCGAAACTGCGAAGTGCGCCGGCCGCCGCGCCTCCTCGCCGGGAGACGACCCTTGCTGCTGGGCCAGCGCCGCCGGCGCGACCAGCGCCGTCAACAGCAATGGGAAAAAGCCTCGAACCAGGGACAAAAAACCTGCCGGCATAGGGATCTCCTCCCGGCCGATCATAGCAGAGGGGCCGGTGTAGTATCATGCCGGTGCCCGTTATCGCGTTCCCCGATGAACTCCACATTTTCCGATTTCGAGCGCGCTTTCCGCGGCCTGTTCCATGGCGTGATGAAGTGGGACGGCCTGACGCGCCTCTGGTCAAGGGTTGATCCCGGGGCCGGCTGGTATCTTTACGCCATCGGCGAGGATCCGCCGGCGAACCCGGCGAGCGCGAGCGACGTGGGCGAGTTCATGAAGCAGATGGACGAACTGCTGCGCAGGGAACACCGGGAATCCTATTGCGGCATCGTCTACGCCGATGACCTCGAGCACCCCCGCTTCATCAAGATCTTCGATCCCAACCATCTGGGGGTCTCCTGCGGCTCCAGCAAGAACCCGCCGTTGCCGGGGTGGACCATGAGCCTGATCGCTCCCACGGAGCTCAAGCGTTTCGGTCCCCTCCCGGAAAGCCGCCGCCGTTGGTGGCGGGCCCTGTTCAGCGCCGCCTGAATCTCCCCGGTCGTGACGCCCCCGCCGGTGTCGCGGGTTCAAATCCGAGGAATCTAGTCGGGTAAGTGTTAGCATCCTGTTTTCCCGCTTCGCAGTTTCTTGCCATGCCCAATCGTCTGACCCAGGAAACCAGCCCCTATCTTCGGCAGCATGCGGACAATCCCGTGGATTGGCATCCTTGGGGCCCGGAGGCGCTGGAACTGGCGCGGGAGCAGGACAAGCCAATCCTGCTTTCCATCGGATATTCGGCGTGCCACTGGTGCCATGTGATGGCCCACGAGTCATTCGAGGACCCGGACGTGGCGCGGGTCATGAACGAGCATTTCGTGAACATCAAGGTGGATCGGGAGGAACGACCGGACCTGGATCAGATCTACCAGGCGGCCCATGCCATGCTGGCCCGGCGCAGCGGCGGCTGGCCCCTGACCATGTTCCTCACGCCCGACCAGAAGCCGTTCTTCGGCGGGACTTATTTTCCCAAGGAGCAGCGTTACGGGTTGCCCGGTTTCAAGGATCTCCTGGGACGGGTGGCCGGGTTTTACCGGCAGAGCAAGGGGGAAATCGAGGAACAGAACTCGGCCCTGCTGCAGGCCCTGGACGGCACGGTGCCCAGGGCGACGCCGAGCCGGGACGCGGATAGGGGGGATCCCGCGGCGGCCGCCCTTGCCCAGTTCAAGGGGATGTTCGACATGGTCCACGGCGGGCTGGGTTCCGCGCCCAAGTTTCCCCACCCGGCGGAGCTGGAGTTCCTGCTGCGCCACCATGACGCAACGGGCGATGCCAACGCCCTGCACATGGCGGTCCTCACCCTGACCGGGATGGGGGAAGGCGGCATCTACGACCAGCTCGGCGGCGGGTTCTGCCGGTATAGCGTGGACGAAACCTGGACCATTCCCCATTTCGAAAAGATGCTCTACGACAACGGGCCCCTGCTGCGCCTCTATGCGGATGCCTGGTCCATTACGGGATCAGTGCTGTTCCGGCGGGTCGTTGAGGAAACCGCCGCTTGGGTCGGGCGCGAGATGCAGGGGCCGGAAGGGGGCTATTACTCGACCCTGGACGCAGATTCGGAGCACGAGGAAGGAAAGTTTTACGTGTGGACACCGGAGGAGGCCCAGGCAGTGCTGGACGCCGACGAGTATGCGGTGTCAGCGGCCCACTACGGCCTCGACGGGCGCCCCAACTTCGAGGGCCGGCACTGGCACCTGCGGGTCGCCAAACCGCTCGAGCGCCTGGCCGCGGAGTTGTCGCTGCCGGAAGCCCGGGCAAAGGACCTGCTGGAGTCGGCGCGACGGAAGCTGTTCGCGGAACGGGAGCGGCGCGTGCGGCCGGGGCGGGACGACAAAATCCTCGCCAGCTGGAATGGACTCATGATCAAGGGCATGGCCCATGCGGGCCGCGTCCTGGGCCACCCGGAATGGGTGGATTCCGCGCGCCGTGCAGCCCGCTTCGTGCGGGAGCACCTCTACCGGGACGGCCGTCTGCGGGCGGTCTGGAAGGATGGGCGGGCCCGCCTGAATGCCTATCTGGACGACCACGCCTTTCTGCTCGATGGCTTGCTAGAGTTGATGCAGGCGGATTTCCGGTTGGAGGAACTGGATTTCGCGCGGCGGCTGGCGGACGACCTGTTGGCCCGGTTCGAGGACCCGCGGGAGGGCGGATTCTTTTTTACCAGCCATGACCATGAGCCTCTCATTCATCGCCCCAAACCGGGTCTCGACAACGCCACGCCTTCGGGAAACGGCACTGCCGCCTTCGCCCTGGGGCGCCTGGGACACCTTCTCGGGGAATGCCGTTACCTGGACGCTTGTGAGCGCACACTTCGATTATTTGGCACGTCGTTGAGAAGCCATCCCAGCGCCTACGCGACCCTACTTGCCGCCCTGGAGGAATCCCGGCGTCCTCCCACCGTGGTGGTGCTGAGAGGTTCGGGCCAAGCCCTCGCGGAGTGGGAGGCTCAGTTGCGTTCTCAGCACGCGCCTCACGTGCTGAGGGTTTCCATCCCGGCAACCGTGGCCGGGTTGCCTCCCGCCCTCGACAAACCGGGCGCGGAAGCTGTCAACGCCTGGGTCTGCCAAGGCGTTAAATGCCTGCCCGCGATCAGCAGCCTCGAGGAGTTGCAGCGCGTTTCCAAATGCCGGGAACTTGTTTAGAATCCGGGACTCAGATTTTCGTCACAAACCAAAGGAGCACACATGAAAGCAGCTTGGATGGGCATCGTTGCGGTGGGCGCGCTGGCGCTGGTGGGTACCGCGCAGGCCAACGAAGAACTCGCGAAGAAGAGCGGCTGTCTCGCCTGCCACGCGGTGGACAAGAAGCTGGTCGGCCCCTCGTTCAAGGAAGTGGCCGGCAAGTACAAGGGCGACGCCGGCGCCCAGGCCGCCTTGGCCAAGAAGGTCAAGGAAGGCGGCAAGGGCGTCTGGGGCCAGGTCCCGATGCCGCCCAACGCTGCCGTCAGCGACGCGGACGTCAACACCCTGGTGAAGTGGGTGCTGTCCCAGAAGTAATCGGCTGATCGCGTTTCCCCACAAAGGGAAAAGGGCCGGCGCGTGCCGGCCCTTTTCTTTTGGGCAGTCAAATTGACACTCCCGGAGTGACTCCGGATAATCCGGGGCTCCGATTTCCTAACGCTGGCCCGCCCAAGGGCCTGATCCAGCAATCATCGCACCACTCTGCAAGGAGATCAGCATGCGCATTTCCCGAGGATTCCAGTTCATCGCCGCCGCGGCCACCGCTTTGGTGCTTTCGGCGTGCGGCAAGGAAGAAGCCCCGCCCGCGTCCAAGGCGCCGACGGCGGCTGCCGAGACCGTGACCGTCAAGATCGGCGTGGCGTCTCCCCTCACCGGTCCCCAGGCCCATATCGGCAACGACATCAAGAACGGCGTTCAGCTGGGCATCGACGACCTCAACGCCCAGGGACTCACCATCGGCGGCAAGAAGGTCAAGTTCGAACTGCAGGCGGAAGATGACGAGGCCAATCCCACCAAGGCCACCACGGTGGCCCAGAAGCTGGTGGACTCCAGGGTTGCCGCTGTCGTCGGGCACTTCAACTCGGGAGCGTCCATCCCGGCCTCCAAGATCTATTCCGACGCCGGTGTCCCGCAGATCTCGCCGTCCTCGACGAATCCCAAGTACACCCAGCAGGGCTTCAAGACCACCTTCCGCGTGGTGGCCCATGATGACCAGCAGGGCCCGACGCTTGCCAACTTCGCGGTGGGAAAGCTCGGCGCCAAGAACATCGCAGTCATTGACGACAGCACGGCTTACGGCCAGGGCCTGGCCGATGCGTTCGAGAAGACGGTCAAGGAACTGGGCGCCAACGTGGTCGCCCGGGAGCACACCACCGACAAGGACACGGACTTCACCGCCATCCTCACCAAGATCAAGGGCACGAATCCGGACCTGATCATGTTCGGCGGCATTGATCCCCAGGCCGGGCCCATGGCCAAGCAGATGGCCTCCCTGGGCATCAAAGCCAAGCTCATCGGGGGCGACGGCATCCAGACCCCGAACTTCATCAAGCTGGCCGGCGACGCCTCGGAAGGTCAGATGGCGTCCATGCCCGGCCTGCCCAAGGAGAAGATGCCGGGCGGCCAGGAGTTCATGAACAAGTTCAAGTCCAAGTTCAATGCCGAGGTGGAGCTTTTTGCGCCCATGGGCTATGACGCGGTGTTCGTGTTCGCGGACGCCATGAAACGCGCGGGCTCCACGGATCCCGCCAAGTTCCTTCCCGAAGTCGGCAAGACCAAGCTACAGGGAGTCATCGGGCCCATCGAGTTCGACGACAAGGGGGACCTGCGCAACGGCCCCATCACCGTCTACGTGGTGAAGGGCGGGAAATGGGAAGCCCTGGAGACGGTCGTGCCGGGAGGCGCGCCGGGGCCCCAGGCGGCGACCGCCCCCAAGATACCCGCGGGCGCCACCCAAGCGGGCTACTGATCGCCTCATCCCACCTGAACTGACGCGCGCGGCACCTTCGGGTGCCGCGCGCGTCTCCGGTCCCGGAAAAGCTGCCCATGGATATCTTTGTCCAGCAGATCATCAACGGTCTCGTGCTGGGCAGTATCTACGCCCTGGTCGCCCTCGGCTACACGATGGTGTACGGCATTCTGGGACTGATCAACTTCGCCCACGGCGACATCGTGATGGTGGGCGCCCTGGTGGGGCTTTCGGTCTTTCACGCCCTTTCCGGAAGCGGCCTGCCGGTCCCGCTTGTGCTGTTCCTGGCGGTGGGCGCGGCCATGGTGGTGTGCATGGCGCTGGGAGTTTCCATCGAGCGTCTTGCCTACCGCCCCCTGCGCCACGCGCCCCGTCTCGCGCCGCTGATCACCGCCATCGGGGTCTCCATCCTGCTGCAGTATTCCGCCGCCCTGGTGTGGAGCAAGCAGTACATCCCGATGCCGGAACTGCTGTCGCCCGCCCGCTACACCATTCTCGGGGCCCACATCACCGACCTGCAGGCGGCCATATTCCTGCTGGCCTGCGCGGTGATGGCGGGCCTCTACTGGTTCATCACCAAGACCCGGATCGGCACCGCCATGCGCGCCACCGAGCAGAACAAGGAAGTGGCCGGCCTCATGGGAATCGACATCAACCGCATCATCTCCTTCACTTTCCTGGTGGGCTCGGGGCTGGCCGCGGTCGCCGGCATCATGGTGGTTCTGTATTACGGGATCGGCCACTACAGCATGGGTTTCATCCTCGGGCTCAAGGCCTTCACCGCCGCTGTGCTGGGGGGCATCGGCAACGTCAGGGGCGCCATGCTGGGGGGCATGCTGCTAGGAATCATCGAAAGCCTGGCCTCGGGCTATATCGGCGATCTCACCGGAGGCTTCTTCGGCAGCAACTACCGGGACGTGTTCGCGTTCCTGGTACTGGTGCTGGTGCTGGTGCTCCGCCCCTCGGGATTGCTGGGCCAGCCGTCCGGAGAGCGCGCCTAGGAAACCGGGATGATCGGATTGCGGCTCACCACCCCGGTCCAGAAATACGTCGTTTACGGCGTCATCGCCCTGGCGCTGCTCGTCCTCCCCTTCGCCGTGGAAGCACTCCTGGGACGCACCTGGGTCCGCATCATCGACGTGGCGCTGCTGTTCGTGATGCTCGCCCTCGGCCTCAACGTCGTGGTGGGTTACGCGGGACTGCTGGACCTCGGTTACGTGGCGTTTTTCGCGGTGGGCGCCTACGTGTACGCGCTGCTGGCATCGCCCCATTTCGGAATCCACCTCCAGTTCTGGGCGCTGCTGCCCCTGGGCGCCCTGGTGGCCTGTGTTGTCGGGGTCCTGCTGGGCGCCCCGACCCTGCGCCTGCGGGGAGATTACCTCGCCATCGTGACCCTGGGCTTCGGGGAGATCATCCGCATCTTTCTCAACAACCTGAACCGGCCCGTGAACATCACCAACGGGCCTCTCGGCATCACTCTCATCGATCCCCTGCGACTCGGCGACCTCTCCCTCAGCCGGCATTACACCCTGGGCGACCTCACCATCGCCCCGGTGCACAGCTACTACTACGTGTTCCTCGCCTGTGCCCTGTTCTCGATTTTCGTCTCCCTGCGCCTGGAGGATTCCCGCATCGGCAGGGCCTGGATCGCGATCCGGGAGGACGAAATCGCGGCCAAGGCCATGGGCATCAATGCCCGCAATGTGAAGCTGCTGGCGTTCGCCATGGGCGCGAGCTTCGGCGGAATTTCCGGCGGATTGTTCTCCGCGTTCCAGGGTTTCGTGAGTCCGGAGAGCTTCACCCTCCTGGACTCCATTATGATCCTCTGCATGGTGGTGCTCGGGGGCATGGGACACGTGCCCGGCGTGGTGCTGGGGGCGCTGCTGCTCACGGCGCTGCCGGAAGCCCTGCGCTACGTGGCGCCGCTGCAGCAAAGCTGGTTCGGCGAGGTCCTGGTGGATCCCTCTGACCTGCGCATGCTGCTGTTCGGTCTGGCCCTGGTGCTGATGATGCTGTTCCGGCCGGCCGGGCTCTGGCCCTCCCGGGTTCGCAAGCGGGAGTTCGCGGAGTAATGGGCGCCCTGCTGGAGGCCCGGGGCGTCTACAAGTCCTTCGGCGGCCTGGAAGCCCTGTCTGACGTCTCCGTCACCATCGAGTCGGGCACCATCTACGGCCTCATCGGCCCCAACGGCGCCGGAAAGACCACCTTTTTCAACGTGCTCACGGGGCTCTACGACTTCGAGCGCGGCGCGCTGGTGTTCGAGGGCGTGGACATCAGCGGCTGCAAGCCCCACGAGGTGGCAGCCGCGGGCATCGCGCGCACCTTTCAGAACATCCGGTTGTTCGCCAACATGTCCGCCATCGAAAACGTCATGGTGGGGCGGCATGTGCGTTCCCGGGCCGGCGTCTGGGGCGCCGTGGTGCGCGACGCCCGCACGCGCAGCGAGGAAGCAGAGATCACGCGCCGGGCCAAGGAACTGCTGGACTACGTGGGCATCGCCCGGCACGCCCATTCCCTCGCCCGCAACCTGTCCTATGGCGACCAGCGGAGGCTGGAGATCGCCCGCGCGCTGGCCACGGAGCCCCGCCTGCTGGCGCTGGACGAGCCCGCCGCGGGCATGAACGCCACCGAGACCGCGGGCCTGCGGGCGCTGATGGAGCGCATCCGCGGCGACGGCGTGACCATCCTGCTCATCGAGCACGACGTGAAGCTGGTGATGGGGCTGTGCGACTGCGTGGCCGTCCTGGACTACGGCAAAAAAATTGCCGAAGGCCCGCCGGCCGAGGTGCAGCGGAATCCGGCGGTGATCGAAGCCTACCTCGGAGGGCACATCGCGTGAGCGCCAGGCCGATGCTCGAAGTGCGCGGCCTCAAGGTTGCCTATGGCGGAATCAACGCGGTCAAGGGCATCGATCTGGACGTGGGCGAGGGGGAGATGGTCGCCCTCATCGGCGCCAACGGAGCCGGCAAGACCACCACCCTCAAGGCGCTCACCGGCCTGGTGCATGTTTCGGGAGGGCATGTCCATTACCGGGGGCATCCCATCACGAGGCGCCCTCCCCACGAACTGGTGCGCCAGGGACTGGCGCTGGTTCCGGAAGGACGGGGCGTTTTTGGGCGGCTGACGGTGCAGGAGAACCTCGCCCTTGGCGCCTATTTCCGGGACAACCGCGGGGAAGTGGAGGCCGACATGGCCCGGGTATTCGAGATGTTCCCGCGGCTGGCGGAGCGGCGCGCGCAGATCGCGGGCACCCTGTCCGGGGGGGAGCAGCAGATGCTGGCCATCGGCCGCTCCCTCATGAGCCGCCCCAGGCTGCTGCTTCTCGACGAGCCCAGCATGGGGCTGGCGCCCATCATGGTCCAGCGAATTTTCGAGACCATCCTGCGGGTGGCGCGGGAAGGGGTCACGGTGTTGCTGGTGGAGCAGAACGCCAAGCTGGCCCTGGAAGCCAGCGACCGCGGTTATGTCATGGAGAGCGGCCTGATCACCCTCTCGGACGCAGCCGCAGCGCTGTTGACCAACGAGAAGGTCCGTCAAGCCTACCTGGGCGAGTAAGCCGGAACGTCAATGGCGGGAGCGCTGCAAAAACTCATCGGGTCCCTCGGCGCCGCGGCGCGCGAATGCTTTCGCGTGCGTTTCGCCGATGGTGGCGTATGGCAGAGCGGGGACGGAAATCCGCTGTTCACCATTTCGTTCAACGCCCCGGCTGCCGAGCGCCGCACCCTCTTTTTCGGGCACACCGGGCTCCTCGAGTCCTACTTCGACGGCAGCGCGGATGTCGAGGGGGACTTCGCCGCCGCGTTCCGCGTCGGTATGCAAAGCCGCTTCGACCGGCGTCCCAACCGGCTGGTGTGGGCGCGCAACCAGTGGCACGAGTTCACGCACTCCAACCGGAATCTGGCGCGAGCGAAGGCCAACGCGCGTTTCCACTACGGGCTGGGCGCCGATTTTTACGGCCACTGGCTCGATCGCGAACTGATGATGTACACCTGCGCGTACTGGAAGGAAGGCACGCAGACGGTGGAGGAGGCCCAGCGCAACAAGGTCGAGCATGTGTGCCGCAAGCTGCGGCTGCAGCCCGGCGAGAGCGTCGTGGACATCGGCGCCGGATTCGGCGGATTCCTGTTCCACGCCGTGAAGCACCACGGGGTTCACGGCACTGCCCTCAACACCACCACGGAGCAGGTGCAATGGCTCGAGTCCGAGGTGGAGCGCCGCGGCCTGGTGGAGCGGATCCGGGTGCGCGAGGCGGACTTCCGCGAGGTGGACCGGGAATACGACAAGGTGGTTTCCATCGGCGTCCTGGAGCATGCCGGCCGGGACCAGCTTGCCGAGGTCATCAGGGCCCACGCGGATTTCCTGAAACCCGGTGGCCTCGGAATGCTGCATTTCATCGGCCATGTCGGCGTGCGCGACACCGAGTACTACATCCGGCAGCATGTATTTCCTGGAGGCTGGATTCCCAGCATGGCCGAGGCGATTGACCACATGGAGCGCTGCGGTCTCGAAATCGTGGATATCGAAAACCTGCGGCGCCACTATGCCCCGACCCTGGACGCCTGGGCCGAGCGGTTTGACCAGAACTGGGAAAGGATCCGTGCCCTTGACCCCCGGAAATTTGACGAGCGCTTCCGGCGCACCTGGCGCACCTATCTGTATTCCTGCGCGGAGATGTTCCGGTCGCCGGCCGGGCGCACCCACCTCTTTCAAATTGTCTTCAGCAAGGGAAACATCACGGCCTCCAGTTATCCCATGAGCCGGCGTTTTCTCTATGGCTGAGCGCCGCCGGGGCCTGCTTCCCGGTCCCCAAGCCTGCGGGGACCGGGAAGCAGGCCGCCGTCTCTGGCCCGGTGGGACCGGATCACCGGGCGAACGCCACCGCCCCTTCCTCGGGCTGGGAGGCCGACGAGATGCCCAGAATCTGGCGCCGGGCCAGTTCCTGGTGATCCAGGCGGGCCTGGGCGAGGCCGTGGAGGCGAACGGGGGTGGACGGCAGGGTTTTTCCCAGAATCTGGTGCCGGGCCCGCTCGGCATTCTCCAGGTTCGCGCCGGCTGCAACCGCGGCGGACGTTACCGCTTCGCCCCGCCAGGTTCCCAGGATCTGGGCTCGCGCCACCTCCCCGGTGTCCGGGGACGCTTCGGCCGAAGCGGAGAAGGGGGCAAAAAGCGTCACCGCGCTGAGGGCAAGGATGGCAGCGGAACGGGGCTTCAGGGACGTCGTGAACATGTTTGATCTCCTTTCAGATTGTCGGTTTGCGGCAGGCGCACCCACGTTGGGTTCCTCGCCGGTGCTTACAGCGCTTCCGATGTGAGCACAGTTCACATTTAGCCTTAAGATGTGAACGTTGTCAACATCTATTTTGTAGGGCATGCTGCGCGTCAGTGTCCGCCCGCAATCCCCCGCCCGTTACGGAGCCATGAAACCCAGAAAGGCCAGAGCCGCTTACCATCATGGAGACCTGCATAACGCCCTGGTCGAACGCGCCTTGGTCCACCTGATGCGCACCGGCCCCGAGGCATTGAGCCTGCGCGCGCTGGCGGCCGACATCGGGGTTTCGCCCTCCGCGGCCTACCGTCATTTCGAGGACCGGGAATCGCTGCTCGCGGAACTGGCCCGAATCGGATTCACGCGCCTCGCGGACACCATGGAAGGGGCCGCTGCCGCGCCCCACTCCGACCCCGCCCACAGGCTCCCCGCGGTGGGGCGAGACTATGTCCGTTTTGCCCTGGAAAATCCGCAACTCTACCGGCTGATGTTCGGGGCCCAGCGGGTGGAGAAATCCCGCCATCCCGAGCTGGCTGCGGAAGCCCAGCGCGCGTTTCAGGTGGTATTCCGCGTGGTGGGGTCACTGCCCCTTTTTCCTCCCCCGACCGAGCAGACCCGATATGCCATCACCATGGGATGCTGGGCCCTGGTGCACGGACTCGCGTCGCTGCGCATTGACGCGCTGACCGTGGACATGTCCGAGGAGGCGTTCCGGGAACTGGTTCGCACCGCGCTGGATGAACTGCTCCCGATACGCCTGGCCCCCGCTCCCGCCCGCGGTGTACCCGTTAAAAATGACCGGGGCCTCCCTAATGACTGACCCATGACCGATTTCGAACGCCGCAGGGAGCAGCTGGCGCGGGAGATCGCTTCGGGCTCGGGTCCCATAGGCCTGCGCAAGCACACCTCGAACCTCTTCCGGGACCGGGTGCCCATGCGCAAGCGCCGCCTGGACCTGCGGCATTTCAATCACGTCCTGAAGGTGGACCGAGAGCGGGGATGGGTGGACGCGGAAGCCATGATCACCTATGAGGACCTGACCGCGGCCTGCCTGCTGTGCGGGGTCATGCCCGCGGTGGTACCCCAGCTGCGGACCATTACCCTGGGTGGCGCGGTGGCCGGCGTCGGAATCGAGGCCACGTCCTTCCGGCGAGGCCTGGTGCACCACACGGTGACGGAGATGGAGGTCCTGCTTCCGGACGGTCGGGTCGTGGTTGCCACACCCTACAACGAGCATGAGGACCTGTTCTACGAATTTCCCAATTCCTACGGAACCCTCGGCTATGCGCTTCGGGTCAAGGCGCGAACGCTTCCGGTGAAGGCCTACGTCCAGGTGGAGCACATCCCCTATTCAGACCCCGCGCGATTTTTCATCGACCTCGAGGCTGCCTGCACGTCCGATGCCGACTTCCTGGATGGCGTGGTGTTCGGCCCCGAGGACCTTTATCTGAATGTCGGGCGTTTCGTCGACGAGGCGCCTTTCGCCAGCGATTACGGGTACAAGAACATCTACTATCGCTCCATCCGGGAAAAGCCCCTGGATTACCTTACCGCCCACGACTACCTGTGGCGCTGGGACACGGACTGGTTCTGGTGCTCCAAGAACCTGCTGGCCCAGAATCCCCTGGTGCGCCGGCTCTATGGCCGTTCCCGCCTGAATTCCCGCACCTATACCAGCCTCATGCGCTGGAACAGCCGGCTCGGGCTGACCCGGCTCCTGGACCGGGTCCGCGGACTGCATCCCGAGTCGGTAATACAGGACGTTGACATTCCGGTGTCGCGGGCAGGCGAATTCTTGGAGTTCCTTCACCAGCACATTGGCATTCTGCCCATCTGGATATGCCCCGCCCGTTTTCGCGGCGAGAGCCACTTTCCGCTTTTTCCCATGGACCCGATGACCCTCTACATCAACTTCGGATTCTGGGACGTGGTGCGAACCCGTGAACCCCGTTCCCCCGGGCACTTCAACCGGATGGTGGAGCGCAAGGTCCAGGACCTTGGAGGCATCAAATCCCTCTACTCCGAAAGCTACTTTCCCGAGGACGAGTTCTGGCGTGTTTTTGACAAGACCGCCTACGACGCCTTGAAGTCCCGTTATGATCCCGAGCATCAGCTCCTCGACCTGTACGAGAAGTGCGTTCTCCGTCGTTAGACGAGTCCCGGGCCGACGCCCAGGTATCCAGCCGACCCGTTTCTCCCGCCGATCGCGGGAACTTCCAAATCGGCAGAATTGCCGCCGGCGTGTGCCCTATGCCATTGCAACCCGCATAGCCTTCCGCTAAGGTTCAAGCACAAGAACATAACGAGGAGGCATCGAGGTCGTGGATATGACCGCGGTCTACGCGAAGACCGCCAAGGGCCAGGAGGAGATCTCGGCCCGGACCTACAAGCTGCCGCAAAAGCTCCGCCTGGTGCTGATCCTTGTGGACGGAAAGCTCAGCGTGGCGGCGCACCGGGAAAAGGCGGGGGCGCTGGGCGACGTCATTGCCTACCTGGAGGAACTCGAGCGCGGGGGGTTCATCGAGGCTGTTGCCTCGGCGGGGGCATCCTCCGCCTTTACTGCCGCGCCCGGGCCGCCCGCCGGCATCGCTGGGCCGGCGACGGCCCTGCCTCTTCCCGATCTGAAGCGGAACCTCAACCGGGTCATCCACGATTATCTTGGCCCGGACGGCGACGTTTTCACCGAAAAGATCGAGAAATGCCGCACCCGGGAGGAGGTGCGCTCGTACTACGAATCGGTTCAGATCGCTTTTCGCGGAATCCTGGGCAAGCGGCGGGCGGAGGAGTTGACCACGAAATGCTCCGGCTGGCTCGCCTGAGACCCTCCTAACAGCCAGCCCTCAGCCCAGGGGAATCCAGTCCCTTCCGGTGAGGAAGTCCGTGTAAAGCTTTTCTTCCGGCGTGCCCGGCGAAGGTTTCCAGTCATAGCGCCACTTCACCACCGGGGGCATGGACATCAGAATGGACTCGGTCCGGCCGCCCGACTGCAATCCGAACAGGGTACCCCGGTCAAACACCAGATTGAACTCCACGTAGCGGCCGCGCCGGTAGGCCTGGAAATCCCGCTCGCGCTCTCCATAGGGCAGAGCCTGACGGCGCTCGACAATGGGAACATAAGCCGGCAGGAAGTGATCTCCGACGCTCTCGGTGAGGTTGAAGCAGTGCTCGAAGCCGCCGTCGTTCAGATCGTCGAAGAAGATGCCGCCGATTCCCCTCGGCTCCCGGCGATGCTTGAGGTAGAAGTACTCGTCGCACCATTTCTTGAAGCGGGGATAGTATTCCGCGCCGAAGGGGGCAAGCGCATTCCGGCACATCCGGTGGAAATGGGCGGCATCCTCCTCAAACGGGTAGTAGGGCGTCAGGTCCATGCCTCCTCCGAACCACCACACCGGATCGGCGCCCTCCTTCATGGCCACAAAAAAGCGCACGTTGAGGTGGGTCGTCGGGACATAGGGATTTCGCGGATGCAAAACCAGCGAAACGCCCATGGCCTCGAAGCGGCGCCCCGCCAGTTCCGGCCTTGCGGCGGTGGCCGAAGGCGGCAGCCCGGACCCGAACACGTGGGAGAAGTTGACGCCGCCCCGCTCCAGCACTTCTCCGTCCTCCAGAACGCAGGAGAGCCCTCCCCCACCCTCGGCTCGCTCCCAGCCATCGCGGCGGAAAGTGCTTCCGTCCAGCTGCTCCAGGCGCTCCACAACGAGTTCCTGAAGCTCGAGCAGGAATTCCTTGACCTTGCTTGTGTCCATCCCCAGAAGCCTCTTCTCCAGCGAATGTGGGCGCTGGCCGGTCGGGTTTTCCAGCGGGCCCCACGCGTTGCGTTGTCAGGATCTCAGGATTTTACCGGTTTCGAGGTCCATGATCGTGGAGGGCCGCCGCCGGGGCCCCACCCGCCCTTCCACTACCCGGGCCAGGCGGCCGAATCGGCGCCGGCAGTCGGCATAGGTACGGGCGGGACGGGCGCCCGCCCGGTTGGCGCTGGTGGACACCAGCGCGGTGCCCAATGAACGGCAGAGTGCGGCGGCAACCGGGTGGGCCGTCACCCGCGCGGCGATGGTTCGATGACGGCCCACGACCCAGCGCGGCGCCCGCGGTCCCGTCGGCAGCAGAAAGGTGACGGGGCCGGGCCATGCCTGCTGCAGCCTCTCCATGTGGCGGGAAGAGAGACGGGCAACGTACGGCCGCAGCTGGCTGAAGCTTGATGCGATGAGTATCAGCCCCTTGCCCTGGGGGCGGCCCTTGATCCGGAGAATGTGGCGCACCGCGCGCCGGTCCCAGGGATCGCAGCCGAGCCCGAAACAGGACTCCGTGGGATAGGCGACCACCCCGGAATTCGAGAGATGCTCTCTCAGGGAGCGGGCGACGGTCCGCGGAAGCCGCCGGATAGCGTACCGCGGCGGCGCCGAAAGGCCTCTATGCACGCCGGGCATCGATGGCCCGGTAGCCGATGTCCCGGCGCATCTGGCAACCCGGAAACGAAATCTGCTCCGCGATCTGGTAAGCCCGGCGCTGGGCCATTTTCACGCTGTCACCCAGCGCGGTCACGCACAGCACCCTGCCCCCCGCGGTAACGGGGTCGCCGTCCCGGTTGAGCGCCGTCCCGGCGTGGAAGACATGGAAGTCCTCCGCTGCGGGCGGCAGTCCGCGTATCACGTCGCCCTTGCGGGGAGCCTCCGGATACCCCTCCGCGGCGAGAACCACGCCCAGCGCCGAGCGGCGGTCCCACTCGGCCTCCGCGCGGTCCAGGGTGCCATTGATCGCGTGCTCGATGAGCGCGAACAGGTCGCTTCTCAGGCGCATGATGATGGGCTGGGTCTCCGGGTCCCCCATCCGGCAGTTGAACTCCAGCACCTTGATGTCGCCTTTCGCGCCGATCATGACTCCGGCGTAAAGGAAACCCGTGTAATGCTCCCCGTCCCGCTCCATGCCGGCGATGGCCGGGTGGATCACATCGCGCATGATGCGGGAATAAATCTTCGGCGTGACAACAGGCGCCGGCGAATAGGCGCCCATGCCGCCGGTATTGGGACCCTGGTCCCCGTCGCGCAGACGCTTGTGATCCTGGCTGGACGCCATGGCCAGCACGTTCCTGCCGTCGGCCATGACAATAAAGCTTGCTTCCTCTCCCTCCAGGCAATCCTCGACAACCACCCGCGTCCCCGCCTCGCCCATGGAATTGCCCACCAGCATGGATTCCACCGCGGCATGGGCCTGATCCGGCGTCTCCGCCACCACCACGCCTTTTCCGGCGGCAAGCCCGTCGGCCTTGATCACGATGGGCGCGCCACGGGACTCGATGTGGCGATGAGCCTCCCCAACGTCGGTGAATGTCCGGTAGCCCGCGGTGGGAATGCCATGGCGCACCATGAAAGCCTTGGCGAAATCCTTGGAAGACTCGAGCTGGGCGGCGCGCCGGGCGGGACCGAAGATCCTGAGGCCCGCCTCGCGAAATGCGTCCACGACACCCGCTGCCAGCGGCGCCTCCGGTCCCACCACCGTCATCCCGATCCCCTGCCGGCGGGCAAATTCGACCAGGTCCGGGATCGCGGTGATGTCCACGTTCTCGACGCCCTCCTCCGCGGCGGTGCCGGCGTTGCCGGGCGCCACGAAGACCTTCTGCACCCGGGCGCTCTGGGCAAGCTTCCACGCCAGCGCGTGCTCGCGGCCGCCGCCGCCGATGACCAGAACCTTCAAGCCCGCGTCTCCAGGAACTCAGTGACGGAAATGGCGGACACCGGTCAGCACCATGGCGATGCCCAGCTCGTCCGCCGCCGCGATGACCTCGTCGTCGCGGAGGCTGCCGCCCGGCTGGATGATGGCGCGGGCGCCTGCGGACGCCACCACGTCGACCCCGTCCCGGAACGGGAAGAAGGCATCCGACGCCACCACCGAGCCCGCCAGGGAAAGATTGGCGTTCTGCGCCTTGATGGCGGCGATGCGCGCGCTGTCCACCCGGCTCATCTGCCCGGCGCCCACGCCGAGGGTGCGTCCTTCGCCGCAGAACACGATGGCGTTGGACTTCACGAACTTGGCGACACGCCAGGCGAACAGAAGGTCGTTGAGCTGCTGCCCGCTGGGCTTCACCCGGGTCACCACCTTGAGGTGGTCCGGGGCCACGTTAAGAGCGTCCGGCGTTTGTACCAGGACGCCACCACCGACCCGCTTGAAATCCAGCACCTGGGCGGCCGTCTCCAGGGGCACCGTAAGCACGCGGACGTTGGTCTTCGCGGAAAGCACCCGGCGCGCGTCCTCGCTCAGGGCGGGGGCGATCAAGACCTCCACGAACTGCTTGGTAACGGCCTCCGCGGCGTCTCCCTCGAGGGGGCGGTTGAACGCGATGATGCCCCCGAAAGCCGACGTGGGGTCCGTGGCGAAGGCGCGGCGGTAGGCCTCCAACGGGCTTGCAGCGACTGCGACGCCGCAGGGATTGGCATGCTTGATGATGACGCAGGCCGCCCCATCAAACGTCTTCACGCACTCCCAGGCGGCGTCCGCGTCAGCGATATTATTGTAGGACAGCTCCTTGCCCTGAAGCTGCGCGTAATGGGCGAGGCTGCCCGGCGCGGGAGCCAGGTCCCGGTAAAACGCGGCGTTCTGGTGCGGATTCTCGCCGTAGCGCATCTCCTGCACCTTTTCGAAATTGAGATTGAGCCGGCCGGGAAACGCCGTGCGCTCGCCGCTGAGGTTGATCGAGGTGAGGTAATTGCTGATGGCGCCGTCATAGGCGGCCGTGTGGGAAAAGGCTTTCTGGGCGAGGCGGAAGCGGGTGTCGAGCCCGGTGGCGCCGCTGGCCGACTGCATCTCGGCCAGAATCGCCGGGTAATCCGCCGGATCGGTCACCACCGCAACGTGCTGCCAGTTCTTGGCCGCCGACCGCAGCATGGCGGGCCCGCCGATATCGATGTTCTCGAT
>Ga0210334_10748772_pt1 | contig 22711 bp, 22 predicted proteins | sample S306metaT_FD_164440 | JGI IMG/M metagenome (GOLD analysis project Ga0210334, IMG submission 164440) | Metatranscriptome of estuarine sediment microbial communities from the Columbia River estuary, Oregon, United States - S.306 (Metagenome... | ecosystem: Environmental > Aquatic > Marine >... | reverse complement strand
GTGGGGGCGGTGGTGGTGGCGGCGGCGCCGGCGGCGGCGGTGGCGGCGGCACGTACCATGACTTCGTGGTGAAAACGTCCGCCGCCGGGGGCGAGCCGCGAACCGCCTTCAGTTTCTCCAGCCCCAAAAGGGAGGGCGCTGCCGGGGCCTGGGGCGCGGGTGGCGCCGCTTCCTGGGTCGCGCCTGCGGCGGCAGGTGGCGGCGCCGACTCCTTTGCCGCTGCCGCTTCGCCTCCGGGTTTTCCGGGCGCGGTTTCCGCGGCGGGCGCCGTGGGCGTGGCCTGGGAGGGCGGTCCGTCCGCCTGGACCGAAGGCGGATTTGGCGCAGCTTCCGCCGGCGCGGATTGCGTGGAAGATGCAGGCGCAGACTCCTGCGCCGCCCCGGGTGCCGCAGCGATGCGCGTTGGCTCCACCACGGCCGGCGCCGACGCCTCGTCCTCCCGGGACAGGAATTCACTGCCCACCGTGAGGGCGGCGGCAGCCACCAGGAACAGGATCCAGAACAGCTTGCGGTTCATCTGCTTCACACGCCCTTGAGGTAGAGGGTCATGCGCACGCGCGCGTCCACCTGGCTTTCCGATATCTTGTCGCGCTCGAAGTTCACGTCGTCCAGGGCCAGGGAGGGCACGGAGTCCAGGGCTGCCGAGATGAAGCCGCGCACCTGTCCGTAGGAGCCCTTCACGGGCAGCAGGATGCGGTAGCGGGCGATGCCGGTCTCCGGATCCAGGGCGAGGGCATATTCTCCCCGCAGCAGGGTCACTTTTTCCTTGTCCGCGGCCAGGTACACCTTGTCCAGCCACTCGGCAGCATTGGGCTGGGGCGGAAGGTACTGGAAGAACGCGCGCAGCTGTCCGGCGGGGGTGTCATCGGGCAGGCCGGCCTCGCCCCGGGCGGCCCGCTGCTGGGTGGTGGCGATCTGAGCCTGGTAGCCCGCCACTTGCTCCCGCAGCGGCAGCAGCGCCGAGAGGGCGTAGCTCAGGCTGAACACCACCAGGGTGATGCCGGCCACTCCCGGCAGCCCCAGGCTGCGCACGGTTTCGGAGAGGGTCAGGCGGTTCAGCACCACTATTGCCTCCAGGTGGCGGTGATGTTGAAGCGCACCGGCTTCTGGGGATCCTGGATCTGCACCTCATGCTCGGTGAGGGACACCACCGCGAACACCGGGCTTTCCTCCAGCCGCTTGTGATAGCTCAGCATGGCGGCCAGGTTCTTGGCTTCGGCGTAGACCCGGATCTGGCGCTTCTGCACGTCGGGGGCGATGGTGAGCAGCGCCACGTCCTTTTCCTCGATCTGCTCCAGGGCGCCGAACAGCCGCCCCCAGGGCACCGCCAGGTGATCCACCACCTGCCTGGCGGTGGCAATGGCTTCCTGCTCCGACTTGACGATCCCGGGCAGAGCCTGGCCCCGTTCGGGCTGGGGGCCGGCGATGCTGGCCGCCATTTCCTTGTAGCGATCAACCTGGCCGGAGAGCCCGAGGTGGGCAAAGATCGCCAGCGCCGCCGCCAGCAGGCCCACGGCCAGCAGGGCGTAACCCCCCGGGGAAGTCGCGGGCTCGCGGACGAAGTCGAGAGACAGTCTGCGCACGATGGGCGTCTAGGCGGCCGCCGCTGCCGCCATGGCGTACTGGCCGTCGGAAACCGGGGAGAAGCCGGGCATGGCCCTGAGTTCCAGCACCCGCGGCGCCACGCCGCCGACGGGATTGAGCAGAAGACCGCCGCGGTGCGGGGCGTGCACCAGGATCGGCGGCACCTTGTCGTCCAGCTGCGAGAGATGGATTTCGCGCTCGATGAACGCCGCCATGGCCTCGGGACCGTCTTCCAGGGCGCCGGTGCGCACGCTGCGCCACTGCTGGTCCACCGCCGCGAGCAGGCCGGCACGCCCGGGCTCGGCCAGCAGGAAAATGAAGTCCCGGTTGCGGAACGGGTTGGCAAGGGCGTTGAAAGCGGTCATCAGGTAGGGCTGCACCGACACCAGGGTCAGGTTGGTGCCCGCCACCGCGTCCCGCAGGGCGTCCAGCAGGGCGCGATCCACCGCGCTGGCGATGCGGGGTGCCTCGGCTTTTTCCGGCGAGAGGCGGACGTCCCAGGACGCGGATGCCTGGCCAAAGACGTTCTCGAAGGCGGCGGCCGCGAAATTCTGCAGTTCCTCGACGCTGGCCAGTTCCCCGTTCCAGGGCACCAGTTGGAAGCGCGTGAAATGGTTGGAAAGCACCACCCACAGGTCGCCGGCGGTGGTTTCCGGCCGGGCGGCGAACCGCTTGAGGGCTTCCACCGCCGGGCCCCAGGCGGGGCCCTCGACGGGCGGAGCGCAGGCAAGATGACCCTTCAGGTCGAGGGCCGCGGTGCCGCGGCGGCGGCGCACCAGGGCAACACCGTCGGGCCGCAGCGCGACGCAGTAGCGGTCACGCAACAAAGGTAACACGATTGATTTCCAGGAGCGTGGACTTTCCCTGGCGTACCAGGTCCACCGCCGATTCCCGCAGCAGCCGCGTGCCCTTGGCCCGGGCCAGCTGCTTGACCCGGCTGATGGGCTCGCGCTCGATGATGAGCTGGCGGATCTCGTCGTCCAGAAGCAGCATCTCGGCGATGGCCGTGCGCCCGCGGTAGCCGGTGCCGCGGCAGCGTCCGCAGCCGGTGCCTTCCACGAAACGGTATCCCGACACGTCATCGGGATTGAACCCGGACTCGATCAGGAGTTCCGGCGACGGGCTCACTTCGATGGCGCAGGCGTTGCACACCAGCCGCACCAGGCGCTGGGCCAGGATGCCGTTGAGGGCGGAAACGAAGCTGTAGGGATCCACGCCCATCTGGATGAAGCGGCCGATGACGTCGAAAACGTTGTTGGCGTGGATGGTGGTGAACACCAGGTGGCCGGTGAGGGCCGACTGCACGGCGATCTGGGCGGTCTCCGGGTCCCGGATCTCGCCCACCATGATCTTGTCCGGGTCGTGGCGCAGGATGGAGCGCAGCCCGCGGGCGAAGGTGAGGCCCTTCTTCTCGTTGACGGGAATCTGCACCACGCCGGGCAGCTGGTATTCGACCGGGTCCTCGATGGTGATGATCTTGTCCTGGCCCCGGTTGATCTCGGTGATGATGGCGTAGAGGGTGGTGGTCTTGCCGCTGCCGGTGGGGCCGGTCACCAGCAGCATGCCGTAGGGCTCGTTGGCCAGGCGCCGCAGCACCCGGAGATTCGCTTCGTCAAAGCCCAGGGAAGCGAGGCGCACGCCCTGAATCTGGTCGGCCAGGTCCTGCTTGTCGAGAATCCGCAGCACCGCGTCCTCGCCGAAGATGGAGGGCATGATGGAAACCCGGAAGTCGATCTGGCGGCCCTTGATGGCCACCTTGAAGCGGCCGTCCTGGGGCACCCGGCGCTCGGAGATGTCCAGCTCCGCCATCACCTTGAGGCGGGAGATCACCTGTTCCGCCAGTTCCACGCCTTGGGCGGAGCTGGCCGAAACCAGCACGCCGTCAATGCGGAACTTGATGGCCAGGCCGTGGGGGAGGGTTTCCAGGTGGACGTCGCTGGCGTGGGCGCGCAGCGCGTCGTAGAGGGTGGAATTTACCAGTTTCACCACCAGGCTCTGGTCTTCGCTGATCTTGGCGAGGGAGAGGTTTTCGACGCCCTCCTCGTCGGCCTTGGCGGTGGTCACGCCGGCCTGGAAGCTGTCCACCGCCCGCACTTCGTCCTCGAAGCGGGTGAAGAAGGCGGTCAGGTCCGCGGGGTGGGCCAGGGAAACTGGGGTGCCCCGCAGGCGCTCGTCCAGCCACGCCAGCAGGTCCTGGTTGAAGGGATCGGCGATCACCGCGCGGGGCCCCGAGGGCGTGTCCACCAGGATGCATTCCCGCTGCAGGGCCTCCGAGAGGGGCAACCGGTCCAGCAGGGCCTTGCTCTGGAACAGGTCTTCCCCCGCCATCACCGGGAAGTTCATGGTGCGGCCGAGGCGGGCGATGAATTCCCTGGGCTCCATGCGCGCCAGCTCTTCCAGCTCGACGATGACCCGGCGCCCGGACTTGGCGGCGTTGTGCCGCGCGTCGCGGATCGACTTGGGGTTGATCATGCCGGCCCCGGAGGGCGATGCCTGGTTCTTGGCTTCCATGCTGTGCCACCTCTTGGATTGGAACCCGGCGCGGTCTCGACTGGAAATCAAGGATTCGCGCCAACTCCTCATATTTTAGTGGAAATCAGTTCTGCGGGGGTTGTAAAAAGCCGCAGGTGGAGCACCCGTTTGAAGATGGAAAGCGGGTTGGCGGGATTCGCAAATCGCGGCGGAGGAGACCATGCCGGTGGATCGAAGCAACGCTCGGGCCCCCGTCGTTGGCCAATCCATCCGGCGGCGGTGCTCGAACGATCCGGTGGCCCTGCAGCCTAGCCTTCGGGGCGCAGGCGGTACTTCTCGATGCGGTAGCGAAGGGTGTCGCGGGAGAGGCCCAGCAGCCGGGCTGCCTGGGTGATGTTCCAGCCGGAGCTTTCCAGCGCCTGGAGCAGGTAATCCCGTTCCACCTGCTCCAGGTTGACGCCTTCCTTGGGAAAAGCGGCGGGAGAGGCGGGGGCTGCCCCGGGCGCCGAGGGAGCGCCCGGGGCGGCCGCGGGGGTCCCCAGTTCCGCGCAGAAGGGGATGTGCTGGGGCAGGATGGTGTCGCCCTGAGCCATGAGCACCACCTGCTCCACCAGGTTGCGCAGCTCCCGCACGTTGCCGGGCCAGCTGTAGGCCAGCATCAGCTGTTCCGCCTGGGGCGAAAACTGGAGTTTCGGTTTGCCGTAGCGGGCGCGCTGGGCTTCCAGGAAGGCGCGGGCCATCATGAGGATGTCCGCGCCCCGCTCGCGCAGGGGCGGAATCGGGATCTGCACCATGCGCAGGCGGAAGAACAGGTCGGAACGGAACTTGTTCTCCTTCACCATCTGCTCCAGGGGGCGGTTGGTGGCGGCGATGATGCGCACATCCACCTTGATGTCGCGCACGCTGCCGAGCCGCCGCAGCACCTTCTCCTCCAGCAGCTTGAGCAGCTTGGCCTGGATCTGCAGGTCCACGTCGCCGATCTCGTCCAGGAACAGGGTGCCGCCGTCGGCGGCTTCCGCCAGGCCCAGCTTGCGCTCCTTGGCGTCGGTAAAGGCCCCGCGCTCGTAGCCGAACAGCTCCGACTCCAGCAGGGTGGAGGGAATGGACGCGCAGTTGAGCTCGATGAACGGGCGCTGGCTGCGCGGGCCGTCGAAGTGAAGGGCCCTCGCCACCAGCTCCTTGCCGGTGCCGGTCTCGCCGGTGATCAGGACCGCGGGGAGCTCGCCGTCCTTGAGCTTGAATTCCGCCTCCACCAGCTGCTTGATGCTGCCCTTCAGGGCCTGCATCGGCGGAGACTCTCCCAGCATGTTCCGCAGGCTGCTGCCTTCGGCGTCCCGCTTCTGGTAGTAGGACATCCGGGTCTGTTCGCGGGCCTGGCCCAGGGCGGTGTCCAGCAGCAGCTTGAGCTCCGTGAGCACCACGGGCTTGGAGAGGTAATCGTCGGCGCCCGCCTTCATGGCGTCCACGGCCACCTGCACGTTGCCGTGGCCGGTGACCATGATCACCTTCACGTTGCGGTCCCGGGCGCGAATCCTCTGCAGCACCTCGAGGCCGTTGATGCCGGGAAGGTTGTAGTCAAGGAGGATGGCGTCGGGACGGAAGCTCTCCAGCAGGGCAATCCCGTCTTCTCCGGTGCCCGCGGCCTTGGCCTCGAAGCCCTCGCGCTCCAGGTAGCGGGTGACGTTCTTGGCGAGGATGGCTTCGTCCTCGATGATGAGCACGGCGCGGGACATGGGCTCAGGTGGCGTGGGGAAGTTTCACGGTCGCCATGGTACCTTTTCCGGGCTCGCTCGCAAGGGAGATTTCTCCTCCGAAACGCTCGACGATCTTGCGGGCGAGAGTGAGCCCCACGCCAAGCCCCTTGGCCTTGGTGGTGAAAAACGGCCGGAACACGCTCTGCAATTCCTTCTCGCCGATGCCGCGGCCGGTGTCGATGATGTCCAGTTCCACCAAGCGGCGATCCTCGGAGGGATGGGCGCGGATGGTGAGATGGCCTTCCTCCTCCATGGCCTCCAGGGCGTTGGCCACCAGGCTGTTGCCCACCTGAACCAGCAGCGCCGAGTCCCCCTGGACCGGCGGCAGGTCGTCCGGCACTTCCAGCCGCAGCTTGATGCGCTTGCGGTCCATTTCCCGGGAAAAGCCCTCCAGGGTCTTCATCACCACCTCCCGCATGGACGCGCGGGTGGAGCCGTCCCCCACCGGGCGCGAATAGGTGAGCAGGTCCCGCACCAGGCCCTCGACCCGGTCCACCTCGGAGGTGATGTCGTCCATGGCCTCCTTGATTTCCGGCTGCGGGGAGTCCGCATGGAGCTCGGCGGAGGTGCGGATGGAGGCCAGGGGATTGCGGATGCTGTGGGCCACGGCGGAGGCCATCTCCACCGCCACCGCCATTTTTTCCGATTCCACCAGGCGCAGGTTCTGGCTGCGGATGAGGTTGTCCGAGCGCCTCACCAGCCAGAACAGGGTGAGGAACAGCACGGCGCCGCCGAACATGGCCGAAAGCCAGATCAGCTTATGCCCGTCGCGGATGGTTTCGAACAGCCGCGCCGGGACGCGGTAGATCTCCACCACGCCGATCACCTTCCGGTTGGCCCGGTCATGGACCGGAATGTAGTTCTCCACGAAATAGAGCACCTGGCCCATTTCCACGTGCTCCGGCTTCAGGTCGTCTTCCCCCACCAGGCCGAAGTGCACCACCAATTCGCCCTGCAGGGCCTCCTCCAGTTCCGGGTTGTTGAGGAATACCCGGCCCGTGAGCTGCTCGTCGCTGGACCAGATCACCCGGTTCTGGGTGTTGTAGATATTGGCCCGCAGCACGTCGGGCATGGAGGCGATGTGCAGGAAAAACTCCCCGATGTCGCCCTTGACGGGCTCGGCGGTGGTCGGGCCCAGGAATACGGCTTCGGCGTCCTGGATGCGCGCCACGCTCTGGATGAATTCCCTGGTCAGCTCGCCGTCCCGCTCCAGCATCCGGTCCGTCAGGAACCTCGAAAGGGCGAAGGCGGTAACGGCGCTGGTGGCCGCGATGGACAGGAACGCGACGATGGAGAACCAGCGGGTGAGATTGAATACTTTTTGTGTGGGCACCGATTCTGCCTCGCGCCCGAAGCAAGAGGGGAACGGAAACGGAAGCTAGGTTAGCCGTCCGCCGTCCCCCGCGCAAGCGCGCCGAGTCAGCAGGCGAAGGAGAGGGCCGGGGACTGGACCTTGGCTTCCCGGTCGCAGGGCATCCCGGACGGCGCCCGGGGCCCGCACATGAACCGGCAAAGCTCCACCAGCGGAAACGGCTTGATCAAAACATTGTGGATCCCGAGGGCCGCGGCCTCGCGGATGACTTCGTCGGTGCGCCCCGTGATCAGCACCGGGACGGTCCCGGGGTGGCGCTCGACGATGCGCCGGAGGGTCTCCATGCCGTTGATCCCCGGCAGGTTGCAGTCGGCGATGACGCATTCCGGTTGAAACCGGTCCGCAACTTCCAGGGCTTCCTCGCCGGAATGGGCGATGGCCACCGTGGCGCCGGCATTGGTGAAAAAGACGCCGAGGTTCTCGGCGAGGACCATTTCGTCGTCGACGATCAGAATCCTCTTGATACAGCCGTCGAGCAGAGCCATCGCGGTCGTCTCCTGTCGTTATTTTTGGTAAACAGCGTCATGGCCATGAACATTCCATGTATTACAAAGCACGGGACGTGCCCAGTTGGAAACCTCCTTGAGGCATGGCCGGAAATGTTCCGGGATCAGTGGCTTGTAATTTAAATTGTGACAAGTGTTGAATTGGGGTTTTATCCCCAATATTGGGGTCAGTTACCCACGTTGCGTGACCTGACCCAGTAATCGCACTCTGTATCAAGATCTCACCGAGGCGCGGCGCGCCTGTTTCCCTCGCTTCGCTCGCGAAATCCCGTGTGCTAGGATCCGCGCTTTGCCCGATTACATCCGCGGTAAAGGCTGATCGGGACCCGCAGACCCCGCCTGAGTTCCGGATTTGCCGGAGAACACCCCAGTCGTGATCCTTCCAATTCTTTTCCCATCCCGGGCCGTGTCCCCGAAACAACCGGAATCGCCTTTCCATGTCTGACGTCCTGGTGGTCGGCGGCGCCGGCTACATCGGCTCCCATATGGTCAAGCTCCTCGCCGAGCGCGGCCACGCCGTGGTGACCCTCGACGACCTTTCCACCGGCTACCGGGATGCCGTGGTCCGGGGCGATTTCGTGAAGGCGTCCATCGCAGACCGCGCCGGACTGGACGCGGTTTTCCGCTCCCGCCATTTCGACGCGGTGATGCATTTCGCCTCCTTCATCCAGGTGGGAGAGTCAGTCGTGGAGCCCGCCAAGTATTACGCGAACAATCTGTGCAATACCCTGAACCTGCTGGACGCCATGGTGCAGGGGGGGGTGAAACGCTTCATTTTTTCCTCCACCGCGGCCATCTTCGGGGAGCCCGAAGCCGTGCTTATCGCCGAGAGCCATCCCCAGCGGCCGATGAATCCGTACGGGCGCACGAAATGGATGGTGGAACAGGCCCTGGGCGATTACGACCGGGCTTACGGGCTCAAGTCGGTCTGCCTGCGCTACTTCAACGCGGCGGGCGCGGACCCCGGCGGGGAACTGGGGGAACGCCACGAGCCCGAAACCCACCTGATCCCGCTGGTGCTGCAAGTGGCCTCCGGCCGGCGGCGGGAGATCGCCATCTACGGCGACGACTATCCCACTCCCGACGGCACCTGCGTCCGGGACTACATCCACATCGTGGACTTGTGCGAGGCCCACCTGCTGGCCCTGGACGCGCTGGTGATGGATGAGCGGACCCGTGCCTACAACCTGGGCAACGGCACCGGCTTCTCCGTGCGCCAGGTGATCGAGGCCGCCCGCAGGGCAACCGGCCACCCGATCCCGGCGAAGATCCAGCCGCGCCGTGCCGGGGACCCGGCGCGCCTGGTGGCGGACAGCGCCCGCGCCAAGGCCGAGCTGGGCTGGAAGCCGCGCTTTGACGACCTGGAAACCATCATCTCCCATGCCTGGGCCTGGGAGCGGAAATCCGCCGCGGCCGGAGGCTGAGTTTCGGATAAGGAAACGTCCGGGCAAATCCGAGGGGCGCCCGTATTCCCGCCCACCCCCCAGAGGGGCTCCCTGGGGTAGAATCCCGCCTCCATAAACTGCCAGCGAACCAAGAACAACCATGCGCGTCACCGTCATCGGCACCGGCTACGTGGGCCTCGTTACCGGGGCCTGCCTCGCGGAAATGGGCAATCACGTCACCTGCGTGGACATCGACCGGACAAAGATCGAAAACCTCAAGCAGGGCATCCTGCCCATCTACGAACCCGGGCTGGAGCCCATCGTCACCGGCAGCCACAAAGCCGGACTGCTCAAGTTCACCACCGACCTGACGGAGGGCATGGGGCGGTGCGAGGTCTGCTTCATCGCCGTGGGAACTCCCCCGGGGGAAGACGGTTCGGCAGACCTCAGCTACGTGGTGGCGGCGGCCGCGGGGATCGGGAAGGTCCTGAACGAGTACTGCGTCGTGGTGGACAAGTCCACGGTGCCCGTCGGCACCGCCGACAAGGTGCGGGCAGCCATTCGGGCCGAGCTGGACCGGCGCGGGGTGGATGTCGAGTTCGACGTGGCCAGCAACCCGGAATTCCTGAAGGAAGGCGCGGCGGTGGAGGATTTCCGCCGTCCTGACCGGCTCGTCATCGGCACCGACAGCGAGCGGGCCCGCAAGCTGATGCACGAGCTCTACGCGCCGTTCGTGCGCAACCATGACCGCTTTTTCTTCATGGGCGTGAAGGAGGCGGAGCTCACCAAGTACGCCGCCAATGCCATGCTGGCGACCCGCATCTCGTTCATGAACGAGATTGCGGTGCTGTGCGACCGCCTCGGCGTGGATGTGGAGAGCGTGCGTCTCGGCATCGGATCCGATTCCCGGATCGGCTACTCGTTCCTCTACCCCGGCTGCGGCTATGGCGGCTCGTGTTTCCCCAAGGACGTGCAGGCGCTCATGAAGACTTTCCGGGACGCCGGCGTCGAGCCCGGGGTGCTGCAGGCGGTGGAAGAGCGCAACCGGCTTCAGAAGAAGGTCCTGTTCGACAAGATCACCGCCCGCTTCGGCGCCCAGTTGAGCGGTCGAACCTTCGGCCTGTGGGGCCTGGCGTTCAAGCCCGGCACCGACGACCTGCGCCAGGCTTCTTCCCGCGACCTGCTGGGGGCGTTGCACGGCACGGGGGCCCGGGTGCGGGCCTTTGACCCGGCGGCCATGGACGCGGCCCGGCGGGAGTTTCCGCGCCAGTGGTTCGACGACGGATTCCTGACCCTGGCGGAGGACGCTTATTCCGCCCTCGACGGTGCTGACGCCCTGGTGCTGCTCACCGAGTGGAAGCAGTTTCGCAGCCCCGATTTCCAGCGCATCGTGAAAAGCCTTCGGGAAAGGGTCGTCTTCGACGGCCGCAACCAGTTCGACCCCGCCGCCGTGCGCGCCCTGGGTTTCGACTACTACGGAATCGGGCGTTAGCGTTTGGGTGGTTGCGCCCGGCATCGGAGCCCAACCCGTGTGGGAATTCTGGTGCCGGGAGAGAGACTCGAACTCTCATGTGGTCGCCCCCATGAGATTTTGGTTCCGGCCGCCGCTTAGCGGCTTAACCTGCTGCGCAGGTTAGCCTCCACCCCGTCGCGCCCCATAGGGACATGCATGTTTTTCGCTTGGTGCCGGGAGAGAGACTCGAACTCTCATGTGGTCGCCCACGGCGGATTTTGAGTCCGCTGCGTCTACCGATTCCGCCATCCCGGCAGTTCTTGAAAGCTTGTCCACGGCGGATTTTAGCTCCGGCCGCCGCTTTGCGGCTTAACCTGCCGGGCAGGTTAGCCTGCGCAGCAACAAGCCGCTACGCGGCGTGTTGTGAGTCCGCTGCGTCTACCGATTCCGCCATCCCGGCTGCCGAATGCGGTCCTGATTTGGCGTCGCATGGGGCGCGGAGGCGGCATTATCCTCTGAAGGTGCCGCCGCGGGCAACGCGGCTATAATGCCGCCCCATGCGCCTGGACGAATTCGATTATTCGCTGCCCGAGGATCTGGTCGCGCAGCAGCCCTCGGATGCCCGCGGCGACAGCCGCCTGCTTTGCCTGGACGGGCGCAGCGGCGCGGTGCGCGACGCCATGTTCCGGGAGCTTCCTTCCTACCTGCGCCCCGGGGACATCCTGGTCTTCAATGACACGCGGGTGATCAAGGCGCGCCTGCAGGGCAGCAAGGGAAGCGGGGGCAAGGTGGAAGTGCTGGTCGAGCGCCTGCTGGACGATCACCACGTGCTGGCCCAGGTGCGGGCCAGCCACCCGCCCCCCGAGGCTTCGCTCCTGTTCCTGGGAGAGGACATTACCGCGATGGTGCTCCGGCGGGAGGGGGATTTCTACCGGATCCGCTTCGAAGGCACGGCGCCGGTGCTGCAGGTGCTGGAGACCGCGGGCTCGGTCCCGCTGCCGCCGTACATCGGTCGCCCGCCCCAGGACGCGGATCAAGAGCGCTACCAGACGGTGTACGCCCGGGAGCCAGGCGCCGTGGCGGCGCCGACCGCGGGCCTCCATTTCGACGAGGCCATGCTGGTGCGCCTGCGGGACAAGGGCGTTCACATGGCTTCGGTGACGCTGCACGTGGGCGCCGGCACTTTCCAGCCGGTGCGAGTGGAAAACGTCGCGGACCACGTCATGCACAGCGAGTGGTATCAGGTTTCCCGGGAGACGGTGAAAGCCATCGCCGCCGCGAGGGCCGCCGGCGGGAGGGTGGTGGCGGTGGGCACCACCACGTTGCGCGCCCTGGAAAGCGCCGCCAGCGGCGGCGAACTGGCGGCGGGCCAGGGCGAAACGAATCTGTTCGTGCTGCCCGGTTACCGATTCCGGGTGGTGGAGCGCCTCATCACCAATTTCCACATGCCGAAGTCCACCCTGATGATGCTGGTGGCCGCATTCGGGGGCGCCGAGCACGTGCGCCGCGCTTACCGGCACGCGGTGGAGCAGCGCTACCGCTTCCTCAGCTACGGCGACGCCATGCTCATCGAGCGCGCGGATTGAGGGGAGCACGCGTGGCCAGGCCGAAGCCGGAAACCCGGGACCGCTATCCCCACTTCCTCGCCATCAGCACCCGCTGGATGGATAACGACGCCTACGGCCACGTGAACAACGTGGTGTATTACTCCTATTTCGACACGGTGGTGAACCAGTTCCTGATCGCGCGCGGGGTGCTGGATATCGAGAGCAGCCCGATCATCGGGCTTGTGGTGGAAACCCATTGCCAGTATTTCAGCCCCATCACTTTCCCGGACACGGTGCATGCCGGGTTGCGGGCGGCGAAGATCGGCACCAGCAGCGTGCGCTACGAGATCGGACTGTTCCGCAATCGCGAGCCGGCGGCTGCCGCCCAGGGCCATTTCGTGCACGTGTACGTGGACCGGGCGGCGCGCAGGGCTGCCCAGGTGCCGGCGCCCATGCGGGCGGCGCTGGAGAAAATCCTGGGCCCGGCCGGCGGCTGATGGAATTCCGCGTCGAGGCCACCAACGGCGCCGCCCGCGCCGGCAGGCTGACCCTGGCCCACGGCGCGGTGGAGACGCCGGCCTTCATGCCGGTGGGCACCTACGGCACGGTGAAGACCCTGAGCCCGGCGGACCTGCGCGAGGTCGGGGCCCAGGTGGTGCTGGGCAACACGTTCCACCTCTGGCTGCGCCCGGGACTGGAGGTGATCGAGGCCCACGGCGGGCTGCACCGGTTCATGGGCTGGGACGGCCCCATCCTCACGGATTCCGGGGGCTTCCAGGTGTGGAGCCTTGGGGACCTGCGCAGGATCACCGAGGAGGGCGTGAAATTCCAGTCGCCCGTGAACGGCGACCGGCTGTTCCTCTCGCCGGAAGAATCCATGCGCATCCAGCGGGTGCTCAATTCCGACATCGCCATGGTGTTCGACGAGTGCACCCCGTACCCGGCGGAGGAGGACGCGGCGCGGGAATCCATGGAGCTGAGCCTGCGCTGGGCGGAGCGCTGCCGGAGCGCCCACGAGGGCAACCCCAACGCGCTGTTCGGCATCGTGCAGGGGGGCATGCACGAGCACCTGCGCGACGCGTCCCTGGCGGGGCTGCAGGCCATCGGCTTCGAGGGCTACGCCATCGGCGGCCTCTCGGTGGGCGAACCCAAGCGCGACATGCAGCGCATCCTGCGCCACACGGCGCCGCAGCTGCCGGCGGACCGGCCGCGCTACCTGATGGGCGTCGGCACGCCGGAGGACATCGTCTTCGCTGTTTCCCAGGGCATCGATCTCTTCGACTGCGTGCTGCCCACCCGAAATGCGCGCAACGGGTGGCTGTTCACGCGGCGCGGCACGGTCAAGCTGCGCAACAGCCAATACCGCCTGGACACGCGGCCCCTGGACGAGGACTGCGACTGCTACACCTGCCGCCACTTCACGCGCGCCTACCTCCACCACCTGCAGCGGGTGAACGAGATCCTCGGGGCGCGTCTCAACACCCTGCACAACCTCCATTACTACCATGGGCTCATGGGGGAGCTGCGGGCCGCGATCCGGTCCGGACGCCTGGAGGATTTCGCGCGGGAATTCAGGCAGTGCCGGGCGGGATCGTGATACAATCCGCGCTTTATTTTTGCTGACGACGGGGTGCTAACGTGTTGATTGGCAATGCATATGCGCAGGCTGCCGCGCCTGCCGCAGGCGGCGGCATGGAAATGACGCTGATGTTCGTCCTGATCTTCGTGGTGTTTTACTTCCTCATGATCAGGCCCCAGGTGAAGCGGGCCAAGGAGCACAAGAAAATGCTCGAGGCCCTGCAGAAAGGCGACGAGGTGGTCACCGCCGGCGGTTCCCTGGGGCGCGTGGTCAAGATCACCGATGCCTACATCACCCTGGAGATCGCCGACAACGTGAACGTTCACGTGCAGAAGCCCGCGGTCCAGACCGTGCTGCCCAAGGGCACCATCAAGAGCATCGAATGAAGCAATGAGCGGGAGAGGGCGGGTTCGGGCCGGAAACCGGCCGCCCTCGAGCGCTTCGCCCGGGGATCGACCCCGCTGCCGTCCAACGAACATCCCTCGCAAGGATCATGAACCGCTTCCCCCTCTGGAAATACCTCATCGTGGCCGGCGCCCTGGTGGCCGGCTTCATTTACACGCTTCCCAATTTCTTCGGCGAGGTGCCCGCGGTCCAGGTGAGCCCGGCACGCGCGGCGTCCAAGGCCGACGAGGCCCTGCTGGCGCGGGTGGAAAGCACCCTGAAGGGCGCCGGCATACCCTACGAAAATGCGTTCCTGGATGTCTCCGGCGTCAAGGCGCGGTTCAAGGACACCGACACCCAAATCAAGGCCAAGGACACGATCCAGGCGGAACTGGGGGATGGCTACGTGGTGGCTCTTAACCTTCTTTCCAGTTCCCCGGACATCCTGAGGGAGATCGGCGCCCTGCCCATGTACCTGGGCCTCGACCTGCGCGGCGGGGTGCATTTCCTGCTCCAGGTGGACATGAAGGCCGCCATCACCAAGGCGGCGGAAAGCAACGCCGGCGACATCCGCACCATGCTGCGGGAGGAGAAGGTGGGTTACTCCGGCATCGCCCGGGAAGGGGACCGAATCGTGGTGCGCTTCCGGGACGCCCAGGAGCGGGACAAGGGACGCCGGCAGATCGAGAAGAACCTGCCCGATCTCATTCTCACCGACGCCGACGACGGCGGCGAGCCGCGGCTGGTGGCGGTCATCCGGCCCGAGGCGCAAAAGCGCATCCAGGAATTCACCCTGCAGCAGAACCTGACCACGCTGCGCAACCGGGTCAACGAGCTGGGCGTGGCGGAGCCGGTGGTGCAGCAGGCGGGGCTGGACCGCATCGTGGTGCAGCTGCCCGGCGTGCAGGACACGGCCAAGGCCAAGGACATCCTGGGGCGCACGGCGACCCTGGAGATCCGGATGGTGGACGAGGAAGGCAACGTGGACGCCGCCACCCGGGGCGAGGTGCCCTTCGGCAGCGAACTGCTCAAGGAGCGCGGCGGCCTGCCGATCCTGGTCAAGAAAACGGTGGTGCTGACGGGCGACACCATCAACGATGCCCAGCCCGGCTTCGACAGCCAGTCCGGGCAGCCCGCCGTCCACATCAACCTGGATGCCAAGGGCGCGCGCATCTTCCGCAACGTCACCCGCGAGAGCGTGGGCAAGCGCATGGCCATCCTGCTCATCGAGAAGGGGCAGGCGGAGGTGATCACGGCGCCGGTGATCCGGGAAGAGATCGGCGGCGGCCGGGTGCAGATCAGCGGCAGCATGTCCACCGAGGAGGCCAACGACGTGGCGCTGCTGCTGCGCGCGGGCGCCCTGGCGGCGCCCATGGAAATCGTGGAGGAGCGCACCGTGGGCCCGAGCCTGGGCGCGGACAACATCTCGAAAGGCGTCGATTCCACCCTCATCGGCTTTGCCCTGGTGGCGGCCTTCATGATGGTCTACTACCGGGTGTTCGGGGTGATCGCGGTGCTGGCACTGGCCACCAACGGCTTCCTGCTGGTGGCGCTGCTTTCCATGCTCCAGGCGACGCTCACGCTGCCCGGCATCGCCGGCATCGCCCTCACCCTGGGCATGGCCATCGACGCCAACGTGCTTATCATCGAGCGGATCCGGGAGGAACTGCGCAACGGCGTGACGCCCCAGGCCGCCATCAACGCCGGGTTCGAGCGGGCTTTCGACACCATCCTGGACTCCAACGTGACCACCCTGATCGCGGGCCTGGCCCTGTTCGCCCTGGGCTCCGGCCCGGTGCGCGGCTTCGCGGTGACCCTCTGCATCGGGATCGTGACTTCCATGTTCAGCGCGGTCACCGTGTCCCGGGCCATCGTCAACCTGGTGTTCGGCAGCCGGCGCCGCCTGGCTTCCCTGCCGGTCTGAGCGCGGCGCGCCTGACGGAGAAAAGACAAAATGTTCGAGATCTTCAAGGTACAGCGCGACCTTCCCTTCATGCGCTTCTCGAAGCCGGTGATCATCGCCTCGCTGCTGGTAGTGGCGGTTGCCATCGGCGCCCTGGCGGTGCGGGGCCTTAATTTCGGCGTGGACTTCACCGGCGGCACGGTGATCGAGGTGGGCTATCCCCAGGGCGCGGACATCCAAGGCATCCGCGACACCCTCGGCAAAGCCGGCTACGGCGACGCGGCCGTCCAGAACTTCGGTACCTCCACCGACGTGCTCATCCGCATGCCGGTGCGGGAGGGTCTCACCTCCGCCCAGCTGAGCGAGCAGGTCATGGGCGCCCTGCGCCAGTCCGAGTCCAGCGTCGAGCTGCGGCGGGTGGATTTCGTGGGACCCCAGGTGGGCGAGGAGCTGGCCAACGACGGAACCCTTGCCCTCATCGTCGTCGCCATCGGCATCATGATGTACCTGGCGGTGCGCTTCGAGTGGCGTTTCGCGGTGGGGGCCATCGCCGCCACCGCCCACGACATCATCGTCATCCTGGGCTGCTTCGCCCTGTTCCAGTGGGAGTTTTCCCTCACGGTGCTGGCCGCGGTGCTGGCGATCCTGGGCTATTCGGTGAACGACACGGTGGTGGTGTTCGACCGCATCCGGGAGAACTTCCGCAAGCTGCGCCGCTCCGACACGGTGGGTATCATCGACAACGCCATCACCCGCACCCTGTCCCGGACCCTAATCACCAGCGGCGTGACCCAGCTCATGGTGCTGGCCATGCTGGTGTTCGGCGGCGAGGTGCTGTTCGGGTTCGCCCTGGCCCTCACCATCGGCATCGTGGTGGGAAGCTATTCCTCCATTTTCGTGGCGAGCCCGATGCTGCTCTGGCTGGGCGTTTCCCGGGAGGACTTCGCCAGGCCCGAGAAGAAGGAAGAGGAGGGGGGCGCCCTTCCCTGATCGGCGCGCGGCGCTGATCCGGCCTTTCCGCCGTAAACGTGGAACTTCTCGCCACCCTGCTCGATATCCTGGTCCACCTGGACCGGCACCTGCTGGAGCTGGTGAACAATTACGGGGCCTGGGTCTACGGGATCCTGTTCCTGATCGTTTTCTGCGAGACCGGGCTCGTGGTCACGCCGTTCCTGCCGGGAGACTCGCTGCTATTCGTGGCGGGAACCATTGCCGGCGCGGGGTCGCTCAACGTGCACGGGCTGGCCGTGCTGCTGATCGCGGCCGCCGTGGCCGGAGACTCCCTGAATTACGCCATCGGCCACTTCATCGGCCCCAAGGTGTTCAAGTACGAGGACTCGTGGTTCTTCAGGAAGTCGTACATCGAAAAGACCCACGGCTACTTCGAGCGCTTCGGGGGGCGCACCATCATCATTGCCCGCTTTGTCCCCATCGTGCGGACCTACGCCCCGTTCGTCGCCGGGATCGGCCGCATGGATTACCGGCGATTCCTGTTTTTCAACGTCACCGGGGCAATTGTCTGGGTGGTATCCCTGACCTACGCCGGGTACTTTTTCGGGAACATCCCGGTGATCAAGAACAATCTGACGGCGGTGATCTTCGGGATCATCCTGCTTTCCATCTCGCCCGGGATCATCGAGTTCGCGCGTCACAAGCTGCGCGCCCAGGGTTCCTCGCGCTGACCGGGTTGTCGCGTCAGTGGAGGGCGCCGGCCAGGCGCCGCCGGTAGTCCCGGACCAGGTCGTTCTCCGGGCCCAGCATCTCAAACACGGTGAGCATGGTTTTGCGCGCGGCCTCGTCCTGGAAAGCGCGGTCCCGGCGCACGATCTCCATCAGTTGCTCCAGCGCCTGGTCGAAGCGCTGCCCGGCGATGTACAGGTTCGCAAGCTTGAGCCGGGCGTCCAGGTCGTCCGGGCTTGCGGCCACGGCCCGTTCCAGGGTCGCGGCATCCGGCAGTCCCGCCGTCTTCAGCGCGATGTCGGCCCGCGCCAGCAGGGCCGCCACCCGCGGGTCTTCCCGGGCCGCGTCGGGCAGGTCGTCCAGCAATTTCTTCGCCGCGTCGGCCTCGGCCTGGTCCAGCAGGATCTCGGCCATGTCCGCTACCACGCCGCTGTGCCGGGGATCCAGGCGGCGGGCCTTCACCAGCAGGGTCATGGCGGCGGCGCCGTCCCCCTTGCGGTAGGTTTCCATGGCCTGGGCCCGCAGCGCCTCCGCGGGAGAGGGCATGATGCCGTCGATGAACTGGCGCACCAGTCCCTCGGGCAGCGCTCCCGAAAACTCGTCCACCTGCTCGCCATTGACGAATGCCTTGACGCTGGGGATGCCGCGCACGCCCCAGTCCATGGCCAGGGCCTGATTCTCGTCGGAGTTGACCTTTGCCAGCAGGAAGCGGCCGCCGTATTCCTCCGCCAGCTTCTCCAGGATCGGGCCGAGGGAGCGGCAGGGCCCGCACCAGGGCGCCCAGAAGTCCACCAGAACGGGGACCTGCCGGGAGCGCTGGATGACCTCTTGCTCGAAGGTGGCGGTGGTTACGTCCAGGGTGTGGTGGCCCATGGTGAAGCTCCGTGATGTCTGCTCAATGGAACATGGACCCGATGGGCCCGGATTCAAGAGCCGCGGCGGCTCAGACGCGGCCCGCGAGCCCGGCGGCGAGTCCCAGGTAGGTGGCCGGCGTCAGGGCCAGCAGGCGCTCCTTTTCGGCTTCGGGGATTTCCAGGGTGGCGATGAATGCGCGCAGGGAATTCCGGTCCATGCCCGCCTTGCCCCGGGTCAGTTCCTTGAGCCGGTCATAGGCGTCGGGGACGCCGTAGCGGCGCATCACGGTCTGGATTGGCTCGGCCAGCACTTCCCAGGCGTCTGCCAGGTCCTCGGCCATGCGCGCGGGGTCGGCTTCCAGCCTGCCCAGCCCGCGCAGGCAGGAGTCGTAGCCCAGGAGCGTGTAACCGAAGGCCGCCCCTATGTTGCGCAGGACCGTGGAGTCGGTGAGATCCCGCTGCCAGCGGGAGATGGGCAGCTTTTCCGAGAGATGCCGCAACAGGGCGTTGGCCACGCCCAGGTTGCCCTCCGAGTTTTCGAAGTCGATGGGGTTCACCTTGTGGGGCATGGTGGAGGAGCCCACCTCCTCCTTCTTCACCTTCTGGCGGAAGTAGCCCAGGGAGATATAGCCCCACAGGTCCCGGTCCAGGTCGACGAGGATTGTGTTGGCGCGGGCAAGGGCGTCGAACAATTCCGCCGGCCAGTCGTGGGGCTCGATTTGGGCGGTGTAGGGATTGAATTCGAAGCCGAGGCTCTCGACGAAGCGCTGGGCGAAGGCTTCCCATCCCACGTGGGGATACGCTGCGAAGTGGGCGTTGTAGTTGCCCACGGCGCCGTTGATCTTCCCCAGCATCCGCACCGCCGCCACCCGGTCCCGGCTCCGGCGCAGCCGGTGCACGAAGTTCGCCATCTCCTTGCCCATGGTGGTGGGCGTCGCCGGCTGGCCATGGGTGCGCGACAGCATGGGGACCGGGGCGAGGTCCCTGGCGAGAACGGCCAGCGCTGCGATCACCTTGTCCAGGGCGGGCAGCAGGACCTGATCGCGGCCCGCCCGCAGCATCAGGGCATGGGCCAGATTGTTGATGTCCTCCGAGGTGCAGGCGAAATGGATGAACTCCGAGCCCCTGGAGATTTCGGCATTGCCGGCGAAGCGCTCCCGCAGCCAGTACTCCACGGCTTTCACGTCGTGATTGGTGCGGGCCTCGATGGCTTTCACTTGTCCGGCGTCGGCTTCCGAGAACTCCGTGGCGGCGCGATCCAGCTCTTTCACCGTGGCCGCGGAAAACGCGGGGAGCTCGGCGATGGCCGGATCGGCGGCCAGGGCCTTCAGCCATTCTATTTCCACCCGCACGCGGTGGCGGATGAGGCCGAACTCGCTGAAGTGGGGCCTCAGGGCTTCCACCTTGGGCGCGTAGCGCCCGTCCAGGGGAGAAAGGGCAGTGAGCGGGGTCAGGGACATGGCCAATGTCAAATAAGGGGAATTCTAGCGCAAAGCGCCGATTCCCCGGCGAGGGGACGGCTGTCGCCGCGGTGATATAATCCTTCCCGCTTCCCCGGGGACCAAAAACATAACCATGAAACTGATCGCGTCTCTCACCAGCCCCTTTGCGCGCAAGGTTCGCGTTGTCCTGGCGGAAAAGCGCATCGAATACGACTTCGATATTCAGAATCCCTGGCTCGCGGATACCCCGGTGCCCCTTTTCAATCCCCTGGGCAAGGTGCCGGTGCTGGTGCTGGACGACGGGACGACGGCGTTCGATTCCCGGGTGATCGTCGAGTACCTGGACACGGTGACGCCGGTCACCCGCCTGATTCCGTCGGGCAACCGGGAGCGGACTCTGGTCAAGCGCTGGGAGGCCCTGGGGGACGGCGTGTGCGAGGCCGCCGCCGCCATCTTCCTCGAGCGCAAGCGGCCTGCCGAGCAGCAGAGCCCGGACTGGATCCGGCGCCAGGAGGCCAAGATCGAGAGCGGGGTTCGCGCCATCGCCGAGGAACTGGGCGGCGAGAAGTGGTGCTTCGGGGATGCCTACAGCCTCGCCGACGTGGCCGTGGGCTGCGCCCTGGGCTACCTGGATTTCCGTTTCCCCGAGATCAACTGGCGCGAGGCACATCCCAACCTGGCCCAGCACTGGGAAAAGCTGTCCAAGCGCCCGTCTTTCCAGAACACTGTCCCGAAGGGCTGAAGGCGCGGCCGGCGGGCGGCGTTGGCCGCCCGCTATTCCCGGATGATGCCTCCGCCCAGGCACACCCGGCTGTCATAGACCACCACCGATTGCCCCGGCGTCACCGCCCACTGGGGCTGGGCGAATTCCACCTCGCACTCTTCGTCCACCCGCGCCAGGGCGCAGGGCGCGTCCGGCTGACGGTAGCGGGTCTTCGCGCCGTAGACCCACTGGGTGTGGGGCGCGTCGCCGCTGATCCAGCTCAGGTCCCCCGCGATGAGCCGGTCCTCGTAAAGGGCGGGATGGTCGTGGCCCTGGACCACAATCAGGGTGTTGGTCGCCATGTCCTTGCCTGCCACGTACCAGGCGTCCCCGGGGCCGCCGATGCCCAGCCCGTGGCGCTGGCCGATGGTGTGAAACATGAGGCCATGGTGATGCCCGATGAGTTTGCCTTCCGGCGTGCGCATCTCCCCCGGCTGGTCCGGCAGGTAGCGGTTCAGGAACTCCCGGAAAGGCCGCTCGCCGATGAAACAGATGCCGGTGGAGTCCCTCTTGGCAAAATTGGGCAGGCCCGCGTCCCGGGCCATGCTGCGCACCTCCCGCTTGTAGAGCGTGCCCAGGGGAAACAGCGTTTTTGAAAGCTGGCGCTGGTTCAGGCGGTACAGGAAATAGCTCTGGTCCTTGGTGCCGTCCTCCGCCTTGAGCAGCTGGAACTGCCCCTCCAGCTCCCGCACCTGGGCGTAATGGCCGGTGGCGATCCGGTCCGCGCCCAGTTCCAGGGCGTGGTCGAGAAACGCCCGGAACTTGATCTCGGCGTTGCAGAGCACGTCCGGGTTCGGCGTGCGCCCGGCCCGGTACTCGGCGAGGAACAGGTTGAACACCCGCTCCCGGTACTCCCGGCTGAAGTTGACCGCTTCCAGGCCGATGCCGAGGATGTCCGCCACCGACGCGGCGTCGATGAGGTCCTGCTTTGAGCTGCAGTACTCGTCGGTGTCGTCATCCTCCCAGTTCTTCATGAACAGCCCCAGGACTTCGTAGCCCTGTTCCTTGAGCAGCAGCGCGGCGACGGAGGAGTCCACCCCGCCGGACATCCCCACGACGACCTTCGGCTTCGCCATGTCTCAGGTGACCTGGGAAATGAGTTCCAGAGGAAAGCGGCGTCCGGCCAGGTAATCCTCGATGCAACGCAGGACCAGCGGAGTCCGGTGCCGGGGCTGGAGCAGCCGGACCTCCTCCAGCGTCAGCCAGACCGCGCGGATGATGCCTTCGTCCAGGGCGCGGCCGGGCTCTTCGCCGAGATACCGGGCCGAGAACGCGAACCGCAGGTAGGTGGTGTCGTTGGCAGGCGATCGCCAGCGGTAAATGCCAATCAGCGCGTCCGGCTGCACATGGCAGGCGGTTTCCTCGAGGGTCTCCCGGATCATGCCATCGACGGGAGATTCGTCGGCTTCCAAGTGGCCGGCTGGCTGGTTGAAGGCGATCCCCGCCTCGGTTTCCTCCTCCACCAGCAGGAAACGGCCACGATGCTCGACCACGGCGGCGACGGTGGGGCGGGGACTGGGACTCATGGGGGCGCTCGAAATAATTGAATTCTAAACTGACACGCGCCGGGCCCACGAATGGCGTTCGTCAAACAAGGAAGGCGGGACCGAAGCCCCGCCTTTCCCGTCAAACGTTGAAGCGGAACCGCTTACTTCTTTTCGGTCTTGGTTTCCGGCTTCGCTTCGGCCTTCTCGCCTTTCTTCTTAGTCTTGGCTTCGGCTTTCTCTTCCTTCTCCTCGGTCTTGGTTTCAGCCTTTTCCTGTTTCTTTTCGGCCTTGGCCTCGGCCTTCGGCTGCTCGCCGGCCATGTGCTTGGCGGCAAGGACGTTGACGCTGACGGTGGCAAACACGGCGGCGAAAAGGGCGGACAACAGTTTGCTCATGACATTAATTCCTTTGCAGAAGAGTAAAGATTATTTGATGAGGATGACCGGCAAGCCCGGTAAGCGTCCCTAACGAAGCTGTAGAAAAAGGCTCCGGCCATATTGCGCCGGTCATGGGCGTCCTGCAAGATGATCCTGTTGGCATAATGAG
>Ga0210334_10017527_pt1 | contig 22963 bp, 27 predicted proteins | sample S306metaT_FD_164440 | JGI IMG/M metagenome (GOLD analysis project Ga0210334, IMG submission 164440) | Metatranscriptome of estuarine sediment microbial communities from the Columbia River estuary, Oregon, United States - S.306 (Metagenome... | ecosystem: Environmental > Aquatic > Marine >... | reverse complement strand
GCCGGATCGCTTCGCACGGGCGGGGTCGCCGCTTGAAACTGGAGACCGTCCATCGGCCTGGTCCGTCGCTTACGAGAGCGACGCCAAGTCCAGACTTTCGCTGGACAGGACCAGTTCCTCCATGGCCACGTCTCCGCCACCCTTGCCCGCGAGGGTCGGTCCCGTGAACTTGAGGGGGGCTACGCCCTGCAGCTTCCAGGTGGCCACGGGCCCGTTGCGGCTTTCGTCCATCAGGTGGATGGTGACCGTGCGTTTGGCCTTGTAGCCCTCGGTGCGGGTTTCGTTGATCCAGTCGAAAAGATCCTTGCTGCCGATCAGACCGCGCTTGAGGGTCACGTCGCCGACCTTGTGCACGCCGGGAATCTTGCGCACGTGGTTTTCGGCCTCGTTCCCGTTGCGGTACTCGGCCATGGTCATCTCGGTGACCAGCCCGGACACATCGGAGAATCCGCCGGCGACGCCGCCGCCGAGGTCCACCTGGAAGTTGAATGCGCCGTAGGGGGTGTCGCGTTGAATCATTTGCGTTCTCCTTCAATCAGCTCTTGGCGTCGGCGGTCTTCTGGCCGATACGGAAGATCACGAACTCGGCGGGCTTGATCACCGCCACCCCGATGAGGCAGATCAGGCGGCCGTTGTCGAGGTCGTTCTGGGTCATGGTGGTGCGGTCGCAGCGGACGAAGAAGGCGTCCTCCGGCTTGGTGCCCAGCAGCGCTCCGTTCTTCCACTCGTTGAACAGGAAATCGCTGATCGTGCCGCGAATGTTGGACCACAGCATTTCGCCGTTGGGCTCGAACACCGCCCATTGGGTGCCGCGGTCGATGGACGCCTCCAGATAGTTGAAGTAGCGGCGGACGTTGACATACTTCCACTCGGGGTCGGACGAAACGGTGCGCGCGCCCCAGACACGGAGTCCGCGGCCGGCGAGAAATCTCAGGCAGTTGACGCCAATGGGGTTGAGCAGTTCCTGCTCGGCGAAATTGACGTCCCTTTCGAAGCGCAGCGCGTCCCGCACGACCTCGTTGGCGGGGGCCTTGAACACGCCTCGGGTGACGTCGTTGCGGGCGTAGATGCCGCAGACGAATCCCGAGGGCGGCAGCGGGATCTCCCGGGGCTCAGTGCTGTTGGGATTGGCGAGCGGATTGGCGGTCACCACCCAGGGGTAATAGATCGCCGCGCGGGTCGAGTCGATCTTTCCCCGCTCGGTGCGCATGGTGCTCGGGGACGGGTTTCCAGAAGGCGAGTCTAGTACCGCGATACGGTATCGGCGCGGCTTCTCGGTGTGCCCGATGAGCTTGTCCTGGATCGAGCTGCCTTCCGCATAGGCCGAGTATCCGGGAGCGGCCACGATGGAGACGTCCTCGAGACCGATGAGCAGATCGAAGCCGGCGGCGACGCCGCTGGCCGTCTCGTAGTTCGCTGCCTGGGGCTGGGAGCCGTCCGTGCCGTCCGCCATGGCGAAGGAGTCGGCAGGCTCGTCGCTGTCCTTCTTGGTCTTCGGGTCCGGCTGATCTCCGACCAGGCCCTTGAGCAGGTTGACGGGGTCGGTACCGGGAACGCCGGTGTCCACCTCAAACGAGATCGGCAGCGAGATCTGGTCGTTGCGGTCGCCCGGGTTGGCCTTGAGCACCTGGCCCAGATAACGGGGGTGGGCGTCGTTGGAGGAAAGTCCTGGAAATTCGCCCAACACGCGCCCGTCCTTGATCAGCGCCACCGTCAGGCTGAGGGATTCGGCCTTGACGTCATCGGTCTGTGCGTTGGCCGCGACGTCCTCCGGACCGCTGTTGTCGGCCTTCAGCTTCTGGAACTTTCCGCCTTTCTTGAACCAGATCTCGAAGGTCGGATTCGCCGTGGTCCCGCCCTTGATGCGCAGGGTGGCGCCCTCCGGCTGCCTCGCGAGAAATCCCTTGCCGCCCAAGGGAACCGCGACCTGTTGCACCGCCACCGTTGCCCCGTTCATGGCCGTGCCGGGGAAGCGCGCCTTGAAATAGGCGAACTTGGTGGGATTGGTGGCGGGATCCTTCAGCACCGGGTTCTTCTTGGTGTCCGCCTGCCCACCGCTGCCGTTGAAAACGCGCACCACATACAGCCGCGCGCCTCCGTTGTTGAAGTACGCCCGAGTTGCGTGGGCAATGTAATTCAGGGTCGGCGTGGAACCGAAATTGAGGTTCTCGACGCCGCCGTAGATGCGCTCGAAGTCGGCAAAACTCGTTAACAGTTCGGGAGTCCCTCCCACGGGTCCGAAGGCAGTGGGACCCACGAAGGCGGTCGTGCTGGTGCCGACGCCCTCGATGGACTTGGAGCGAAAGCTGGTTTCCTCGACATATACACCGGGTGCTAGATACTCAGGCACGGTTAACCTCCGTTAGGGCATTAGGGAAAAAAATGCTCGGGCGGCTCATGGCCACGCCGCCTCGATCACCATGCGGACCGTCTTCCCGGCGCTGAGAATGGCCGCCGGGGCGTTTACACTGCTGACCCCGCTCGCGCTGGACGCCAGGCGGGTTTCAATCGTGTCCGGATTGGGACGGGGAACCGGTGGGGCGGCATTGGCCCGCCGAACCACCTGCTCGTCCAGAACGACTTCGACGGCGGCGGGAAAATCGCGCGTGAGAACGGCGCCACCGCCACCGCCGCCACCGCCGCCGCCGCCACCGCCGCCACCACCCGCTGCGGGGAGGATGGGCGGAACCCCCGGCACAACCACCAGGGCCTCTCCCCGAGTGTCCGTCAGGGCAAGGACGGGAACGGAACCGGGAATCTGGGGCGCCACCCGCAGCAAGGCATTCACGAGCCCGATGTCCTCCGTGCCGGGAATTCGCACGCGTGCCCGGAGGAGAGCCCAGTTGGCCCCGGTGGGCGCCGCAGCCGCTGGGAACAGCTTGATGGTGATGGGAGTCAGAGCCGCCTTTGGATCACCGGCGGGGGCACGGGAGCGGGGTAGCCGGACTTCCGCGATGCGCGGAAGAAAGCGGCGCTGGGGGTCTTCCACCTTGAGTTCCAGGGGCACCGCGGTCTCAGGGGGGCTGTCCGGGGCCTCGTGGAAAGTGGTGGTATGGTGCTCCAGACCGCGCGCCTGGCGCAGTACATAGAGCCCCCGGGCGTTGCGCGCCAGGGTTGCGCCGTCTACGTCGATCCGGAGCGGCTCGACGATGCGGGCGCCGGTGACCGCGCTCACGAATTCGATCGCGCCCAGCACGCGCCGTTCGAGGAGTTCGTTCATGCGCCTTCCAGTTCGTCGCTGACGTCGAAGCGGGTGGCGATCACCGGTGCGAACTGCTCCTCGGCGTCGGGCCCGATCTGGACGTTGCGGGCGATGACAGTGAACGACGGACGGAGGGGCGGCGTCAGCGCCTGCCACAACTTGGTCATGTCGTCCAGGGAGAGCTCTTCCGGAATCAGCTGCACCGATTCGGCATCCCGAAACTGTCCGCTTACGGCGAGCAGGGAGCGGTCCAGTACCGGGTAGGCGTGCAGTTCCCGCATCACCCAGGCGAGTACCGTCAACTCCTTAAGCGGTGAATCCGCCCATACCGTGAACAACAGGTGCAGATTGACCGCCAGTGGAGGCCGCACCGATGCGCCCAAGCGTGGGTTGCGGGTGTGCTCGTTCTGGGTGACCCGATAGAGGAATATGGAGCAAGTGGTGTTTTTTCCGTCCAGCTTCTTGAGCTCGCTCGTGCCAACCGGTGAAAACGTGCACGACATATCCTTGATGGGTGAAAGCTGATGGGCGCGCGTCAGGTGCTGGGCGAGCCCGCTCACGACGGAGTGGATGGCCGCGACGGAAGCCACTAGCGGGACCCTCCCCAGGGCTCGGATGTCCAGCGAAAGCGTGAAGGCGATGCCATTGTCAGCTAACGTCTCCGATGTTTCGCCAGCCGGTAGACACCCTGCATCGATTTCTCAAGGGCGCCCTGTCGCTCCAGATAGTCGAGCGCTCTCTGGGTCGCCGCCAGCCCCGCCTCAATCCGTTGCTGCAGTATCCACCAGCGGGCAATGTGCTCCATCGTGTCGGCGGCATCCGGGTGCGACCTGAGATAGCCCATGACCTCCCCTGCGAGGGCGACCACCTCGGGATCCTCCGGGTCGGTGTCGGCTTTTGCTGGCATCGGGACCGCAATCGTCACGGGAAGGTCGATGGGTGTGGGTGCGGACATCCTTCGTTCCCGTTTGTCATGGCAAGGCGCGTGCCAGCATCGACGTTGCCGTAACTCTATGGTAGGAAACGAGTTATTTTTTTGGTCAAAGCGGGGTGTGGCGCCGGTGCCCTATGCCGTGGTTCTCCCCCGGTTTGGAGAAGTCGTTGGAAATTCACGGGAATATTGACGCGAGGCGGCGTGGGGCGGAGGCGCCACAGCCTGGGGCGCGGAGACCCTACTTTGACGTGATTGACGAGCGCCCCCCGGGCACGAATCAAGGGGCCCTCGCTTACGAAGGAACGGCTTTAGACGCGGAAGCGGGAGATCTCGATCCCGTGCTTTTTGACCAGCCGGGCGAGGGTGCTGCGGTCCTTGCGCGACACGCGCGCGGCCTGCGACAGATTGCCGCGGGTTCGGTTCAGCAGGTTCTCGAGATAAGTGCGCTCGAATGCTGCGACGGCGGACGCCTTCTCCTTGCGAAACCCCGCATCGGATTCGCGCCCGCAGGATGGGCTTGACTGAGAAGCGGCGGCGCAAGCCGGGTTTGGAGGCGCGATCTCAAGCACATCCGCCTCGCTCAGCAGAAACTCGCGCAGCAGCAGATTTTCCAGCTCACGGATGTTTCCAGGCCACGGGTAGCGGGTTAGCCATTGAATTGTGTCGGGATGCAGCCGCCTTACGCCGCGGCCATATTGCTCTGCATAACGCGACAGAAAGGACTCCGCCAGCAGCAGCGCGTCTCCGCCCCGGTCCCGAAGGGGTGGCATGGTCACGGTGAGGACGCTCAGCCTGTAAAGGAGGTCGCTGCGAAACCGGCCCCGGGCGACCAGTTCGTTCAAGTCCACGTTGCTGGCGGCGATAACGCGGAGATTCTCGCAGCGCGTCAACCGCCCGCCCACGGGCCGGTAAACGTGATCCTGCAGGAAGCGCAGCAGGACCACTTGGGCGCGGGGGCTCATGACCTCGATTTCGTCGAGGAACAGGGTTCCCCCTTCCGCCTGGGGCACCATGCCCTGGCGGCTTTCCCTGGCGTCGGTGAACGCTCCACGCTCGTGTCCGAAGAGTTCCGTCTCGAGAAGATTGTCCGGCAGGGCGCCGCAGTTAACGGGGACGAACGGGCGATCCCGGCGCGAACCCAAGTGGTGAATTGCCCGGGCGGCTACTTCCTTGCCGGTGCCCGTTTCACCCTGCAACAATACTGTTGCGTCGCAGGAGGCGAAGCGACTGAGGAGGCGCACCGCCTCGACAAACGCCGGAGAGGTGCCCAGCAGGTTGACGTCGACCAGGAGATTCATGTCCCGCACTTGCCCGGAAAAAATAAGGTAATCCCTGATGTGAGGATTGGATTCTTCGAGGATCGACCGGAGAAACGCGCAAATACCAATATGGCACGCGCTGACGGGAAGTCAATTAAAAAACAATGACAATTCAATGATACCCCGGGGGTGAAACTTAAGTTCATGATTTGCCGCTTCTCCGCAGGTGGAACCCGGCCGTCATCGCGCCAGAGTAACCACGGTGATCCGCGTTTTGCCTCGACGCCGCGGTGACCTTCGCGAAGCACTGAGAGCGGCGTGGAAAGTACCGTAGCACTCTGGCATGCCAGCGGCAATTGGTCGAACGTCCTATGCGCCGACGCCCGGCGCTGACGTAAATCGGGAGCCGAGTTACTCCTTGCCGCGCGGAGGGATTACACCGCCGCTGACCCGGGCGGCGTCACCGGTCTCGGCGAATACCCCGGGGAAATAGCGCACCGCGAGGCTGCCACGGTCGCCCTTCGCCGACGCCGGTTCCGCCAGCTGGCGCCACTCCCTGACGCGCAGGATGTGGCTGCACACTTCCAGCATGCCGACGGTATCCCGGTCGGCGGTGAGCACGCCCTGCACCCGCAGGCCGAGGTCGCGCTTGGCCGCTTCGAGGCGCTCTGCCAGTTCCGGTGTGGGCGCGAACTGGCCGTCGGAGGCGATGACCAGGTCCGCGAGCTGCCACGCCTCTTCCCGGATCCGCTCCAGGGCCCGGCGCAGGGGCTCGTCCACGTCGGTGCCGCCATGGAAGGACTGGTTAAGGAACGCGATGGCGCGGGTGATGCCGTCGGCATCCAGGGCCAGCTCGCTTTCCACCACTTCCTCCGGACCGCTGAAGGCGTAGGCGAGACAGCGCCGGTTCTGGGCGGCGGCGGTGCGCATTGCCTCCAGCACCGTGGCCTTGGCCACGTCCTCGGCGGCGCCATGCATGGAGGCGGAGGTGTCCACGCACAGGATCATGGGCCCCATCTCCAGCCGCCGGCGGGGGCGGGGGTGAACGCTGCGGCGCCAGGAGGGGGCTTCCACGGGAACGGATTCCCGCACCCGGTCGTCATCCTCGTAGGTGAGGAGGGAGCGCTCGGCGTGGCGCGCAAACCAGACCAGCCGCAGGCGGGGATGGCGCAACAGGGCCGCCTCGCTGGGTAGCATGCGGGCGATGCGGCCGCTGCGCTGCACGCCTCGGGTCTCCGCGGGCACCTCCGGTATCCGTTGTTCCCGCGGGTGGAGAGAGAATCCCCGGGCCTTTTCCAGGACTTCCACTTCCGGGCGCTCCCGGTCGTCGAGTTCCTCGGTCTCCCGCGCCCGCCCCAGGGCGCGGATGGCGGCGCGCAGCTCCGGCATGGCTTCCAGCCGCTTGCGGATGCGCACCAGTTCCCGCCAGCCCTCGGAATGGAGCAAGCCCTTGACCAGGGCCCAGCGCTCCCCTTTGAGCGTGTCCCCCAGGGCGCCGAACACGAACATGAGCTCGTCCATTTCGCCGGTGGTGGCGCGCCATTCCGCGGCGAAGGCATCCGCCGCCCGCGTCACGGCCTGGTCCGGGTCCTGGTCATGGAGGTAGTCGATGATTCGGTCCGTGTGCCAGAGCATGGATTGAACGACCTGGTCGACCACGTCTTCCCGCTCATGGCAATAGCGGGGCAGCTCCAGCTCGGCAATCTTGGCCAGGAAGGGCGCGGCGACGGGAGCAACGGGCCAATCAGCGCCGGCGGGAAGGCTTCCCCGGATCAGCGCCTGGCGCAACGAGGTCAATCCGGCGAGTCTGAGGGGAAGCGTCCCCACGCTGTTCACGATGCCCTGAAGCCAGAGGCTGCGCGGCAGCTCGTCCAGGGGCGCCAGGGGAGCATCCAGGGCGTCGGGCGCGAATCCGCCGGGATGCGCCGCCATGGTCGCGCTTAGTCGAAGGCCACGGGCTCGGGGCGCAGCCCGGGATCCGTCTCCAGCAGGGGCAGGGCCCGGAAACCCGCCTGAGACTGGGCCAGGCGCTGGCGCAACGCTTCCGCGGTTGAGCGGGTACCCAGCAGGTTGGCGTGGGCCTTTTCAAAGAAGCCGGGATCCACCCACAGGTGCCCCCGCGAAACCCGCTGCAAATCCGCCAGGGCCGCGTCCAGTAGCGCATGAAACGCATCGGCCTGATCGATCAGCTCCTGCACCTGGGCTGCCCGGGCGTTGACGTGGGTGCGGCCGTAGCGGCGGTATTTCCCGAAATAGGTCATGCGCGGCGCGGTCTCGCCGCCCTTGCCGTCGTTGACCCCCGCCACGGCAAGCCGCCCCGAGGTGTCGTAGTTGAGCTCCTCGGCGCTGTGCTCGAGCTCCAGCTGGGCCTCGAAGGCCTCCACGGCCCGGGTGAAGCGCTGGGGATTGAGCACGCGGTCGGTGCCGATCCGTGCCGCGAACCAGTCCTCCACCAGCGGGCGCTGGTCCAGGCGCTGTATGGCGCAGAACTGGGCCAGCCAGAGGTCCCACACCGAAACGGCGTCGCGTCCGTCGGTGAGGGCCGCGGTCTTGACCAGCCGCACCAGTTTGCGCCAGCGCCGGTCGGAGACGTAGATGCCTTCGCCCGCCAGGAATTCGCGCATGTCCCCCAGCAGCTCCGTCACCTCCCGGGGCAGCGTCACGGAATCGATGCGCGCATCAAGTGCCGCGAGGTCATCGCGTCCCAGCTTCAGGGATGGATCCGGATGGGCGGAGTCGGCCTCGGGCAGGCTCAGCAGCTCGGAAAAGCCCGGGCCGCTGACCGGCTCCAGCTGGCAGCGCACCAGGAAACGGTCATAGAAGGCGGCTCCCACCTCGTCATCGGGCACCTCGTTGGTGGCGCCCACCACGCTGATGAGCGGTGTCTTCACCCGGGCCGCGCCATTGTCGAACTCCCGCTCGTTGAGCAGGGTGAGGAGGGCGTTGAGGATGGCGCTGTTGGCCTTGAACACCTCGTCTATGAAGGCGATGGAGGCGCTGGGGAGGTAGCCGTCGGTCTGGCGCTCGTAGCGGTCCTGCTCCAGGGCGGCGATGGACAGTGGGCCGAACAGCTCCTCCGGCACCGAGAAGCGGGTGAGCAGCCGCTCGAAATACGCGGCGTCCCGGAAGGCGCGGTGCAGGCGCCGGGCGAGCTCGCTTTTTGCCGTGCCCGGAGCGCCCACCAGGAGGATGTGCTCGCTGGCCAGGGCCGCCAGCAGCGCGAGGCGCACCGGCGTCGCGCGTTCCACCAGTCCGGAGGAAAGAGTCTCGATCAGCGCGGCGAGGCGCGGTTTCAGCTGTGACATGGTTCGGGATTGCCAGAGCAGGCCCCGGATCCGGGGCGTCCACGCCATTCTAGCAAGGGCCGCGGTCCCCGGGCAGCGCGGAGGGATTCCTTTGCGGGAGCGTGTAAGGAAACGGGGAATGGATCGGTCTAAGGGGCAAGGGTAGTGATGCCCGAAACCACCTCAACCGTAATGGAGAAGATTATGCACAAGCGAAACGTTCTGAAGCAGCTGGCCCTTGCGCTGGCATTCGCGGGAGGCGCCGCGGTCGCGTTGCCGTCGGTGGCGGCGGACACCCAACAGATTGCGAGAGATTCCATCGTGACCCCGTTTCCGGGAAACAGCACAGTGGCGGGCGCGCCCGCCGGCCCCGGGGCATGGGATGCCGGGCGAGTGGCGCGGGAGAAAATACTCGGCGAGCCCGCCATGTCGGTGGATGGCGAGCGGAGAACCTCGAGCGGGTCCGCGTCATGCCGTGTGAATTCCCAGGCTCGAGCCCAGGCGCAGATTCTGGGACATGCAGCGTCCCATTGCTGACGGATCGGCGGAATCCGGCGGGGCCCCGTCTCCGCCGGTGGAAGTGCCGCGAGCTACCTGCCGGGTCCCGGGGGGAGTCCCCGGACCTGCGCGCCGGCCTTGATGCCGCGTTTCGCGAACCAGCCGCGGTTGGCCTCGATGGCGTAGAGGGCGCTGCCGGCGGCGGAGAAAGGCTCGCGGGTGAGGGGCGGCATATCGAGAATGTTGATGATGCGGCCGCCGGAGTCCAGATACGCGACGCTGAGGGGGATGTGGGTGTTGGCCATCCACATGCTGTGGACCGTGGCCACGGGGAACACGAACAGCATGCCGCGGTTCTCGGGCAGCATCCGGCGGTGCATCAGGCCCATGGACCGGGATTCGGGAGTTGCCGCCACCTCCACCTCGAGTGTGTGGCCGGCAACATCCACTTCGACGACGTTCAGCCCGCTCTGGGGAGATTCGGCGCCCGCCGCGAGGGCCGCCAGCAGCAGGAAGAAGGCAACGAGCGCGAAACCGCGTCGGCGGTTGAAAAAGTTCATGACATGACCGATCTTGGGCTCAGTGGCGGCCGGTGCTGCCGAAGCCGCCGCTGCCGCGGTGGCTTTCCTCGAATTCGTCCACCACGTTGAAGGCTACTTTTACCACGGGCACCACCACCAGCTGGGCGATCCGCTCCAGGGGATTGAGCTTGAATGCCGTGTGCCCGCGGTTCCAGACCGACACGAAAATCTGGCCCTGGTAGTCTGAATCGATGAGACCCACCAGGTTGCCGAGCACGATGCCGTGCTTGTGGCCAAGGCCGGAGCGGGGAAGGATCATGGCGGCCAGGCCCGGATCCTCCAGGTGAATGGCGATCCCGGTGGGCACCAGGTCCGCCTGGCCCGGCTGAATGGTCATCACCTGCTCGATACAGGCCCGCAGGTCCAGTCCGGCCGACCCGGCGGTGGCATACCCCGGCGGGTGCTCCTTCAGCCGGGGATCCAGGATCTTGACGTCGATCTTCTTCATGGATGCCACGGATCGGCAAGGGCGGCCCGCGCGCCGGCCCCCAAATGGAAGTGAATGAGCTCCGCAGGCGAAGCGTTCATCTTTTTCGGGGGCGGGCGCCCTTTATGCCGCGCCCTGGGGCAAGCAGCCTGGCGATGTGCGCCACCAGCCGGCGCGCGATCACGTCCTTGGGGGCCCGATCCAGCTCATGCCGGCCCTCGTCGTCGAACAGGATCAGCTCGTTCTCCTCGCTGCCGATGGCGGTCTGGGCCAGGTTGGCTGCCAGCAGGTGAACCTTCTTCCTCGCTCGCTTTTCCTGGGCGTAGCGCTCCAGGTTTTCACTTTCCGCCGCAAAACCCACGCAGAACGGCGGCTTCGGCAGCCCGGCCACGTATTCGAGTATGTCGGGATTGCGGGTGAGCTCCAGGGTCACGTGGCCCCGGGTCTTCTTAATCTTTTCTCCGCTGGCTTTCACCGGGCGGTAGTCCGCCACCGCGGCCACCGCGATGAAGACATCGGCACCCTTCACTTCCTTTTTCACCGCCGTGAACATTTCGTCGGCGGAGACGACGTTGACCACCTGCGCTCCCGCGGGCGGGGTCAGGGAAACCGGCCCGGAAACCAGGGTCACGCGGGCCCCGGCGTCCAGCGCCGCCTGGGCGATGGCATAGCCCATCCTGCCGGAGCTGCGATTGGTGATGCCGCGCACCGGATCCACGGCTTCGAAGGTGGGGCCCGCGGTCATCAGGACCCGACGTCCCTCCAGCACCTTGGGTTGAAAGAACCCGCGTACCGCCTGCAGCAGCGTTTCCGGTTCTATCATGCGGCCCATGCCGGTCTCGCCGCAGGCCTGGTCGCCGCTGGCGGGTCCCAGGATGGTGACGCCGTCCTTCTCCAGGGTGGCAATGTTGCGACGGGTGGCGGCCCGCTCCCACATCTGGCGGTTCATGGCGGGCGCCACCATCAGGGGGCAGTCCCGGGCCAGGCACAGGGTGGAGAGCAGGTCGTCGGCCAGGCCGCCCGCCAGCTTGGCCAGGAAATCGGCGCTGGCCGGAGCCACCAGAATCAGGTCCGCGTTCCGGGAGAGGTCGATGTGGGCCATGCTGTTGGGCACGCTGCCATCCCAGAGATCGGTGTGGACCGGGCGCCCGGTGAGAGCCTGCAGGGTCGCCGGCGCAACGAAGCGGGTAGCCGCCTCGGTCATCACCGCCTGCACCGCGAATCCGTCCTGGATCAGCAGGCGCGCCAGCTCCGCGGCCTTGTAGGCCGCGATGCCGCCGGTGAGACCGAGCAGCACGGTCCGGTTGGGATTTTCGGCCATGGAAAAAATTCGACGCCGCGCAAGAACTGGCCAGAGTGTAATGGAATAGCCGGCTTCACGAAACTTGGGCTCCCGCGCTATGCTGGCGCGGGAGGCTATGACATGACCATAAAGGACTGGCCGGCGGACGACCGTCCCCGGGAAAAACTGCTGGCCAAGGGCGCCGCAGCCCTGTCGGACGCCGAGCTGCTGGCGATCTTTCTGCGCACCGGCACCCGGGGCAGGAACGCGGTGCAACTGGGCCAGGATGTCCTGCGCCAGTTCGGGGGCCTGCCCGGCCTGTTCGCGGCCGCGCCGGCGGCCCTGGACCAGTTCAAGGGCCTGGGAAGCGCCAAGTCGGTGGTGCTGCGGGCGGTGCTGGAAACCGTGCAGCGCCTGCTCAGCGCCGAGATGGAGCAACGCGACGCGCTTTCCTCGCCGCGGGCGGTGCGGGACTATCTGCGATTGCGCCTCCAGGGGCTGGAAAGCGAGGCGTTCATGGCCCTGTTCCTGGACGCCCAGAACCGGGTCATCGCGGCGGAGGAACTGTTCCGGGGGACGCTCACCCAGACCAGCGTTTATCCCAGGGAAGTGGTGAAGCGGGCCCTGCACCACAACGCGGGCGCCGTCATCTTCGCCCATAACCATCCATCCGGTATCGCCGAGCCCAGCCGCTCCGACGAGGCCCTGACCCAAGCGCTCAAGCAGGCATTGGCTTTGGTGGACGTGAAGGTGCTGGACCACTTCATCGTGGCCGGCAGCGGCTGCCTTTCGTTCGCCGAGCGCGGACTGCTCTGATCTGCTGGCTTGCGCCGGGGCCGGTCTTGAAGACGGGTCAGGAAACCGCCGCGGCGAAGGCACGCAGCAGGCGCTCGAAGGCGGGAGGGTTCATCCATCCCCAGGCGCCGAGGGCGAGCCCCGTGACTCCCGCAAGCGCCAGCCCGCCGCCGGCGCAGATCCGCGCCACGCGAACCAGGCGACCCCAGCTTTCGGCGCCCCGGTCCCGGCGGTCCATCACCAGCAGCGTTCCGGTGCCGGTGGAAAAGACGCCCAGCGCGGCCAGGACGGGACCCGGATGACCCGCGATCCGGCGGATCGCGGAAGCGCCGAGCCCCGCATCCAGCAGGTAGGCGGCTCCCGCGATGGCGGCACCCACGGCCAGCACCAGGAAGCCCCACAGGACCGCGGGGGCGCCGTCGCTTTCCGCGTTTCCCTCCGCGGTGATGCGCAGGCTCAGTCGCCGGGTGAGGATCGCCTCCAGGCCGCCGGCGCCGATACCGGCGCCCACCAGGAACAGGCCCAGGTGAAACGCCTGGGCGGCCCCGAAAAACTGGCCGGCGAACATGGCGATGGCGCCGATCAGGATGGCGCCGTATTGCAGGAAACCCGAGAGCCGCATGGGGCCCCAAGTCTAGCGCAGCCCTCGCGGGCGTGCCGTGACCGGGTTGGCGGAGGCCGCCCGGCCTGTGTAACCTAGGTTACAGATCGCGGGACCGGACCCGTGTTTCAATGGCGCCCATCCCTTAACCCGGTACTTCAGGAGACATGAGATGAAAGCAAACGTAGGCGGCATGGACAAGATTCTGCGAATCGTGGCGGGGCTGGTGCTGATCGGGCTGGCCATTGCCGGAATCGGCGCGCCGTGGACCTGGATCGGCGTGGTTCCGCTGCTCACCGGACTGGTCAACTTCTGCCCGGCGTACGCCATTTTCGGCATCAGCACCTGCCCGGCGAAACGTTCGGCCTGAGCCGGCGAATCTCCCCCGAGGAGGACCGGGAATCCCCGGTCCTCCTGTTTTCAGGGCGTTAGTTATTATCTTGGCGCCGAGCGGCGCGGGCCGCGGGACAAAGCCACCTCAGGTTGAGCAGGGCGCCCGACCTGTGGCATAATCCGCCTCTTTCTCAAGCACCTGGAGCTGCCATCATGGCACGAGTCTGCCAAGTCACCGGCAAGAAGCCGATGACCGGAAACCTGGTTTCCCACGCCAACAACAGGACCAAGCGGCGGTTCCTGCCCAACTTGCAATACCGCAGGTTCTGGGTGGAGAGCGAGAACCGCTGGGTGCGCCTGCGCGTCACCAGCGCCGGGCTGCGCCTGATCGACAAAAAGGGCATCGAGACGGTGCTCGCGGACCTGCGGGCCCGCGGCGAGCACGTCTGAGGGGAGGCACACCATGGCCAAGGCTGGACGCGAAAAGATCAAGCTGGAGTCCTCGGCGGGGACCGGGCATTTTTACACCACCACCAAGAACAAGCGGACCATGACGGAGAAGCTTGAGATCCTCAAGTACGATCCCAAGGCCCGCAAGCACGTGAAGTACAAAGAGACAAAACTAAAGTAATCGGCCGACGCATCACCAAAAAGCCCGCTCACGCGGGCTTTTTTGTTGTCCGGGCTTGATCGCGCTCAGGCGTAGCAGCGCAGGTTCCGGCTGAATTCCTGCAGGGCCGCGATGCCGCTGGCCTCGGCGCGGCGGCACCAGTCCTCCAGCTGCTTCACCAGCTGCTCCCGGGAAGCGTTGGAGCGTGCCCAGATGGCGCATAGCTCCTGGCGCAGCGTATACGCGGTGGCAAGGACCTTGCTCCCGGCCAGCAGGCTTTGCAGGCGTTCGCGCTGGGCCGGCGTCAGGGAGGCAGGATCCGCGAGCATCAGCCGCTGGAGCCTGGCCGCGCTCAGCCTGATCTTCACCGGGGCCAGCTTGCTTCGCTCCTGGGCATAGGCCCGCTGCAGGGACTGGGCGTAGCGGGCCAGCACCTCGTAGCGGTGGGTGAGGACCGCCTGCAGGGTCTGCTGGTCGCATTGAACCTTGCCGCGCTCCATCTTTACCTTTGCCGCCACCTTCTTCACCCGGGCCAGGCCCAGCGTCTCCAGGATCCGGATGTACAGCCAGCCGATGTCGAACTCGAACCAGCGGCTGGACAGCTTGGCGGAGGACGGATAGGCGTGGTGATTGTTGTGCAACTCTTCGCCCCCGATGAGGATGCCGACGGGAACGATGTTGGCGCTGGCGTCCTCGGGCTGGAAATTGCGGTAGCCCCAGTAGTGGCCGATGCCGTTGATGATGCCCGCGGCGGTGACCGGGATCCAGGCCATCTGGACCGCCCAGATGGTGAGGCCGATGGGCCCGAACAGGACCACATCAATCACAAGCATCAGCGCGATGCCGAGCGTCGACCGGCCCGTGTAAACGTTGCGCTCCAGCCAGTCGTCGGGCGTGCCCTGGCCGAATTTTTCCAGCGTTTCCTTGTTCCGCGATTCCCTGCGGTATAGCTCCGTGCCTTCCAGCAGCACCTTGCGGATGCCCAGCACCTGGGGGCTGTGGGGATCGTCGGGGGTCTCGCAGCGGGCGTGGTGCTTGCGGTGGATCGCTGCCCACTCCTTCGTCACCATGCCGGTGGTGAGCCACAGCCAGAAGCGGAAGAAATGGCTGGCAATGGGGTGCAGTTCCAGGGCGCGATGGGCCTGGTGGCGGTGAAGAAAGATGGTGACCGACGCGATGGTGACGTGGGTGACCGCCAGGGTGAATAGCACATAGCCCCACCAGGGCAGGTCAAAAATCCCGGAAATCATTAAGTTATGGTCCTTAGGGGGAGGGAAAGGGAGAGGGCACTGTAAAGGCATGGACACCCTCCGTCAAATAACGTTCCCTTCATCGTGGTTATTGGCCGCCGTAGGGCGCCGCGTGGGCGCGGTGCTGCCGCCAGTTGGCCGCGTACTCCGCGGCGATGTCCGGGTGCCCGCGGAAGATCACGAGGTTTTCCGCGTTGCGCGTCTGGGCGGAGTAGGTGAAGTTGAAGGAACCGGTGATCACCGTCGCCCCGGCGGCATCGGGATCCAGGATCAGCACCTTGTTATGGGCGCTGTCGTGGCCGGCGTCCAGGAACACGGCCACGCCGGCTCGGGCCAGGTTGCGCAGCACGCTGTTGCGCGCCGTGGCCGCTTGCTGGGCGTCGGCGATGACCTCCACCCGCAGGCCCCGGCGCTGGGCCCGGATCAGGGCCGAGGCGATGCGGCGGTGGGTGAAGATGTACGCCTGCACCAGCAGCTCCTGGCGGGCGGCGCCGATGGCGGAGATGATGGCGTCATCGGCCGCGTCCCCCGGCGTGAACAGGACCTGGACGGTCCCGGCGGCGGGAAGCGCCCCGGTTGACGGCTCCCGGCCCAGGGCCGGGCCGGCGGCGAGGACGACCCAGAGCCCGGCAATGAGCGCGGTTTTCAACCGGCGCCACCGCGGATCAGCGCCGCAGCGAAGAATCCGTCGCAGCCGTGGGTGTGGGTCAGCACCCTCAGGAACCCGCCGGTCTCGAGGGGGATGTTCTGGGCGGCCATCAGCTCCGCGCAGTCCAGCAGCCGGAATTCCGGATGCCTTTCGAGAAACGCCGCCACGATGGCTTCGTTTTCCTCGGGCAGGAAGCTGCAGGTGGCGTATACCAGGCGCCCGCCCGGCTTCAGCAGCCGGGCCGCGCCCTCCAGGATCGCCGCCTGCTTGGCGGAGAGCTCGGCCACGGATTGCGGCGTCTGGCGGATCTTGAAGTCGGGATTGCGACGGAGGGTCCCCAGCCCGCTGCAGGGCGCGTCCACCAGCACCCGGTCGATCTTTCCGGCCAGGCGCTTGACCTTGGCGTCGTTCTCGCTGTCGATGCGCTGGGGATGGACGTTGGACAGTCCCGAGCGCTTGAGGCGCGGCTTGAGGCCCGCCAGGCGCCGGTCCGAGACGTCGAACGCGTAGAGCCGGCCGTGGGATTGCATGAGGGCGCCCATGAGCAGGGTCTTGCCTCCGGCGCCGGCGCAGAAGTCCACCACCATCTCGCCCCGGCGCGGACCCGCGAGAAATCCGAGAAGCTGGCTGCCCTCGTCCTGCACTTCCACCTTGCCTTCCAGGTAAAGGGGATGGCGGTTGATGGCGGGCTTGCCCCGCAGGCGCACGCCCACCGGGGACCAGGGCGTGGGCTCGGCTTCGATGCCGTCGGCGGCCAGGCGCTGCAGCACTTCCTCCCTTTTCGCCAGGAGCGTGTTGACCCGCAGGTCCATGGGCGCCGGCTGTTGCAGGGACCGCCCCAGGGCGAGGATCTCCTCCTCGCCCATTTCCGGCAGCAGGCGCTCGATGACCCACTGGGGGAGTTCGGCCCGGGCGTGGAGAGGAAACTCCCCTTCCCGCCGCTTCCTGAGGGCGGCGAGCCATTCCGCCTCGTCGCCTCGCAGGCAGGGTTCCAGGTCCCCCAGGCTCTGTCCTCCCCAGCGGGACAGGTAGGCCAGCGCCAGCCCGCGGGCGCCGGCATCGCCCGCGAGTTCCCGCAGGGAAAACAGGTGGCGCAGTACCCCGTAGCAGGTCTCGGCGATGAAGGCCCGGTCCCGCGCCCCCAGGTTGTGGTGATCCCGGAAGAACGCCCGCAGCAGCGCGTCCGCGGGGCCCTGGGGATTCAGCAGCTGGGTAAGGGCAGCGGCGGCGGACGCGAGCAGCGGGGGGATCGGCTTCATGGGGGGCCCTGGACCGAAAGGGAGGACACCACCTGCTCGAACAGCTTGCCGCGGCGGTCCCGGAACCGCACCTTGACCGGCACCAGGAAGCGCTCGGTGGCGAGCCACACGTCCACCCGGGCCGAATCCTCGCGGATTTCCTTGCGCAGGTGAACGGTGGGGATGAGGCCGGCCGGCGTGTCCAGCATTTCCTGGGCCACGATCTGTACATCGTGCTGGCGGACCTTGCGCGGGTCCGCCACCACGACCGCCTGCACGCCGGCCCCGCTCCCCGCGAAGAACGCCAGTTGCTGGATGACGCTGGCGGGATCCTGCACGCCGGGCAGGATCGGGACCGGCGACGAGGCGCCGTTCCTGGCCAGCACGGCGGTGCCGGCGTCCCAGTCGAAATCCACGGTTTCGCTGCGGCGGGCCGTCCCCCGCTGGGCGACGTAGCGCTCCGGCCGCAGGCCGTCGGCCAGCACCTGCCCTTCGCTTTCCTGGACCAGCTGTCCGGGGAGGAACAGGGACACCAGGCCGGTGGCCTCCACCATGTTGTAGAGCACGTAGCGGTCCCCGGACATCTCCCACAGGTAGAGGGCGCGCCCGGCCTGGAAGCGCTCCTCCCCGTAGTAGACCAGGTACTCGACCTTGGCGCTCTCGGGGAGGGACAGGGCGGTCGGCACGGGGTCGGGTTCCTGCCGGGCGTAGGGAACGCCCGGCATCGGCTCCAGTTCCTCCTGCGCGGCGGTTGCGGCCGGGGAGGCGATCTCCTGGCCGGGCGCCGCGGCTGCGGCGACGGGTGCCGGCATTGTCTTGGGGAGTGTGTGTGCGGGCTTTCTGGTCCCCTTGGGGCGGCCCTGGGGTTGTTGCGGTGGCGGCGGCGGGGGTTCCGCCGCCGGCGGCACGAAGAGGCGGGCGACGATGGGCTCCCGGCCCGCAACCTCCCGTTCCTGCCCCGGATGAAAATCGGGAGTGCCCGCGATCATCGTCAGGTGCAACAGGAGGGACGCCAGCAGCGCCAGGGCCAGGGTACGCCAGCTTTGGCCAGGGAAGAAGAACGGGCGGGCGCTGGCGTTCACGGCGTCAGGTGGTGGAAACCGGGCGGCCCATGAAATTTCCATCCCCGTCAGGCCTCGAGGCCGGGGCAGTAGAGGGCCGCGCCGCTGGCGGGTGGCGTATCGCGGAACACCAGGCGGCCGGATTCCAGGCGCACCCGGCCGGAAAGAAACCAGCGGATCGCCTGGGCGTAGATGCGGTGCTCCTCCGCCAGCACCCGGTCGGCCAGCATCTCCGCGGTGTCGCCGTCCCGCACCGGCACCGCCGCCTGGATCACGATGGGGCCGTGGTCGAGATCGGAAGTCACGAAATGGACCGTGCAGCCATGGATCCGCACCCCTTCCTCCAGGGCCCGGTCGTGGGTGCGCAGGCCCGGAAACGCCGGCAGCAGGGAGGGATGGATGTTCAGCATTCGGCCCTCGAAGCGGGCGACGAAGGCCGGCGTCAGGATGCGCATGAATCCGGCCAGGGCCACCAGGTCCGGCTCGGCGGCGGCGACGGCATCGCCCAGGTCGGCGTCGAAATCGTCCCGCGAGCGGTATTCCCGGTAGTCCAGCACCCGGGTGGGAAGCCCCAGGCGGCGCGCCCTTTCCAGGCCGGGGGCATCCGGGTGGCTGCTGATCACCAGCGCGATCTCCGCCGGAAGCCCGGCCCGGGCGATGGCCTCCATGTTGCTGCCGCGCCCCGAGATGAGGACCACCAGCCGCCGCACTTCGCGCCTCAGCCCACCACGGCCTGGGGTTCGCCGGGAGCCCGGGGGCGGATGGCGCCGATGCGCCAGGCGGTTTCTCCGGCCGCCGCCAGCCGGGCCAGCGCGTCTTCCGCGTGCTCGGCCCCGATCACCACCACCATGCCGATGCCGCAGTTGAACACCCGGCGCATTTCCGCGTCGGCCACGTTGCCCTGCTCCTGGAGCCAGCGGAACACCGGGGGCAGCGGCCAGGCGCCGGCGTCGATCGCGGCCGCCAGCGCCTCGGGAATGATGCGCGGAATGTTCTCCACCAGGCCGCCGCCGGTGATATGGGCCAAGCCCTTGACCGGCAGCGCGTCCATGAGCGCCAGCAGCGGCTTCACGTAGATGCGGGTGGGCTCCAGCAGCACCTCGCCCAGGGGACGCCCCTGGAAATCGGCGGCCAGGTCCGCGCCGCAGTGGTCCAGGATGCGCCGAACCAGGGAATAGCCGTTGGAATGGGGCCCGCTGGAGGCGAGGCCCAGCACCGCGTCGCCGGCCGCGATGGCCGCGCCGTCAATGATGCGGTCGCGCTCCACCGCGCCCACCGCGAAACCGGCCAGATCGTATTCCCCCTCCGGGTACATGCCGGGCATCTCGGCGGTCTCGCCGCCGATGAGGGCGCACCCCGCCAGCTCGCAGCCCCGGGCGATGCCCTTGATCACGTCGGCCGCGGTGGCCACGTCCAGCCTGCCGCAGGCAAAGTAGTCCAGGAAGAACAGGGGCTCGGCGCCCTGCACCAGGATGTCGTTGACGCTCATGGCCACCAGGTCGATGCCCACGGTGTCGTGCTTGTTCATCCGGAACGCGAGCTTGAGCTTGGTGCCGACGCCGTCGGTGCCGGAGACCAGCACCGGGTTGCGGTACTTCTTGGGGATCTCGAACAGGGCGCCGAAGCCGCCGATGCCCCCGACCACCTCCGGCCGCAGGGTGCGTTTCGCGAAAGGCTTGATGCGCTCGACCAGCGCGTCGCCGGCATCGATGTCTACACCCGCGTCGCGGTACGTGAAGCGGTTCGGATCAGCGGTCACGGGATTTCTCCGGAACGGGGAGGAGTGAAAGGCCCCACATTTTAGCGGAAAGGGTTCCATCGCGCGGAGGGCGGGCGGCGGCGCCTTATAATGCGGCCACGAAACTCCTTTCCTCCGCCGTGCCAATGCAGCTGATCCTCGACATTCTCCCGGACACGCCGCCGACCCTGGACGGCTTTGTCCCCGGCCGCAACGGCGAGGCCCTGGGCGTGCTGCGGGGAATGCTCTCGGGCACGGAGCGGGAGCGCTTCCTGTATCTCTGGGGCGCGCCCGGCTGCGGCCGCAGCCACCTGCTGCGGGCGGTGGCGGACGGGTTCCGCGCCGCGGGCCGTCCGGCGAGTTATGTCCCCGTCATGGAGGGCGCGGCCCCGGCCCCGGAAATGGACGGCCTGGACTGCGTGGCCGTGGACGATGTTCAGCGGCTGCCTTGCGCCGGGCAGGAGGCGCTGTTTCATCTCTACAACCGGCTGCGCGAGGGCGGCCGGGGCGTCCTCCTGGCCAGCGGAGACGTGCCGCCCGCGCGCCTCGGCCTGCGTAGCGACCTGTTGACCCGGCTCGGCTGGGGGCTGGTGTACGAGGTGCACGGCCTCTCCGACGAGGAGAAGGCCCGGGCCATGGAGCGCCACGCGGCAGCGCGAGGCTTCCCGCTGCCCGGCGAAGTCACCGACTATCTGCTGCGGCACGGGCGGCGGGATCTTCCCTGGCTCATGGGGGTGGTGGACGCCCTGGACCGTCACTCCCTGGAGACGAAGCGCCCGGTGACCTTGCCGCTGCTGCGGGAGCTGATCCAGGCGCCCCTGGACCTGGAGCCGCGGGGCTATGACTGACTTCCCATCCCCGCGCCGGAATCGCCCTCTCACCTGCCGTCAGGCAGCGTCACGCTCCAGTTCGTGATCAGCCCGGCCCCCTTCACCTCGCATCCGAGGGACTCCAGCCAGCCCGCCACGACCAGATTGGAGTTGTGCTCCGCCGAGTACGGGATCGGGTGCCGCACGAACTCCAGATCGTAGGTGGCGCTGTAGACCAGGGTCCCGCGGTTGGCGGCGAAGATCCCGTCGAGTTCCGCCCGCAGCCCCTCGCTTGCCGCCCGCCCCACGCGGAGCTCGAAGAGTTGCCGGATCCCCTCGCGGACCTGGGCGCGCACCGCCCGCGCCTCGGCCGGACCGCGGAGTTCGCCCCGTCCCAGGGCGGCCGTGGTGCCTCCGAGCAGGGCGGCCAGCCCGGTGCCGGGGCCGGTTTGCTCCAGGGCGTACCAGCGATAGTCGCCGTAGGCATAGCGCACCAGGCTCCCCTCGCCGGCGGGCAGGACCAGGCTCGCGTGACCCCCGTGGTCCAGCAGAAAAACCGCCACCGGCTCCTCGGGCGCCACCGGGGCGACCACCACCGTCGCGCACCCCGACAGCATGAGGGCGGCGGCCAACAGGAGGCCGAGCGCCGGCAGGTCCCATGGCGACCCCGGCCTTCTCTCTGCGGAGGCAACGCCGCGGCGGCACCGCGCACCGCGTCCCGGGCGCCCGGGTCCGCGCCCGCGCGGCGAAAGCGGGAGGCTATTTGTTGCGCAGGTAGCGGGCGTCGTCGAAGGTTCCGATCCAAGCCGGCCGGTACACCACCATGAGCGTCACCGCCATTCCCGTGAGCAGCGCCTCGGACCAGCCCAGCAGCACGAAGAACGGCAGGTAATCGCCGTAGAGATAGGTGGCGGGATAGGCGCCGGAGACCGCCAGCAGCGTGGTCGCGGCGAGACCCGTCGCCGCCATGGCCAGGGCGCCTCCGAAAAAGCCGTTCACGAACACGTACACAAAAAAATGGTTGGGCAGGCGGGTGTCCGCCACGCGGTAGATGGCGTGGCTCACCATCACCGGCAGCACGCCCATGATCAGCGCGTTGAGGGAAAAGGTCCACACGCCGCTGAGTCCCGCGAGGGTGGTTCCCAGCAGCACCAGGGTCATGCCGATCACCGCCAGGGCGGGGCCGAACATCAGGGCCAGGGCGGTGGCCCCCAGCATGTGGAAATTGAGCCCGGGCTGGACGCCGGTCTTGATGTTCCACAGCACCATGAGCGTCACCACCGCGCCGAGCCAGAGGTGGAGCTGGTCCGGACGCCGCAGCCGGCGCCAGGGCGCGAAGCGCAGCGCATAGAGGAGGGCAAGGGCGAACAGGAGGTGGCCCGCCCACAGCCATCCCGGGGAAAGCAGATTGTCCGGCAGGTTCATGGCGTGCGGCGGCCTTGGTTATACTTGCCAATCTCCCGCTCAGCGCGGCTTCTTATTGTTGCCCATGCGTCTCGCCCTTTTCGATCTCGACAACACCCTCCTGTCCGGCGACAGCGACTTCGAGTGGGCGCAGTTCCTCATCGAGCAGGGCGTCCTCGACCGGGAAGTCTACGAGGCGCGGAACGTCGAATTCTACCAGCAGTACAAGGACGGCACCCTGGACATCCACGAGTTCCTGGACTTCCAGCTCAAGCCCCTGTCGCGCCACCCGCGCTCCCAGCTGGACGCCTGGCACCAGGCGTTCATGCAGCGCAAGATTCGTCCCATCATCCTGCCCCGGGGCAGGGACCTGGTGCGCCAGCACCGGGAGCGGGGGGACCTGTGCGCCATCGTCACCGCCACCAACCGCTTCGTCACCGAGCCCATCGCCCGGGCCTTCGGCGTCGAAAACCTCATCGCCACCGAGCCCGAAATATTCGAGGGCGAATTCACCGGCAAGGTTCAGGGCGTGCCCAGCTTCCGGGAGGGCAAGGTGACGCGGCTCCAGGCCTGGCTGTGCGCCCGAGGCCTGCGCTGGAGCGACGCGGAGGAAAGCTTCTTCTACAGCGACTCCCTCAACGACCTGCCCCTGCTGAGCAAGGTGTCGCGCCCAGTGGCGGTGGACCCGGACGAGACCCTGCGCGCCCACGCCGAGCGCCAGGGATGGGAGATCATCAGCCTCCGGGAATAGCCGGCGGGTGCCGACCGTCGCCAGACGATGGGGCACGCCCGCCGCCTGATACCCGGCCCCGCTGATTATTGCCGCGCCATGCCCCGGTCCCTGCTGCTTGCCGCGCTGTTGCTGCTGGCCCTGGCCAGCTTGTTCGTGAGCGCGCTGTACGGCAGCGTCGAGATCCCCGCGGCGCGGGTGTGGGCGGCCCTCGCGGGCGGCGCCGGAGGCGTGGAGAGCGACATCGTGTGGAAGCTGCGCCTGCCGCGGGCGCTGGC
>Ga0210334_10734904_pt1 | contig 23023 bp, 26 predicted proteins | sample S306metaT_FD_164440 | JGI IMG/M metagenome (GOLD analysis project Ga0210334, IMG submission 164440) | Metatranscriptome of estuarine sediment microbial communities from the Columbia River estuary, Oregon, United States - S.306 (Metagenome... | ecosystem: Environmental > Aquatic > Marine >... | reverse complement strand
TGTCCTCGACCTCGTCGAAGTCGTGCTCGTCCTCGATCTCACCGACGATCTGCTCCAGCACGTCCTCGATAGTCACCAGGCCCGCAACTCCTCCATACTCGTCCACGACGATGGCCATGTGATTCCGGTTGGCGCGAAAGTCCCGCAGCAGGACGTTGAGGCGCTTGGATTCCGGGACGAAAACGGCGGGGCGCAGCATCTCGCGCACGTTGAATTCCTCCTCCCCGGCGTAATAGCGCAGCAGGTCCTTGGCCAGAAGGATGCCCACCACCTCGTCCTTGTCCTTGTCCACCATCGGGAAGCGCGAGTGGCCGCTCTGGATCACCAGCGGTATGAACTGGTCCGGGGTCTCGTTGATGTCCACCACTTCCATCTGGGAGCGGGGGACCATGATGTCGCGCACCTGGGTCTCGGAAACCTGCAGCACGCCCTCGATCATGGACAGCGCGTCACCGTCCAGCAGGTTGCGCTCGTAGGCTGTGTGGAGCAGTTCCACCAGCTGCTCCCGGTCCTCCGGCTCCCGCATGAGCAGCATGCCCAGGCGCTCGAGCCACGAGGGTTTAGGGTGGGATGGGTCCATTCAGTTGAAAAAAATCGGAATTCTGACGCCGCGGTCCGGTGCGCAGCCGGCGGCTTTCACGTTTCAGCTCTTGTCCGCGTAGGGGTCAGCATACCCCAAATCGCCCAACAGTTCCGATTCCAGGGATTCCATGACTTTGGCATCCCGGGCGCGGACATGGTCGTATCCCTGCAGGTGCAGCACACCGTGCACGGTAAGGTGCGCGTAATGGGCCTCGGCGGCGATGTTGTTCTGCCGGGACTCCCGGCGCACGACGGGAGCGCACAGCACGATGTCGCCGGCCACGGGCTCCGCTTCGGCGTAAACGAAGGTGAGCACATTGGTGGCGCAGTCCTTTCCCCGATACTCGCGGTTCAGGCGCCGCCCCTCGGCTTCGCCCACGACCCGCACCGTGATGTCGGCGTCCCGCTGCAGGGCTGCCCGGGCCCAGCGCCGGAATCGGGCCGCGCTCGGAACGGTTCGGGAGCGGGTGGCGTTCTGGAGCGTCAGGCGCAGGCGCGGTGTCGCGGCGCCCCTACTTCGGGCGCTCATAGCGCTCGTAGGCGTTGACGATCTGCTGCACCAGGGGATGGCGCACCACGTCTCCGGACTGGAAGTGGGTGAAGGCGATGCCGCGCACGTGGGCGAGCACCTTCTCGGCCTCCACCAGCCCGCTCTTCTGGCCTCGGGCCAGGTCCACCTGGGTGATGTCGCCGGTCACCACGGCCCGGGTGCCGAAGCCGATGCGGGTCAGGAACATTTTCATCTGCTCCGGCGTCGTGTTCTGGGCTTCGTCCAGGATGATGAAGGACTGGTTCAGGGTGCGGCCGCGCATGAAGGCCAGGGGCGCCACCTCAATGGCGCCGCGCTGGAACAGCTTCTCCACCTTGTCGAACCCCATGAGGTCGTAGAGAGCGTCGTAGAGGGGCCTCAGGTAAGGGTCCACCTTCTGGGCCATGTCGCCGGGCAGGAAGCCCAGCTTCTCGCCCGCCTCCACGGCCGGGCGCACCAGGACGATGCGCTTCACGGCGTCGCGCTCCAGGGCGTCCACCGCGCAGGCCACGGCCAGGTAAGTCTTGCCGGTGCCGGCGGGCCCGATGGCGAACGTGAGATCGTGCTCCAGTATGTTGCGGATGTACTGGACCTGGTTGGGGGTGCGGCCGTGCAGGTCGGCGCGGCGGGTGTGCAGCACCGGTGTCTCGTCCGCCGCCGGGCGGCCGGGATTCATCACCTCGATCAGCCCCAGCTGCACCTCCTCCAGGGTCAGGTGCTGCTGGGCCTGGTCGTAGAACCGGTGCAGGGACTCGGCGGCGCGGCGCGCCTGCCCGGATTCCCCGGCGATGCTGAAGCGCTCCCCGCGCCGGGATATGGTGACATCCAGGGCGCTCTCGATCTGGCGCAGGTTCTCGTCCAGCGCGCCGCACAGGTTGGCGAGACGCTGGTTGTCCACAGGGTTGAACGCCACCTCCAGGGGCTTGGCTTTGACCACTATTGGGTAACGACTTCGCCGCGCAGGGAGTGGGGCAGGGCCGCCGTGATCTTCACCCGGGCAAAGTGCCCTATGAGGCGCGGATCGCCGGCAAAATTCACCACCCGGTTGTTGTCGGTGCGGCCCGCCAGCTCGGCGGGCCGCTTCTTGGACGGGCCTTCCACCAGAACGCGTTCCGTGTTTCCCACCATGGAGCGGCTGACGGCCTGGGCTTGGGTTTCCAGGAGCGCCTGCAGGCGCTCCAGGCGCGCCTGCTTGACTTCCCGCGGCGTGGTGTCCTGCATCTCGGCCGCCGGCGTTCCGGGGCGCGGGCTGTAGATGAAGCTGAAGCTGCCGTCGAAGCCTACCTCGTCCACCAGACGCAGGGTGGACTCGAAGTCGGCATCGGTTTCTGTTGGGAAACCCACGATGAAATCGGAAGAGAGGGAGAGGTCGGGGCGCACGGCCCGCAGCCGGCGCACGATGGACTTGAATTCCAGGGCGGTGTAGCCGCGCTTCATGGCCGCCAGTACGCGGTCCGATCCCGACTGCACCGGCAGGTGCAGCTGGCTCACCAGCTTGGGGAGGCGACCGTAGACCTCGATCAGGCGTTGCGTGAACTCCCGGGGATGCGAGGTGGTAAAGCGGATGCGTTCGATGCCGGGCACCGCGGCCGCATGCTCCAGGAGCAGGGCGAAATCGGCGGTGTCGCCGTCCGCCATCTCCCCGCGATAGGCGTTGACGTTCTGGCCCAGCAAGGTCACCTCGCGGACGCCCTTCCCGGCAATCTCGCCGATCTCCCGCAGCACGTCGTGCAGGGGGCGCGACACTTCCTCGCCGCGGGTGTAGGGGACGACGCAGAAGGTGCAGTACTTGCTGCAGCCCTCCATGATGGAGACGAAGGCGGTGGGGCCCTCGATCCGCGCCGGCGGCAGGTGGTCGAATTTCTCGATTTCCGGGAACGACACGTCCACCTGGGGCCGCCCGCTTTCGCGCCGCGCGCGCAGCATCTTGGGCAGCCGGTGCAGGGCCTGGGGCCCGATTACCAGGTCCACGAAGGGTGCCCGGGCCACGATGGCATCCCCTTCCTGGCTGGCGACGCAGCCGGCGACGCCGATCAGCACCTCGGGCCTGGCCTGCTTCAGGTGCCGCCACCGGTACAGGTGCTGGAACACCCGCTCCTCGGCTTTTTCCCGCACCGAGCAGGTGTTGAAGAGCAGCAGATCGGCATCCGACGGATCGGCGGCCGCCTCCATGCCTTCGTGGGCGCGCAGCAGGTCCGCCATCTTGTCCGAGTCGTACTCGTTCATCTGGCAGCCGAAGGTGTGGATGAAGAACTTGCCGGCCACTCGAAACGCTACTTCGGCGGCGGGAACGCCTTGGCTTCCTCGGGGGTGATCAGCCAGAGTTGGAAGACGAACCCCATGGCATCCAGGTGATACGCCACCGGCGACGACTGGGGCAGCATGGTGGGAAGGATGGTGTGGTTGCGCTGGTCATAGATGCGGATCCCCGGCGCGAGCCGGTGCCAGCGATTGTTGATCTGCACTTCCGGGTAGCGGACCGCGCTCAGTTTCCCCGCCAGCGCCTCATCGGGAAACTGGCGTTGCTGGGCCCAAGACCCGCCCGCCAATGAGAAAAAAATCGCTAGAAGAATGAGCGCGTTACGCATGGCACCACGATAGCACACCGACATTTGGAGTTACAACCGCGGGGCGGGCGGCGGGGGAATCCGGTGGTGGCGAGTCAGGGATTTGAACCCCGGACCAACGGATTATGATTCCGCTGCTCTAACCGCTGAGCTAACTCGCCACGAGGGGCAGAATTCTCCGTTTTTGTCCTTTGCCTGTCAACGCTTAGCGAGGTACGCCGGGCGCCGCTGATATAATCCGCCGATGCTTTTTGACCTCGTCATCGTCGGCGCCGGGCTGGTCGGCTCCAGCCTCGCGCTGGCTCTCCGGGGAAGCGGCCTTTCTGTCGCGCTGGTGGAGCCGCGGGCCCCGGCGCCTCCGCCCCGGGACGAAAGCTGGGACGTCCGGGTTTACGCCATCAGCCCCGGCAGCGCCGATTTCCTCGGCGCCGGGGGCGCCTGGGGGAGGCTCGATCCGGAACGGATCTGCCCGCTCACCGAAATGGAGGTCTTCGGGGACGACGGCGGGTCCCGGCTTCATTTCGGCGCCTATGACGCCGGCATTGCCGAGCTCGCCTTCATTCTCGAGAGCCGCCAGCTGCAGGCCGCCATCTGGGAAGCGCTGGGGGCCCGTGACGACCTGGAACTTTTCTGCCCGGCCCGCTGCGCCGGGCTGGAATTTGGGCGCGAGGTGGCCACCCTGGGGCTGGAGGACGGGCGCACGCTGGAGGCCAGGCTGGTGGTGGGCGCTGACGGGGCCGAGTCCTGGGTGCGGGCCCAGGCCGGGATCCCGGCCACTCCCCGGCCCTACGGGCAGATGGGGGTTGTCGCCAATTTTTCCGCCTCCAATCCCCATGGCGGCATTGCACGGCAATGGTTCCGCCCGGACGGGGTGCTGGCCCTGTTGCCCCTGCCCGGGGATCGGGTGTCCATGGTCTGGTCTGCGTGGGACGACAAGGCTTCGGAACTGCTGGCCCTGGAGCCGGGGGCGCTTTGCGCGGCGGTGGCGGAAGCAAGCCAGAGCGCGTCAGGTGAACTCAGCTTGCTCACGCCGGCTGCGGCGTTTCCCCTGCGGCTGCTTCGCCCCAAGACCTGCATCGGCCCGCGGCTGGCGCTGATCGGCGACGCCGCCCACAACGTCCATCCCCTGGCGGGGCAGGGCGTCAATCTGGGTTTCGGCGATGCCCGGGAACTGGCGGCGGTGCTCCGGGACCGCGGGGTGCAGCCGGATTGCGGGCATTGGAGCCTGCTGCGCCGCTACGAGCGGTCGCGGCGGGAGGACGTGCTCGCCATGCAGTTCACCACCGACGGGCTGCAGAAGCTTTTTAACAACGGCAACCCCGTGCTGCGCGAACTTCGCAACCGGGGACTGGGTCTCACGGATCGGTTGGGACCCCTCAAGAATTTCCTGACGCGGACCGCGCTGGGCTGAGAGCCTCCAGATTTTCCATTCATTACCAAGGACTGACACATGATTCGGACATTTATCACGGCTTGCCTGCTGCTTCTGTCCCTCGCGGCGGGCGGCGCCAGCGCCAACGAGGAGGCCATCCGCAAGGCGGTGGAGGCCAAGATCCCCAACGTGAAGGTGGAAAGCGTGAAGAAGGCCCCCTACGGTGGTCTCTATGAGGTGGTCATCGGATCCGACCTGCTCTACACGGACGAGAAGGTAAAGTACTTCTTCCTCGGCGACATCGTGGAAGCCGCCAACATGAAGAACCTCTCCGAGGAGCGCAGGAACCAGCTGCTGGCGGTGAAGTTCGATACCCTGCCTCTGGATCTGGCGGTGAAGGCGGTGCGGGGCAACGGCAAGCGCACCATGGTGGTGTTCGCGGACCCCAACTGCGGGTACTGCAAGAAGCTGGAAAAGGAGATGGCCGGCATCACGGATGTCACCATTTACTACTACCTGTACCCGATCCTCTCCCCCAACTCGGTGGAGAAATCCAGGGCGGTCTGGTGCAGCAAGGACCAGGTCAAGGTGTTCAACGACATGATGCAGAAGGGCGTTGATCCGGGGCCTGCCAAGGATGACTGCAAGGCACCCATCGACCCGGTGCTGGAACTGGGGCGGAAACTCAAGGTCACCGGGACGCCGACCATGATCTTCACCGACGGCAGCCGCATCCCCGGGGCCTATCCGGTGCCCCAGATCGAGGCCCGCCTCAACGACACCGCCAAATAGTAGGCGGCGGAGATCTGGTTCAACGCGCCGCCGCGTCCGGCGGCGCGTCCTTGGGCAGCAGCACCCACAGGCGGCCTTTCTCGCGCATGCGCCCGGCCTGTTCGCCCGCCTCCGGTCCGAAACCCCAGAAGAAGTCGGCCCGCACCGGCCCCTTGATGGCGCCGCCGGTGTCCTGGGCCAGCATCAGGCGCTGGAGCGCTTCGCCGCCCCCCGGCGTGGTGGTGGCGAGGTAGACTGGGACACCCTTCGGGACCGCTTTCGGGTCCACTGCCAGGCTGCGGCCGGCCGTGAGGGGAACGCCCAGGGAACCGATGGGGCCCGGCGACTCCCCGGGAACCTCCCGGAAAAACACGTAGCTCGCGTTCTGCTCAAGCAGTTCCCGGGCCCGGTCCGGGTTACCGGCCGCCCAGCCCCGGATGCCCTGCATGGAGGCCTCCTCCACCGTGAGTTCGCCGCGTTCCACCAGCAGGCGGCCGACGGAGGTGTAGGGATGGCCGTTCTGGTCGGCATAGCCCACGCGCACGATCTCCCCGCTTTCCAGGCGGACACGCCCCGAACCCTGGACCTGGAGAAAGAACGCGTCCAGGGCGTCGTCCACCCACAGGATCTCGTTGCCGCCGAGGGGGGCCTGGCCGTTGTCGATCTCGGCCCGCGAGTAGTAGGGCACTACGCGGCGTCCCTCCAGGCGGCCGCGAAGGCGCATCTTCTTCAGTTCCGGATAGACGCTGCCTAGGTCCACCACCAGCAGGTCCTGGGGCAGGCCGTAAAGCGGAAATGCGTAGCGGTCGGAGGGCGCGCGGCTGCCCCGGAGCAGGGGCTCGTAATACCCGGTGATAAGGCCTTCCTCCGTGCCGTCTCCGCCCAGGAGCCGGTAGGGGCGCAGGCGCGCCTCGAAGAAGCCGCGCACCGCGGCGGAGTCGGGCTCCGGCAAGTTCGCCGCGTCGGCGCAGACCGCGCTCCATTCCGGTTTGCGCCCGATGACCCGGCAGCTGCGCAGGAATGCTTCCCAGGCTTCCCCGGCGTCGTCCTGGCGCCAGCCCGGCAGGTCGTCGTAGCTCGCGGGCCGCAGGGAGACTGCCTCCGGCGGCAGGGTCGGCGGCGCGACGCAGGCGGTGAGCGCCAACGCCGCCAATGCCGCCAGCGCCCCCAGCGGCCAACTGGACTCCGGGACTTGCCACGCCGGCCGTGACCACTCAACAATGGCGTTTCCCGACAGCCTGATCCGGAATCTCCTCAGCCATTCTTTCATGTGGATCCTTCTCCTCGAAGCGGGCATTGCCCTGGCGCTGCTCATTCTCATCGTATGGTGGACCCTGGCCCGGCGCCGGGACCGCAAACCCGGGGACGAATGAACGCGCTCATGACTTGATCAGGTGGATGCTGCGAAACCAGCCGCCCGCCAGCACCGGCTGGTCGGACTCGAGCCGAAGGCCCGGCACCTGGCGCAACACTTCCTCGAACACCACGTCCAGCCGCGTTGCGATGTGGCGGGACAGCAGGTTAAGCGTCCGGCGCAGGGGCGCTGCCTGGCCCGGCCGCAGGAACTTGTCGAGGATCAGCACGCTGCCGCCAGCCCGGAGCACGCGGGCGGTTTCCGACAGGCAGGTGACCGGGTCCGGCACCACGGCCACAATGAGGTGCAGAACCGCGTGATCGAAACTTGCGTCGGGAAACGGCAGGCGCAGGCTGTCCGCCTGGACGAAGCGGATGGCGATGCCGGGGTTCCGTTTACGGGCGCGGTCCAGCATCGCAGGGGTAAGGTCGGTGGCGAAATAGGTATGGCCGGGAACGAGGTGGGGCAGGTCCAGCCCGGTGCCGATTCCGTTGAGAAGCACCTTGCTTTGGCCTTCGCGGGGCAGGCGGCCCAGGCTATCCGCCCGGGCCTTGCGGGAAGCTCCGCCCACCACCGCGTCGTAGAACGGCGCGATCAGCGTGTAGCTGTGCTTGAGCGACATTCCCTGCAATTCCCGGGATCCGCCACCGTCACACCACCGCAAGGCCGGAAGGTCCAGATCTCCCGCGGCAGTCGCGTCCTACCTCTGCGGTGAAACGGGGTGTTTTCGTGTCCCGTGGCGAGAACAAGCGTCAGTGCAGCACCCGCGGCATGCTCAGCGTGAAGGCCGGGACCGGGGCCTCGAAGCGCTCCCCGTCCTCCGCCACCATCTGGTAACTCCCCCGCATGGTGCCCACCGGCGTGGCAATGGCGGTGCCGCTGGTGTACTCGAAGCTCTCGTTGGGGCGCAGCAGCGGCTGTTCCCCGACCACCCCCAGGCCCCTCACCTCCTGCACGTGGTCTTCCGCGTCGGTGATGATCCAGTGGCGGCTTACCAGTTGCGCAGGCACGGTGCCGGTGTTGGTGATAGTGATGGTATAGGCGAAGACGTACCGCTGCTCCTGCTCGTCGGACTGCTCGGGGAGGTATTCGGAGCGCGTGTCGACCCTGATCTCGTAACGCTTTTCTTCAGCCATGCTGTCAAGTGCGGTTTCGTCGCGGATTATCCCACAGGTCGCTGCCCCGGGGCTCCTTACGCCGGTCCATAAGGAGGGTTTCGGGTTTCCATCACGCTATCCGATACTACCGGCCCGGTGATTGCGGCTACAATCCGCCCATCCACCCCAGGGAGAACGAGAAAATGGCCTCTTACCGCATCGCCCCCAGCATTCTCTCCGCCAATTTCGCGAAGCTCGGCGAGGAGGTCCTCAATGTCATCGCGTCCGGCGCCGACATCATTCACTTCGACGTGATGGACAACCATTATGTTCCCAACCTCACCATCGGCCCCCTGGTTTGCGAGGCGATCCGGCCTCTGACCCAGGCTCCCATCGACGTGCACCTGATGGTAAAGCCGGTGGACCGCATCGTCCCGGATTTCGCCAAGGCCGGCGCCAACATCATCTCCTTCCATCCCGAGGCCTCGGAGCACATCGACCGCACCATCGGGCTGATCAAGGAATCCGGCTGCAAGGCGGGCCTGGTGTTCAACCCTGCGACGCCTCTCCATTACCTGGACCACGTGCTGGACAAGCTTGACCTGGTGCTCATCATGTCGGTGAACCCCGGCTTCGGGGGCCAGAAATTCATTTCCGAGGCCCTCAACAAGATCCGGGCGGTGAGGAAGCGCATTGACGCCAGCGGGCGGGATGTCTGGCTGGAGGTGGACGGGGGAGTCAAGGCTGACAACATCGCGGAAGTGGCCCGGGCCGGCGCCGACACCTTCGTGGCCGGCTCCGCCGTGTACGGTGCCGGGAAAGACGGCGATCCGCACCGCTACGATTCCATCATCCGCGCCATGCGCGCCGAGCTGGCGAAGGTCTAGGATTCCTTGAAACGCAAAGCACGCCGTGGACGCGAAGAACTCAACAAGGGATTCGGTGGATCGCCTCCCTTGCGTTCCTTTGCGCCCTTTGCGTTCAACGAAGCCTCGCATCTGTGTCTCTTGGTAAAGGTTCCATCGTGAAATTTCCAATTTCGGTCAAGGCGGTGATGGTGGACCTGGACGGCACCATGCTGGACACCGCGGACGACCTGGCCGCGGCCGCCAACGCCATGCTGCGGGAACTGGGACTGCCGGAGCGCAGCACCGAGCAGGTGAAGAGCTACATCGGCAAGGGGCTGGTGCGGCTGGTGAAGCGCTGCCTCACGGGAGATCCGGACGGCGAGCCGGAAGCGGATCTCCTGGAGCGGGCCATGCCGGTCTACGAGCGCAATTACGCCGCCGTGCTCCAGCACCGTACCCGGCCCTATCCCGGGGTGACCGACGGCCTGCAGGAGTTGCACCGGACCGGTTACCGCATGGCCTGCATCACCAACAAGGGGGAGAAGTTCACCTTGCCCCTGTTGGAGGCCACCGGCCTGCGGCGCTATTTCGAGCTGGTGCTCTGTGGCGACACCCTCGCCAGGCGCAAGCCCGACCCGCTGCCCCTGCTCCACGCCTGCGAGCAATTCGGGATCGCCCCGGCGGAGATGGTGCTGATCGGTGACTCCCTGAACGACGTCCAGGCGGCGCGGGCCGCGGGCTGCCACGTGCTGTGCGTTCCCTACGGCTACAACGAGGGCGGGGACGTGCGGGAGCTGGACTGTGATGCTATAGTAGCCACCATCCTCGAAGCTGTTCGCCTGATTCGCAAAGCATGATCCACGAGAAGACCGGAAGCGGAAGAAAGATGGTCAGGGCCTGGGGCGCGTGGCGCCGCGGCCATGACTGGCGGCGCTGTTAAGCAGCGCCCCGCAGCGTTTCCCCGCGTTCCGTTTTTTTTTCTTGTGGAGTATTCCGTGACCGAGCCCGAATTCGAGCAGCTTGCCCGCGAAGGCTACAACCGCATCCCCGTGGTGCTGGAAACCTTCGGCGATCTCGACACCCCCCTTTCCGCCTACCTCAAGCTGGCCAACGCGCCATTCTCCTACCTCCTGGAATCGGTGGTGGGGGGCGAGCGTTTCGGCCGCTACTCCTTCATCGGCCTGCCGGCCTCCACCCGCATGGAGGTCCGGGGCAACCGGGTTACCGTCTGGGAACGGGGGCGCAGCCAGGAATCCGAATCTCCGGATCCCCTGGGCTTCATCCGGGATTATCTGGCCCAGTTCAAGGCCGCGACCCGGCCCGGGCTGCCGCGATTCTGCGGCGGACTGGTGGGCTATTTCGGCTACGACACGGTGCGCTATGTCGAAGGCCGGCTGGCGGCGGGGGCGAAGCCGGACGCCCTGGGCACCCCGGACATCCTGCTGCTGCTCTCGGAGCAGATCGCGGTGCTGGACAACTTCTCCGGCAAGCTTTCCCTCATCGTTTACGCCGATCCCAACGAGCCGGGCGCCTACCGGGCCGCCCGGGAGCGCCTGAAGGAACTGCTGGCGCTGCTGCGCCGGCCCGTGGCCATCCCCCGCGATGCGCCCTTGCCGGTGGAGGAGCCTACGTACGAATTCGGCGAAACTGCCTTCATGGCCGCCGTGGAGCGCGCGAAACGCTACATCTACGACGGCGACATCATGCAGGTGGTGCTCTCCCAGCGGGCCAGCCGCCCGTTTTCGGCTTCGCCCATGGCCCTCTACCGGGCCCTGCGCAGCCTGAACCCGTCGCCGTACATGTTCTACCTCGACTTGGCCGGCTTCCAGGTGGTGGGCGCCTCGCCCGAGATCCTGGTGCGGCTGGAGGGCGACACGGTGACGGTGCGCCCCATTGCCGGCACCCGTCCCCGGGGCAAGACCGCGGAGGAGGACGCCGCCCTGGCCGCCGACCTGCTGGCCGATCCCAAGGAGCGGGCCGAGCACGTCATGCTCATGGACCTGGGGCGCAATGACGTGGGCCGCGTCGCCCAGACCGGGAGCGTGCGCGTCACCGAGAACATGTGCATCGAGCACTATTCCCACGTGATGCACATTGTCTCCAACGTGGAGGGCCGCCTGCGGGAGGGACTCGACGCCATCGACGTTCTCCGTGCCACTTTTCCCGCCGGAACCGTGAGCGGCGCCCCCAAGGTGCGGGCCATGGAGATCATCGACGAGCTGGAGCCCGCCAAACGCGGCGTTTACGCCGGCGCGGTGGGCTATCTGGGGTTCAACGGGGACATGGACGTGGCCATCGCCATCCGCACCGGGGTGGTTAAGGACGGCCGGGTGTATGTGCAGGCGGGGGCGGGGATTGTCGCGGACTCGGTTCCCCGCAACGAGTGGGAGGAGACGCGGAACAAGGCCAAGGCGGTGCTGCGCGCCGCTGAGATGGCCCAGGCGGGACTCGATTCGAAAATCGATTGAACCACCAAGGCACCAGGGCACCAAGGGACAGAAATGAACCCGGAAATCCCCGCCGAGCTTGACAGTCTTGCGCGCCAGGTGGTGGATTCGGCATTCGTGGTGCATAAGGCACTGGGCCCGGGATTACTCGAATCGGTTTACGAAGCGTGCCTGGATGTGGAGTTGACAGAGCGTGGCATTCCATTTAAGCGACAGGTACCCTTGCCGATAAGCTACAAGGGGCGCGAAATTGGCGATGCGTACCGCTTGGACTTTCTGGTGAGTGAAAATCTTATTGTCGAGCTGAAGGCCGTAGAGCAGCTGCTCCCGGTTCATGAAGCGCAGCTTCTCAGCTACCTTCGACTCTCGCATCGTCGATTGGGCCTCCTGATCAATTTCAATGTTCCGGTTATCAAGGCAGGGATCAGGAGAATGGCTCTTTGAATGAAGCCTTGGTGTCTTGGTGCCCTGGTGGTGAAAAAATGCTCCTGATGATCGACAACTACGATTCCTTCACCTACAACCTGGTCCAGTACTTGGGCGAACTGGGCGAGGACGTCCGTGTCCACCGCAACGACGAGATCACGCTGGAGCAGATCGAGGCGCTCAGGCCGCAGCGCATCGTGATCTCCCCGGGGCCCTGCACGCCCAACGAGGCCGGAATCTCAGTGCCGCTGATCCGGCAGTTCGCCGGGCGCATTCCGATTCTCGGCGTATGCCTTGGCCATCAGAGCATCGGGCAGGCCCTGGGCGGGCGCATTGTCCACGCCAAGACCCTGATGCACGGCAAGACCTCACTCATTCATCATGGCGGCGCCGGAGTTTTCCGCGGCCTGCCGGAGCCCTTCGAGGCGACGCGCTACCATTCCCTGGTGATCGAGCGCGAGTCGCTACCGGACTGCCTCGAGATCACGGCCTGGACCGATGACGGCGAGATCATGGGCGTGCGCCACAAGAACCAGGCCCTGGAGGGCGTGCAGTTCCATCCCGAGTCCATCCTGACCCAGCACGGGCACCAGCTGCTCAGGAACTTTCTGGAGACCACCTCATGACCCCGCAAGAAGCCCTGGCCCGGGTGATCGAGCACCGGGAGATTTTCCACGACGAGATGCTGGACTTGATGCGCCAGATCATGGGCGGCCACATGTCTCCGGTGCTGATCGCGGCCATCACCACCGGGCTGCGGGTGAAAAAGGAAACCATCGGCGAGATCGCTGCCGCCGCCACGGTGATGCGGGAGTTCGCCACCAAGGTGGACGTCGCGGACGACAGGCACTTGGTGGACACCTGCGGCACCGGCGGCGACGCCGCCCACACCTTCAATATTTCCACGGCCGCCGCCTTTGTCGCCGCCGCCGCCGGGGCGAGGGTCGCCAAGCACGGCGGGCGCTCCGTTTCCAGCAAGAGCGGCAGCGCGGACGTGCTGGAGGCCCTGGGCGTGAACATCAACTTCACCCCGGAGCAGGCGTCCCGGGCCATTCAGGAAGTGGGCATCGGTTTCATGTTCGCGCCCAACTTCCACGGCGCCATGAAGCACGCGGCGCCCGTGCGGCGGGAACTGGGGGTGCGCACCATATTCAATATCCTCGGGCCCCTCACCAACCCGGCGGGCGCAAGGCACCAGGTCATGGGGGTTTTCCATCCGGACCTGGTGGGCATCCAGGCCCGGGTGCTGCAGCGGCTCGGGTCAAGACACGTCATGGTGGTCTACGGGCAGGAAGGCCTGGACGAGATTTCCATTGCCGGGGAAACCCTGGTCGGCGAACTCCGCCAGGGCGAGGTCCACGAGTACGCGGTGACGCCGGAGCAGTTCGGCCTGGAGCGCTGCGAACTGGACGCCATTCGGGTGTCCGACGGCGCCCAGTCGAAGCAGATGGTGCTCTCGGTGCTCAACAACCATCCCGGGCCGGCGCGGGACATCGTGATCCTGAACGCCGGCGCAGCCATCTACGTGGCCGGGGTGACGCGCACCCTGGAGAAGGGCGTCGAGAAGGCCCGGGACGCCATCGAATCCGGCGCCGCCCGGGCCAAGCTCGACCAGCTGGTGGGATTTGGCGCCGACCTGAAATCCGCCTAGGGTCCCCGCGCGGCCGATGGCGGCCCCAGGGAGTGAGCCGCCGGGATTGGGACACTCATGAGCGACATTCTCAAACGCATACTCGACGCCAAGCGCCAGGAGGTGATTGACGCCCGCGCGGCCGTGCCCCTGGAAGCGCTGCGGGCCCAGGCGGAGGGAGCGCCCGCGGTGCGGGGTTTTGAAAGCGCGATCAGGGAGAAAATTTCCGCGGGCCGGGCCGCGGTGATCGCCGAGATCAAGAAGGCGAGTCCCAGCAAGGGGGTGCTGCGGGAGGACTTCGACCCGGAAGCCATCGCCCGCAGTTACGCGTCCCACGGCGCGGCCTGCCTCTCCGTGCTTACCGACCGGCAATTCTTCCAGGGCAGCCCCGAATATTTGAAGGCGGCGCGGGGAGCCTGCGCCCTGCCGCTCTTGCGCAAGGACTTCATGGTGGACCCCTACCAGGTCTACGAGGCCCGGGCCCTGGGCGCGGACTGCATCCTGCTCATCGTCGCCGCCCTCGAGCCAGAGCTCATGCACGAACTCGAGGCCCTGGCCCGCTCCCTCGGCATGGGCGTGCTGGTGGAGGTGCATGACGCGGCGGAACTGGACCTGGCTCTGGCTCTGGAAACGCCGCTCATCGGCATCAACAACCGCAACCTCCGCAGCTTCCAGGTGAGCCTGGACACAACCCTGGGCCTGCTTCCGCGCATCCCGGCCTCCCGCATCGTGGTCACCGAGAGCGGCATCCTCGCGCCGGAGGACGTGGTTCGCATGCGGGCTGCCGGGATCCACGCGTTTCTCGTGGGGGAAGCGTTCATGCGGGCGCCAGACCCCGGCAACGAGCTGGCCCGGCTGTTTGCGTAGGCCTTTAGGCGCATTTTGTATCTAGCTGAAATATATCTAAAAACGGGATTTGATGTTGCGTCTGCGCAACAACTACTCCTCAGTCTTCGGCGAAAACCACGAAAACGCTTGGGGTGCAAAAAGGCCTTTTGGCACAATACGGCTGACTTCTCGTCTCGGGCCCGGCCTTTTACGGGCCGCAGGAAAGTAGTCATATCACTAGTGATACGAACTGAAGTGATTCAAATCTCAAAGGAGAAATACATGAAACGCAAACTGATTGCTCTGGCGGTTGCCGGCGCGTTCGCTCCCGCGATCGCCGCGGCGGACACCAGCGTGACCATCTACGGCACCATGAACGGTGCCTGGAACTACATCGACGCGAAGGGTGCAACCACAGTGGTTCCGGTTGGGGGCACGCTCGTCCCCCTCGGCGCCAACATTGACAGCCGCAGCCGGGTGGACATTGACTCCTCCAACATCGGCTTCCGGGTCAAGGAAGACCTGGGCGGTGGCCTGAATGCCTGGGGCCAGTGCGAAATCAGCATGAACTTCGACTCCGGCGGCGGCAGCGTCTGCACCCGGAACGCCGGCGTGGGCCTCGAGGGCTCCTTCGGCAACATCTTCCTCGGCCAGTGGGACAGCCCCTACAAGCAGCAGGGCGCCATCGACGTGATGGGCAACACCCACATCGTGTCCTGGGTCGCCATCATGTCCAGCCCCGGCTTCAACACCGCCTCCACCACCGGCGGCAACGGCACCGGCACCGCGCCGGGGTCGGTCACCAGCTTCGACCGCCGCCAGCAGAACACGGTGAACTACTACACTCCCAACTGGAGCGGCTTCCAGGCCAAGGTCCAGGTTTCCGCCAACGAAGAGAAGCCCGCCGACGCTCCGTTTGGCGCCGGCCCCGCCGCGCTTGCCGCGGCGGATCGCGACCCGTTCATGTGGTCGGCCTCCGTGGGTTACGAGAACGGCCCGTTCTACGCCAACTTCGCCTATGAGCAACACGATGATTTCGGCGTCAACCCGCTGCTCGGGATTGTTGATCCTGCCGCTACCTTCACCGACGCGGATGACAACGCATGGCGGGCGGCCCTGGGCTACAAGTTCGGCAACTTCCGCATCACCGGCGCCTACGAGTCGTTGAACTACGAGTCCTCCGGCATCAACTTTGGCACTGGTGCGCCCGCGACCGGTGAGATCGAGCGCGACGCGTGGTATATCGGCGCCAGCTACGCCGCCGGCCCCCACTACTTCGCGCTGTCCTATGCCGACGCGGACGAGCTGGATTGCAGCGGCACCGCTGCGGCCGGGATCCTGGCCCAAACGGTTTGCAACGGAACCGGGGCGAGCATGTATGCGGCGCGCTATGCGTACTCCCTCTCCAAGCGCACCGAGCTTTTCGGCCACTACATCAAGGTCAAGAACGACGAGTTCGCCCAGTATAACTTCGGTGTGAACGCGTTCTCTGCACCTGGGCAGGCTGGTGTTGCCCCGGGCGCGGATCCGGAAGGCTTCGGCATCGGCATCAAGCACAAGTTCTAATAATCCGTACCAGGGCCGTCTGCGAAGCCGGCCCTCCCAAGAAAAAGAAAATGACGGGCACCTTCGGGTGCCCGTTTTTTTTTCGCCCCTCTCATCGGCGATCCGCGTCGGGCGGCGGCGGGCCCGGGTGCTAGAATCGGCCTGAGTCAACTTTCCTTTCCGCGCCATGATTGAACTGGACACCCTGCTGATCCGCGCCGACAAGGCCCTGCGCACCCTGTTCGCCCCCGCGACCACCCTGAGGGCCGTGCCCGGAGAGGAACTACCCGAGAGCGAGCTGGCGGAGGCCGACAAGCGCCACGCGGCCGGCCTGATGCGGGTCAACCACGCGGGGGAGATCTGCGCCCAGGCCCTTTACGAAGGACAGTCCCTGACCGCCCACAACCGGGAGGTGCAGCGGGCCCTGGAGCAGGCCGCCCGGGAGGAGACCGAACACCTGGCCTGGACCGAGCGGCGCATCGCGGAACTGGGCGGCCGCAAGAGCCTGCTGAATCCCCTCTGGTACGCGGGATCGTTCGCGCTGGGTGCCGCCGCCGGCCTCGTCGGCGACCGGTGGAACCTGGGCTTCCTGGCGGAAACCGAGCGCCAGGTGGTGACCCACCTGGAGGATCACCTGCAGCGGCTGCCCGAATCCGACGCCAAGAGCCGGGCCATTCTGGAGATCATGCGTGACGACGAGGCGAGACACGCCACCACCGCCGTCACCCACGGCGCCGCGGAACTGCCGGGGCCGGTCAAGCTCGCCATGAGGCTGGCCTCGAAGGTCATGACCCGCAGCGCCTACTGGATTTAGCGCTTACCCCAGGGACCCGGAGGCAGGATCAATCCTTTTCAACGCAGAGGCCGGAAAGAGCGCAGAGAAGCAGACTCGAAAATTCCGCTCTTGAAGTTCTCCGCGTCCTTCGCGCCATTGGCGTTCGATTCCCGTTTTCTCCGTGGCGCCGCGGCTATTCCTCGATGATTTCGAACTCGTGAGTGAGCTCGGCGGTCTTCGCCAGCATGATGCTGGCCGAGCAGTACTTCTCGGCGGAGAGCTTGATGGCCCGCTCCACCGCTTCGGGTTTGAGCCCCTTGCCCCTGACGCGGAAGCGGAAGTGGATGCGGGTGAAGACCTTGGGGTCGCTTTCCGCGCGCTGAGCGTCCAGTTCCACCGCGCAGCCGGAAACCGCATGCCGGCCCTTCTTCAGGATGTGCACCACGTCGATGGCGGTGCAGCCGCCGGCGCCCATGAGCAGCATCTCCATGGGGCGCGGCCCCAGGTTGCTGCCGCCCAGTTCGGGCGCGCTGTCCATGACCACGGCGTGGCCGCTGCCGGAGGTGGCGAGAAAGGTCATGTCCTCCACCCATTTCACTCTGGCCTTCATCAGTTTTTCTCCTCCCGCTTGAATTTGGCGCGACAGGATATCAGCGCACAGCCGGGGCGGCCAAGCCCGCAAATCGGCTTTTCCGTGCCTTACCTGCGGTAAATCTCAGCACGTTTGACGAGCCACCGGGGGATGGGAGCATATTCTCAGCGGGGGTGGCGGAGACATGCACCCCTGCCTATTCCCTAAAGTGACGCCTTTGCAATTAGCCTCAGCCATTCAGGCGGGAGCAGGGGCGGCGGGCTGGGAGCGTTTCTCGCCGTTGGCGTAGCCCCTTTAAGCGGGAGATTTATGGATGGTGAGAACCATTCCCATGGTGCCCGGCAACAGGAAAGACCCGGAAACGATCATGGGTGAATCCTGTGGAAATCTTAGCAACGTCATATTTGTGTGTTAAATAATATAGTTAATTCTTCTGTTGTTCTGCCGCAACAAAATATATTGCGATGCACCAAATTATTTGCATTCTGCGGATCCACCCGGTATATTGATCGTGCGTTAGGTGCTCGGTCTCGAGCGTCTAACCGTTGTCTCCTCCATCCTCCTCCTATGGTGGAACTCGGCGCAATCTTCCCGATTGCGCCTTTTTTTTTCCTACCTCGCGGCGGGTTGAAATAGGCCTCGATCGCGATTTTCTGGGGCGGAATGGGTCCCTTCTGCGGGCGAGCGTCCCTGTAACGCCGGGTTTGACTCTCGGGGGAATTCACAATAAAATTCACGGCTTTCCGTTTTCCGACCGAACCAGGATTCCACCCATGAACACCGTTTCCGCCAAGGCCCACGAAGTCCAGCGCGACTGGTTCGTCGTGGACGCTACCGGCAAAGTGCTGGGGCGCCTCGCTGCCCAGATCGCTCACCGGCTACGGGGCAAGCACAAGGCCATCTTTACGCCGCACGTGGACACCGGCGATTTCATCGTGGTGGTCAACGCCGAAAAGCTGCGCGTGACCGGCCGCAAGGCCACCGATAAGATCTACTATCGGCATAGCCAGTACGCGGGCGGGCTCAAGGCGGAGAGCTTCGAGAAGCTTCAGGCCCGCAAGCCGGAGCGCATTCTCGAGTTGGCAGTCAAGGGCATGCTGCCCAAGGGCCCCCTCGGTTCCGCCATGCTGCGCAAGCTCAAGGTCTACAGCGGAGCCCAACATCCCCACAGCGCGCAGCAGCCCAAGGCGCTGGAAATCTAAGGAGCGGCAAGCATGATCGGAAAGTATTACTACGGTACCGGCCGCCGCAAGAACGCGGTGGCCCGGGTGTTCCTCAAGTCCGGCAAGGGCGAGATCACCGTCAACGACCTGCCCCTGGACAAGTTTTTCGCCCGTGAAACCGGCCGCATGATCGCCACGCAGCCCCTCGCGCTTACCAACAACCTTTCGTCCTTCGACATCAACGTGAACGTGCAGGGCGGCGGCGAGTCGGGCCAGGCCGGCGCCGTGCGCCACGGTATCGCGCGGGCGCTGATCGATTATGACGCCGCGCTGAAAGCCACGCTGCGCAAGGCCGGGCTCGTCACTCGCGACGCGCGGGAGGTGGAGCGCAAGAAAGTGGGCCTGCGCAAGGCGCGGCGGCGCAAGCAGTTCTCCAAGCGTTAACCGCATTGGACACAGCAAGAAGGCCGCCCCCGGGCGGCTTTCTTGTTTGGGCTCCTCGCCCGGCAGTATCATGGCCGGGCCCCGTTCTCACGAGGAATCGGAATCGTGCTCAAAGTTGGCATTGTCGGGGGCACCGGTTATACCGGCGTCGAGTTGCTGAGGCTGCTTGCCCAGCACCCTCAAGTGCAGTTCACGGCCATCACATCGCGCAAGGAGGCGGGGCTGGCGGTCGCCGACCTGTTCCAGAACCTGCGCGGCCGCCTGGACCTGAGGTTCTCCGATCCCGCCGATGCGCCTCTGACGGGCTGCGACGTGGTGTTCTTCGCCACGCCCAACGGCGTCGCCATGCAGCAGGCCGAGGCGCTGGTGCGGTCTGGCGTTCGGGTGGTGGACCTTTCGGCCGACTTCCGCATTCGCGACGTCAGGCTCTGGGAAAAATGGTATGGCATGATCCACGCCTGCCCCGGACTCGTGGCGGAGGCGGTGTACGGCCTGCCGGAGATCCACCGCGAAAGGATCCGCGACGCGCGCATCGTTGCGAATCCCGGCTGCTATCCCACCGCGGTCCAGCTCGGCTTCCTGCCGCTGGTGGAGGCGGGGATTGCCGATCTCGATCATCTGGTGGCTGACTGCAAGTCCGGTGTCTCCGGCGCTGGCCGCAAGGCGGAGACCCACATTCTTTTCGCGGAGGCGGCGGACACTTTCAAGGCCTACGGGGTTTCCGGGCACCGCCATCTGCCCGAGATCGTGCAGGGCCTCTCGGAAGCGGCCGGCCGCGCGGTGACGCTCACCTTCGTTCCCCACCTCACGCCCATGGTGCGGGGCATCCATGCCACCCTTTATGCCCCCATGCCGGGCCGGGAGGATGTCCAGGAATTGTATGAGCGGCGCTTCGCGGGGGAACCCTTCGTGGACGTCATGCCGGCGGGATCCCACCCGGAGACCCGCGGGGTGCGCGCGTCGAACCTGTGCCGGATCGCCGTGCATCGTCCCCAGGGGGGCGACATGCTGGTGGTGCTCTCGGTGATCGACAATCTGGTCAAGGGTGCGGCCGGGCAGGCGGTGCAGAACATGAACGTCATGTTCGGCTTGCCGGAGACCCTGGGGCTCCAGCAGCTGGCAGTGCTTCCCTGATGGCCGGACCCTTTCGGCGATTGCGCGAGGGCCTCAGCCGAAGGTTCGGCGCGACGGCGCCGCGGCTTTCGGTGCGCACTCATATTCCTTGGCCCCTGCGGATTCTCCCTCTGGCCTTTGTGATTTTCTGCGCGGCGGCCATCGGCTTCTGGTTCTACGATGCGGGTCGGAAGCTCCAGAGTTCCGATGACGCGGGAGCCGCCGCGAAGCTCGAGCAAGTGACCGCAACGGGCGAGCGGCTTCGGAAGGAGAACCAGGAGCTGCGAGCGACCGCGGTTGCGGCGGAGCGGCAGCTCCAGATCGAGCGCGCGTCCCAGGAGGATCTGGCGCGGCAGGTGAGGCAGCTGGGGGAAGAGAACGCCCGCCTCAAGGAGGATCTGGCTTTTTTCCAGAACCTGATTCCGCCTGCGGGCAAGGCCAGCGGTGTCCAGATCTATCGCCTGAAGGTGGAGCGGGACAAGTTGCCTGGCGAATATCGCTACGGATTGCTGCTGGTGCAGTCCGGGCAAAGGGCCAAGGAATTCGAGGGCAGCGTGCAACTGGTGGTGAACATTCAGCACAACGGTGTGGAGCAGGTGATCACGCTGCCGGAAGACGCCAAGAAGTTCCCCCGGGGACAGAGCCTGAGCTTCAAGTACTACCAGCGCGTGGAAGGGAGCTTCCGGGTGGATCCGGAAGCAGTGGTGGAGAGCCTGCAGGTCCGGGTGTACACGGGCGATTCCGCGGGAGCCGCCGTGACCCAGACCGTGAAGCTATCCTGAAAGGAGGCGATGATGTTCAGCAAAAAGGAAGGATCCAGGCCCCAGAACCGGATCGATTCGCTGATCGGGCAGGGAACGCGCATCGAGGGCAACCTGAGCTTCACGGGCGGGCTGCGGGTGGATGGTCACGTCGTCGGCAATGTCGCCGGCGCGGGAGACCAGCCGAGCATGGTCGTAATTTCAGAGCAGGCCCGCATCGAGGGCGAAATCCGCGTTTCCCACGTGGTGATCAATGGCACCGTGGCGGGTCCGGTGCACGCCCTCGAGTACCTGGAACTTCAGTCCAAAGCCAAGGTCACTGGAGACGTTCATTACAAGAAGATGGAAATCCAGGTGGGCGCCGTGGTGGAGGGGAACCTGGTTCATCGGGACAGCGAGTATGCCGCTGACCGGGTGGTGTCCCTCAAAAAAGCCGCCGATTGACCGCGGAACATCAGGGTTTCATAATACGGGCTTGCATTTTTTAAGGAGTAAGCCATGAACGCCGTGACAGATACCGTGCCGCTGAATTTCACCGACAGCGCCGCCAGCAAGGTAAAGCAACTGATCGACGAGGAAGGCAATCCGGAGCTCAAGCTGCGGGTATTTGTGTCCGGTGGTGGCTGCTCGGGCTTCCAGTACGGCTTCACCTTTGACGAGGCCGCCGCGGACGACGACACCATCATGGAAAAAAACGGGGTCACGCTGCTCATCGACCCCATGAGCTTCCAGTACCTGGTGGGCGCGGAGATCGACTACCAGGAAAACGCCGAGGGGGCCCAGTTCGTGATCAAGAATCCCAACGCGACCACCACCTGCGGGTGCGGCTCATCGTTCTCGGTTTGACGGTCTAAAGGTTCTAGCGCAGGGGGGGCTTTCGGGCCCCCCCTCTGCTTTTGTCTTAAGCCCGGTAGATTGCGCCCAGAATCCGGGGTCCCCGGGCGCCGGTCACCTCGGGAACGTTGCCAGGCTCGCCGCGCAGCCCCTGGCGGGCGAGCCAGGCGAAGGCAAACGCCTCGACCCATTCCGCCGGGATTCCCAGTTCGTCCGTCAACCGCACCGCGATCCCGGGCAACGATCCCGCCAGTGCGCGGACCAGCGCGCCGTTGCGCGCTCCCCCGCCGCAGACATAGACCGCCTGAACTCCAGGGCACCAGTCGCGAAGGGACTGGCCAACGGAGCGCGCGCCGAGTGTAAGCAGGGTTGCCTGCACGTCCGCCGGTGACTCATCGCCGCGCAGGCAGGCCTCGAGCCATGTCAGATTGAACGCCTCGCGCCCGGTGCTCTTGGGGGGGCGACGCCGGAAAAAGGGATCCGCAAGGAGCCGGTCCAAAACATCGTGCAGAACCCGTCCGGATTCCGCCCACGCTCCGTCTTCGTCGAAGGCCTTGCCCCGATGCCGGGTGCACCATCCATCCAGTAGCGTGTTGCCCGGTCCGCAGTCAAAGCCCGACACGGAACCAGCTGGAGGAAGGTTGGTAATGTTGGCGATGCCGCCGAGATTGAGGACAGCCCGGTGCTCGCGGGGGGACCGGAAAACGGTGGCGTGGAACCCCGGCACCAGCGGCGCGCCTTCCCCGCCCGCGGCGATGTCCCGGCTGCGGAAATCCGAGATCACGCTGATGCCCGTCGCCTCGGCAAGAAGGGCGGCATTGCCCAGCTGCAGGGTGAATCCCAGGTCAGGCCGGTGGCGCACAGTCTGGCCGTGGCAGCCGATGGCCGCCACGGCTGTCGGCTCCACGCCGGCCCCGGCCAGAAGCTCCAGGGCGGCATCGGCGTACCGCATGGCGAGCGCATTGGCCAGTTCCGCGGCGCGATGGAGCTCGTCATGGCCGGGCTCCAGCAAGGAGGTGAGCCGCCGGCGGAGGTCCCCGTCAAACGGCTCGTGGTTCGTCCCCAGCAGGCGCGGCGGGTTCGCGCTGAAATCGGCCAGGACGGCATCGACCCCGTCGAGGCTCGTCCCCGACATCAGACCGATAAATAACTCGGCCAAGGGCCCGGGAAACTGCTATTGGGCGCTGGCGACCCGGTTTCCCGAGGCGAGAGCGAGGCGCGTGGTCATTGCGGCGGCGACCTCATCGAAAGCGGCCTTATGCCGGGACGCCACGGGTTCGGCGGCCGGCATGGCCACCGAGAGGGGATTGCGCTGGACGCCATCGACGCGGAACTCGTAATGCAG
>Ga0210334_10162928_pt1 | contig 23302 bp, 20 predicted proteins | sample S306metaT_FD_164440 | JGI IMG/M metagenome (GOLD analysis project Ga0210334, IMG submission 164440) | Metatranscriptome of estuarine sediment microbial communities from the Columbia River estuary, Oregon, United States - S.306 (Metagenome... | ecosystem: Environmental > Aquatic > Marine >... | reverse complement strand
TTTGCCGCTCGTCCTGATGACAACCATTCTGATGCCGCTCTGTGTGCTGATTTCCTGGCGCTCAATCGACAGGCGAATCAGAAGTTTCATGGCCATGCTGCTGGTCATGGAAGGCGCTATGATTGGCGTCTTTGCCGCGCTCGATTTCGTGCTGTTCTACGTGTTTTGGGAGGCGATGCTGATTCCGATGTATCTCTTGATCGGCGTGTGGGGAGGGCCGAATCGAATCTACGCCGCAGTCAAATTTTTCCTCTACACCCTGGCCGGCAGCGTGCTGCTCCTCGTGGCGATTCTCGTGCTGTATTTCCAGGGCGGCCATACGTTCGATATCGTCCAATTGAGCCAGAGCACCGTCCCGGAGTCGTTGCAGTTCTGGCTCTTTCTCGCGTTTTTCGCCGCCTTTGCCGTGAAAGTCCCGATGTTCCCGTTCCACACCTGGCTGCCCGACGCCCACGTGGAAGCGCCCACCGCCGGCAGCGTGATTCTCGCCAGCGTGCTGCTCAAGATGGGGGGCTATGGATTCGTGCGCTTCAGTTTGCCGATGTTGCCCGATGCTTCAATAGCCTTCACCCCGCTGATGGTGACGCTGTCGATCGTCGCGATCGTCTACGGCGCCTATATGGCGCTGGCCCAGGCCGATTTGAAAAAGCTCATCGCCTATTCGAGCGTCAGCCACATGGGATTCGTGACCCTGGGGCTGTTCATGTTCAACATCCAGGGCATCGAAGGCGCCGTGATGCAGATGGTCAACCACGGCATCACCACGGGCGGCCTCTTCCTCTGCGTCGGGCTGATTTACGAACGCACGCACAGCCGGCAGATCGCCGACAATGCGGGACTGACCAAGCCGATGCCGCGCTATGCCACGCTTCTGGTTATCTTTGCCCTGTCCTCGCTTGGCCTTCCTGGCACCAACAGTTTTGTCGGAGAATTCATGGTGCTGGCCGGCACGTTTCTCTGGAGCAAGCTCGCGACGGCCCTGGCATCGCTCGGAATCATTCTCGCCGCAGCCTATATGCTCTGGATGATCCAGCGCGTCGCCTTCGGCGTCCCCTCCGCGCATATGCTGCCGAAACTTCGAGATCTGGACCGGCGCGAGATGGCCACGCTGGTTCCGCTCGTTGTCTTGGTCTTTTGGATCGGGATATTTCCGAATCCGATGCTGACCCGCATGCACGCAAGCGTGAAGCAGGTCATTGCGCGCATGCCGGCTCCGGCGACAGCGATGAGTCCCGGTGCCCGGCCTTCGCCGGCATCAACGGACGAAGCCTCCGCGGCCATGGAGACGCCCAGGCCATGACATTCTCACCCGGAGATCTGTTCCTCATTCTGCCCGAGCTGTTGGTGATCACCGCCGCCTGTCTCGTCCTCGCGCTGGATCCGGTGCTGTCGTCATCCAAAAAAGATGGACTGGCCTGGCTGAGCCTCGGCACATTGGCCGTCAGCATGGGGGTGATCGCCTCGCAGATGGGCCATGCCGCGCCGGCCTTTGGCGGCATCGTCATCATCGACGCCTATGCGTGTTTTTGGAGATTGCTCCTTTGCTTCGTTGCCGGCCTGACCGTCCTGCTGTCCCACACTTACCTGCGGGAGGAACGGCTGTACTTCGGCGAATACTACGGGTTCGTCTTGCTCGCGCTCTCCGGCATGATGGTCATGGTATCGGCGGCGGATCTCCTGACGATCTATCTCGGCACGGAACTGATGTCGCTCTCGCTCTACGTGATGGCAGGGCTGAAACGGTCTGAGCCCCGCTCGCTGGAAGCCTCGGCCAAATATTTCGTGCTGGGCGCTTTCTCATCCGGTATTCTCCTGTACGGCATCTCCCTGCTCTACGGCGCAACAGGAAGCACGAGACTCCCCGCCATCGCCGCCGCCATCGCAGGCCGGAGCCTGGACGACCCACTTCTTTTGGCGGCCACGATTTTGCTGGCAGTCGGATTCGGATTCAAACTGGCCGTCGTGCCGTTCCACATGTGGACTCCCGACGTCTATCAAGGAGCGCCGACCTCCGTCACGGCCTTCATGGCAGTGGCCTCCAAGGCCGCCAGTTTCGGCGCATTCCTTCGTGTGTTCGTCGAAGGGCTCGGCGGCCTGAAGGCCAACTGGTCCGCCATCTTCCTGCTGCTGTGCGTCGCCACGCTGGTGCTAGGCAACATCGTGGCACTGGTGCAGACGAACATCAAACGAATGCTGGCCTATTCCAGCATCGCCCATGCCGGCTACGCCTTGATCGGCGTCGTAGCAGCCGGAATGGCCGGTGGTCCGGCTGGAGGGGCAAACGGCATTGCCGCCGTCATGCTCTATTTTGCGCTGTACGCCTTTATGACCTTCGGCGCGTTTACCATCGTGGCGATGCTGCGCAAGGGCGGGCTCGATGGCGACGAGATCGAGGATTTCACCGGCCTTGCCACGCGCCATCCCCTTGCCGCGCTGCTGATGCTCGTCTTTATGGTGTCGCTGGCCGGCATCCCCCCGACGGCCGGGTTCATCGGCAAATTCTACGTCTTCATGTCCGCCGTCGAAGCGGGGCTGACCTGGCTGGCGGTCTTGGCCCTCGTGTTTGCGGCGATCTCAGCCTACTACTATCTGCGCATCGTCATGGTCATGTATATGCGGGAACCCGTCGCGCTCACGGCGGCCTCGCCCCGGCTCGTCATGTCGCCGGCCCTGTCCATCGTGCTCGCGTGCGCCGTGGCCGGTGTGCTGTTCTTCGGCGTATACCCCAACCCACTCGTGAACCTCGCCGGGCAGGCCGTCTTGACGTTAAAATAAATTCCGAGACCGCAAGAATGAGATGCGTGACATCGCGGCTCATGCTACGCTTGGCGGCATGCGAGTTTTCAAGATGGGACTTCGTTTTCCGGTTGATATCTTCCATGCCTTTCTGCGGCATGGCTGCGCCAGCCTCGCCGCATCCCTCGCGTTTTTCTCCCTGCTCTCGCTCTTTCCGCTTGTCTTCCTCCTGCTGTACGGCATTAGTTTTCTGGTCAGCCAGGATGTGATCGGCGAGCAATTCCTGTTGAGCTTCCTCAAGGGGTTTTTGCCGTCGTTGGGCGAGCGGCTGGCTCACGAACTCCACCGGGTCAGCGCCCTAGAAAACGTGCGATGGATCGTGTTTCTCTCGTTCTTCTGGTTCGGAGGGCTGGTCTTCTATGAGCTGGATTACGCGCTCAATGTGGTATTCGAAAGCACCAGGCGGCGTCACCCGTTGATCTCCACCGCGATATCGGTCGCCTTGCTCGGCGCCACCGGACTGCTGCTCATCATCTCCTATGTCGCAACGCAAACCATCAACCTCCTGACCGCCTATGCGCCGAAGCTCTGGGGTCTGGATCTCGTCGCCCTCACGGCTCATGACTTCCAGTTGACCTATACCTTGCCGTTCGTCCTGGCATTCTTGGCGGTCGGTTTTCTCTATCGATATGTTCCCCGCCGCAGGCCCGGATGGCGGGAAGCGATGGCTGGCGCCATGGTATTCGGCGTCCTCTGGGTCTCCGCCAAATTATTGTTCGTCACTTATAGTAGCTACGCCACGGTCTATGTCCGGCTCTACGGGTCCCTGCTGGAAGTCATCTTCCTCCTGCTATGGGTCTACTATTCGGCCGGGCTCCTCCTGCTCGGCGCCGCAATCGCCCACAATCTCCAACAACGAGTCCAGGTGCCGTCCGCCGCATCGTCGGATGGCGGCTAATACCGTCCTGGAGCCGTTTTCCTGGCTTTGCAACTTCCGGCCTTTTCCTGGCCTCACGCCCTTTTCTACGATAGGATTTTGCCCGACTAGGTCATAGGCCGACACGATCGTTCACGCCGCGTATTCGGCGCGAAGAAGTCGGATCTGAACACCCATTAGGATACTGCATGCTACAGCTGAATAATGAAACCTTGACCATGTTGGGCATCATCGGGGGCATGATTGTGATGACGCTCACCATCGTGGATTACCTCATCAAATTTCATGACCGATTTAAGGATGCGAGAGACGCTTCCCCCGTGCGCAAGGAGAAACCGTCCCGTGAACGGCGCGAAGAACCCGAGTCTGATCCATCACCCTCGAAAGGCAAGAAACCGAACTGGACTTTTCGTCCGGCATTCCCGTTTTTGCTGTACCGCGAACTCCTTACGATCGTTCCGACGGGAGTCTTGCTCAATTACCTTGGGCTGATGCTGAGCATTCGGTTCAACAGCATCCTCTACCTCGATATGACGGGAACGGCCCTGGTCGCCTTTCTCCTCGGACCCTGGTGGGGCGCCATCACCGCGCTGCTGTCCAGCTCATTCGTCAACTGGCTGGCATACCCAGGAGAGGGGGCCAATACAGCGGTATTCCCCTGGGTCCTCGTCAATATGACCGGAGGGCTGCTCTGGGGGTTCCTTGCCCAGGGGCTCGGATTTCGAAAGTATCTGCGCACCGCTCACAATTCGTCGCTCATCCATATCTGGTTTCTGTGTTCGTTCGGACTCGTGAGCGCAGCGGTGATGAGCCTCCCAGGCGCGGCGCTCCAGATCACCCTGGCGCAGCAGCACGCGCTGGCGATGGATCAGGAGCTCAGAACGATCCTCGAGCGGACATTGACGCACTGGGAAATGGGAATGGAAAGTTACCTGAATCCTGTTCTCGGCGCTGCGTGGGCATCGACCATCGTCAGTACAGTCCTCACCGTCCTCGAACACTTCTTCCGGTATATCCCAGACAAAACGGTGAGCGTTGCGATCGCCCTGATTATCGTGAAATACGGTTTCCCTCTATTCGAACAAGAGTTGATCCATGGGGGGCCGGAGAAGAACTATCTTCGCGATAACCACACCTCTCCCCTTCTTCTGGGAGTGTTGTACACACCGGTGTTTCTGGTGTTCATGACCGCAGAGGTCTATGACTTTCTCGGCAACTGGATGTTGTGGAGCGCGCCCTGGGCCGTCATCCTGGCAGGATATGTATTCCTGAAATACTTCGGACCATCAGACGACCAGGCCTACGACGCCACTGTGGCAAGAGCCGCCCGCTACGGCCGCGCGCTGAAACCGTTGGAGCGTGAGCCGGCGCATAACTTTTGCCGCCGATTGATGCTCGCAACGTTGATCTCAAGCGCCACGTTCGTGATTTGCCTCACGCTGGTGTTGCGAAACTTTTCCAATATCGCGCTGAATTTTCTCTGTGTGGTGTATGGCTTTCTTCTAGCCGTCCACGTAGTCCGCGTCGCCATCGCCCAAAACATTTCCGTGGCGCGGACGGAGTGAGACCGTGAAGCCTCGCTCGTATCTCGTCGTTCGCGAGATACGCATCACGTTTTCCGTAGTTGCAGAAAATGCGCGATAGCCGACTGCGTGACCAGCCCGGCAATCTGTCCGGCTTGCATTACGACAAGCCGATCCCATCCGTCCCCCGCCATGCGCTCCAACGCCTGAATCACCGGAGCATCCAGGTCCACGATCAACGACGGTGACAGCGGGCGCATGACCTGCCCGACTTGCCGCCAAGACCACAGTGCCGCCGGGACCGTCTGGATGTCAGCCACCGTGATCAGCCCCGCCAGCCGTCCATCATCCAAGACTGGAAAGCCGCCATATCCATAGGGCTGGAAGTACTGCGTGACCGCCTCGTCCAGCGAACATTGTGCGGGAATCGACGTGACCGTCCGGACCATCAAGTCCCGTACCGGAATCGTCGCGAGACGGTGCCGCAACACCGCTTGACGCCGGCTGGCGAGCGCCGCGGCAAAGAGAAACATCCCGACGAAGGCAACCCAACTACCGTTGGTTGCCATCGAAGAAGGCAACTCGCCCATCAATGCCCCGACGACCACCGCAAGCCCCAGCAAACTGAGCAACGCGCCGAATCCAAGGCCGGCCACAGCCGCCTGCTTCGTCGCTCGATGGAAGTCCTTCCCCCAAGCCCAGAGCCCCGCGCGCAATACCCGCCCCCCATCCAAGGGGAACCCTGGAATCAAATTGAATAGCCCCAGCTGGAGGTTCACCGTTCCCAACAGAGCCCCAAGCATAACCAGACCTTGCGCGTCGCTTGGCTGTAGAATCGATTCGGCGATTGCGACGCACCCCAAACAGACCGCCCCCAGTACAAAACTCACCACGGGCCCGGCCACCGCAATAAGGAATTCCGCGCGCGGAGTGGGCGCCTCCTTCCGCATATGAGCCACGCCGCCGAAAATGAATAGGGTGATCCGTTCGATTGGAATGTGATAGCGCAGCGCCACGTAGGAATGGCCGAGCTCGTGCAACAGGACGGAGAGAAACAAGAGAAGCGCAGCAATGCCCCCCATTGCCCAATACCGGGTGGGCGAGAGACCAGGCAACCCCTCCGGCAAATAGCCGGTCGCCAGCGACCACGTCACGAGAAGAAACACCAGAAACCAGGACCCATGGACTCGAATGGGAATCCCCAGCGCGCGCCCTATTTCCCAGGAGGGCCATTGCATAGACGCACCGTAACAGCTCACCGGCAATGGGTCAATTTATCGCCGGCCAGCCTCCCTTCAGGTATACTAGCGCCTATGCTTCTACGATCCCCCGCATGGGTCCTCAGTATCTTGATCATCGGCAGCGTGCCGCTCGCCATTTCGGCCACGAGTTCAGCCCAAGTTATCAAGTCCGGTCCGCCGGCCTGCCCGGGCGTCGCGCTGACGTTCGATCTCTGCCCCGTCATCAAAGGATCGGGATACGACCAGGCGTTGATGGACTATCTGATCGAACACCGGATTCCTTCCACATTGTTCATGTCGGGCAAGTGGATGGCCAAACATAAAGAACAAGTGAACCATCTGCTCGGTCTCGGCCTGTTCGAGATCGGAACCCATGGCGACGTGCATGCGCATTTGCCCATGCACAACGCCGGCGAGCAGCGGACCGAAATTCTCCGCCCGGTCACCATGCTGCATGAGCACTATGCCCATACAGCCACGTTGTTTCGCCCTCCCTATGGAGAATATAACGACGTGACGGTCGATGTCGTGAAAGCCCTGGGCCTACGGTTCATCCAGTGGAGCATCGAGTCCGGCGACCCAGACCCTACCCTCTCGGCAGAACAGATCCTGACGCGGGTCGACGCACGCGTAAAGCCCGGCAGCATTATCGTCTTTCACGCCAACGGAAAGGGCAAGCAGACCCGCCAGGTGATTGAACGGCTCGCGACCAAGATACTGCCGCACAAGGGACTTAACCCGATGACCGTCAGCGATCTTTTGAATTGCAAACCTCCCGCCCCATGAAGAATCCGGTCATCAGAGACATGGCCGCGCGCGACCGTGAGGCGGTCGTGCAGCTCCTGGCGGAATCTGATCCCTGGAAGAAACTCGGCTATTCGGCAGGCGACTGGGATCGCATTTTTTGCCCGGTCCCTCAAGGACGCGACAGCTATGTGGCCGAACTCGACGGGCGCGTGGCCGGCATCGCCATCGTGAAACAGAAGTTTCTCTTGGGCGACTACCTGGAACTCTTGGGTGTGGCCGGATGGGCGCGCAAGCAAGGCATCGGCGATCGGCTCCTGACACATATTGAACGGCTCGTCTTCGAGCGGACCAAGAACGTCTTCGCCTGCGTGTCCGATTTCAATCAACAGGCACGGGACTTTTACAAGAAGCAGGGCTATCAGGAAATCGGCCCTATGCCGAATTTCTTGATTCCAGGCAGTTCGGAAATCCTGCTGCGCAAATCGGCAGGACCGGCCAGGGGGCAGGGTCAGTAGTCATTGGTCATCGGTCAATGGTACATTCGGATGGGGCGCATCTTTCCCAATGACAAATGACCATTGACTCATGACTGACTTCCACGTCAAGAAGCTCCTCCACACCCGCATGCGGGTCACCGATTTGGATGAGACCATCCGGTTCTACACCACCGTCCTCGGTCTCGATGTTATTGAACGGAAGACCTCTCCTCGTGGATCGCAGCTCGCCTTCTTACGAATCCCCAACAGCGATGAACTCATCGAGCTGACGAGCTTCCCACCGAGCGGACCGGTGAAGGTCCAGGAAGATCTCGTCCATCTGGCCTTTCAGGTAGAAAGCCTCGACGACGCCATCGCCGCACTCGGCAAAATGGATGTCAAGATCACGGACGGACCGACCCAGACCTCCTCTGGCAGCCGGTTCATCTTCATCGACGCGCCGGACGGCTATGAAATCGAGCTGATCGAACGGCCAGCGGGGGTGAAGATCGTCTAGCTCGTCATTGGTCACACGTCAACCGCCTAGCCCACATTGACGATGAGCCCCCCTCCGACGTACCTTCTTCCATTCGATTGACGCATGCCAGTTGACGGTCACCTTTCAGGAGGAGCAGAGAAATGAAGAACGGTTTCTTTCGCGGCCACGGCCTCGGTAACGACTATATCGTGATGGACCCCAAGGAGCTGACGTTCAAGCTCACCCCGAAGAACATCAAGAGTGTCTGCGACCGAAACTGGGGACTGGGCAGCGACGGCATTCTTGCGTTCGTCCCATCGAAGAAAGCTGACTTCGGCCTGCGTATTTTCAATCCAGACGGGAGCGAGGCGGAAAAGTCTGGGAACGGGCTCAGAATCTTTGCCCGCTATCTCCACGCCACCGGCAAGACGAAGAAGAAGCGTTTTACGGTCGAGACAAAAGGCGGACTCGTCGCCATTGACCTGCACATCGATCGGCATGGGGATGCCAGCTCGGTGACCGTCGAAATGGGACAAGCCTCGTTCAAGCCGGCCGCCCTTCCCTGCACCCTCGACGTTCCTGAGTTGATTCAGCAGTCAATCGAAGCAGCCGGCCGTACACTATCCTTTACCGGCGTGAGCGTCGGGAATCCCCATTGTGTCGTGTTCAAACCGGCTGGTGGCTCCTGGTCGCGGGAAGATCTCCTAAAATTTGGACCGGTGCTAGAGAACCATCCCATGTTCCCAAGACGAACCAATGTGCAACTCGCCGTTCCAACCGGCCCAAAGGAGATCTTTATCTTGATCTGGGAACGGGGCGCTGGAGAAACACAGGCTTCCGGCTCCTCCTCCTGCGCCGCCGCGAGTGCGGCTGTCCGGCTTGGACTGGTAAAGAGTCCTGTTACGGTCAAGATGCCGGGCGGGACGTTGAATATCGTGGTGGCGCCAGACTTCAGCCTCACCATGAAAGGCCCAGTGGCCGAAGTGGCCAGAGGATCGCTGAGCGCGTCGTTCATCCGAGGGCTGCGATGATCGAATGGTTGATGGATCATGGGTGATGGGTATGGATATCCCCTCCTCTCTTCACTCCAAACTCGACCACCTCCCCGGCAACCCCGGCGTCTATCTTTTCAAAGACGGCCAAGGCGAGATTCTCTACATCGGGAAGGCTGCAGTGCTGGCTGATCGGGTTCGGTCCTACTTCCAGAAGGGATCGGATCACAGCCCCAAGACTAGCTTGCTGGTCAGCCAGATCGCCGATCTGGAAACGATGGTGACCCGGTCCGAACTCGAAGCCTTGATCCTTGAAAGCAACCTCGTCAAGCGCCACAAGCCCCGGTTCAACGTCGTATTGCGGGACGACAAGCAATATCCCTATGTGCGACTGCCCATCAAAGAAGACTTCCCGCGATTATCAATCGTGCGCCGCGTGGTCAAAGACGGCGCGCTGTACTACGGCCCCTATACGCCGGTCAACGCGCTACGCGAAACATTAAAAGTCATCAAACAGGCCTTCCCCCTCGCAACCTGCTCGATCGACATCGACGGAACAGCCGACCGCGCCTGCATCGAGTTCGAGATTAAACGCTGCATGGCTCCCTGCACCGGCAACCAGTCGAAAGAAGCCTACCATCAGATCGTCAAACAAGTCCGGCACTTTCTGGAAGGGCGGGACCATGAGTTGCTGGACGACCTGCGAGCCAAGATGGAATCAGCGGCTGACCGCGAGGAATTTGAAGAAGCCGCCCGCTTGCGCGACCGCCTCTTCAAGATCGGGCGTATGCTGGAAAAGCAACGCATCACGCAGACATCCGCCACTGATCAAGATGTCATCGGCCTGGCGCGGCAAGGCACAGCGGTGGATCTTCAGATTCTTTTCGTGCGCGGTGGGCTGTTGATCGGACGGAAAGACTTCTTCTGGCCTCAATCGGCGGACACGCCGGATGAGGAACTGGTGCGTTCCGCGATCGAGCAGTTTTACAACAAGGACGGGCAACCGCCGAAAGAAGTCCTGGTTCCGACCGATTTGGAAGACACCTCGCTGATCGAACAGTGGCTGTCCGACAAGCGCGGAGAGTCCGTTCGCCTCCTGTCGCCTGAGCGAGGCGCCAAACACCAACTGGTCCTCTTGGCCGAAGAAAATGCGGCGGCGGCCGTGGCAGACCATCTGCGCGATGAAGAGATCGATCGGCAAGCGGGGGAGGACTTGAAGCGCATGCTGCATCTTGAGCGCGCTCCCCGCCGTATCGAAGGGTTCGACATTTCCAATACGATGGGCAATCAATCGGTCGCCTCGATGGTCGTCTGGGAAGACGGCCGGATGAAGAAAGCCGACTACCGCCGGTTTAAAATCAAAACCGTCGAGGGCGCCAATGATTTTGCCAGCATGCAGGAAGTGGTGGCCAGACGGTATGGGCAGTCCGAACAGCTGGCCAGGCCCGATCTCATCCTGATCGACGGCGGACTCGGACAACTCGCCGCCGCAATGGAAGGGCTGAAGCAAGCCGGCCATCACGGCCAGTCCATCATCGGATTAGCCAAGGCTCGAGGCGAGAAGGAGGAACGCATTTTCCTGCCAGGCCGGAAAAACCCGATTGTCTTAAGGCCAAACGCGCCGGCTACGCATTTAGTCCAGCGCATCCGCGACGAAGCCCACCGCTTCGCCCTCGGCTATCACCGGAAGCTGCGCGGCAAAGCCCTGCTCGCTTCCCAACTGGATCAGATCATCGGCATCGGAGAAATTAAACGCACCAACCTGCTGAAACAATTCGGCAGCGTCAAGGAAATCGCCGAAGCCCCAACCGAAGCGCTACAAGCGGCTGGATTGGACCATGAAGCCATCACCAAGCTGCGTTCCATGCATGTCTAGTCAGGTGCACGCACAGGGCTCGGCTTGGCAACAGATTAGGCTGCTCGCTCCCGCTGGATAGGCCCAGGTGGATTTCCTCCTTCATAGTATGATTAACTGAAGGTAAATAGCCTGCTAAGTCCACTTCGTGGCTGTGATGATATGAGGATACAACGGCCTTATATCCCCTTCTTAACAATACGGCGCGCACTTAACCTGCACTATACCCCGGTGGCTGTGTCCATTCCGATCGTGCATCCGGCCGGTGAAACACCCTCAGGAGCGGCCCAATGATTTTTCGCGGCCCAGAAGCCCTTGAGTACCCGACCAAGAAAGAATTTCAGCATCTGGGAGAAATTATGTACCAGGTGCGAAGCGTGCAACGGCGGGAGCAGCTATCCTCACTTGCATCAGCCGTCGCACCACTTGTCCCCCACGAATTTTCAGCCTGCGGCTCATATAACATCTCAAAACATTCCCTACACGTTGCCTACACGTCCTTTAACAAAGAGCTGAACGGGTTATATGTCTCACAAGGCTTCGCCGCAGATCCCTCGATCCAGCTGCTGAAACGCACTCAAATAGGCACGGTCTCAAGCGAAGATTCCCCAGAACTGGAGGTCCCGCGAGAAATCACCAGCCTGAAGCTGGATTTCGGAGTGAAAACCTGTCTTTCTGTCGGGGTACGCGGTGTGCTCGGAGCCTGTTCCTATTTCGCACTCAGCAATTTTGACCAGCGTCAGACATGGAAGCTCCGAAGCATCATGCAAATCCTGGGTCCGCATTTCCATCTCGCCTATATGCGCGCAGTCACCTGGCAGGAAGGAATTCCCATCGTTTCAAAGCAAACCGACCTTACGGCACGGGAGCAGGAGATCATGCGGTGGGTATCGGAAGGAAAGACCAACTGGGAGATATCCGTGATCCTCCACGTTAGCCTCAATACGATCAAGTTTCATTTGAAGAACATCTACCAAAAGCTTGGCGGAGTTGAAAACCGGTGGGCCGCAGTTGCTCAATGGCAAGGCAACTCGCCCAACTCAGCCTTCAGCGACCCCACACAAGAAGACAATTAGCCGCAACTCCTCTTTCCCTCACACTACACTTTGCTTCAACAAGTCCACATTCCCTTGAACCTGAGCCGTCGCTCAACTGCATGCGGCAGAGTTACACTCGTTATGTAGAGACTCTCCCGCGACGTTAGCGTTCGCCGTTTAACCCACTGCATATACCAGACCTTTCTGTCGAGCGGCCTACCCATCCGGGTAGCTCCCCTTGTTTGTCATTTCGCCTATAGTTTCGCCTAACAAAGGAGAATGCCCATGGCCACAGCCGAATGTCACACAGCAAAATCCGCAGCTGTCCATACGCTGCTCGATCTCCTGGGGCAACGCAAGACACGTCGATTCGGTTGCGGAATGGAACTTCCAGCCGGGCCCCTTCGCTACCGAAGCACTATGCCTCCGATTCCTCTCTGTCAAGAAGAAGTCCACTGCCTCTTGTACGCCGGAGTCGGTGACACAGGACGCCACCTCGCCGACATGCAGTACGCACGCCGCCCGGGCCGTGAAGACGGCCAAGGCATGGCCATTATGAATTTTCAGGGACGAACAGTCGCCAGCGCCTGTGCCGCGAACACGACCAGGTTGTTCATGACCGACGATGAAGGCGTTTATTTTGCCGCTTCCGTGTCCCACCCGGATCATGGAGTTGCGCCCGAACTTATCACCTTGCAACATCGACGGCTGGAGATTCCCCGCCGCGCTCCGTACATGCTGTCTTTCAATCAGTGGTACACCAATCGCCCGGGGTCTCTGTATATGATCCCCGTCACCGAGATTGCCCGCGTGTATCTCAATCTCCTCCTGGTCCTGCTCAGCGAAGAGTTCGGCTACTTCATTGTCGACACCGACAACGGCAATACCGGCTGCGGTCTGGATCGCTTCAAACGCAGCCGTGGCGGCCATCTCCACGATGACCCCACGATGAACCGTGTCATGACACTTCGAGATCTTGACACCGCCATCAGTGATACGGCGCTTCAAGAACAAGGGTTGGTCTGCCAGAACCTCTTCTTAATGTCACAGGCCATTGGGCTTGGGGGTGGCATTCAAAGCGTCGGTAGCGGACGGCATCTCTTGGGACTGGAACCACAGATCTATTCCGGGCTTGGGTTTTCTTTCATGCCGTCGCCTGTTCCAGGGGTTCGGCCGAATCCGGTTGGGCTGAAAAACCTATGGGAAGGCCCCTGCCCTCCCTTCGTTTCATCCGTCGAAGATGCTGTCCTAAGCTTAGTAGAATCAAAGTTTGGAGTAAGCGGGCTCTATACCAATCTCACCAATCGCCCCTGGCAATCTCCGGAAGGACCGTCACAGCCCCCGATTGCTCCCCACGAACAGCGAACGATCGAGGCCGTGATCCAATTTTGTAATTACGTGTACCGGACATACGGGCGATTTCCCGCGCATGTCGATGCATTCAAGACAGTCCTTGCATTTCAGGCTCATCACCTGGACATGGGATTCTACGATAAGTTCTATCCGACTGAATCGATGCCGCAGACACACCGAGATCATTTTACCGAGTGGCACCAGACCCATCTTGAGAACGACACCAGCAACTCCATACTCCACGAAGAGGTGCTTTCATGACCGACCGTCGGCGTGTCGTCGTAACAGGAATGGGCATCGTGTCACCGATCGGATCCAACCTGGACATATTCTGGCATTTGTTGAGCCATGGAGAAACAGGGATCAAGCCTATCACGAGCTTCGACACCTCACCGTTCGGCGCCTCCCTAGCGGGCGAAATTACGGACTTCGATCCGACCGATTTCATCCAACCCAAGAAGGCCCGTCGAATGGGCCGGGTCTCACAATTTGCCGTCGCCTCGGCTCTCATGGCCGCCCGAGACGCTTCGCTCGATTTGGATCAAGAGGACCGACAACGGGTAGGCGTATGTTTCGGCACATCCGTGGGAGGATTGAAGGAAGCCTTTGAAGCTCACGATTCCATGTTGGCAAAACAATACAAGCACACGAATCCGTTTACGATGACCACGACCTTTCCCAATGCCGTCTCAGCAGAGGTGTCGATCGCCTTGGGCACGCATGGCGAATGCGAGACCTACTCCATCGGATGCTCTTCCACCGCGAACGCGATCGGCCGCGCTTACGACCTGATTCGGTCTCACGATGTCGATATCGTCATTGCTGGCGGAGCGGAAGCCCCGCTGCATCCCACCATCTTCTCGGCCATGGATGCCGGGCGCACACTCGCCCCGGATCATGGTGGAATGATCAGGAATCTGCCGAGGCCCTTCGATCAAACCCGTTGCGGCATCGTCTTGGGCGAGGGCGCTGGTTGCGTGATCCTGGAGGAGCAGGAACATGCAGAACGGCGTGGCGCCCCGATCTACGCGGAATTGGAAGGGTGGGCTTTCACGACCGACGCCTATTCAATGGCCCGTCCGGACGAGACCGGCAAAGAGCATCGGCGCTCTATTGAACGCGCGCTCATGTCCGCCCATTGGTTTCCGGAAGAAGTGGACTATATCAATGCCTGCGGGCTCGGCACCGTTGAATTGGACCTCATTGAAACGATCGCGATTAAGCAGGCGCTGGGCCCTCAAGCCTATCGAGTTCCGGTCAGTTCATTCAAGTCGGCGCTCGGCCACGCGTTCGCCGCCAGCGGCGCATTTCAGCTCATCGGCACGGTGCTGGCACTGCAACATCAATTCATCCCCCCGACGCTGCATCTGACGACCCCGGACCCTCAATGCGATCTTGATTACGTTGCCGGCATCGGGCGGCCCAAGACGCTACAACGCGCGTTAGTAAACAGCTTTGGGTTCGGCGGAAAGAACATCGTCATCCCGGTCTCGCGAGTCGACGTGCCTGCGTTGCGAGATGCAATGGTGACCTCTGAGACCAGCGCGGCTTATCACGAGCGACTAGCTGCTCCTGCGTTGGCGAAGGCTCTGCCCAATAACGTGACATCATGGAGATAATGGATTCGCGAATGCTTCGAAGGATCTCACTCGATTACTGAGGAGACAACACCCATGAGTACGGTATCTCTCATCAATGCAGATCGGCTATCGAGCCCCGACGTCATTGCCAATCCGTATCCTACTTACCACGAGCTGCGGGAGCACTCCCCGTTGAACTACGAGTTTCTCCCCGCAGGAGCGGTATCGGGAATGACTGAACCTGTTCGCGCCTGGGCCTTGATGAGATATCGCGATGTATACGGTGCGCTTCGAGACCATGAGACCTTTGCATCACGACACTCACTGGCCGGCAAGGTGGTCCCTCGTCTCGCGCTCATTCACGATGATCCTCCCCGCCATACCCGATTTCGCCACCTGGTCAATAAGGCCTTCACTCTGCGGCGCATTGAGGCGCTCAAGCCCTGGATCGCGTCCGTCGTCAATGAATTGCTCAACGAGATGACGGCCCAACCTGAATCAGAACTGATGCAAGCCTACGCCATCCCTCTTCCGGTCAAGGTGATCGCGAAGATGCTTGGCATACCCGGGGAGGATTACGTTCGATTCAAGCAATGGAGTGATACGTTCTTGGCGTTTAGCTCCATGCGTCCTGATGAACGGGCCAAGAGCAATCAGGAGATGATGACTTATTTTGGGCACATAGCTGCCGCTCGACGGGCGCAGGGCGCAGAGGATTTGATTACCGCCTTAGTCGAAGCAAGTGTGGATGGAGAGTCGCTTCAAGACGCCGAGATCATCGGCTTTTGCATGCTCGCGCTCATCGCCGGGAATGAGACCACGACAAACCTTATCGGCAACATGCTCGGCATCCTGCTTGACCGTCCAGAATTGTGGGATCGCCTGCGAGCAAATCGCAGTCTTGTTGACGTGGTCATTGAAGAAACACTCAGGTTGGAAAGTCCTTTCCAACGTTTATCCCGCATCACCACGCGGGACACCGAGGTGTCAGGGGTCGCCATTCCTCAAGGCTCGCTCATCACAATCTATTACGGGGCAGCCAACCGTGACCCTGAAGAATTCCCGAATCCCAATGAATTCCAATTGGACCGTGATCTGCGTAATCATGTGGCATTCGGCATGGGCATTCATTACTGCCTCGGTGCTCCGCTAGCCCGCGCCGAAGCGTCGATTACGTTGAACACATTCCTGGATCGCTTTCCTGTCATTGAGCGCGGAAGCTTGCCGGCGCTCCGACAAACCGCAAGCCTGATGGTGTTCGGCTATCAACAGCTCCCGATGAAATTTCACATGGGGAACATGCGATGATTCCGTATGCATCCAGCCCCACCATCACGGGTTGGAGAATAGTGCAGCCGATTGAGGAACATCGCGGGTAGGAGCAACCTATATGGCACATTCTAAACCAATCGAGCCTTCTCTAAGCGTTCTAGGGAGCGTCCCCGTCAAGTGCAGAGTATCGGAAGTTCTCTTGCACAAGACATTTCCATTCATTCTGCAAGGCGGACAGTTGGCTCGACTCTCACATGCACGCATGCGTCCTGAAGCTCGCCCCACCAGTCTCTCAGGGCTGCCGAGTCTCCAAGAATCGCCGCCTCCCTTTCCTTCGCACATGCTTTCGGATCTTACGAAGGCTGAACTCCAGCAGGTCATCGAGATCCTCCACTACACGATGGAAGCCTCCACCGATGAGGATGTGCACCGCATTCTTCAGCTGCTCCAACAGGCCATACCCTGCACCAAAGTGATCGGCGGCGTGGCGGCATACACCCCCACTGGCAGCTTTAAGGAATTCAGCCGCGTTCTGAACGTAAGCTACTCTAATGATTGGCTGTACACCTACGGCAAAAACGGGTATGCAACCATTGATCCTTTAGTGCAATCGCTCTCCTCTAAGTTACCCGCCCAAATCTGGGAACGGACTTTCTCCGCCGCTAATTCTAGAAAGCAGTTGGAATTTATCGAAGAAGCCCGTTCGTTTGGGCTGACTCATGGTCTCACCACCGGAATCATTGATCAGAAGAGGAGGTGCGGAAGCTTTTTCTCATTTGCTGGGGGAGACGCCAAAGGGACGCCGCGCTATAAAGAGCTCTTGGAATATATGGCGCCATATCTTCACCGCGTACTGATCGCCAACACGCACACACCAGCATTCCATCAAATGAAACAACTCTCTCCACGGGAAATGACCGTTCTCTTATGGATGAAGGAAGGGAAAACCAACTGGGAAATCGCCCACATTGTAGGGGTGCGCGAACGGACAGTTCGCTTCCACATCGAAAGCATTTTCATCAAATTCGATGCCAGTTCTCGCGCACAAGCAGTAGCCGTAGCTTTAGAACACGGAGTGCTACCTATCGCGTAGGCAATGCGCTCATCTGGGGATACCCTAGCAGTCAGGCCGCTTCGGATGTAGCATTTTCTGTTTCCCTTAGGAACGTCTCATACTGCACTGCACGTTGCTTTCGAGGATGTTGTGCCAGAAATAGGCTCCTCTCAAATGAAATGGACCCATCGACAGTATTCATCCACTGAAAAAACACCGGTTGCCGGAGTGAACAGCTATCGTAATACTGATGCCAGTCGATTACCGCCGCTATCGAGATCGCCCTGGCTGGTGGAAGTAAAATGGCCGGGCTAATAGCCTCGCAAGGGAACCCCATACCCCTAAGCACTCGCAATAAACGCTTTTCAACCACGAGATAGAGATACCGCACTTGGTTTTGAATCGACCATTGATAGACCCCCTTAAAGAGGACCTGCATGAAGCGTATTGAGAGCCCCTTGTCCGTTAATGTTGGATCCAGCGCCAGTCGAGTAATCTCCGCCGTATTATGCGACTTTCGAATCTCGCAGCCTGTCGGCAAGCATGGGCGAAACTCTTTTTCCAGCATGAACGGGTGCGGAGAACGGACCATCCGAAAAACTCCACGGAGTGTCTGTTCATTGTCGAACAGTCCAACCGAGGTGGCAAAGGCATCGTATGCGTCTACTTCAATATCGTCGGCGCTTTGAGCCACCCATTGAAGCCGTTGGGCAAATACCTGATGACGCAGGGCATATGCCGCTCTCAATTCCTGATCGTCACACAGCGTTTTCACCATGAGGCTCTGTTCCAGAAATTGGATCGGTCGACTTTCCTCTATTACCAGCATACGTGTTCCTCCTTGTTTAAGAACGAACCATGATTGCCATAGAGGAGATGCATCAATTCTAGGCATTGCGTCACCTGGCCGATCCGCCAGGTGACGGGACAACCGGCGATTCGGTATGAATATCGACTGTGCAGTGTTGTGTACGAACGATTTCGGAAAAATAAACTGCGGAAGGGAGGCTAGATAGCATGCGATCTGGCAAAGAAGGATTGCGTATTCTCAACGGGTTTCGGCAGCCCCCACTCAATGCGCCGACGAGACGTTCGCCAGGCCTTTTACGGGATAAGGGTGGCGCACCAGCCCACCGTGGAGCGCCGAGGAAGGACGACCTGGTGGACGCGCTCAGGGTAATGGAGCAGCGATTGTCGACCCTCCTGGAAGACCGCACCCGCATCGGGCGCGACCTGCATGACTGCGTCCTGCAATCGGTCTACGCCCTAGGCTTGAACATCGAGGCCGCCCGGCGGGAGCCTCGCCACGCGACCCCGGAGTCGCAGCAGGTTCATACCCACACGATCGAGCACATCAACCGCCTCATTCATGACATACGACAGATGATTCACGGGCTCGACGAGGGTGTCGTCCAGGAGTTCGACCTGACCGTGGAACTCAAGGCGCTGAAGACGGCCTACGATCAGGTCAGGCACATGCAGATCGCATTGGATCTTCAACCGGCAGCCATCGAGGTCCTGACGAAGGAGGAAGAGCGGGAGATTCTGAACATCGTGCGGGAGGCCCTTAGCAACTGTGTCCGCCATGCCAAAGCCGCCCATGCGTCCATTTCGATCCGTAAGCGAGGCGAGAGAATCCGCGTGCAGATCAGTGACGATGGCCAAGGATTTGCCATGGGTGACGGCCAGCCCAGGAGCTACGGCCTTGCAAACATGGCAGCCCGCGCGAGAAAGATCGGTGGAACGTTGCGAATCCAATCCGAAGAAGGCCACGGCACGGAGATCATCGCGGAATTCTCGCTGGAACCCATGCTAGTTCCTGTATGAAGCGCCCTACTCGCATCCTGATTCTTGACGATCATGAACTAGTCCGGAAGGGGCTCCGCACCTTCCTGGACCGCGAACCGGACCTGCTGGTGGTGGGAGAGGCCGGAACCTTGGCTGATGCGCTGCCGCTGGTGGCGCGTCTTCATCCCCATCTGGTGCTGCTCGACATGCAATTACCCGATGCCTCCGGCATCAAAGCTTGCCGGCAGCTTCTGGCCGCCACACCGAAACTTCGAGTCCTGGTCCTGACAGGCTATGCCGAAGACACTGTGGCCGCCGCTGCCATCAAGAGTGGAGTCCACGGCTACATCCTGAAGGACATCAAGGTAGACGATCTCACTCACGCCATCCGTACGGTCGCGGCAGGCCGCAGCTACCTCGACCCCCGCATCACCCAGTATGCCTTACACTGGATTCGCGCCAGCGCATCCCAGGAATCTCTTGCTCATGGAATGGGCGAGCTGTCACCCCAAGAACGTCTGATCATGCCGCTGCTGGCGCAAGGCAAGACCAATAAAGAAATCGCCGTTCACCTTCAGCTGAGCGACAAAACCATCAAGAACTATCTCGCCAACGTTTACACCAAGCTCAACGTGCACCGCCGCACAGAAGCCGTGGCCTGGTTCATGCGCGAATACCGTTCCGGCGGCGGCGCAGGGCTCATCAGCCCGCATGATTCATGACGGTATCCCGCGCGATCGCGTTCTACGGAGGACGTTTCTGGTGTTGACTGTCGAATCGACGAATATTGACTCTGCCGATCTCAAACCCAAGACTGGAAACTCCAAGCATCTGAACGAACACGCCTCAACCTAAACCTTCTCAGTACTGTCTGTTGAATATCATGACGCCCTGCCTACAGCACACTGAATCGGCCTGCGGAGCAGACTCAAGATTCTCCGCACGTGGCCGAACAAGGAATGTCGATCATCCCGTTCGAAAACGGAGCAACCGGCACGACCATGCCGTTACCACCATTGGAGCCGTCACAGCCGACTTGGGTTCTGCTGATCGAGCCTGATCGCACCCTTTCGCTTACGCTTCAGGATCTGTCGTTTAGTCTCTTTCGCGAGACACTCGACCTGGCAATGGCCTGTTCCCTGCGCGACGGCATGACCTACCTCTGCGCGCATCGGGTTCCCTTGATACTCATCAGCCTGACAGTATCTAATTACAAAGGGCTCGACGCCGTCCGAGTCTTGCGCCGGACAACGCCCTGACCTCCATCAATGGATTCGCCGACACCCTCCTGACTCGATTGCCGGCCGATGAGCCGGCACGGACCTGCGCTGAAACGATCAAGCAAGCCGGGGTCAGGGCCGTCGCCCTGGTGAACACGCTGGCGCCTCCGATCGAATCATCACCTGCAGTTCAAGCGCCAGATTCCTCCGCCACAGCGCAGGCCGCATAGGAACTCGCCCCTCAAATTGACAGCCTTGCAACCAGCATTTAGGATACGCCCCGACAGCGGCACACATGCCGCACTGCCGTCTGTTTCTTTCGTGTTCAGGAGGAATCATGGCCGAGCATCCGTCGTCATCCGCGCCCGCTCCCAAGAGGTCGCATCCACCCAGCAATGTCATCGAGCATGCGTTTGAAGTCGTGGTGTTCGCCAGCCGGTGGATTCAAGCCCCGCTGTACGGCGGGCTTATTGTGGCGGAGCTGCTCTATGCCTACAAGTTTTTGGTCGAGCTCTGGGAAATGGTGCTCCACATCAATAAGATGGATGAGACCGTCTTCATGCTGGGAGTCTTGGGGTTGATCGATGTCACGATGGTCGCAAATCTGCTGACCATGGTCATCATTGGCGGCTATGCCACATTCGTCAGCACACTGGACTTGGAGCAGCACCCGGACCGACCCGACTGGCTCACCCATGTCGATCCCGGCACGATCAAGATCAAACTCGCGGCCTCGCTGATCGGCATCTCCAGCATCCACCTGCTCAAAGCCTTCGTGGACGTGGCGAATGAAAACCCCGAACACATCAAGTGGAAGATCTTCATCCACATGACCTTCCTCGCCTCCGCCATTCTGCTGGCCTGGACTGACAAGATCATGCAAAAGGACAAGAAGCACTGATGCGGCGTCTCTCGTGAAACGTATCTCGTATCTCGCGAACGACGCGGATTACTGCCACGCCTGCGTGAGCTGCCCCTTGCCGTCCCGCCAATGCGGCGTCCAGGCGAGGGCCACGAGTTTCACGGCAATGTTGGCTTTGGTTGGTCTGATCGAAATGGTTTCGAGCTCTTCGTTCAGCGGATCGGTTGCCGCGGCCAGTGCGTCGCTTTCTGATCTGAATTGCGCTTCGAGATCAGCCAACTGCTGCTGAAGAGCGGCAACATTCTCCTCCGCTGCCCCCACATCCTGGGACTCTTTCATCACACGGCCTGCGCTCCTGATCGCCGTCGTGGCGCGCCCGATGTTCGAGGCGCTGATCGTCTTCCGGCCAAGAAATGCCCCAAGAATAGACGCCCCGACGGAAATCGCGGCCTGCACTTGGCTTGAGCGGGCCTCCACCTGCTGCTTTTCCTTCGCCAGTTCGGCCCGCCTGATGCGATCTTGAAGCACCGCCATCTTCGACGCATATTTCTGGCGAAGCGCCTCAGCGCCCTTATCCCGTTGTTCCCGTCCAACCTGCTGCAACCGCACGCGAAAATCCCGCTCGGACTCGCCGGGTTTTGACACAGCCTTGGTACTGGGACTCCTGAACAACTCCACCTTTTGCGTCCTAAAGAGCCAGCCGCCGAAATCCTTATTCCAATCGGCGTAACTCTTGGCCTTACCGGCACTCGCTGGCAGCACGAGAAATGGCGCTCCCTCTTCTGGATTCTGTTCAAGATCAGCCATCGCCAAATCCACCATTGTCGCCCGATCCCAGTCGACCGCTATGGGACTGTCAGTAATAGTTGCCATCACCGCCACATCCTGAATGCTGTCGATCCCGCTCTTCGAGTCAAAGAAACGGATCTGCGACGAGCCTAACAACATCGGAGCATAGACCAGATCACTGCCGTCCGGTTTGGAACCTCGCACCGGCACAAACTGCTGCGGCACATCCGGCGGCAGCATGGGACGTGATTTCAATGCTGGGTGCTGAGGGCTGAGTGCTGAGTGAGAAGTCTCAGTCCTCAGTCCTCGCTGCTCAGTCCTGCGGGGTTCCATCAGCGTCTTGATCTGCGTTCTTGTAAGCGGCCCTCGCAAATAGGACAGGCACCAGCGTGTTTCAAACACGACCGGCTCGTCTTCATGCACGTTGTTCATCAGAAAAATCCTGTTGCCGAGTCCAGCCAGCGTTTGCTCCATCCGAGCCCTGTCGAACTTCTGCCCAGCGCCGACCGACGCCCCCTCCAATCCTTCCAGCACCCGCGCCTTATCCCGCTCCGTTTGGAGCCTTCCAATGAACCATGTACCGGTGTTGGCCAGCCCCTTGTAGTCGAGATCCACTGGATTTTGCGTGGCAAGCACGACACCCAAGCCAAACGCGCGAGCCTGTTTGAGGAGTGTCAGGAGCGGCAGCTTCGAGGGCGGATTGGCCACGGGCGGAAAGTAGCCGAAGATCTCGTCCATGTAGAGCAGCGCGCGCAAACTGGTCGTGCCCGATTGCGCCCTCATCCACCCAACCATTTGACTGAGCAGCAGCGTAACAAAGAACATGCGCTCGGCGTCGTTGAGATGGGCGATCGAGAAAATTGCCAGGCGCGGCTTGCCTGCCGGCGTATAGAGGAGCGACTGAATATCGAGCGCCTCTCCTTCGAGCCAGGATTGGAAGCCGGGCGCGGCGAGCAGGTTGTTCAGTTTCATCGCCAGCACGAAGCGGTCTTTCGAGGGGAAGAACGACTCCACATCCATCACGCCGATTGTCGTGACCGGCGGGGTTTGAATGGCGTGAATGAGCGCGGCGAGATCCAGATCCTCCTCGTTCTTCCATGTGCGATCCAGAATCGTGGACAAGAGAATGTGCTCGCGGCTTTGGATCGGATCGGCCTCAATCCCGAGTAAGCCGAGCAGACTCGTGACCGTCGTGCTGATCCTCTCGCGCAGCAACTCCGCATCTTCACGCACGTCGGCGCCGGGCGCGGCAAAGGACTTGAGAATAGAGACCGGTAGCCCGGCGTTGCTCCCTGGAGTGTAGATCGCGACTTCCGCCGCATCGCGGAGGCGCTGGATCCGATCACCGTCCTGCTGCCAACC
>Ga0210334_11057000_pt1 | contig 23402 bp, 26 predicted proteins | sample S306metaT_FD_164440 | JGI IMG/M metagenome (GOLD analysis project Ga0210334, IMG submission 164440) | Metatranscriptome of estuarine sediment microbial communities from the Columbia River estuary, Oregon, United States - S.306 (Metagenome... | ecosystem: Environmental > Aquatic > Marine >... | reverse complement strand
GCCCGATACAATGCTCATGAATACCTCGGCAGCCGACGCGTTGTTCACCACCAGGTCGAAGCGCGGCTCCAGGGGCTTTCCAGAATCTTTGGGCAGCTCGATCCTGAGCGGCGGCAACAGGGCGCTGCTCACCGCCTCCGGTTGTTCCGGCTTGGCGTCTCGCTTTGCCGCCGCGGCAAGCTCGCCATCAATGCGGTCCAGGGTCTCCCCGCTCATGGGTTGCATTCCCTGGCAACCGGCCAGCGCCAGCAATGCGCCCACGGCGAAGATTCTTCTCATGGCTTATCCTTGGTTTCGGGTCCGCGTTTCCCGGCTGCACCGCTCCGCGGGGGACGTTCCCCGCTCGCCCGACGTTCCACGCCCGGGAACAGGCGCAGCCGGCGAATCTCCCGCCCTTCCCGCAACTCAACTTCGGTTTCGCTGATCTTCACCAGGGTTGCGCTTCCGTACCTGCCGCCCAGGGGAATGGTCTCGCCGTCGATCACCGCCACGCTGCGCTCAGGCGAGATCAGCACCGACTGCAGCAACGGGCCCGAAGGGACCGGAGAGACGCCCGCGTCGGCGAAATCGGGGGGGCGCGTGGGATCCGCCGGGGATTCCCCGTACCCCGGACCGGTCCACAGTGCCGAAACGACGGCCAGCGCCGCTAAGCCACGCCGCGATGCGAGCCGAGTTTGTCTGCGATGGCGGAGCATGCGCCTAGATCCTCATCCAGACCCGATCGCTGCCCAGAGTGTAAACAGTCAGCGTGAGTTGCAGCACCGGGTACCCCTCGGCATTCAGAACCGCGTCGCCCCAGTAGAGGCGCCACGGAAGTCGCTCCAGTGCGCTGACATATCCCAGGAGATCCAGGTAGCTTCCGCGCAACACCAGTTCCACACCATGCTTGTAGATGAGCTGCTCCCCCGCACCAGCCGCTGAGCCGGACGGCGCGCCCGCCGCCACTGGGGCCAGGGAACGAAGCGCGACTAGCTGCAATCCGCCGTTTCGCGCCAACAGGTCCTCCAGCAGTTTGGGTACCTGCCGCGGGGACACGATCTGACGCGCCTCGCCCTGAGCCACATCCTTTTCCAGAGCCGCGAGTTCCCGCTGCAATTCATCCACGCGCCGGCGAGTCTCGACGTCGGGGTCCCGCGCCCGGCTGGCGGCCACCGTCTGCAGGCTTTCCTGCACCGACCGAATCCGGCCCTCCTGCTCCAGAAGCTGCTGCGACAACAAGTGCTGCCGCCGCGCGAGGGGATCGAGGAAGAACGTCGTAAACAGGGCCACGACAACCAGGGAGCTGGCGCCGAAGATCAACGCGCGCTCCCGGAGCGCGAGTTCATTGAAGCGGTCCGCCCAATGCCGCGCGCGTTTGCCGATCATCTCGCGCCTCCCTGTCCCTGGGCGCGCACGCGGAATTCCAGGTAGGGATAGCGTTCGGCGGTCGCGCCGGCACTGATCTCCAGACTCGAAAACTGCCCACCTTGCAGCACGGGCTCCCGGGTCAGGTGGCCGATATACACGGGGACCAGCTCCGCGCTGAGCGCCCTGCCCCTGATACCGATCTCGCGGCCCGAACCCGAGATGCTGAATCCCGTAAGCCAAACACCATGCATGGCCTGGCGGGAGAACGCGCGCATGTACTCGGAGAATCCCTGGGGGGTCCCGAACGCGCCGGCCGTGAGCAGCCCCGCCACCTCCCGCCGCCGCTGTACCTGCACCTCCAGTTGGCGGAGTTCTTCCGCGAGCTGCTTGCTGCGCTCCCGGGTCGGCAGTTCCTTTGTCATGCGCGACATGCGCATTTCCTCAAACTGTAACCTGCTGTGGGCGTCGTCCAGGTCCTGCTCGAGCTTCGCCACCTGGAACCACGCGTAGCCGTAAACTCCGATGGACCCGAGAAGTATCAGGACCACCGCCTCCACCATGGCGCGAGCGGAGAACTCCTTGGGCCGCTTGAGGAAGATGGGGTTGAAAAGGTTGATCTGCTGGCTCACAGTTCCTTTACCTCCAGACGCAGCGCGGCGCCGATGACGTCGAAGAACTGCACCTGCTGCTCGGGATCCGCGAGCTCCGGCACCTTTCCCAGGTCCAGCACCCGGGACAGGTCCAGCACGTCCACACTCAGTCCGGCGCGACCCGCCAAGTACTCTGCCAGTTCCCGCGCCGCCGCCACCGGCGAGAGCAGCAGCGCGCCGATCGCAAGGTAATGAAACTGCCGGTCGAAGTAGTCGAGGGAACGCTGCAGTTCCAGCCGCACCCGCTCGAAGGCGCGCACCCGCAGTTCGTCGTCAGCGTCACACAAGTCCCCGGCCGTGGTATCGATGCGGCGAGTGAGGCAGAGTTCCCCCCGGTAAGTAAAGGTTAGTAATCCGCCCTCCTCGCCGAAAACCAGAAGCGCGGTCGCCTTGCCGCCGCGATCGAACAGGGACGCGATGTTCCGTTCAGCCATCTCGGGTATTTCAATGACGCTAACGGGCACCTTCGCGGCCTCGAACAGGGAGATACGGCTTGCAATGGCTTCGTTGCGCGCCGCCACCACGTACATGGGATGTCCGCGACTGGCGTCGCTGCGCTCGAAGGGAACGTCGAAGACGTCGATCATGGCGTCGTCGACGTGAAAATCGATGAGATCCTTCACCCGCCAGCGGATCGCGCCCTTGAGCTCGTTCTGCGGCACGTTGGGAGCATCCACCTGCAGCAACTGGTATTCCCGGCTCCCAAGAAGAGTGGTGACCAAATAGTGGTCAAGTCGCGCTTCCTTGCGCAGCCGGATGAATGCTTCCGAATCCTGCCACTGCACAGGGTAAAACTCGCAACGAGTGACGATAGGTTTGCCGGTTCCGGCGCGCCTCACGTGCGCAAGGTCGAGGCCATTGCCCCTGAAGCGTACCGCCAACCAGCCGGGTTCGATCTTCGATGCGCCGAAAAAACCCATCCTCTGAGCGATTGTGGATATACGACTTGAAGTTATATCAATAACATATTGTTGTCAAATGATTTTCACTGACCCACGCTCCGCCGGCCCGATCTCCTTTCCGCCTGCGCAAACCTGCACCCGAATCAATAGCGCTCGCGGGTGAAAATGAACTCCTTTTCGCGGGAAAACACAGTGCTTCCCGGCTCGCCGACAGCGAAATCCCCCTGTGAAGAGAGACCGATGGCCTGGGTGCTGGTACCGGTTCGTGTGCCCGGCGCCTCGCTGGACCAGACCCCGGACCCGGGAGAAGGCGGCGCGTAGCGCCGTACCTCGAAAACGGCGGTGTTGGCACCGGGATCGAGAGTCGTCAACGGGAAATTGAAGGTGGCGCTGTAGGATCCCGCAGGCGCAACCCCGCTCAAGGGAGCCGTCAGGGTCCAGTAGCGGTTCACGCTCTTGGCCGGATCGAGCCTGGCGGTGCCGATGTCGGGATGGTCGGGAGTCGACGTGTAACACAATAGACTTCCGGCAGTGGTTCCCGCGCTGTAGGCGGCGAGAAGCGGGGCGTAGTCGCCATTGCTGCCCACTTCAAACCAGCAGGAGGACGCCCCCGCTGGAATGCGCTTTTGCAGCCTTCCGTCCACGTACCCGGCCCCCTGCACCACGCTTGGCGCGCTGCAGACTGCGGTCGTGACCAGGGTGCTGGCCGCGGTGGCAATGAGGCCATTGGTCAAAGTGAGCGTCCCCGCCACGTTGAAATCAGAGCCAAGACTCGCCCCCGTTCCATCGTCCAGCTCCAGGTTGGTGACCGAGCCAGATCCGGAGAGGGGATGGGCCGAAAGGCCGTTGCGCAGCAGTAGTCGCCCCGCGCCGGTATGGGTTCCGGTGACCGATACGCCTCCCTGCACCGTGATGATGTTTCCGCCGTCCGAGAAATTCGCGCCTGCGGCGGCGATGTTCAGCATTCCCGCCACCGTGAAGGGCGTAAGGGCCGTGACCGGCGCCGAGGAATTGGTCACCCTGAAATCAGTGAAAGTCGTGGCGGCGCCGGAAATGTTCTGGGCGGCCGCGCCATTGAATTCGAAAGTGCTCGCGCCCGCGGCGAAGCTTCCCGAATTCGTGAAGTTGCCCCCAACGCTGTGGACAAATGCTGCGGCACCGAATGTGGTACCGGGATCGAGTGTGAAGTTTCGCCCGACCAACAGCGATCCGGCCGCGGTCGCCGTGGCGGTACCGGCCATGGTGTAGTCGCACGCCACAGTGGTCAGGGCTGAAGGCAGGGTCTTCACCCCGCTCCCGCTTAGCGTCAGGTTGCCGTAAGCCGGCGGCGTCGGGGCGACCGCCTGGTCCGCCCCCGCGTAATCCACAGTGCCGCAAACACCCGTGGTGCCATAATCAACGGTGCCGAAGCCCGACACCTGGTTGGAAGCTCCGGTGACCCGGAATGTCGCCGCCGGAGTAATCCTGAAGACAGAGGCAGCGGGCCCCGCGATGGCGAATCCGCCATCCGTCAGGACACCAGTTTCTATGAGGATGCTGCCGTTCAGATTCCCGCCGGCCGCAGTCAGCGCAGTCCCGAGGGTGACGCCGGCTGCCGACGCATTGTTGACCCGGATCGCGCCAAACCGAATCTCGGTCCGGCTGGGCAGCACCTGCGGAACGCTGCCGTTGAAGTTCCACGTGATCTGCGCCGGAGCCGCGGGGTTGTTCGCACCGCCGCTGCCTGGAGCAGTCGCGATCGGAACCGCGCCCGAGAGATTCAACGTCATGACAGATCCGGGCGTAAAGCTCAGGACCCGGTTGCCGAGATTGATGTCCGACAGGTTCCAGGTTCCGCCCCCACCCCACTCCGAATCCCTGGAGAGGAATATGCTCGCGGAACCGGCGCCGCCGAAATTGATCGCACCTTCGTTCAAAAGATCAATGCCGCCGCCCCTGCCCACCCGCAGCGTGCCGCCCGCGCCGTCGCCTTGCAGCACCGCTCCAGTCTCGATCACCACCGAGCGCAGATTGGCGGTGGTGGTGTTTACGGTCACCGTGCGGCCGGAACAGATGGTAACGTTGTCGTTATTGCCGGGGTCGCTCGCGCCGGGCGCGCCTCCGCAACTCGATCCCGACCACGTCGAGGTCGCGGTCCAGTTGCCGGAGGCGACCGCAAAGCGGTTCGCCGCGCCCGCAGCACCCGCCCCCATGGCCAGGACTCCCGCGAGCAATGCGGCGCCCAAAATCCGGCCCTCGCCACCCTTGCCCGGGCCAGGAGCTACAAGGTTCATCGCACAGGCGCTGCTCATGGGATATTGGAGACGGTCGCCTCCATGCGCCGCTCCGCGTACCCCGGACCACCCAGGGTCCCCGCCTCTGCCCAACTCGTGATGTAGTACACGAAATTACCGCTGCCCGCCCCATGCTCGGAAGCGCTGCAGCCCACGGCGGCGCGCACCCCGTCGAGACCCGGACCCGCCAGATTGATAACCGTGCTCGGCGCGCAGGCGCCGGTCGCGACCGCCTGCTGGATGCCCCACTCCAGCCCTGCCTTAGCGCCATAATAGACCCCGGTGGACGCGGCGGACTTGCTGGAGGTGGCGCGCTGGGTCAGGGTCATGGTCACCATGAATGCTGCCAGAAGTCCCAGCACCACCAGCAGAAACAGCGCGTTGACCAGGGCGATCCCGCTTTCGCGCGGAAACCGGTGCCGCGTCACGGGCTGTTGTCCAGTTGCACTTGGGCCAGGAGCCGGATGGTTTCCCCGGCGCTGGAGAGGCTGAGCTCCAGGGTCACCAATCCGCGCTCAATGACCTGGCTGGTGACGGTAGTGGCGCTGCAGGCGGAAACGCTGTCCGCGACTCTCCTGCCGGGGACCCCGGCGAGGGGCGCAGCCGCGGGGTTCACGGGTTGCGGATCCGTAATGCCATAGCCCTCGAAGCGCATGAGAGTTCCGTTGGCGGGGTTACACAGATAGGTGATGGCCGCCTGCGCCGCCGGCACCACGAACACCCGCTGGCGCGCGGAGCCCTCCGCGAACGCGACCGCCGGGCTGAGGTTCACGTGATGATTGCCGCCTCCTGGGCAGGGACCTGGTCCGGGACTGGTGCTCAGGGTAACGGTCGTTCCCGGCGGCGTGATGACCGTCGCAGAGCCGTCGTACACGGCGTTGCCGGTGTTGTTGATGATCAGCCGGTAGGCCTGGGAGCCGGCTTGGGCCGCAGTAAGGAAAGCGTTGTCGCGAAAGCAACCAAGAATGTCGAAATCGCCATCGGGCCCCGGAATCGCCAGCTCCTGGGTCGCGCCGGAGCAATTGGCAAGTCCCGCGACGCAGTAGCGCCCGCCGTCGACGGCGGGGATCATCTCCAGCGCGAAGCCGGGTACGCCGCCCGGATTGTTGGTGACGCGGATGCTGTTGGGCAGGGCAAGCCGGATGTCCCGAGCCATGCGGCGCAAGGCGCTTTCCGCGGCCTCCACCAGCCCGGCGCGCCGGCTCAGGTCCTGATAGCCGCGCATGGGGTTCACCAGAAACAGGGCGAACATGGCGGCGATCGCTCCCGCCACCACGATCACCAGCACCAACTCGATAAGCGTCGCTCCCGCTATCGACTTCGGCGCGGACAATCCGCGAAAGCTCATTGGCATCAGGTGAGGGGTCGGCATTGGCCCGGCGCCAGCGTCGTGTTGCAGCGGTAATGGGTGCGGTAACCGGTGAGGACCACCGTGATGCCGCCAGGGCCGGTGACGGCGATCTCCACCCGCAGCAGTCGGATGTAGCCCGCCCCGTAATCATTGGTGAGCAGGCCCAGTGCCACCGCGCCCGAGGGATTTCCCGGATCCGGAGTCACCGTCACCGTCGCCGTGTAACCCGCGAGTGCGGCAATGGCGTTGCCGAACTGGTCGCGGGGCGGGCTCTCGCTCAGCCCCCTGTAGTCGCACACGTTATCGTAGTCCTGGCGGCCAGCGGCCTCCGGCGGCGGGCAGACGCGGTCGTCTTCCGGGTCCACGAATTTCGTGAGCAGGATCTCTTCCAGGTAAGTCTCGGCGATGAATTGCGCCTGGCGCTCCAGCATCGGGTCCGCGCTGCGGCCGGCCGTGAGATTGATCGCTCCCAGGATGGCGACGACTCCGACGCTCACGACCACGATGGCCATGATGAGCTCCACCAGGGAGAACCCGCGCTGCCCGTTTATCCGGTCAGTGCACATAGCCCGTGTCCGTTTCCACGAGGATGGTCGGTCCGCCGGCGATGGCGATGACCTGGCCGGCGCTGGGCCGCCCCTGGCGGTCGTAGTTGAAGCCAGCCGGGACGGGGGAGAAGGACGCGGATCCGCGCCCGGCAATCTGGTAGGGTCCCGCCTCACCGGAAGGTCCCGGCAGTGCGGTGTCGCACACGCTCGTGCCATAGGCCGCGGCATAGGTCAGGGTCACGCTCTGACCGGTGAAGGACACGCACACGGTGCGCTGCATGGCCAAGGCCGAGCGCTGGGCGTAGCGCAGGATCGATCGCGTCTCGTCGGCAAAGCCGAGATCATGGAACGCGGAACTGCCCAGGAAGCGGGGCACCACCACCGCCCCAAGCACCGCCACCACCAGCATCACCACAATCAATTCCACCAGGGTCACCCCTGACGCGAATTTCCGGGCGGCCGTCACCGCGCCCGCTCTCCCCCGGCACGATTGGCCATGGCCCCCGTCGGCTCGAATCCATCCGCGACCGCTTGGCCGCCGGACGCGAGAATCTCCCGGGTGCGGCGCCGCAGGCGCTCCGCCCCCGGGGCATCACCCGTCTCGTCCCGAATATCGGCGACCTGCAGGTAATAGGGAACGATGGCTGCCGTCTCCGGATACCAGTGCCGGAGGCCTTCCTCCAGGATTTGTCGGGCCTCCGCCAAGCGATCCCGCGCGCGCAGTTGCCGCGCCAGAGCCATCCGCGCCGGAAACAGCCGGGGATCCCTTTCAATGGCTTGCCGCAGATAGTGCGCCGCCTCGCGCTTTGCGCCGTCGCCGGCCAGCTCCGGATGATCGGCCAGCAGCACTCCCAGAATCAGATCCGGCTCCGCCCGCAGGGGGTTTAGGGTCCGGGCGCGAGTCAGCATTTCTTCTGCCTGGGCGAACAGGAACTCCCGCTTCCGGGTCTCGCGCGTCGGCATGGCGTCCAGCAGCCGACGCAGGAGATCGGCATGGGTGACCAGCACGTTGTCCGCAAGGGGGGCCAGGCGCGCCGCCAGCAACAGGGACCGGTCCGCTTCGGCGTAACGGCGATCCGCGATCTCGGAGACCGCCTGGCGATAGGAGTAGGCGTAGGCCGCCTGGCTCGCAAAATACACCCCCGGCAGCAGCGCCAGCGCCGCCACCACGGCCCGGAATCCGGCGGCGGTGAAGCGTGTGCCGATGCGGAAGCTCGCCCACTGGCCGCCGCCTGTCTCCAGCGCCAACAGGTCCAGCCGGGCGAGAAACAACCCCGTCACCATCAGTATCGGAAGCTGAAAAAAGTTGAAGTTGAAGAATCCGTGGAGTGCGGTGGCGCCAAGGGCCGCGGCCAGCCCCACTGCTTCCGCCCGCGCCACGCCGGTTCCCCGGCTCATCACCGTCGCCACGGCCTGTAGCGTCGTGCCCATAACGGCGAGCAGGAGCAGGAGCCCGGGAAGGCCGGCCTCGATCCAGACTTGCAGGTAGTCGTTGTGCGCGAAGAAGCCGCCGCTGGCGTCCAGCGGATCGCGCCAGCGCGGCCAGTAGAGCCAGAAGGTCCCGATGCCGGCGCCGGTCCATGGATCCGCGAGCAGCATGGCCCAGGCCTGCCGCCAGATGATGAAACGGTCGGCGCCGGCGCTCGCCGGCGTGAACAGGGTCTCGATTCGGTCCGCCACGCCTCCGCTCCACAGTGCGTCCGCCGCGAGGAATGCGCACAGCGTGAGAGCGGGCAGCGCCATCATGCGTCCCCGGGACACGCGGCCTGCGGATACCCAGAGCAGAAATCCGATGCCCGCCACCAGGGCAAGGCTCGCCCCGCGGCTGCGGGTGAGGAACACGCAGAAAAGGAGCAGCGCCAGCGCCGGCAGCAGGAGCCGGTGCAATCCCGGACGCGCCGCGGCCGGTCGCGCGCCCCGCCCCAGCCACCAGCCGACGGCGGAAAGGGCGACCAGGTTCAGAAATGCGGCGTGGGAGTTGATGTCGATAAACAGCGAGCGCGGCGGCTGCCGCAGCAGAAAGAACTGGGCCAGAGCGAGCAATGACAGCACCAGCGCCACCGCGAGGAGGCTTGGCGCGATCCACCGCATGGTCGCCTCCGGTTCTGGTTCCATCCAGCCCAGCAGAAACGCAAGAGGCATCGCACCCAGGATCCAGCAATAGGCGATTCCCATCTGGGGAACCGGGTGCCAGATCAGGGTAAGAGCGAGCCACAGGGAGTACAGTCCCAACGCCGCAGCCGATGGCGCGACACGCCGGTTCAGGGTCCGGCCATGGCAGCGCCAGAGGGTCGCCACCAGCGCCAGCGTGAGCAACAGCAGGGCGAGCCCGAACCATTCGCCCCAGATGCCGTTGAAGAACAGCGCGGCAATCAGGGCCGCCAGGAAAAGTGCGGGGGAAGCGGCGGGACCGGCGGAGAGCGTCTTTCCCACCGCGACAATACGGGCCGTCGCTGGAGCGGCAACCCGCGGAATTTCCGCCAGGGGCGGCCGCTTCACCCCCGGTACCCCCATGCTCCCTCAGCAGCCCGTCATGGTCGTCGTATACGTGGGTGTCGTATCCACGGCAGCCGGCGCAGCGTAGGTGATCTGGCAGCTCGCCGGGGTCGGGGCCTTGGCGTGCTGAATCGATCCCGCCGCGATGGTGAAATCAGCAAGCGGCGTGATGTCCATGGCGAGCGTGAGCGCGGGACTGAAATTAGCGGCGAAGCCATAAGCCGTGCTGACACTCTGTCCATTGATGGTCACCGATCCGGTGGCGCCCAGCTGACCGGAGGTGGCGGCCTTGGCATAGATGATGGCGTTCGCCGACCGCATGCTGCCTTCGACTCCCTGCATCACTGCCTTGCGCGCGTCGCTGCCCAGGTCCACGAACTTGGGCAACACCACTGCCGCCAGAATGCCGAGAATTACGATGACGATTACCAGTTCAATCAGGGTAAAGCCTTTTTCCAGCCTACGCATATACTCCGCTCCTTTCGTCGATATACGCGCGCCCAAGGCGCGATTCACACCACGCAAAAAACCCAACCCCTGCGCGAACCGGATTCCTGGTTCGGCTCAGGGTCCAGCCGTAGTCATTCAGGCGCTGCAGCAGCACGCCCGACACCTCGTGCTTGCCATCAATCTCTTCCGTGACCAGCTTCACGCGGTAGCGCACCTGGGTCTTGCCGCTCTCCGCGCGGAAGTGATCCGCCACCTTCACCAGGTACACGAGCTCCCGGGACCGGGAATCGAAGTACCAGTTCCCCGGCGCGATGGCGCCCTCGGCGGGGGCAGTGTGCTCTCCGGCATAATTTTCGGGCGGCCGCACCAGCCAGCGTATGGGGTTCTCTCGTCCCAGGGTCTCCACCGCCAGGGTGTCGCCCCTGACCAGGGCATGGGCAAACTGAATGTTGAGGGCGCTCTGCAGGGATCCGGCAGTTAGCTCCATGGCAGTCTTCTCCGCCAGCTCTCGATAGACCAACAGGCGGTCCAGGAGCACGTAGGCCAGCACCGCCACCACGGAGACGACCACCATGAGTTCGAGAAGCGAAAATCCACGCAGCCGGTAAACTCGGGCCGGGGTCGCGTTGGGAACAGTCTGTTCGCACAGCGCCCCGCTCACCGGACCATGACCTTGGCGAGATCCCACAGCGGCAGGAACACGCCCAGGGCGAGCACCAGGACCAACAGTCCCAGCAGCACGATCAGCAGCGGCTCGATCCGGGCGGTAAGGGTCTTCACTTCGTAGTCCACCTCCCGCTCGTACATCTCGGCCACCTCGTCCATCAGATCGTCCAGTTCCCCGGTCTCCTCCCCCACGGCAATCATCTGCAGCACCGTCGGAGTGAACACTCCTGCCGCCGCCGCCGCCCGCATCACGCTCTCGCCCCGCTCGACGCCGTTGCGCACCTGGTGAATGCGTTCGGCGATGAAGGCGTTGTCCACCACCTGCGCCAGCACTGTGAGCCCGTTTACCACCGGCACCCCGCTGCGATAGGCAATGGCAAAGCTGCGGGCAAATCGGGCAAGGCTGGCCTTGCGCACGATCCCGCCGATCACCGGGATGCCGAACTTGAAACGGTCCCACTGATAACGGCCTGCCTCCGTGCGCACATAGAAGTACCAGGCCACGGCGCCGACCACCAGGCTCGCTCCCAGCACCGGCCAGTAGTGAACCATGAATTCGGAGAAGCCGATGAGCAAGCGGGTGAAAATCGGCAGATCAGCCTTGAAGCTCTGGTAAACCCGGGAAAAGGCGGGGACGACGAAAAGGTTCGCGATGACGATTGCCGCCACCATGGCCACCAGCACGAACAGCGGATAACGAAACGCCGCCCGAACGCGCTCCCTCATGTCCCGGTCGAAATCCAGGTGCTGAAACAACCGCAGGAAGATCTCGTCGAGGCGGCCTGTCATTTCCCCAACCTGGATCATGCTGACATAGAAAAGGGAGAACACGCGGGGTTGCCGTCGCATGGCCACCGAGAGTTCGCGCCCGCTGTCTAGGCTATGTCCCAGTTCGCCCACCACCGCCGCGAAGGTTCGGTTGCGCGCGGACTCGCGCAGCCCCGCCAGCGCGCGCAGAATCGGCACCCCCGCCTTGAGCAGCGTGTACATCTGGCGGCTGAACAGCATGAGATCCACCGCTTCCACCGGAGGTGGGAACCAGCGGTCCCACCAGCGCGCCACCGTCGTCCTTTGCGGTTCCCGGGCCTCGGCGATGTCAACCGGGAAAACGCCGACATTGAGGAGGTGGTCGGCAACGGCCGGGGCATCGCCGGCCTCCATCGTGCCCTGCACCAGTTCGCCGCGGGGGTTCCGGCCTCGGTAGGCAAAATGGGGCACCGGCTACTACTCCTCCAGCTCCGAGGTGATGCGCATGACTTCGGCCAGCGTGGTCCTACCCAGCGTGGCGAGCGCAAGACCGTGATGGGCCAGCGTCCTGCCGCGGATCTGGGCCCGGGCCGCCTCGGCGAACACCGCCGGATCTTCCTGGGTAGCTGCGGTAACCAGGCCCGGCGTCATCTCCAGCATTTCGTAGATTCCGCTGCGGCCGGAATATCCGCTGCCACTGCAATGCTGGCAGCCGCGGCCCTTGCGGTATTTGCCCGCGCCCGGCACCGTTCCCGGGAACTGATGCCGTACCCATTCCACTTCCCGGGGCGGGGGGTCGTAGGGCTCCGCGCATCCCTCGCACACCAGGCGCACCAACCTTTGGGCGAGAACCGCATGCAGGGAACTGGCGACCATGTAACGTGGCACGCCCATGTCCACCAGGCGTACCGGCGTCGTGGCGGCGTCCCGGGTATGCAGCGTCGAGAACACCATGTGACCGGTGAGCGCCGCCCGCAGCCCGATCTGCGCGGTGTCCTGGTCCCGCATCTCGCCCACCAGGATGACGTCCGGATCCTGGCGCAGGGCCGAGCGCAGGACGCGAGCGAAGGTGAGATCGATCTTTTCGTTGATCTGGACCTGGTTGATGCCCGCCAGGCGGTACTCCACCGGGTCCTCGACCGTGATGATCTTCCGCTCTTCGGTGTTCATTTCGGAGAGGGTCGCGTAGAGGGTCGTGGTCTTGCCGCTGCCGGTGGGACCCGTGACCAGCACCATGCCGCTGATCCGACCGATGATCTCCCGGTAGCGGGCCAGCATGTCCCGCGGCATGCCCAACCGGTCCAGGCTGATGGCCGCCCCGCGGTGCGTGAGCAGGCGCATCACCATGGATTCCCCGTGCTGGGTCGGCATCGCTGAAATGCGCACGTCCACCGGCTCCTCCCGCACCCGCACGTTGAACCGTCCGTCCTGGGGCAGGCGCTTTTCGGAGATGTCGAGGCCGGACATGAGCTTCAGGCGCTGGGCAAGCGCGGGACCCACCATTGCGTCGGTTTCCGCCTGAGCATGCAGCACGCCGTCGATGCGGAATCGGATCTTGAGTTTCGTTTCCTGGGGCTCGATATGGATGTCCGAGGCCGACGCCTGGATGGCGTCCTCGAACAGGGACTGGATCAATCGGACGACGGGCGCGTCCTCCGCCCCGACCACCACGCCGGGCGCCGCGAAATCCACCTTGATGTCGCGGAGGTCGGCCTCCAGGGCGCGGGCCAGGCCGGAGATCTCCTCGGTGCGCCGGAACACGCGGTCGACCACTTCCAGCAGCTGGGTCTCGGTAACCACCGCGGTTTCGATCTTGGTCTTGAGCAGGCGTCCCAGTTCGTCAAAGGCAAAAAGGTCGGTGGGGTCCGCCATTCCCACCAGCATGGTGCTCCCGCGGTCCTCCAGTACGATGGCCTGCAATCGCCGCGCCTGGCCTTCCGTGAGCTTGCGCGCCAACTCCGGACGGATGGTGCGCTGGCGAAGGTTGATGAAAGGCATCCCGAATTGGTGGGCGAGCGCTTCCGAAAGCTTGTCCTCGGACAAGAAGCCGTTCTCGATCAAAAGTCGGCCGAGGCGCCGCCCGGTCCGTTTCTGTTGCTCGAGCACGGTTTGAAGCTGCTCCCGGGAGATGACCTTCTCTCCCACCAGCAACTCTCCGATGCGCAATTTCTCCGGCCGTGCCATGGTTTCTTGGAGTCCGATTTTATTGACAGATCACCTTAGAAAAACCATACATATGCTTGAAACAAAAAGTATACCTTTTCAGCATCCTTGACAAGGACATCTGCCCGACAGGCTCCCCGGACGCCGCCAGGACCGCGCGGCGGGTTGAGCTCGATGCCGCCGAGAATCAGAAGCTCACGGTGACCCGTATGACATCGGTGTAGTTGCCCGGCTCCACGTCTTGCAGCGGGTAGATGCGGGCGTAAAGGGGAAACGTCAGCTCCGTGGTGGATCCGACCGGAAGGTCGAGAGTCTGGGCCGCGGTGTTGATCCCGGGAGACTCGCCCCAGACCACGGTGAGCGCGGGATCGACGTAGATGTTGTAATCCAGGGTCGAGCGCCCAAGATGAGAGCGCATGCGACGGATGTTTACGACGTTGGTGTGGGAGCTGGGGCCCATGGCCATCCGCACCACGCTCTGGGAGCGCCGGCCCACGCTGCGGCAGGTCACGGTGATATTGGTGGACACGATGCGCGGCGCCTGGTCCATGACGCTGTAGACCCCGAAATCGATGTCCCCGCCCTGGGCCACGCACAGCAGCTCGGCGCGGGCGCCGAACGCGGCCGTGGTCACGGTCGCCGCCAGCAAGATCCTAGTTCCGAAGGTCACAGGCAACGATCTCGCCCAACTCAACAATGGTCTGGTCACTTTCCGGAACCGCGATCTGGAATCGGCAGATTTTACCCGGAACTCTCGCGCTTGCCTCATAGGTTCCGGGCTCGAGATTTTCCAGATAGAACTCGCCGCCGGTTCCGCTGAAAAACTCCTGCCTCAAGCCCTTGGCCACCAGGCCGATCACGCGAAACTCCAGGGGCCTGCGCCCTTGGGCCGTCACCGACCACAGCGAGCCCGCCAGGCCCTGGATGCGGCGCACCTTGAAATCCAGCAGCGCGCCGCTGCGGAACGACGGCGACACCTTCTGCAGCACGGAGCCGATTTCGTAATCGAGGGGAATGTCCTTGTCGTTGATCGATATCTGGCTGTTGACATAGGACGTGAGGCTGGGCACGAACGCCACCCCGCCGCCGTTGGTGGTGCCGATAAAGGTGTTGTTGCTGTAGACGCGCACGTCCTCCACCGGAGGCGTAATGCGCACCACGCTGAAGCTGTCCGCGATGGGACGGGACGCGAAGACATAGCCGCCGGCGTAAGCCAGCCCTCCCGCCACGGCGGCGGTATAGCTGCCACCGCCGGACCCGCCGCTGACATTGCGCTGCCCGGCCACCGAAAACTCCGCGTAGCGGGTGTTGGCCTGGGCGAATATCGAAGCGATATCGGTATCGGCGGAATCGGCGCGGATGGTGTCGTAGGCCAGCGTGTAGCCGTACCCCTGCCCCACCGGGAGGGTGCGCTGGAATTGGGCGCGGGCGGAATAGCGGTCGCTGCCGGCGCTCTGAAAGTTGAGCGAAGCCGTGTGGATCGGATCGAGAAGGTAGAGCAGGCCCACGAACACTTCCGTTTCACTCACCGCGCCCTCGCGGCGAACCGCGGTCATGAAGACGTTGACCCGATCGAACAGCAGATTGGAGTATCGGGCCACGTAGCGGTCCTCGGGGGGCGCGTCAAAGCGCTCGATCCGGCCCACTCCGATGCCAAAGCTTCCCCAGCGGGGCACGCCCAGATCGCCCCCGAGAAACGCGTCGAGCCGCGGCCGGAAATTCGGGACCCCCTCCACCAGGGTTTCGTCGGCAGGGGTGTAGTAGTCCCGGGAGAACCCGCGCAGAAAGCCCTGAACGCTCCAGCGCAGGGTCTGGAAGGAATAGTTGACGAACCCGGCGTAGCCCTCGCCCAGTCGGCGCTGGTGGCTTGCGGAAGCTCCCGCCGAAATCAGACCGTAGCGATTGCTGCGGTAGGTGGCGAGGGAGCCCAGGTTGAACCCGTCCTCGTCCGCCTCGCCGCGAAATCCGGCGTTGAACTGATCGCTCCAACCATAGACATGGTAGGCGGAACCCACGGCTCCGCTGTAATCGTTGCTCGCCAGACCGAAGTCCCGGCGCCGGATTCCCAGGCTGTAGCTGTATTGATGCAGGCCTTCGGCCAGCACCGCGTCGGTGAAATAATAGGGCTGACTCAGCCGCGACTCGCGTCCGAACGCGTCCTTCACCACGATGTCCACGTTCCGCACCCCGCCGGCATAGGTGATGTCCTGCAACTGGAACTCGCCGGGCGCTACCGCTTTTCTGACGGAGGGTATGCCCCCGATGCTCACCTCGACTTGGGATGGCAGCGCCGCCACGCCGCTGAACGAGAACGTCGGGTATTTGATGAAATAGGGCGTGATCCGGTACTCCTTGGATAAGCTGATTCCCCCGAAGTTAACCAAGGACCCCAGCTCCCCGGAAAATGTCAGGGAGTCGCCCACAATCAGGCGCTGGGCGGTTTCCCGGCTGTCGCGGACCAGCTGGGTGTTGAGTCGCGTTCCCTTCCCGGTGGAGCCGATGCCGCGATACAGATGCTGGTTCTGAAACACCCAGTCCCCGACCCGTACGCCGAATTCGGTGGCGGCCGAATACAGGAGGTCACCGGCTCCCTCCCGTTTGGTCACGTCAAAGCGGTAGTTCAGAAAACCGCTGTTCTCCTCCGGGATGAGCACGTCCCGTTCCTGCTCCGGGGGCCGGAAGCTGAAGCTTTCTTCCGGCAGCAGGCCGGGCGCCACGGTAACCAGGAGTTCGAGCTTGACCGCATCCAGCCTTACCTCCTCCGCCAACGAGCGCAACGAGATCCATTCCTCGCCTTCGATGTTCACCCGGCGCGCATCCCCGCTCTTTACCCCGAGAGCGTCCAGGTCCCCGCGCGGCAGCAGAAAATCGCCGTCCGGCAACGCTAAGGCAGGGAAATCGCCCCGTTTCACGCCGTTGAGCACGAGGAGGATTATCATCTCGGTGCGCTTTTCGACGGCCGCCTCCGCCCCTTGCCGTGGCTGCGAGGCTGCTTCCGGAATCTGTGCCAGGCGCAGGCGCCGTGCAGGTTCCCTCGCCGGGGAAGCGCCGCTTGCGCCTGCTGAGTCCCCGGGCCCGGGAGGCTGCAGCGCACGCTCCGCATGCGCCTGGAGGGGCGCGCGGCTTTCCTCGAACGGGCCTGCTTCACGGTACGAGGCGCCGTTGGCGCTGGCGAGAGAGACCAAGGTCGCTGCGGCAACCACTGCGGCCCCCGCTGCATGCCTCCCCATGCGTCCCGGGCTACGGTCCAGCAGGCTCTGAGAGGAACGCTTCCCCACGGCCCTCGGGATGCTAATTGCACGCGGCGGGTGCCACTTCCACCTTGCGCTTCAGGACAAGCTTGTCGGTGATCACCTCCAGATCCGCGGCATCCAGGGTTCGGCAAGCCTCCTCGGGAATCTGCAACGAGTATTCCCGGGAAACTCCAGGCATCAGATACCAGCCGGAGCCGTCCTGGAGGATTTTCTCTCCAGCCATGGCCAGCATCCTGGACAGGAGCAGGGTCTCGTTGCCGATGTTTCTCACCCGGAACCGCAACGCGCTCTTGGACACCGAAACGTCCTCGAGTTCCGCCGCGGGTTGCGGCTTCGCCGGCGCAACAAACAGCGGTATCGAAAACTGGAACCGCATCTGGATCTCCAGTTTCGGCACCGCCTTGTCGGTCGCCGGCGGAAGCTCTTCGACGATGAGGCGGTAGGTCTTTTCCTTCTCCTCCAGAGCCGCCCCCCGCAGGCCTACCCGCAGGATGCGCTTGCTCTCTGCTTCCACCGTGGTCACCCGCGGGAAGAAGATCAGGTCAACGCTGTCTTCCGTGACATCCTTGCCGTCGGCGTCCTGGGTCCAGCGCACCAGCCGCACTTGGAAATTCAAGGGAGTCTTGCCGTCGTTGGCCAGGGTCAGGACCCCGGTGCGGGCGCGGGCGTCAAAATCGAGGCGGGTTGGCGTGATGTAAAAACCGCCCGACTGGGCATGGACAAGCGCCGAGCCTGCCCAAAGCCCGGCCATGCAAAGCCATCTCACCCAGGACGTGACAAAATTCATGCCGTTGTTCTCCCCTCTCCCGAAGGACGCCGCCATGGCCGGTGATGTTAGCACGAGCTAACGTAATCTCTTCGGCCTTGGCAACGCTGGAAAAACAAGGGCGGCTTGCGCCGCCCAGTTTTCTTATTGTTTTGTCTTTGAGCGCTTCTGCGTCGCCCTTCCTGGGAAACCCTGGTCAGTAGGTCACCGTCACCGTGATCACGTCGGTGTAGTCGAGACCCGCCCCGGAAGACGCCGCGTCCACCAGGTTGGCCACCGCGATGGAGCCGTTGATTGTCACTTGCTTCTCCTGGGGCGCGCCGATTCCCGTACCGGTCTGGCCCGCGCCCGCGCCGGTCACCGTCCGTGAATACTGGATGCTGTTTGTGCCGCCGGCATCCTTCAGGAATGAGCTGCCGCCGGAATCGTTGCCGCCGGCGACCGTCACCGAGTAGGCAATATTCTTGCTGCAGTTGTAGTACACCGTCGCCGTCGCCGTGGGTTCCACCGTAACGGTGGTGGTGTCCACGGTACCGAAATTGAGTTCGGTGGCGGAGGTCGAGTGCTTGTCGAAAACGCACGAACCCTGAACCTTCACCTTTGCCGTAACGTTTTTGGTGACATCCACAGCCAAGGCGGAACCCGAAATCGCCAGCATCGCGGCGGTGAGGGCGGTCAATCCAAGTTTGTTGATGCGTTTCATGATGTTTCTCCTTTGGTTGGTTGGCTAATCGAGATTTGATCTCTTGCCCGAGATACAGCAGTTTGCATGCCAGCACTTTGCGGCGTTAATTTTTGTGAAGTCTTTTAATTCGGGAGGTTCGAAATCGATTTCTTCGTGATTTTTCCCACGTATCGACCGGAAATCTGGACCACACCGTTGTCGAGTTTCCGTCAATACCGATTTGATCCTGGCGTTTATCGTCATGATTTGTCGGTTTTTGCCATAGGTGCCTGGAATCGGTCGGGTCCAACGTCAAAGACCGTGCCAGAAGGCCAGCGATGCCCTGCCTAATCGTCCTTTACGAGCCGGAGATCGCCCCCAACGCGGGCAACATCATCCGGCTCTGCGCCAACACCGGAGGGCACCTCCATCTGGTGGCACCCCTGGGATTCCGGCTCGATGACCGGCGCCTGAGGCGCGCGGGGATGGACTACCGGGAACTGGCAGACGTGACCGTTCACCGGACCTGGGCAGCCTGCCGGGAGGCCCTGGCCGGGCACCGCCTGTTCGCGGTCACCACCCGGGGAAGCCGGCGTTATGACACCCCAACCTACCAGGCTGGGGACGGCTTCGTGTTCGGGCCCGAGAGCCGCGGGCTGCCGGAGGAAGTGCTGGCGGAGTTCGGTAGCGAGCAGCGGGTGAGGATCCCCATGGCCATGGCGAGGCGCAGCCTCAACCTGGCCAACGCGGCCGCCGTGATGGTCTACGAGGTGTGGCGCCAGTTGGGATTTGCCGGCGCCGGGAATCGCGAGGGGCCGGGCGCGCCCGCTTAGGCCCGGCGCCGGGGCCGCTGTGCCGACTCGCGGCCGTATTGCCGGGGATTACCGGTAGTTCTCGGGCTTGGGGTCCCGGTGGAGGAGTCCCTCCACGGCAGTGCGAGCGGAAACTCCTTCGAACAGAATCTGGCACACGGCCTCGGTGATGGGCATTTCCACGCCCAGGGTGCGGGCGAGGCGGCGCACTTCCCGCGCGGTATGGACGCCCTCCGCCACCTGGCCCAGTTCGGCGAGGATGTTGGGCAGGGTCTTGCCCGATGCCAGCATGAGGCCGACCCGGCGGTTGCGGGACAGGTCGCCGGTACAGGTGAGGATCAGGTCGCCCGCGCCGGCGAGCCCCATGAAGGTCTCCATGCGCCCCCCCAGCTTGAGCCCCAGGCGGGTGATCTCCGCCAGACCGCGGGTCACCAGGGCCGCCCGGGCGTTGTGGCCGAAGCCCATGCCGTCGGCGATGCCGGCGGCGATGGCAATCACGTTCTTCACCGCGCCACCCACCTCCACACCCACCACGTCGCCGCTGGAATACACCCGCAGATGCTGGTCGTGCAACTCCCGGGCCGTGGAAGCCGCGAAAGCCTCGTCGGTGGACGCCAGGGTGACGGCGGTGGGCAGGCCCTTGGCCACCTCCAAAGCGAAACTGGGACCGGAGAAGGCGCCGCAGGGGATGGAGCCGCTCACCTCCTCCCGCGCCACCTGGTGGGGAAACTTCGCCGAGCCCTGCTCGAACCCCTTGCAGGCCCAGAGATAGGGCGTGCGTACGCCGACGGCGGCATAGCCCTGGAGGGTTTCGCGCAGCGCGGCGACGGGCACCGCCACGATGGCGAGGTCGGCGCGTTCCAGAGACCGCCCGAGATCGCCCTCCAGCCGCACCGAGTCCGGCAGCCTGAGTCCGGGCAGAAACTGCTCGTTGGACCGGGTCCGGCTCATGGCCTCCAGCTGGCGGGGATCCCAGACCCATAGCGCCACCCGGTGGCGGCGGCCGAAGTGAAACGCGAGGGCGGTACCCCAGGCGCCAGCGCCCACCACGGCCAGGTTGAGGCTCATCGGCCCCAGACCTCCGAAGCCTTCACGAAGCCGCCGATGCCGTCGGGATGCCGGACCCGAACCCAGCCGGTGAGGGTCTCCACGAACTCCAGAACAACGTCGCGCTCGGCCTCGAACAGGAGCTTCGACGCCGGATCCGGCGCCGCGCGCACCTGGGCGGCGGGAGCGGTGACGATGACGTAGCGCTGGTCGCTCAGGTACTTCTTCTCCACCCAGGTCAGCTCGCCCGAACTATCCCGCACCTTGACCCATGCCTCCAGGGTCACCACCACTTCCACCGGCAGGTGACGCCCCGCCACGAACAGCCGGTTGGATTTCAGGGAAGGCGCGTCGTAAAGAATCACCGCGTCCTCGGCGATAGAACGGTATTCGAGGGCGAGGGCCGGCGTCGCGGACAGCGTCGCCGCCCACAGCGCTACCAGCAGAACGGAGAGGGTCGGCTTGCGGGCCGCCATCTCAATGGGTGGTGGGCTTGGGTTCCGCGCTCGCGGGGGCGGCGGCCTGGGCCTGGGCGGCCGCCTGCTCCCGCTGCTTCATGTAGAGCGCTTCGAAATTGAGGGGGGAGAGCACCACCGGCGGGAAACCGGCCCGCGTCACCAGGGAAGCGATGGCCTCCCGGGTGAAAGGCAGCAGTATGTTGGGGCAGGTCACGTGCAGGATCGGCTCCAGGTCCTGCTGGGGCACATTGCGGATCTGGAACACGCCGGCCTGGGCCGCCTCCACCAGGAACACCACCTTCTCCTGGATCTTGGCGGTGACGGTGGTGGTCAGGACCGATTCGTACAGCCCGTCGCCCACGGCGGTGGCCTGAGTGTGCATCTGGATCTCCACCTGGGGCGCGTTGCGCTCGGTGAAGATGGCGGGCGCGTGGGGAATCTCGAGAGAGAGATCCTTGAGGTAGACCTTCTCGATGCTGAAACTGGGCTGGTTCTGCGGGGAGGCTTGCTGGGGCTGTTGCGGTTGCTCTTCGGCCATGACAGGGATTCCTGGTCAAAGGCCGGATTCTACCCCATCAGCCGGAGCCGGCGTGGCGGGAGATCCAGCGCCGCAGGGATCCCAGGTCCAGGGCCCCGCTCACCCGGTCCACCTCCGCCCCGCCCTTGAACAGGATCAGGGTGGGAATGCCGCGGATGGCGAAGCGCCCCGCCAGCCGCTGATGGTGGTCAGTGTCCACCTTGCCCACCAAAAGCGTGGTGCTCATCTCCCGCGCCACCTGCTCGACCACGGGCGCCACCACCCGGCACGGCGCGCACCACTCGGCCCAGAAATCCACCAGTACCGGAAGGTCACCGCCGGAAACGAAGCCGTCGAAATTGGATTCGCCGAGTTCCACGGGCTTGCCGTCCAGCAGGGGCCGGGAGCACTTTCCGCATTTCGGGCCCTCGGAAGCGCGCTCCTGGGGCACCCGGTTGACGGCGTTGCACGCGCCGCACACGACGTGCAGCGCGGCGCCCTCGGCCCTATGCATCGGCGAGGAGCCTGTCCAACTCGCCGGCGTGGTCCAGTTCCGCCAGGTCGTCGAAGCCGCCCACGTGGCGGTCGCCGATCCAGATCTGGGGCACCGTGCGGCGGCCGGTCTTGTCCATCATCTCCTGGCGGCGCGCCGGGTCCAGGTCCACCCGGACCTTCTCGATGTCGGAGACGCCCTTGGACTGGAGCAGCCTCTCCGCGCGCACGCAGTAGGGGCAGACCGCCGTGGAATACATGGTGACCTTCGCCATCACTTCTTTCTCTTCACCGGCAAGCTCGCCTGCTGCCAGGCCTCGATTCCGCCCCGCAGGCTGCGCACGTCGCCGAAACCCTGCTTCTTGAGAATGCTGCAGGCGGCGGTGGACCGGTTGCCGCTGCGGCAAAGCACCAGCACGGGCTTGTCCTTGTATTTCTCCAACTCGCGCACCCGCTCCGCGATGCGGCCGGCGGGAATGTGCTTGGAGTTGGGGATGTGGCCGGACTCGTACTCGCTGTCCTCCCGCACGTCCAGCAACAGGGCATCCTGGCGGTTGATGAGATTGACGGCCTCCACCGTGTCCACCTCCGGGACGCCGGCGATGCGGCCCCGGATCAATGGCCAGACCAGCATGGTTCCGCTGGCGACGGCCAGCAGGACCAGCCAGATGTTGTTCATCACAAACTGCATTTCCATAGGGCGCTCCAGGAAAAAAAGCGCGCCCATTCTAACAGAGGCGCCCCCGCTCAGGCCCGGGCGGAGACGGCGCAGGAGGCATCCTTGACGCCCAGCTTCCGCAACAGGATTTCCGGCGGGCAGAAGCGGGTGAATCCGCTCTGGAAAAGGTTGAAGCCCACAAAGGCGGTGAACCACAGCCAGTAGGAGCTGTGGAACAGGGGGCTGGCTTCGGCACCCAGCGCCAGGGACAGAAGCACGAAAAAGCCCCCCAGGATGCGGATGATGCGGTCGGTAGTCATGTTCACTCCAAGGAAATATATTAGCGTACGCTAATATATTCATGTGAGCCTTTAACGTCAAGGCCTTGCGGGGTGGCCGTGGCCGTTTTTTTGGATCTGTCGCCGGTCAGGCCGGGGAAGCTTGAACGACCGCCCGGCGCCAGTAGGCCGCGTAATAGAGCACCGGGATCACCACCAGCGTGAGCAGGGTGGATACGAGAATGCCGAAGATGAGGGAAATGGCGAGGCCGTTGAAGATGGGGTCGTCGAGGATGAAGAAGGCGCCCAGCATGGCCGCCAGCCCCGTCAGCGCTATGGGCTTGGCCCGCACCACCGCCGAGTCGATGACCGCCTGCTGAAAGTCCTTGCCCTCGGCCACCTGCAGATTCACGAAGTCCACCAGCAGGATGGAGTTGCGCACGATGATGCCGGCCAGGGCGATCATGCCGATCATGGAGGTGGCGGTGAACTGGGCCCCCAGCAGCGCGTGGCCGGGCATGACGCCGATCACGGTCAGGGGAATGGGGGCCATGATGATGAGCGGCGTCAGATAGGATCCGAACTGGGCCACCACCAGCAGGTAGATCAGCACCAGGCCCACCGCGTAGGCGATGCCCATGTCGCGGAACGTCTCGTAGGTAACCTGCCACTCGCCGTCCCACTTCATGGCGAACCCGCGGTAGGGGTCCCCCGGCTGGCGGATGAAATACTCGGCGAGGGTTCCGCCCTCCGCCAGGTTCATTCCCGCCACCTTGCCGCTGATATCGAACATCCCGTAGAGGGGGCTGTCCAGCTCCCCGGCCATGTCCCCGACCACGAACACCACGGGGAGCAGGTCCTTG